>OBKM01000128.1_pt1 | contig 36028 bp, 37 predicted proteins | sample 1519691 | NCBI WGS metagenome assembly OBKM01 (sample SAMEA37050418, study PRJEB22526) | metagenome | biome: saline pan; feature: lake; material: water | place: Egypt | collected 2015 | depth 0.5 m
CGTTTGCGTACTGCGGAATGCCGTACTTCATCGAGGGACGCGTCGAGCGCATGTCGGATCTCCTCTCGTTGTCGCCGAGCGAGGTTTCCGAACGTGGTATCGACTTACGACGCGGTCACGAGGTCGTCGCCGTCGACCCGGACCGTGAGGAGGTTGCGGTCGAGACGACCGACGGGGACACTTTCACACAGCCGTACTCGACCCTCCTCGTCGCTACCGGCGGGCGTGCGACCACCGGCCCGTTCGATGTCCTCGGGGTCGACGGGGCGTTCACACTCCACGACATGGACGCCGCCGCGGCCATCGACGCCTACATCGCGGAGCCGGACGAGTACGACCCGGACAGGGCGGACGTGTCGGCGGTCGATCGCGAGCGCGTCGATCACAACGCGGCCCGACGGGCTCCCGAGACGGCCGCCATCGTCGGCGGGGGATACGTCGGCGTCGAGATGGCCGAGGCGCTCCACGGGCGCGGTCTCGACGTCCATCTCTTCCAGCGCTCGGGTCACCTCCTCCCGCCGTTCGGGGAGACGGTTGGCGACCGCGTCGAGGCCGAACTCGAAGCAACGGGTGTCACGGTCCACACGGGGACACCGGTCGATGAGCTCGTCGCGGCAGACGACCGGATCGAGGCGGTCGCGTTCGGCGAGGAGCGGCTCCCGGTGGATCTCGCGGTCGTTGGCGTCGGGATCCGACCGAACGTCGAACTCCTCGACGGAACGGGCGTCGAAACCGGCCCGGCCGACGCGATCCTGACGGACGAGCACGGTCGGACGAGCCTCCCCGACGTGTACGCCGCGGGCGACTGTGCGACCGCGATCCACGCGGTCACCGGCGAGGCGGCGTGGAGTCCCCTCGGTCTCACGGCGAACCGCGCCGGACGCGCGATCGGCGCGACCGTCGCCGGGACCCCGACCCCGGTCGGCGAGATAGCCGGAACCGCGGTCGTCAAGGCGTTCGACATGGAGTGTGGCCGGGTCGGCCTGCTCGACGAGGAGGCGGCGATCGAGGCGGGATTCGACCCGGTACGGGAGACCGTGACCGCGGGCTCCCGCTCGGGCTACTACCCGGGAGCAGCGGAGACGGACGTGACGCTCGTCGCCGACCGCGACTCCGGTCGGCTGATCGGCGGGAGCATCGTCGGTGCGGACCGGGCGGCAGTCCGGATAAACACTCTCGCGACCGCGCTGGAGTCCGGCATGACGGCCGCGGAGTTCGAGCGACTCGATCTGGCGTACGCGCCGCCGTTCAGCCCCGTGTGGGACCCGCTGCTCGTCGCCGCGAAGGTGTTGAACGGGGCGCTCGACGAGTGGAGCTCATAATCGCCTCGTCACCGTCTCAGTCGTCGTCTCCGGCGGACGTCTGCGCGTCTCTGTCCCCCGATCGCGCGTCGTCGACGTCGTTGTCGGTCGGTCCCGCGAGCGCGCCGAGGCTACGGCCGGCGACGTAGCCGGCTCCACCGACCGCGACCGCGGCGGCGACCGCGACGGCGAGGGGCTCCGCCACGGACGACGCGACGCCCACGACGGTTTCGGCGTTGGGTGCGAACACCACGCCGCCGCCGGCCGCGAGCGAGACCGTCGGCCCGACCGTCTCGAAGAGGACGGCGGCGAGCGGGCCGTACGCGAGAAGCACCGACGGGAGAACCCCGCCGCCAACGCGAGCGAACCCGATGACGCCGAGCGCGGTCACGATCGTACAGGTGGCCGCGACCCAGCGCGCATCGGGGCCGCCGATGACGGTTGCCCCGCGAAACGCGGCGAGCGTCACGCCGAATCCGACCGCGGTCCAAACGGCGGCCCGCTCGAACCCTTGATCGCCGACGAGCGCCCGCGTGAGGTCCGTCATTCCGGTCGGGTCGCCCCTCGTCCCTCACGCTCGGGCGTTCTATTGCCGTGTTCGTCGATCTCACCGGCGACAATCCGAGTCGAGGAGATGCGTTCGCCGTCCTCCGCGGGCACGTGGTCGACGACGACGACGTCGAGCGGGTCGTGGCCGCGTCGCTCGCGGATCTCGTTGATCCGATCGCCGCCGTCCTTCGTCTCCGGGGAGACGATCAACGCGTCGAACTGTGGCTCGACGGCGATCCCGGTCGGTTCCTCCAGTTTTCTGACGGTGTACTCCCGGTCGTGTGTCGCCGCGATGGGGGCGAGTTCGGCCTCCAGATCACGCTTCCGGTCGGTGAACGACCGGACGTATCGTTCGACGTGGCGGGTCTCCGGGGCGAGCTCGTCGGATGTCAGTCCGACGGTCACGTCCCCCAACTCGAAGGCCCGTTCGAACAGCGCACGATGGCCGTCGTGAACGGGATCGAACGTGCCGCCAAGCGCGACGTCCATGACCGTTCGTTACGTGGCCGGGACTTAAATCATCACGAACCGCGCCGCGTCACTCGTCGTCCCGCCGCTCTCGTTCGTCGCGTTCGTCCTCGTCGTCGCTCCGGCCCTCGTCGCCGTGATCGTCCTCGTTGCCGGCGACGGAGATCTGGACGGGCTCGTCGTCGCCCTCGGTCGACTCGCCGCCGAGCCGCCGGTCGAGGTTGAACACCGTGTTCAGCTCCGCCTGTACGTCGCCGACGACGCCGCGAACCAGTTTGCTCGGCGCGATCGCCTCGTACTCGTAGGGGTTATTGCCCGCGCCGTCGGCCTCGCGTTTTCCACGGGAGACCGTCTCCTCGTCGTGAAGCTCCGCCAGCGCCTCCCGAACCGTGCTCGGATAGAGGCCGGTCCCGTCGGCGACCTCGTCGCTGGTGCTCTCGGGATGCTCACGGAGGTAGACGTATATCCGGGCGCGCGTCTCGGTGTCGAGCAGCCACGCCAGCAGGTCGACGACGTTGTCGTCGAACCCCTTGACCGCCTTGTCAGCCCCCTCGCCGAGCCGCTCCCGCGTCTTCCGAAGCTCCTCTTTGGTTCGCTCGGTGGGAGTGTCCTCCCCACCAGCATCTTCCGGCGTGTCGTCCGTAGTCATGCTCGTGAGTCGGCACCCCGCGGGGAAAAGCGTTTCTCGTCGTCTCGGTTCCGACGGAAAGCGAACCGAGCCGCGACGCTGCCGAACTCAGGGGTTCAAAACGAGATCCCGGCGAAGCGCGTCAAACCCGTCCTTGGCGTGGACCCGTCGTTGTCGGGCACTGCCGCTTTCCGCGTCGTATACGTCGCGGATCCCGTCGATCCCCAACCGGTCACAGACGCGGTCGACGATCTCGCCGAGATCCACCGTTTCCTCGCCGTTCCGATCGATGAAGGTGGCATCGTGCCCGTGTCGTGCCGCGCTCCACTTGTTCTCGTCGAGCAGTTCGCGTCTGTGAAGCGATCGCGACTCGCCGTCCTCGTACCGCTCGGCGAGGTCGACGACCAGCGCGTGGACGTACTCCACCAACGCGAGGGTGTACTCCGGGTTCCGCTGGGCGTCGGGCGCACGCACCTCGACGGTTCCGTGACCCGTGTGGGGCCGGACGTCGAACCAGATCTCGCCGCGGTCGTCGATCGACCCGTGGTCGACCATCCGGCGTTCGAACCGATCGAAGGCGGCGAAGTCGTCGAAGGCGGACGGGATCCCGGTGTTCGGGAGGTTCTCGAAGACGACGGCGCGGGCGGAGGCCAGCCCCGTGTCGTGCCCGTTCCAGAACGGGGAGTTCGCCGATAGCGCCAGCAACACGGGGCAGTGCCACCGGAGCCGGTTAGCGATCCACACGGCCTTATCCGCGTCGTCGACGCCGACGTGGACGTGGAGCCCGGCCGTCGTGTTCCGGTGTTGGGGATACTGAATCCGCTCCAACTGGGAACGGTAGCGCGGCTTCTCGGCGTGGTCCAACTCCCGCCATCGCGCGGCCGGGTGTAACCCGGCCGCAGCGATCCGATAGCCGCTCTCGCTGGCGTGTTCGACGAGCGCCTCACGAACCGCCCGGAGTTCGGTCGACGCCCTGTCCGGATCCTCGATCAGGGGCGTCTGCGTCTCGATCGTACACTTGAACAGTTCGTGGTCGAACCCGTCGGGGACGGCTTCCGGGGGAAGCCGCTCGTACACGAGATCGTCCGTCCCCGACGTGGGACGGCCGTCGGCGTCCACGATGAAGAACTCCTCCTCGATCCCGAGGGTCCCCATCCGGGTGAACGCCTCCCGCGATCCGAGTTCCATTACCCGTCGTTCACCCCGAGCGTTCTTATATGAATTGAAACGGGAAACCGACTCGACTCCGAGGGATAGCTGCCGCTCGACGGAGTTGCGGCGCGGTCGAAGCCGGCGCTCCGGGGGGGTGAAGCGATCGAAAAGGGACCGTCACGTCGATTCGAAAACGAGACGGGTCGAGGGTGTTCGGTACGTCGAAACGCAACCGCTCGCGTTCCCGGCGTTAGCCGAGGAGGTAGCGAGCGATCGGGAACCGCTCGACGAGGGGTTCACCGCCCACTTCGATGTTCTCGATGTAGCCGTCGAGGCCGAGGATGCGACCCGCACCGAACGCCGCGACCGTGAGGAACACGAACGCGTAGATGAGCGTCGAGTCGAACAGGGCGAGGAACTCGCCCTCCCAGCCGCCGAGGTAGAACATCATCATCTGCATGGCACCGCCGAGGGCAGCCAGCCGGACGAACGCGCCGGCGATGAGCGCCACACCGATGAGCACCTGCGTCACCGGGACGATCACGTTGACTATCTCGACGAACCAAGCCGTCTGTCCCATCGCGGCGTAGATTCCGCTCACGGGACTCGCAGCGTCGACACCGTGGACCAAGTAACCGCTCGCGTCGAACGCCTCGCCGCCCGGAACGGCGGCGAACTTGCCGAGGCCCGCAAACAGGATCATCCCGCCGATGAGCCCCCGCAGCATGACGATGAACAGCGCCGACAGCGAGTGGGCTTTCCCCCGTAGCGTTACTCCACCGAACTCCCCGCCGAACTCGTTGCGTGATTTCGTGGACATAGTGTCTCTCTCCACTTACGGATACGCCTGCTACCCCTATAAAAACGGAAGCGGGTTCTAACGTCCGTGGAAGGATGGCGTCGGATCCCCCGATCGTTGGGGACTTTATATACCTCCCCGCAGAATTATATGGATGATAAATAGTTATAAACTGGTACAAAAACAAATACGCAAGAAAATCCCCGAATATATGATCGAGTGATCCCGAGTCTCCGTTGACGGACGGGCTCCGTTGGCGGTCACCACTCCTCGCCGCTCGCCAAATCAACGTCGGCGTCAGGCTTCGCAGATGGACAGAGATCGGCCAGCACGCAGTCGGTACAGTCCGGGTTGATCGCGGTACACGTCGCGCGCCCGTGATCTATCATCAGATGTGTGAACTGCTGCCAGTCCTCCTCGGGGACGATATCGAGCAGATCCTCCTCTATCCGCTTCGGGCTCTCCTCCTCCGTGATCGCCAGCCGCCGTGTGAGCCGCTGGACGTGGGTGTCGACAACGATCCCCTCGACGACGTCGTGGCCGTGCTGGAGCACGACGTTCGCGGTTTTGCGGCCGACGCCCGCCAGATCAGTTAGCTCCGACATCGTGTCGGGGACCTCGCCGTCGTGTTTCTCGGCGATATCGGCACACGCGGATCGAATATACGACGCCTTGTTGTTGTAGTAGGTGATCGAGTCGATGGCCTCTGCCATCTCCTCTTGGGGGGCGTTCGCGTACTCTTCGGGCGTCTCGTACGTCTCGAACAGATCGGCACACACCTTGTTCACCCGTTCGTCGGTACACTGTGCCGAGAGGATCACGGCGATCAGCAGTTCCAGTCGGTTCGAGTAGTTCAGCGAGATAGTGGAGTCCGGATACTCCTCATAAAGCCTCTCGAGGACCTCATCGACCTGCGCCTCCCGCGGTTCCAGCGGCGTGCCCATACGCGATCCATCGACTCCGATATATAAAGCGATCCGAAATCGGCGACCGATACGTTGAGGATGTCCCCGGCGCACTCTCGGACGTGTCCCGCTCTCGCGACCGCTCACGCCGCCACCCCGCGTATCTCCGTCGCCCGCGCGAGTTCTACACGCTGTGGATCGCGGCGACGACCACCTATGGGGTCGGCGACATCGTCTCCACGATCGCGTTTCTCCGGTACGTCCCCGAGATCGAGGAGGGGAATCCGGTGGTCGTCGCCGCGCTCGACGCGTTCGGACTGGCCGGCCTCGTCGGCCTCAAGATCGCGGTGTACCTCGTCATGCTGTGGATCAGCGTTCACGGCGCGCGTGAGGGCGACGGACTGCTCTACTACTTTCCGCCGGTGTTGTTGACGCTCGTCGGGCTCTTCTTGACCACGAACAACGTCTGGCTGATGTGGACCGCGACTTAATCGGTCCGACCGTCGACGGCACGAACGCCGTCGACGACGTTCGCGATCCGGTCTACCGCCGCGTCGACATCGTCACCGTCGACGTCGAGGTGGGTCGTGAACCGCGTCGTGTAATCGTCGAACTCGACACAGCCGACGCCGGCCTCCTTACACTCGCTCACCAGCTCCGAGGCGGGGACCCCCGCGTCGGCCGTATGCGCCACGACGATGTTCGTATCGGGTTCGGGTGCGTCGACGCCGGAGAGGTCGTCGAGCGCGCTCGCGAGCCGGGCCGCATTCGCGTGATCCTCGGCGAGTCGGTCGACGTTCTCCAGCGCTAACAGTCCGGGCGCGGCGATCATCCCGGCCTGCCGCATACCGCCGCCGAACAGCTTGCGGACGCGCCGCGCGGCCTCGATGAACGCCTCGTCGCCCGCGAGGATCGAGCCGACGGGCGCGCCCAACCCCTTCGAGAGACAGAACGTGACGCTGTCGACCGGCTCGACGACATCGCTCGCGTCGACCCCGAGCGCGACCGCCGCGTTGAACACGCGCGCGCCGTCGAGGTGGACTGGCACATCCGCGTCGCCGGCGGCCGTAGCGGCGGCCTCGATCCGGTCGACCGGAACCGCGACGCCCCCGCGATAGTTGTGCGTGTTCTCCAGCGCGAGCAGCCCCGTTCCGGGGCGGTGGAGGTCCTCCGTAACGAGCCCCTCGGTGACCGCTTCCGGCGTGGGGACACACCGGTCGGCGGCGTCGATGGTCCGAGTCTGAACGCCGGAGAGCGTTGCCGCACCCGCGAGCTCCCAGCGGTAGATATGCGATTCACGCTCCAAGAGGAGCTCTTGGCCCGGCTCGGTGTGGACGTGGACGGCGATTTGGTTGGCCATCGTCCCGGAGGGAACGTAGAGGGCGGCCTCCGTGCCGACGGCCTCCGCGGCGGCCGCCTCCAACTCGGTGACGGTCGGGTCGTCGCGGTACACGTCGTCACCGACGTCGGCGTCGCGGGCGGCGTCGCGCATCGCGTCCGACGGCGTCGTGACGGTGTCCGAGCGCAAGTCGATGAAGTCGTCGTCGGTGTCGATGGTGTCGTCGGCGTCTGGCATTCGTTGCCGGGAGTTCGACGGCCCGCCGGAAATAGGTCGCGTTCGATATCGGAGACGAACCGAGTGTGGCCCGATTGTGGGCCGAACGCGACCCGGCGGCGGGTTCCGCGTCCGGTTCCTTCTTGTCGCACGCGCCCGATCCGTGCGCTATGGCGACTGAAGCCACAGCCGACGACGGAGCGGCGTCCGATGCGCCGGACGCATACGACGCCCTCCTCGACCGTGTCCGCCGCTGGAACACCCTCGGGAGCGCCGCGGGCGTCCTCGGATGGGATCAGCAGGTGATGATGCCGGAAGGCGGCACACCGGCCCGGTCGAAACAGCTCTCGACCATCTCGTCGATCCGTCACGACATGATCACCGACGAGGAGACCGGTGATCTCCTCGACGAACTCAACGACGCCGACCTCACCGACGAGCAGGCCGCAGTGGTCCGGGAAGTGCGCCGCGACTACGAGCGCGCCGATGCCGTCCCCGTCGAACTCGTCGAGGAGATATCCGAAGCCGGCTCGGAGGCGTTACAGGCGTGGGAGGAGGCGAAAGCCGAGGACGACTTCGAATCGTTCGCGCCGCATTTGGAGAAACACGTCGAACTCAAACGCGAGTACGCCGAGCACATCGACCCCGACCGTGACCCCTACGAGGTCCTGTTCGAGGAGTTTGAGCCGTGTCTCTCGATGGAGCGCGCGGAGTCGATCCTGGAAGAACTCCGCGAGACGCTCGTCCCGATGATCGACGCGATCCGCGAGTCGGACCGCGAGCTCGCCGTCGACACCTTCGAGGGCCACTTCCCCGAGGACGACCAGGAGGCGCTCGCCCACGACGCGCTCGAACTCCTCGATTACGACTTCGACCGCGGCCGGCTCGACGTCTCCTCACACCCCTTTACGTCCGGGAACCAGTTCGACTGCCGGGTGACGACCCGGTTCGACGAGTCCGACCCGCTCGGCGCGGTCGGCTCGACGGTTCACGAGTACGGGCACGCCCAGTACAACCTCGGACTCCCGCAGGAGCACTGGGCGACCCCGCTCGGCGAGTCGCGTGACCTCTCCGTCCACGAGTCGCAGTCGCGACTCTGGGAGAACCACGTCGGCCGGAGTCGTGCGTTCTGGGAGGAGTTCCTCCCGGTCTTTCAAGAGCACTTCCCCGACACCACGGATGCGACCGTCGAGGACGCCTACGAGGCGTTCAACCAGGTGTACGAGGATAACCTGATCCGCGTCGAGGCCGACGAACTCACCTACCACCTCCACATCATCGTCCGGTTCGAGATCGAACGCGACCTGATCCGCGGCGACCTCGCGGTCGAGGACGTGCCCGAGACGTGGAACGACAAGTACGAGGAGTACCTCGGCATCCGCCCGGAAAGCGACAGTGAGGGTTGTCTTCAGGACATCCACTGGAGCCACGGTAACTTCGGCTACTTCCCAACCTACTCGCTCGGCTCGGTGATGGCCGCCCAGCTGTACGCGACCGCCGAGGCGGAGATCGACGACCTCGAAGCGTCGATCGCCGAGGGCGACTTCGATGACCTCCACGACTGGCTCGGCGAAAACGTCCATCGACACGGCTCCCGCTACGAGACGAACGAACTCGTGACGCGTGCGACCGGCGAGGAGTTCTCGGCGGACGCGTTCCTCGCGTACGTCGAGGAGAAGTACGGCGAGCTGTACGACCTGTAGTCGGCGCACTCCCGAACGCCGTTTTCGACCGCTTAAATGCCGTGAGCGACCCGCTCGCCCACGTCGAGTCCGTTCGCGAGCGCGGCGTGGAGACGGCCCTCCCCGACGACCCAGTCGCCGAGCACGTAGAAGTCCTCGTCAGCGGCCGAGTCGACCGGGCCACGTTTCACGCCGCCTTCCGGGATCGCGTACCGCCAGCCCTGGTGGTCCGTCCAGTTCGGGTCCGCAAGCCGTTCATCGCCGACGATCTCGGCCGCGTGACTCGCCAGTTCCGCGACGTTGTCTGCGGGGTCGTCGTCGTAGTGGGCCGTCGACCACTCCCCGCCCGCCTGAACGACGAGCAGGGACTCCCCGCCGGGAACGTGACCCGCCTTACACTCCTCGCGGGAGATCCAGCCGACCGCGTGCTCCTTGTCGGTGTTCACGAGCCCGTAGTAGGGCCGGTCGATCTCGAACGGGTAGTGTAACACCGCGGTCCAGACGCTCCGGTAGGGAACGTCGGCGGCGGCCGCCCGAAGTTCCTCGCGGACCGGCGACTTCCACTCGGCGTCCGCGAGCAACTCGGCCGTCTGTGGCGCGGGCGGGTTACAGAGGAGAACGTCGAAGGGCCCCCACACCTCCCCGTCGGTGTCGATCAGGGTCCAGCCCTCGTTCGTCTTTCCGTTAGCCTCTCGTCGGACCTCCTCCCCACCCTCCCGGCGGATCGTCTCGACGCGAGTACGACGATGGACCGCCGCGTCGGTGCCGCCGAACAGCCGCTTCGCGATCTGGGTCAACCCCGTCCGGTAGCTCCACTTGTGATCGTCCGCGTCGCGTCCGGGTTCGACCTCGCCGTCCGCCTCGAAGGTGTGGATCGGCTCGGTCGCGTCGACCATTCCCTCGTCGCTCAGCGTCTCCGTGACTAGTTCGACGACGCGGTCGTCGTCGGATTTGAGGTAGTTCGCGCCGTAGTCGTACACCAGGTCGCGGTCGTCGTTACGCCGGGTTGCGGCCCGGCCGCAGAGCCCGCCCGACTTCTCGAGGACGGTTATCTCCGCGTCCGGGACGGCCGTGTCGAGGACGTACGTCGCCGCGGCCGCACCCGCGCCCGCGCCGACGATGCCGATGGTGGTCATCGTTGGCCGTACCTTCGAGCGGCAGCGGCTAACAGTTGTCGGGACCGGAAGCGAGGGGTCACACGAGGCCCTCGGCCGTCACCGACTCACTTCTCGATGATGCTCTCCTCGACGGCCTCACCGAAGTGTCTCGCGACGTCCTCGTAGTAGATCAGCGCCTCGTCACCGGCGTCGAGGTCAGTGACCGCGGTCCGACCGCTTGCGGTCGCGATCTTCACCGTCTCGGCGTTCTGGATCAGCGTCTCGACGCGGTCGATGCCGTCGTCCGTCTCGACCTCCGCCTCGATGCGGAACATCGGCCGTTTCTCGATCTTCACGCGCCCGACGATCGCCTCGCGGGTATGACCCGCGGTGTCGACGACCTGTACCTCGTCTCCGCTCGAAAGCTCCGCGAGGTAGTTCGTGCCGCCCTCGGGGTTGCGGACGTACGCGTGCACCGCGCCCGCGTTCACCCGGAACGGGCGCGACTCGACGTACGGCGACTCGGCAGTCTCCGCGTGGACGAAGAAGAGCCCGCGGGACATCGAGCCGACCAGCATTCCCTCGTCGCCGTCCATCAACGACCCGGTGTCGATACAGACGCGGTCGGCCATTCCCGTGCGCTCGACGGCGGTGATCTCGGCGTACCGGAGATCGAGCGTCTCGCGATCGGCCGCGTCGCGGGCCTCGACCGCGCCGCGGATCTCGTCCGGCGAGTCCGTGTCGAGAAGAACGCCGTCGGCACCGATCTCCAGCGTCTCGAAGGCCGTCTGCGCCTCCGCGGCAGTGGTCGCGCCCGCGACGAGGTGGGTCTCCTCGCCGACCCGCGCGATGAGGTTCTCCAGCGGGATGATAGACCAGTCCTCGCCGACGATGACGGTGAAGTCCGCGGTCGCCGCGGCCTCCTCCGCGAACGCCTCGTACTCGGTCCCGAGCACGCGGACGTAGGCTCCCTGTGCGCGGTCATCGCGCCGGCGGAGCGTCGTGAGGTCCGCGGAGCCGGCGAAGTCCTCCGGGAGATCGATCGTGCCGTCACCCTCGCCGTCCTTCCCGACGAAGTAGGCGTCGGCCTCGGCGCTCCCGTCGTCGCCGTCGACGACGTCCGCGTCGGCGAGAAACGCCGCGACGTTGACGTCGCCGAGCTCCCTGACGCGTCCGACGTCTCCCTCGTCGACGAGCACCCAGTCGACGCCAGCCTCGATCCCGGCCGTGATCCGGCGTTTTCGCGTCTCCCAGTCCCCGACCGTGGCGTCGGCTTTAACCCAGACCGTACGTGTCATACTAATCGACTCACGCGGGGCGGGCTTGAAAACTGCGGAACGAACGGGGGAGATGGTTGCGGCTACGCCTCGACGAAGCCGCCGGCGCGGAGCGCCTCGTCGACGCCGGCGTCGTCGTGAACGACCGCGGACACCGCACTCGCGATCCCCTCCGGGTCGTCGTGTTGGAAGATCGACCGCCCCATCGAGACGCCGGCCGCGCCGCCGTCCATCGCGCCCCGCACCATCTCGACCGTCTCGCGGTCGGTCCCCTTCGATCCGCCGGCGATGACGACCGGGAGGCGGGTTGACTCCGTGACGCGCTCAAAGGAGTCGCCGTCGCCGGAGTAGCCCGTCTTTACGACATCTGCTCCCAGCTCTTCGGCCAGCCGGACGGCGTGTCCGAGCGACTCGGGGTCCGTGCTATCGACGCCGGGGCCGCGGGCGTACGCCATCGCGAGCACGGGGAGACCAAGCCGGCTTGCGTCGTCCGTCAACCCCGCTAAGTCCTCGATCTGTTTCGGCTCGTACGTCGAGCCGACGTTGATGTGGAGCGAGACGGCGTCTGCGCCGGCGCGGACGGCCTCCGTCGCGGTCGCGGTCATCCGCTTGTCGTTCTCGTCGGGGCCGATCGTCGTCGAGGCGTTGACGTGGACGATGTAGCCCGCGCCGTTCTTATTGTCGTGGACTCGGTCGGCGATCCCCTTCTGTGTGAGGACGGCGTCCGCCCCGCCGCGCGTGACCCCGTCGATGGTCGATTCGATGTCGACGAGTCCCTTGACGGCACCCATCGTGATCCCGTGGTCCATCGGGACGATCAGGTATCGGTCGTTCGTCGAGATCCGGTCGAGTCGTGCTGAGAGTCCTGCTGTCATGTGGAATGGCTCGTTGTGTGAAGGTGTGTCAATCCGAGGTAAATCGGTTTCGTTCGGGGACGTATTGGTTTGAAGCGTCGAGAGGGGCGGTCGCGTTCACCGGCGCTCACGACTCCGGCGTGCCGATCCGGCTCTCGTACCCGCGCTCGGCACCCGCTTTCAGCTCCCGCGAGAGCGCCGTCAGTCGGTCGGCGACCTCCTCGACGGGGTCGTCGTTCTCGGCACCCTCGGCGACGATGTCGACGAGCGCGGAGCCGACGATGATCCCGTCGGCCCCGCCGGCGACGATCCGCTCCGCGTGCTCGCCCGACGAGATCCCGAATCCGACGGCCTTCGGAACGTCGTACTCGCGAAGCCGATCGAGACTCTCCGCGGTGCGGTCCGACACCTCCGTCTTCGCGCCGGTGGTGCCGAGCCGTGCTTGGACGTAGACGTACCCCGAAACCCGGCTCATGATCCGTTCGAGCCGGTCGCCGCGGGTCGTCGGCGCGACGATGAAGACGAGATCCAGCCCGAACTCGTCACAGGCAGTCCGGAGTGGGTCGGCCTCCTCGGCCGGGAGATCAGGGACGACGAACCCCTCTAGACCGGCCTCGGCGGCCCGCTCGACGAAGGCACGGGGACCGTCGTGGCTCGCGGCGTGGCCGCTCGCGTCCGAGGCGCTTCGCGCCTCGCCAGCTCCGTACTGATAGATCAGGTTGTAGTACGTCATACAGACGAGCGGGGCGTCGACGTCGAGCTCCTCGACGAACTCGAAGAACCGGTCGGGGGTCATCCCCCCGTCGAGCGCGCGGACGATCGCTCCCTGAATCGTTGACCCCTCGGCGATGGGCTCCGAGAAGGGGAGCCCGAGCTCGATGATATCGGCTCCGCCGCGGTCGAGCGCCTCGACGTACGCCAGAGACGACTCGTAGTCGGGGTCCCCGACCGCGAGGTACGGGACGTACGCCGGGCCGTCGGCGAACGCGGCCGCGATGGCCTCGCTGTTGCCGGTCTGGTCATCCGTCCGTTCCTCGGCCGACTCGGCGGCCGCCGGTGTCTCGCCCGCCATCTACATCCCCCCCGTGAACATCGACATATCGGGCGCACCCGGAACGTCGCGTTTGTCGGTCTCCTCGATGGCGGCGTCGAGGTCCTTGTCGCCCCGCCCGGAGACGTTCACGATCACTCGTTCGCCGAGGTCCTCGGTGTGTTCCTCCAGATAGCCGAAGGCGTGAGCGGTCTCCAGCGCGGGGATGATCCCCTCCGTCGAGGAGAGCCGATGGAACCCCTCCAAGGCCGCGTCGTCGTCGACGGCGACGGGGGTCACCCGCCCCTCGTCGACGAGGTACGCCAATTCGGGTCCGACCCCGGCGTAGTCGAGTCCGGAGGAGATCGAGTGGCTCTCCATGATCTGTCCGTCCGAGTCCTGAAGCAGCTTCGTGCGCGCGCCGTGAAGCACCCCCTCCTCGCCCGTGTATAGGGAGGCGGAGTTGGGGGCGACCCCGGTCTCCTCGTCGACCTCCAGCGTCGATCCGCCCGCCTCGACGGCGTGGAGGGCGACCGACTCGTCGTCGACGAACGCCGCGAACGTCCCCATCGTGTTCGAGCCGCCGCCCGCGCAGGCGACCACGTCGGTCGGAAGCTCCCCGACCCGATCGAGCGACTGCTTCCGGGCCTCCTCGGAGATGACCGCCTGGAAGTCCCGGACCATCACCGGGAACGGGTGCGGGCCCACGATCGACCCGATGACGTAGTGGGTGTCCTCCACCGTCGCCGCCCAGTCGCGCATCGTCTCCGAGATGGCCTCCTTGAGCGTGCCGCGGCCCGCGGTGACGGGTTTCACGTCGGAGCCGTTGAGTTTCATCCGGAAGACGTTCGGTCGCTGGCGGTTGATGTCGCGCTCGCCCATGTAGATCGTACAGGGCATGTCGAGGTGCGCGGCCGCCATCGCGGTCGCGGTGCCGTGTTGCCCGGCACCCGTCTCCGCGATGATCCGCTCTTTCCCCATGTACTTCGCCAGAAGGACCTGCCCGAGGGCGTTGTTCAGCTTGTGTGCGCCGCCGTGAAGCAGGTCCTCGCGTTTGAGGTAGATCTCACGGTCGTAGCGCTCCGAGAGTCGGTCGGCCCGCTGAAGCGGGGTCGGACGACCGCCGAAGTCGGCGAGTCGCTCACGGAACTCGTCCATGAACCCGTCCTCGTTGCCGAGGACGTAGCGCTCGTAGGCGTCGGTCAGCTCCTCGATGGCCGGCATCAGCGCTTCCGGGACGTACTGGCCGCCGTAGCGGCCGAACTTTCCGTCGTCGCGGCCGCGCTCGCGGCCCGGTCTCGTCGTCTCGCTCGCGTCGGTCGTCGTGGATTCCGTCTCGCTCATTGTGGTGTGGTGTGCTCGCCGGTAAGTGTCCGCGTGTTCGCCTCCACGTCTCCGTCCATGATGGCACTCCCGATCAACAGCGCGTCCGCGCCCGCCGCACGCATCCGGCGGACATCCGCGGGCGATCCGATCCCGCTCTCGGCTATCAGCGTGACGTCGTCGGGCACCTCGGGTGCGACCGACTCGAAGGTCGCGAGGTCGACTTCGAGTTCCGCCAGATCGCGGTTGTTCACGCCGATGGTCGTCGCGCCCGCGTCGAGTGCGGCGGCAAGTTCCTCGTGGTCGTGGACCTCGATGAGGACCTGGAACCCGCGGTCGCGCGCGGCCGCGAACAGGTCCGCGAGGTCGTCGCCGACGAACCGCGCGATCAGCAGGACGACGTCGCTCTCGACCGCGTCGAGCTGTGACTCGTCGACGACGAAGTCCTTTCGGAGGACCGGTACGTCGACCGCCGCACGGACGCGTTCGAGGGTCTCGACGCTTCCGCCGAAGTGTGCCGGCTCCGTGAGCACCGAGAGCGCCGCCGCTCCGCCCGCGACCATCGACTCCGCGAGCGCGACCGGGTCGTTCTCGCGGGTTCCCTCGGTCGTCGGACTGGTCGGCTTTACCTCCGCGATCACCGGGACGCGCCCGTCCGCCTCGGCCGCCTCGAAGGCGGCGGGCAAGTCGCGCGCGCCCTCGACTGAGACGGTTCCCGACCGACCCTCGGCCGCGCGGTCGCGTGCGGCGGACAGGATCGACCGGACCGCCGGGGCCAACTCCGCTGTGTCCTCCATTACTGTACACTAATGGACGCATCTGTACATAAGAGTTGCGGGAGTGGGACGGGAGGCCCCGTCTGGGGCGGGGTGAGTGTGGTGGTGTGGATCCGTCGGACGGGATCGGTTTATAACTGGTACACGACCCGATTCCGGACGTTTATATACAAACCGCGAACCCTACGCGAGCACCGGGCATCAGCGGTCGCCGTCCGCGAACGCGTCCGCGACGGGACCGAGCGTCGGATCGAAACCGGTCGCGAACACCGGTCGAGACGCTTCCCACCGCTTAAGCGTCGCCGTATCCGACCATGGGGCATGAACGATACCGGTACCTCCGGCGTCTTCGCGCGCGAGTACGACGACCTCGACGCCGTCGTCGAGGTGGGTTTCGCCGGCGGGCGCGTCATCGCCGTGTCGTTCCCCGGAGCGGTCGCGGACGACGCCGACACCGAACACGCGCTGCTCGACCGGATCGGCGACTATCTCCGTGGCGATCGCGAGACGTTCGGCGACATCGACACCGCGCTCACGGTCCCGACCAACCGGCGTGCGGTGCTCGACGCACTCGACGACGTGCCCTACGGCGAGTCGGTCTCAGTGAGTCGGCTGACGCGGCTGGCCGGACTCGACGACAACGAGCCGGAGGACCTCGAACTCGTGACGAGCGCGCTCCGGGCGAACCCGATCCCGATCCTGATCGCGGACCACCGCGTGGAAGGCGGGCCGTACGCGACACCGGGAGACGTTCGGGCGACGCTGCGGCGCCTTGAGGATATATAAAGAGACGGCTCCACTGAAATTATGGTTCAGTGACGATCCCGGGTTCGTCGCTGGCGATGACGATGATCCGGTCGGTTACGTCCTCCATCGTGTTAGCGAGTTCGTCAAGGAGAATGGCGAACTCGCGGTACAACAGCGCGTCGGCGGTCCGCCCGTCGTCGAAGGCCGTCTCGATCACCTCGTCGCGGATCGCGTCACAGCGGCTCTCACCGTTCTGAACCGTTTCGATCCCCTTCACCAAGGTCACGGTAGCGTTCGGGACGGTGAGTCCGTGGACGAACCGCTCCACGACCTCCTGAAGCGCCGACGCCATTTCGACGGTCTCAGCAGCCATCTCGGCTAATCCATCGAAGGGAGCGGTACCGTGTTCGGGCCGAGTCATCGCGAGCTCTTGGGTGATCCGCTCGGTGTGGTTGGCGATCACGTCCAGATCGTTGTACAGCTCGATGAGCGACGCGGCGTTGAAGTTGATCCGGGTGTTGAGCAGTCCCATCTCCTCGGGCCCGGAGTCAGTGATCGATCCGGTTATCTCGCGGTTCAGCTCGTCACACTCGCTCTCGATGGCCCCGATCCGCTCCACGGTCTCGCGGTACTCCGCGTCGGCCTCGTATCGATCGAAGGCCTCCGGAAGGTGCTCGATACAGTCGTTCAGTCGATCGAGATACGTCTCCGTCCGTGACTCCAGTCGATCCCCGAAGTCGGCATCGTCGGTCATGGGTCGTCTCGATCTCTCGTTCGGTCGACGCCGGTTAAGTCGTGTCGGCCGAGCCCGCGTCGACAACCGTGGGGATCGCGCTCGGTCGACGCGGGAGAGTCCGATCTCCACGGCCGGATCGCCACCCGTTTAATCGCCGAGGTCGAAACCGAACGTATGAGCGAGGCCATCGACAGCGACCTCTACGAGCGGACGAAAGCGCTCCTAGAGCCCGGGGACATCGAACTCGTCGGCTGTGTCGTCCACACGACGCTGAGCGGCCAGGAGGACCTCGAACTCCACGAGTTGACCGTCGAACTTAACGACATCATCGCCGAGCACGCCGCGAAAGGCGAGACGTACATCGAGGCGGGCAACGACGACACCGACTTCTCCTCGAACCAGTTCCAGGGACTCACCCTCGACGACGAGTCGTTCGTCTGGGAGTGTCAACAGCTGCTCCGTGACGGCACCTTCGATATCGTGGTCTACTACGAGGCCGGCGTGGATCAGGACGCCCTCGCCGCGGACATCGAGGCCCTCGACGGCGTCGACGACGTGACGCAGGTGCCGTGATCGCGCACGAGCGCCGCCTCATATCTCCGTGAGCAACACCGTTCTCATCCCGGGCGGGCGGGACGTGCGAGCGACGCTGGACATCGCCGAGAGCGACGGAACTCGGTCCGACGCCGTCGTCGTCGCCTGTCCCCCGCATCCGCAACACCGTGGGCATCGCGGCGACGAGCGACTGACCGCCGTCAGCGACGCGCTCGCGGACCGCGGAATCGACTGCCTTCGGTTCGACTACGGCGAGTGGGACGAGGGGTACGGCGAGTGTACCGACGCGGACGAGGCGGTCGGCTGGGCGCGCGAGCGGTACGACCGGGTGGGCCTGTTCGGGTTCTCGTTCGGCGGGACCGTCGCGCTCGTCACGGCCGCGTCGTGGCCCGATCTCGCCGGCGTCTGCGCGCTCGCGCCCACGGCGCGACTGAACGCCGACATCGACGCGGTCGCCGCGCTCGACGACCTCGTCGACCACGGGGTCCCCGTCCGAGTTGTGTACGCGACCCGTGACTCGACCGCCGACTGGGAACCGGTCGTCGAGCGCGGCGAGACGCTGGGGATCGGGACAGTCGCGTTCGAGGCCGACCACTTCTTCATCGGCCGTACGGGGAACGTCGCCAAGGCGGTCGCCGAGGCGATGGCATGGCTTTCGGACTGACACTCGGCTCGCGAACGACCCCCGACTCCCGAGACGCGATCAGTTGTACCCGCGCCAGCGCCGACCGCACTCCTTGCATTTAAAAAAGCGCGTCGGCGGCTCGTCGGCGGCGCCGGTCTGTTTGATCGTGTACCACGCCTCTTCGTGGCCGCACTCGTCACAGACGACGTCGGTGGCGGTGGGTTTCCCCTCGAAGTTCGCGCCCTCCTCCGTCTCGATCAGCTCGTCGCCGGTCTGCTCGACGGTCGACTCGAACCGCTCGGCGAGCCCTTCATCGCGGGCCGTGGTCGCCCCGCAGTCGTCGTTCTGACACAGCATCTCGCCGTCGGTCGAGACCATCATCGAGCCGCAGTCGTCACAGAACTGCATATGGCCATCAGTCCGTACCCGAGCGGTTTAGGTTCGGTGACCGAGTCGTCACCGGCTTCGGTCGAAGCTCGGCCCGTCCTCGCTCACCATCGGACAGCCTCGAAGGCGGAGCTCGTCGAATCCGATGACCTCGACGATGTCCGTTCCCTCCAGCGTACAGGCGGTCTCGGGCGGCTCAGCGAAATGTGGACAGCGCTGGCAGTAGGTGCGTTTGTCGACGATGTCGTCGCTTCGCGTGTCCGGTCCCGACTCGTCCCCGGAAACGGGGGGGAGGTCGTCGTCGAGCGCGTCCCACACGTCGTCCATGTCGACCTCGTCGACCGCCATCCGCTCGAAGGGGTCCCCGTCCGACCCCGGGGGTGCGTCCGGATCGGGTGAGGCGTCGAGCTCGGCGAACGGGTCGGTCCCGTCGTCCGCGCCGTCCGGCTCCGTCCTCGCGCCGAGAGTGCGGTCCGGGGATTCGTCGTAGGTGGCGTCCCTCCCCTCCTGAGTGACGGCCGACTCCTCGTGGTCCCCGCCGCTTTCGTGGTCGACGTTCCGATCGTCACCTAACTCGGCGAAGGGGTCGACCTCGTCGTCGGTCCCCCTTCGTTCGAAGGGGTCTCCGTCAACGTCGTCATCCGTACCCGGATCAACTGTGGCCGCCGGGTCCTCCGAGCCGAGAAGCTCCTCCCGGTCGTCGTTGTCGGGGTCGCCGTCCTCGATCCCGTCGCGTTCGCGGTCGCCGTCTTCCGGGCCGGTCATCGCGCGTCCCCGACGCCGGTCTCGGAGGAGTCTTCGCTCCCGGCGTCACGAGTGCTGACGTCCGGTCCGGCCGGATCCTCCCGGTCATCGGCTCTTCCGTCCGTCCGTTCTCCGCTCGCGGAATCTCTAGTGGCCTCTCCGCTCGCGGCCCTCTCGTCCGGGGCTCCGCCGGTCGCCTCCCCGCCGTCCTCGGTCGCCGCGACGGCTCCTTCGAGGGCGGGCGTGTCGTCGACGCGAAGCCAGGTGGTTCCAATGAACCGTCGACCCGGATCGATCGCGTCGATCCGACCCTCACAGTAGGGACACTCCGGCTTCGACAGCAGCGACAGTCGAACGCCGTTTCCACAGCCGTCACACTCCGCCGTTCGGATCCCGTGACGATTGGCTTCTGCGAGGAGATCGTCGAGACGGTCGCGTTCGGACTGCTCCTGTTCCAGCGCCCGCAGTCGCCGCTGCGTTCGGACGACCGCGCTGGCGACCCGCGAGAGTTTGTCCATGGCGTCGTCGTTCGCGTCGGCCAGCGACTCGACGCGCGCCGCCAGATCCTCGACCCGATCCTCGGCGTCCGCGGCCGACTCCGCAGCCGCGGCGACGTCGCCCGCAACCGACTCGGTTCGGTCGGCGAGCGCGTCGAGATCCGTCTCCAGTCGAGCGGTGACCTCGTCCATCTCGTCGACATCGGCCGCAACGGCGTCGAGCCGGTCGGTCGTCTCGGGGTGCGTGTGATCCTCCTCGGCTTTCCCTTCGACGTCGCGATACACCCGGACGAGCCGCTCGCGAAGGTCCTCAACGTCCTCATCGACCCGTTCCGTGAGTTCCTCCACGCGCGACTCCAGGGCCGCGATGTCCGTCGGATCGTCGATGTCGCTCTCGCCGCCGACGTCACTGACGTCGCCGACGGCGTCCGACGGGCCGGGATCACTCATCACGGGTCCTCCGCATCGATGTAACGTTGGTGTAGGAGACTTAAGTAACCTGCCGCACGATTCTCCGAGTCGATACTCGGAGACGATCGCTTAACGGATCTTTCGTACGTCGCTGATGTCGAACCCGCCGTCGTGGACCTCCGTCTCGAACCGAACGATGTTCTCCGCCTCGAGCCGCGAGAGCACGCCGCGGAACTCCCGGACGAACATGGTCCGCGCACGCTTCGAGCCCCCGCTCTCCCACGCGAACTGGAGGGTGCCGCCGGCGGCGTCCATCAGCGTCCCGAACTCCTGATCGGTCAGCGAGTCCTCGTTGACCAACACCAGAATGAGCCCCTGCCAGCGGGCGGCCGCCTTTTTTAACCCCTTCATCACCATCGCGATGTCGCTCCACTCCATGTCGTCGGAGACAACACTCACGAGATCGGTCACGGAGTCGATACAGACGAGGTTCCCCGTCGCGTTCTCGGTGAGGTAGTCGCCGAAGGCGGTGAGTACGTCGTCGTACCGGCCGCGATCTCCCAACTCCGTGATCGAGGAGGTTTCGCCCTCGTACCACTCCCGCGGGATCGGACTGAGCTGGAAGAACTCCGGCGAGAGATCTCGAAACTCGATCCCTTCGACTGCGGCGTCGACCACCTCGTCGGCCATCGTGTACCCCATCTCACGGGTGAGCGCGTCCTCGCCCGCGGTGAACGATAGGTAATGGACCTCCGGCGGAACGGATGCGTTGCCCGGTACGTCGCCGTAGTACAGGTCGAACAGCTCCTCGTCGGTTCGTGCGAGCGCGTTCATCGCCGCGCTCGTGTAGAGGAACTCACGCGCGCCGGCCCCCGATTCGCCAGCGAGCAACACCACGCTTCCCGGCGGTGCGCCCCCGTCGAGGATCGAATCCAAGCGGGCGACGCCAAACGGCAGACTCGACATGTCTCGACACGGGTCGTCGTCCCGCTTAGTGTTGTCCCTCGTCCCCGTCGGCGGAACGGGAGGTTGCGTCGCCGACCCTCCGGGCCCCATCGCCGACGACCCGAGCCCCTTCGTTGGTTGCGCGGACGACTGAAACTGTTCCGCCGATATCGGCCCGATCGAGGGCTCGATCGCCCGCCTCGGCCGCCGCCGTGGCGCGGTCGGCGTCCGTGACGCCGTACACGGTCGGTCCCCACGAGGACTGGCCCGCGCCGAACACCGCGGGCGACGACGACAGCGACGCCACCACGTCGCCGACCGGAGGTCGGTACACCCCGCCCTGCTCGTCGGCGTACCACGCGCCGTTGAGTCGCCCGACCGCCGCGACCGCCGCGCCGAACGCCTCCGCGCGTCCCGTTGCGATCGCGGGGAGCACGCGCCGGGTGACGATGCCGGCGATCCGGTCTGCCAGCCCGGGATCCGCCCGCTCGACCGCGGCGCGCATCGAGGCGTCCTCGTCGGCCCCGTCTCGCCCCGGTTCGGCGTCCGGCTGAACGAGCAGGAACCGCCAGTCCTCCGGGACCGGATGACGCGCGGAGACCGGCGGAACGGTCCAGTCGCCGTCCGCGGGGCGGTCGGTGGTGAACCGCGCGGTCGGGTGGCCCGCGTCGAGGACGAACCCACCCGACTCGAACGCCGCGACGCCGATCCCGGACCGCCCGCCGCGACCGAGGGCGGGAGCGTGCTCGCGGACCCGCGGCTCCCGATCGTGTGCTCGTGCGACCGCCGCGAGCGTCGTCGCCGCCAACTGCGTGCCGCTTCCCAGTCCGGCGTGTCGCGGGAGCAACGACTCCACCGTGATCGACGCGCCCGGAACGTCAAGACGGTTCGTGGCCGCGAGCGCGTACCCACGGACGTCCTCGCGGATCGCGTCCGCCGTCCCGGTTCCGGGGGCGTTCGGGTTCCCGATCTCGCCGTCGGCGACCGCGTCGTCCGTGAGGGCAACGGTGACCGTCTCCGCGGGGGTCGCCGAGACGGCCACCCGCGGCTCCGCGAGCGCCAGTCCGAGCGCTCCGTACAGCCGCTCGTGTGAGAGACTCAGGTTGCAGAAGCCGAAGTGAAGGCGGGCCCCGGCGCTCGCGCGTGCCATGCTTGGACGAGGGTTCGGTTCGGACGTATAAAAGCGACCGAGACGAGGGCGAAAACCGCCTTCGTCTCACTCCTCCCAGTCCGGGTTCGGCCGCGGCGGCGCGAACACGTCGAACCCCTCAACCGGGACATCCCCCTCGTTGACCGCGGCGTGGGGCTCGCCGCCGGGGATCGCGAAGGTGTCGCCCGCGTGGACGGCTCGCTCCTCGCCGTCGACGACGAACGTAAGCGTCCCGCTCGTGACGGTTCCGACCTGCTCGTGGGGGTGGTCGTGTTCGGGCACCTCCGCGCCGGGTTCGATATAAAAGCGCTGAATGCTGGCCTTCTCGCCGGTCGGACCCCGCGTCAGGTGAACTCCGGGGACCGCCTCGGTCGACTCCGTCGACTCGTCCGATACGATGTCCATGTCCGTCCCGGCGACGCGTGGATACTTAAAAACGTTGGGAGGGCGCGGTGCCTCATACCCGGGTCGTCCGGGGTCCTCGCTCGGCGTTCGGCAGGGGGTTCACTGACGAGCCTGCGACTTCAGTCGTGGGTAACTGACTGCTCGGGGGCGTACATCACGTAGTCGCCGCCCGGCACGCTTACGGCGACTTCGCCGGTATCGTCGACCTCGATCGGCTCCCCTTCGCCCGCGTAGTCGACGAGGGCGGTTCCCGGCTCCCAGCCCGCCTCGACGGTGTACGTGTGGAGGTCGTCACCGACGTTGATTCCAGCGAGTAGGTTCCCCTCGCGCTCGTAGAGGTAGACTTCCCTGCCGACGTGACGATGGACCAACTCGCCGCGCGCCAGCGCGTTCTTGACGCGGATCAGGTCCCGAACGCGGTCGTCCTCGAGGTCCTCGCCGACGGCGGTGTGGAACAGGTGTGGCGTGCCGGGATACGAGAGGATCAGCGCGGTCGCAAGCCGCATCGGCTCGCCCTCCGGTGAACCGGGCCCGACACCCGGTCCGGCCGCGTCGTGGTTCTGTACGAAGGTGACGGCGGCGTCGGGGTTCTTGTGGACCACTCCGTTTCCCTCCGCGACGAGCGAGAGATCGGTCTGCTCGAACGCGTCCACCACGTCGGCGTACAGCGGAAAGTCGAACACGTCCATCCCGGTGTCGACGTACTCCAGCAGCCTGTCGGTGTGGCTCTCCTCCCACACCTCGCCGACGCGCCAGAGGCCGAGATCCGCACAGAGTGGGATGATCTCCTCTTCGAAGTACCACGGCCAGACGTGTGCGGCGGCGTCGAACCGAACGCCGTCGACGCCCATGTCGGCAATAGCGGTCAGGTAGTCGGCGTGTGCCGCCTGTACCTCCGGATGACGAACGTCGAGGTTCGGAAGGGCCAACAGCGACTCGTCGTACTGGTCGTTCTCTATCTCGCCGCGGTAGTCGTCAGCGGGGACGTGTGTGAAGTGTTCTTCCGTCTCGAACTGCGGCCAGTCGAGCCGCGTCGTCGCGGTCGGGTCGTCCGCGTCGCCCCACAGGTCCGCCGGTGCGGGGTCGGGGTTCGCCATGTGGTTGAGCACGGTGTCGACGATCACCTCGATGCCGCGGTCGTGAGCCGTCTCGACGAGCGACCGGAGTTCCCTTTCCGTGCCGAGCGCGCCGTCGAACTCGCGGAGGTCGACGGGCTGGTAGCCCAGCGGGGGATGCGGTTCGAGGTGGCCGAACTCCGGGTGTTCCGGCTCGTAGAACCCCTCCTGATCCGCCGTTGCGAGGTGTTGGAAATCGAGTTTTCCGCGAGCCGGCTGGGGAAGCCACACCGCGTCGACCGCGGCGTCCGCCAGCAGGTCGAGGTCCGCTTCCACCTCCCTCCAAGGCGTGTGAAAGTACTGGTAGATGACCCCCTCGCCGTCGCTCTCGCGAGTGACGCTCGCGGCAGGCTCCGGGAGGTCGCCGGCATCCCCCGACGGTTCCTCCCCGCCGAGACACCCCGCGACGCCGAGTCCGACTCCTGTGGTCGCGGTTGCTGCTGCCCCGTGAAGGAACCGTCGACGCTTCACGCCGGCGGCGTCCGTCCCCGGGTCCGACGATTTAACCGCGGCGTCCGCCCCCGCGTTCGACGCTTCCGATGGTGCCGCGGATCCGTCGCTCTCGTCGGTACCGTCGGCGTCTAATGACATGTGCTGTACTATTTCATCATTGTTTTGGATATATAAACGCTCGGCCGATGCGGGGAGTAGGATGAACGAACTCGAGTAGGGTCGGTACGGTGAACGAGTGCGAGCGGAGTCGGGCGGTCACGAACGATGGTCTCGCTACGGGAACGGATGGTACTCCCGGTCGAGCGTCGGCTCGAATCCCATCGATCGCGGGACGTCGCGGGCGCGGTCGCCGAAGAACGGGTCGCCGGTGAAGAGTGGCTGTGCCTCAGGAACGAGCACCCGAACCGCCTCGAAGCCGAGCGCGGCCACGTCCCGGGTCGTCGTCCGCGAGACGAGGGGATCGAGCCCGACCGACCGAGCCCGCTCGACGACCGCGTCGAGCGCCGCGTTCCCCGACGGCTCCGGCTCGCCAAGCCCCTCCGCCGGAACCGTCGCGTCCGGATCGAAGAACTCGCGAGTGACATCCGGGAACGACGCGTGACGTCCGATGGCGGCGCTCTCGTCGTCGGCCGCCGCCTCTCCCATCGACCTGAGCTCCGTCCAGTTCTGGAGCGCCTCCGCGAGCGCGCTCCGCGCGGCGGCGACGGGATCGAGGTCCGCGCCCGACCCGGCCGCGAACCGGGGCCACTCCCCGTCACGATGGACGCCGACCGCGACGACCGGGACGTCGATGTCGGTCGTGACTAACAACGGGGAGACCGTCAGCGACTCCGCTCGCGCGCGCTTCGTGAGCCGGTCGAACGTCGGGTCGTCCACGTCGATCCCCAGCGGCTCCGTCGTCGAGTACCACGTCGTCATCGTCGCGTCGCGCTCGATCACCTCGTAGAGCCCGGACAGCGCAGCCTCCGGCCCGGAGTTTCCGAGGCCGAGCCCCGTGGTGATCGCGGGACGGTATCGGTTCTCCGGCGGCGGAAACGCCACGAACTCCGCGGGGAGGCTCACGAGACCACCGCCGTCGTCCCCGCTCGATACCAACCGCTCGCCGGTCGTCCATGGCAGGGTGTCGTCGGCGTCGTAGGTGGCGGCGCTTTCCGGGCGAACGAACGCGCCGGGAGCCACCGGGTTCGGGACGTCGTCCGCGGTCCCGGTTATAAAAGAGGCCGACCGGTAGACGCCAGCAGCGTAGCGTTCGAGTCCTTCGCCGAGCGCCTTCATGAACGCGGCGTCCCAGCCGTCGTCGGCACCGCCGGCGAACTCCGCGGCCCGAGCGTCGGAGAAGCCGGTCGTGTCCGCGAGCCGCGAGACGTAGTAGGGGAGCGGGAACGACTCACGCTCGCCGACCTCGGAGAGGAGGCCGACCCGGGAATCGACCGCGCGCTCCGCACGGTCGAGCGCGTCGTCGATCGAGCGTCCCTCCCCCGCTCTCGGGAGCGCATCTCCCGGCTCCGGGCCACAGCCACAGCCCGGCACCGGAACCAGCGATCGCTCCGGTCCCGGAACTTCGAGAACTGTGTCCGCAACCGGGTCACCGGCGAGCAGTCGGATCGTTCGACGACCGGCGACCGCTCCCGCGTAGCGAACCGCCGAGCGCGTCCCGCGCGGAGCCTCCGCCGGGTCGGTATCGCCGGCAGCGACCCGGGCCCGCAGGCAGTCGTAACACGCGTCGTTGAGGACGCTTACCGCGGCGTCAACGCCCTCAATCGGCACTCCCCCGAGCCCGCCGACTTCGATGGCAACCCACCGATCCAGCCGGTCGTTTGCCGTCTCGAACGCCTCGGACCCGGTCGTTCCGACGACGACGCCGAAGTCGAACCCGTCCAACAGTGCCGGCTCCACCGGCATCACGTTCACGTCAACGTCGCCGAGCGCGGTCTCGACGGCGTCGACCGCGGGTCCGTCTCCGACCAGTCCGATATCCATGACGATGCCGACGGGAAGGAGGCAAAAAAAGCCCGCGGGGGCAGACACGAGAGACCGTTCGACTCCCCCGATCGGACCCGCTATCAGACCTGACCCGCTATTCGATCAGGTCGACAGCGATGTCCGCGAACTCGACGGCGTCGACACCGACGAGCCGGTCGTCGCCGAGTTTAAGTCGGAGTCGGGGGCGGCCGACGTCGATGGGGACCTTTTCGGTGTCGATGATCCCGAGGTCCTCGAGCCGCGTCTTGGTGCGCGAGAAGGTCGCCTTCGAGGCGATCCCGATGTCCTCTCCCCACTTCGAGATGTCGTACAACAACACGTCGTTGCGGGCGGCAACGAGCAACGAGACGGTGACCTCGTCGAGTCCGTTCGCTCCGCCACGGGCGGTTTCCAGCGACTCGAGGATCGCGTCGAAGTCGTCGCGTGCTGCCTCCCCGATGTCGGACGCCATCGTCTCTCGAACCCGGCTGATCGCCGGGGTTCGGAGCGTGTACTCCTCGGCGTCCGCGAACGCCTCCCGATGCGTCTCGTACACCTCGGAGACGAAGTCGTCGTCCGTCGTGGAGAGGGCGGCAACCCGATTCGCGGCGCTCACGATCGCCACCGCGCGGGAGGGCGACACGAACAACGCGTTGTCGACGTCGGCCGGGAGGATCCCGAGCGACAGCGAGCCGTCAGCGACGAGGTCCGCCGCCTTCGAGGCGACGAGGAAGTCGTCCATAACGGTCTTCAGGACGCGCTCGTCGCCGAGCATCGAGATCCGGGGAAGGTCCTCCCGTCGGATCCGGGCCTCGACGAGCGCGACGATGGTCTCCGCGGACGGGTCGACCACGAGTAGCTCCTCGTCCGTCCCCGCGAACGCCTCGTCGAGGACGTTTTCTACGTCCGCCTCAAGTAAATTCGACACCATATATCTCTCAGTATAAAAGGTAGTTCCGTATTTAATATTAACGGGTTTGAGAAGCGAACAACGGGGGTATAGCGGTTCTATCCCGTGAAAATGGTCGATCAGCGATAGTACACGGGATCGCCGAGACGGCCGTCGACGGACAGGCTTAATGTACCGTCCCGCCCCACAACGAACATGGACAACGAGAGCCTCCGGGCGGTCGACCCGGCGGTCGCGGACGCCTTGGCTGGAGAGCGCACGAGACAGGAGGAGACGCTGGCGATGATCGCGAGCGAGAACCACGTCAGCGAGGCAGTGATGGAGGCACAGGGAAGCGTCCTCACCAACAAGTACGCCGAAGGCTATCCCGGCGCACGCTACTACGCCGGCTGTGAGCACGCCGACGAGATCGAGGAGCTCGCCATCGAGCGCGCGAAGGAGCTGTGGGGGGCCGACCACGTCAACGTCCAGCCGCATTCCGGGACGCAGGCGAACCAAGCCGTGTACTACTCGATCCTCGATCCGGGCGACAAGATCCTCTCGCTGGAGCTGAACCACGGCGGCCACCTCTCTCACGGTCACCCGGCGAACTTCACCGGACAGATCTACGAGGTCGAACAGTACGAGGTCGATCCCGAAACCGGGTACATCGACTACGACGGCCTTCACGAGACGGCCGAGGAGTTCGACCCCGACGTGATCGTCTCCGGCTACTCCGCGTACCCGCGCACGGTCGACTGGGAGGCGATCCAAGCGGCCGCCGACGCGGTCGACGCCTACCACCTCGCGGACATCGCGCACATCACCGGCCTCGTCGCTGCCGGCGTCCACCCCTCGCCGGTCGGCGTCGCTGACTTCGTCACCGGTTCCACCCACAAGACGATCCGCGCCGGTCGCGGCGGAATCATCATGTGTGACGAGGAGTTCGCCGACGACATCGACAAGGCGGTGTTCCCCGGCGGGCAGGGCGGCCCGCTGATGCACAACGTCGCCGGCAAGGCGGTCGGATTCAAGGAGGCGCTCGAACCCGAATTCGAGGAGTACGCGCAGGCGGTCGTCGACAACGCCGAGGTTCTCGCCGAGACGCTTCAGGGTCACGGGCTCTCGCTCGTCTCCGGCGGCACCGACAACCACCTGATCCTCGCGGACCTCCGCGACTCGCATCCCGACCTCTCGGGCGGCGACGCGGAGGACGCGCTCGCGGCCGCGAACGTCGTCCTCAACGGCAACACGGTGCCCGGCGAGACTCGCTCGCCGTTCAACCCCTCGGGGATTCGCGCGGGCACCGCCGGCCTCACGACCCGCGGGTTCGACGAGGACGCCATTGAGGAGGTCGGCGACCTCATCTATCGCGTCGTCGACGAGGTGGACAGCGAGGACGTCATCTACGAGGTCGGCGAGCGTGTCGTCGAACTCTGTGCGGAGCACCCGCTGTACGAGTGATCCGGAACGGGGCGTCGGGGAGTCACCGGTGATCGCTCCCCCGAAACGGATCCGTACGTAAAAGTGGGGGCGGGTCCGACGGGGTCGTATGGACGCCACGTCGTTTCTGGCCGAACGTCTGGACCGCGCGGCGGCCCCGCTCGCGGTCGGTGACGTTCTCGTGTTGCTGGCGCTGTTGACCGTCGGAACGGTCAATCACACAGGTGTCGACTTCCTGCTCGACGACCCCGTCTACCTCCTCGGCGTGTGGGCTCCGTTCCTGATCGGGTGGGCCCTGTTCGCTCCGCTGGTCGGCGCGTACTCCGCGGGTGCGGTCGAGACGGCCAAATCGTCGGTGCCGCTCGTGGTCCGTTCGTGGGTCCCCGCGGCCGTCGTCGGGTTCCTCCTGCGTGAGTTCGTCTTCCGCGGCAACGCGGCCCCGACGTTCATGATCATAACGTTCGTGCTCGGCGTGCTCGCGCTCGGCGGCTGGCGAGCGATCTACTTCCGGATCCGGTAACGACACACTCATTCCGTCGTCTCTTCGTTGTCGTCAGTACCGTTTTGTCGCCACACCGGTTCTGCTCTCTGTATCGTCCTCCGCCGATCGGTTTTGATTACTATACCACCTCGTGGTTCCGTGAAAATCGACTGGATACGAGACGGTGAACTCATCGAGATCCACCGACTGTATATTCTAATAAGTTATAAGTTAGATTTCAGTACTTAACCAAATCGTAACCTGACATTCACTAGAAACAATTAAGTAGAAGCATGGCATATGTCCGCATGAATTATGACTGGGTACTACGACTACGTCCTCGGGCTTATTCCGGCTGCCCTGTTCGGAGTCACCGTCCTCCTGAACCTAGTCGGATTGCCGTTCACGCTAGCGCTTCCCGTGGGCGCGAGCATCGCGCTTGGGATCATGGCACACGCGATGTTCGTCCGGAATCCGCTCCCGGGATCCGGCGGGTCGACCCCGTCCATGGACCCCGGCTCGCACGGAAGCCGCACGGCGTCCGGGGGCTCCGATTAAGCTCCGGACCGCCGAGACAGCCGCGAACCGCTTCGACACGAACCGCTTCATGACGCGCCGTTTCCTGTACCGTTTAGACGCTCCAGTTCTTCCTGTCGGGTATGACGGACGCGTTGTTCCTCACGAGCGGTGACGTCGACGACCTCGCCGAGCCGGCCGACTACGTGACCGCCGTCCGCGACGCCTACCGACAGGTCGGCGAGGGGGCGCCGGCCGAACCGCGGACGAAGCTTACGAATCGCGACCCGGCGGGGATGCTCACGACGTACGCGGCGGTGCTCCCGGAGACCGGCGCGATGGGCGGGTACACCTACTCCGCCGGATTCGGCGCGGAGGACGCTTGGTTCATGACGCCGCTGTTCGACGCGGAGTCTGGCGCACCGCTCGCGCTGCTCGACGGGGCGTCAATGAACCCGTTCAAAACCGGCGCGGCCGGCGCGGTCGGTGTCGACGCGCTCGCTCGCGAGGACGCGACCGAAATCGCGGTGATCGGCAGCGGCGCGCAGGCGCGCGGTCAACTGGCGACGACCGCGACCGTCCGCGACTTCGAGGTGGTGCGGGTGTTCTCGCCAACCGCCGAGAACCGCGAGGCGTTCGCCGCGGCGTTCCGCGACCGGATCGACGCCGAGGTCTCGGCCGTCGAGAGCGCGAGCGCGGCGCTGTCGGGCGCGGACGTCGCCATCACCGCAACGACGGCGAGCGATCCGGTGATCGACGACGACGACATCGAACCGGGAACTCACGTCACGGCGATGGGGCAGTACCATCCTGAAAAGAACGAACTCCCTCCGGAACTGGTCGCGCGGGCCACGTACATCCCCGACCTCCGGGCGCGCGCGACGCAGGACGCCGGGTCGTTCCTCGCCGCGGTCGAGGCCGGACTGGTCGACGCGGGAGAGGGAGTTGCCGCCGAACTCGGGGAGGTCGTCGCCGGCGACCATCCGGGTCGAACGAGCGACGACGAGGTGACGGTGTTCGATTCGGGTGGAACCGGGATCGAGACGACCGCCGCCGCATACATGCTATATAAACGTGCGAGCGAAGCTGGTCGGGGGGAACCGATCGAGTTCGCGCCCGCGAGCGAGGCGCTGACGGGTCGGTGAGCTGCTGAGTGACGAGTCGGTGAACTGTCAAGCGTATCGATCTATCCAACCGGCCGCCGTTCCGATCGTTCGGTTATAATACCCCTAGCGGGGACGAACACACCTACTTATAAGATTTCAGCAAGTCTCGCGGGTCCTCCGCAAAACGTCTCACTCGCGTCCAACACGCTCGGATCCGGCTTCCGTGGGCACGTCGAACGTCCCGGCAGAGAGGTATCGCTCGCCGCTGTCCCAGAAGACGGTGACGACGAGCGGTTCGTCGCCGACATGCTCGCCCGACTCACGGAGGTCGGCCGCGACCCGCTTCGCCGCGAGGTTCGACCCGGCCGAGGACTGGCCGACAAGGATACCCTCCTCGCGGGCGAGCCGCCGACACTCGGCCTCCGATTCGTCGAGTTCGATCGTGTGGACCGCGTCGAGCAGATCGACGTCCAAGTTGTCGGCGACGAAGCCCGGGCCCATTCCCTGAAACGCGTCCGATCCCGGTTCCTCACCGGAGAGGACGGCGTTGTCCGCCGGCTCGACCGCGTGGATCCGCACGTCCGGGAACGCCTCGCGGAGCCGCCGACCGATCCCCGTGATGGTGCCGCCCGTCCCGACGCCCGCGACGAGTGCGTCGACGGTCCGCTCCTCGACCTGGTCGATGATCTCCGGGCCGGTTGTCTCGTAGTGGGCCCGCGGATTCGCGGGGTTCTCGAACTGGTGGAGCTGGACCATCCCCTCGTCGCGTTCGAGCTCGTCCGCACGAGCCCGGGCGTCGGAGATGTCTCCCTCGACGAGTTCGACGGTCGCACCGTAGGCGCGCATGATCCGCCGTCGCTCCCGTGATTTCCCCTCGGGCATCACGAGAGTGACGTCGTACCCCTTCGCCGCGCCGACCATCGCTAGACCAATCCCGGTGTTGCCCGAGGTCGGTTCGACGACGCCGTCTCCCGGTTCGAGTTCGCCGTCACGCTCGGCGGCCTCGATCATGTAGCGGGCCGGTCGGTCCTTTGCTGACCCCCCCGGATTCCGTGACTCGACCTTGGCAGCGACCGTCGTCCCGGGCGGGGAGTCGACCCGCACCAACGGCGAGCCGAGTCCCTCCAGGATGTCCTCGTCCATTATTCGTCCGAAGGGTACGCCCACTCAAATGCCCGACGGACTGCGGCAAGCACCGCGACCGTCGGCCGTCGCGTCCGCTGTCGATCCCGGAGAGCGGTCAGCGTCGCCGCCGCCGCGGCGTTAATACCGGCTGCCCACCTATCGTGACGCATGACGCTCGAAACGCTCGCGCCCGACCCTTCGTTTGACCCCGAGACCCTCGATCCTACAGTTCTCGACGCGCTCGACGGGGAGTACCGGTTCAAGGTGTGGGGTGGGGACTGGTGTATCGACTGCAAACGACAGCTGCCCGCCTTCGGAGCCGCGCTCGCGGCCGCGGGCGTCCCCGATGACCGGGTCGAAGCGTTCCCCGTGACCAAGGGGCCGTCCGGCAAGGAGGGTCCCGGAGTCGAAGCGTACGACATCGATCTCATCCCCACCGTGGTCGTGGAGACGGACGACGGCGAGGAGGTTGCCCGTTTCGTCGAGGAAGCCGAGACCTCCATCGCGGAGTCGCTCGCGGCCGAACTCTCGGGCGCCGAGACGGTACAGTAGCGCCCCGTTCCGTCGACGCTCGTCACGGCTCCACGACGGCACCGCGGCTCCACGACGGCATCGGTTCCAAACGACCAAACCGAACCGGGCCGTATGCTGCGTATGGAAACGACGCGTCACTTCACCGCGACCACGTACGTCGTTCACGACGGCGCGACCGCGCTCCACGAACACGGACGACTCGGAATACACCTCCCGCCGGGCGGCCACATCGACCGCGACGAGCTTCCCCATGAGGCGGCCCTGCGCGAGGTGCGCGAGGAAACCGGACTCGAAGCCGAGCTCGTCGCCGACCGCGCCGACGTCGAAACGCCGAACGGTCGTCCCCTTCCGGAGCCGGCCCATCAGATGCTTCACGACATCAACGTCCATCCCGATGGATCGGTCGGCCACCAACACATCGATCACCTCTATTACGCCCGCGTCCCGTCGCGGGAGATCGATCCGAACGGGGACGACGAGGCGGCCGCGGACGACTGGGACTGGTACGCTCCGAGCGACCTCCGTGACTCCGGATTCGACGACGACGTCGTCGCGTTGGGCCATGAAGCGATCGAGGTCGTGGAGAACGCGAACTGACGGAACGGGAGGGAGGTCGTGGGGCAGGTCCACGGCGCGGACGCTGAGGGGCGGTCGCGAGCCGGCGTCAGACGCCCGTCTCACGCTCCGGAAAGTATTTGGGTCGCTGATGGCGAAATACGCTAAGTAATGGACGCACAGCGAAGAGAGGACATCACCGGATGGGACGCCCGGGAGTTCTCCGGCGGGTTCGACGGGCTCCGCGAGCACGTGGGCGGCGGTTTTTCCGGCGCGGCAACGGACGGGACCGGATGGCTGTTCCTGCTCGACGGTCGTGTCATCGGCGTCGTTGACGCCGAACTCGACGCGTTCTCGGACGCCTCCGGAACCGTGTACGAGGCCCCGCATCAGGCCCTCCCGGTACTGTTCGCCATGCAAGAGCTGGGCGGAGAACAGCGCGCACAGTACTACACGAATGACACCTCGCTGGCGGAGGCCGATCGGAAGCTCTCACAGGGTGGGTTCACCGGATACGTCGAGCTCACGGAGAACGTGCTCTCGGGGGACTATTACGTCGCGTACACCGCGGGCGAGTCGATGGCAGCCGCGTACGTCGGGAACTCCAGACGGCTCGAAACGGGCGAGAAAGCGTTCGATCTCGCCGACGACGAGGTCGGAATATACACCGTTTACGAGGTAGACCTCGACGTTCGAACGCTTCCCGAGGGGGCCGGAGCGGGCGAACCGGATGGGTCGGACGAACCGACCGAGTCGAGCAGATCGAGCGATCCGAGCGGTTCGGGAGTACCCGCCGAATCGGACGGACCAGACGAGTCGAACGAACCGGCAAAGTCGAACGGACCGGCCGAGCCCAGCGTGGCGAGTGAGGCGGAAAAGAGCGATCCGTCCGAGGACGGAGCTTCGGCCGGAACGAGGACGGACGACGCCACCGAGACCACACCGCACGCGAGTCGTGCCGAAGACCACGAGCCCGATCCGGCAACGGCCGTATCCGGTAATAGGGCGTCCGACTCCTCGAATGGGACCCCGCCGAGGGCGAGCGAAGGCGGCACCCGAAGGGAGTCTCCCGAGACGCCGAAACAGAGCGTTTCGGAGACGCATGATCCGGATTCAGGCGCGGCCGAGTCGAGTCCGTCCGAGTCGAGTCCGGCCGAATCGAATCCAGCCGAGCCAAGCACCCGGATGGACGACTCGAACGCTGAGCCGCCCGATGCTGACGCGGGGTCCGCGGACGCGTCCGCTGAGTCGGATCAGCGGACTGCGTCGGGTTCGAGAACTGCCGGCGACGTGCCGGACGACGAGGACGTCTTCTCCGAGGAGGCGCAGTGGCGAGAGACCAAATCCATTCCGGCGCTCGATCCGTCGGAGACGAACGTTCGGGGAGCAAAAGACGGCCAATCGGACCGTAACGGGGTCGAGGCCCGCTCTCGCGGACGATCTGCCACGGGCCGCGGCCGGTCGGGTGGCGAATCGAAACGGAAGGCAGATCACGACGCGGCCGACCGCTCCCGGTCGGGTCCTTCGGGATCGAACGCCTCCGCGACCGCGGAGGAGTCGCCGGATCCGCGTCCGGCCCCATCGAACCCGGGCCAAGCCGCCGTCTCCCGATCCGAGGGGGAGGCTGCGAACGGGGTTCGCGAGCGGATCGAGCAGTTGGAAGCGGAGCTGGCGGAAGCGAAGTCCGAGCGGGAGTCGATCGCGACCGAACGCGACACGCTCCGCGAGGAGCGGGACTCGCTGACCCGCGAACGCGACGAGCTCGAATCAGAACGCGATCGCCTCGAATCGGAGGTTGAGGAGCTCCGTGCGGAGATCCAGCGTCTCAGAACGAACCTCACCGAGGCGGAGTCGAAACTCCCGGACAGCGATCACAGCCTCCCGGTCGCGGAAGCCCGTGAGGGAACCAACCTGTTCATCCGGTACGAGTCGAAGGGCGGCGCGACGCTGGAGGACGCACACGACGGAAACGTGGGACGTGACGAGCTGCGGGAGAACCTGCGTATCGAACATCATACCAGCTTCGAGACCGACGGCCTTACCGTCGATGGGAGGCCGTTCGAGGAGTTCCTCGGGGACACCATGGAGTACGGGTTCACTCGATGGCTCGTCGAGGACCTCCCGTTCGAGGTCGGCGAGACCGGAAACGGAAGCGCGCTTCGTGACCTCTACGACGCGCTTCCGGAGATCGACCGCGCCGAGATCGGCGGATCGGTATCGATCGTCGCCGCGGAGAGCGGAAACGAGGACCGCGAGCAGCAGGCCTTCGATCTGGTCCTCCGGGACCGGATGGGGAACCCGTTGTTCGTCGCCGATCTCAACGACTCGCGGGCACCTACCAAGGGTGCGAGTCTCGAATCGCTCGTCGCCAACGGCGGACGGATAGCGGAGTCGAACGACGGGTTCGCCGGAGCCTTCGCGGTGACGGCGAGCTTCTTCGATCCGGACGCGTTGGAGGTCGCGAGCGATGCCGTCGGAGGGGGACTGTTCGGCCGGTCGAAACGGAAGAGCTTCGTGAAGCTGTCGCGAAAGCGCGGATATCACCTGTGTCTCGTCGAGTCCCGAGAGGGTGGCTTCCACCTGACGGTTCCGGATCTGTAACTACCCTCGAGTCCGTAACTACCGGCTCCGCCCGTCGTGACATCCGACGAGCCGTTCACCGTCGACCATCGATCGTCCCAATACGGGTTCGGCCGGAACTCGCGAAAACGCGTCCAGTACGAACAGTTAGTTCTCGACTTCGGCGGCGTCGTCGATCCGCATCGATCCGAGCTTCTCGACCGTCTCGTCGAGCTTGTCGTCGAGTTCGTCGACGAACTCGTGGGTGCGCTCGGTCGTGATGGCACCTTGACTTGACGGCTCAATGAGGTTCTCCTCCTCGAGCACGCGAAGCGAGTACCTGACCTTGTGATGGGGGTAGCCGGTCTCGTTGGACATCTTCACGATCCCGATCGGTTCGCTATCGATCACCATTCGGAGCACCTGTAAGTGCCGTTCCAACATGTCTACCTCTTTCTCAAGTCTATCTATCATGCCATATGTTAACTCGTCATGCCCCCTTTTAAAAGTTGCTGTCGAACTCCGGGGGATCGCTGCTCGTCCCAGATTTGTCGTGTTAGTAGTTAACAGTTCGGATCTGTGTATCCGGGGGACCGTGTTCCTGAGCCGTACTGACATCGGGCGTGACCGTTCGGATCCACGCACCGTCCGACCCGAGCCCACGCACCGTCCGACTCGACCGTCTCGGCCAG
>OBKM01000129.1_pt1 | contig 36021 bp, 27 predicted proteins | sample 1519691 | NCBI WGS metagenome assembly OBKM01 (sample SAMEA37050418, study PRJEB22526) | metagenome | biome: saline pan; feature: lake; material: water | place: Egypt | collected 2015 | depth 0.5 m
TGCGTCGATGTCGTGGTATGAGACACTGCAAACGTTCCAACGATTCGGGGAGAAAAACGGTTGTCACGTGGTTCTCGTTCCACCAGAGGGAACGACGAAGCGGTGCGTCAAGTGTGGTGTCGAGTCGGAGAAGCCGTTGTGGGTGCGCGAGCATTCGTGTCCGTCGTGCGGGTTTAAAACCGACCGTGACGAAAACGCTGCTCTTGCGGTACAGCGGCTTGGATTACTCGAACTGGGAGTGGTTGAAGAATCGGATGAACTAGGTCAGGAACTGGCCGAATCAACGCCTGCTGAGACTGGCACCGCTGCGGAGTCACACTCTAGCTCGTCTAGAGACGTGATTCCTGCAAGTGCCGTCGTTGACACAGGACGCCCCACCCTCAAGGAGCGAGTCACTACTGTGGCGAGCGAGTAGGGTGGGGTAGTTCACCACCCCTAATAGTGGTTTCTATAACAGTTACACAACCCCGGGTCCGTCGATATCTGCCAGACTCCCCGAGGCAAAAAACCCCGGGGGCCCGAACACGATGGAAGATAGAAGCACCGGGAGCGTGGCACTCCCAGCAGTCCCACCCATCACAGTCCGTGAACCCCACACGGACTCTCACCGTACTAGGGTTCGGTGGAACTACAAACCTGAACGCTCCAACGCTCAGGATCCCTCCGCCACACGGAGGGGGATGTCAACTTCGGCCTATATTCGACCGGACCGGAGCCATGAGTACACCGAGGTGGCCGTGCCGCCCTGGTGAACGGATACTATCGGGATGCGAACCACGCTACGTCTGAAGAAATCCCCTTCGGACCACTGGCTGTGGATCCCGATTAGCACGGTCCCGCTGAATCCCCACACCGGCGATAAGAGTAATGGGGCGTGCCAGCAGTCCGGTCGTACCGACTGGGCTACAAGCCTGAAACGCCCGCCCCAGCGGTCCGGTGCCGTGGGAATCGTCGCCCACCAGGGCAGAGGTCAAACGTTGTGGATGCGTTGCAGAATTTCGGGGGCAGCCTCAAGCGCGGCGTCAAGATCGTCTGTCGCAGGGCCACCGCCCTGTGCGAAATCCGGTGGCCCACCACCACCGCCGTCGACCATGGTCGCGAGTCGTTCAACCACCCGGCCGGCGTTGATCTCCGATTCCTCCGGTGTCGCTACGACGAACTGTGCACCGTCAGCGCCGCTGCCGAGGATCGCAACGGCACCGCTCTCGACAATCGCATTGGCGGTTGCCCGGAGCTCGTCGATGTCGGTATCGAGCCGGCGAACGACCACTGTCGCGTCGCCGACTGTCGTCCGGTCACCGTCCTCACCGCCGGTTGCCCGGGCCGTTGCAAGTTCTTCTTTGAGTTCCTCGATACGCTTGCCACGGTCTTTCCACTCCTCGAAGAACCGCTCGGCGGTCGCCGGGACAGCGAGTGGGTCGACATCGAAGGTGGATGCGGCGTCGGTGAGGGCCGCCTCGATCTCCTGGGTCGCCGCGATAGCGGCAGGCCCGGCCGAGTACGTGAGTCGCTCGACGCCGTCTTGAACACGTTCGGTCGATCGGAGCTTGACCATCCCGATCTTGCCGGTTCGTGAAACGTGTGTCCCACCACAGGCCTGGACGTCGGCGTCGACCTGAACAACTCTGATCTGCTCGCCCGGTGGGATGCCACCCTGATAGAGCGTGAACCCGTGGGTGTTTTCGGCCTCGTTGCGGTCCTCCCAGCTGATCAACACCCGCTGGTTGTCTCGAACGAGTTCGTTTGCGGTGCGCTCGATCGCACGGAGCTGTTCATCGCTGATGCGCTGGTAGTGTGAGACATCGAGCCGGGAGGTCTCGACGCCTTTCTGAGCGCCGGCCTGTCGGACGTGCCCGCCGAGCACCTGGCGAGCACTGTGGAGGACAATGTGTGTCGCAGTGTGGTTACGCATCAGCTGTCGGCGGCGGTCGGCATCGATGCTACCACGGACGAGGTCTCCATTCTCCAGTTGACCGTCGACACGGTGCCGGATGACCCCGTCTTCGATCTGGACGTCGGTTACCGAGACGGTACGGTCGTCGGTCCGGAGCGTCCCGTGATCCGGCGGCTGCCCCCCACCCTCGGGGTAGAACATCGTCTGGTCGAGTACCACGTCGTACCCGTCCTCGGCCTCCCGGGTGGCGAGAATCACGGCTTCGAACTCCGTTCCGCGTTGATCCTCATAGTAGAGCTGATCAGTCTCGGGGAAGTCACCGAGCCAGTCGGCAGTGGCCGTCTCGGCTGAGGTCGTGTTTTTGCCACCCTGATCGTGGCGCTGTGTGACCAACCGATAAAAGTCGTCTGGGATCGTCACAGCAACATCTTGTTCGGCGGCGATTTCGGCAACAGTTTCGGGCTGGATACCGTGTGAGTCGTACAACTCGAGTAAGTCTTCGGTTGGGAAAGCGTCGTCGGAAGCCGCATACGTGGCGGTCAGATCGCGGACTCGCCGGCGACCGCGTTCGAGCGTCTCGCGGTATTTCTGGATCTCGTGGCGGACGATATCGCGGATCGTATCGCGGTTCGTGTAGCCGAGCCGTTCGGCCTGCATGTCGACAAGCTCGTCGATCGGCGCGTCGACGCCGACTGAATCGGCGAGTCGCTTCGTCCGGCGTAGTACCATCCGCACGAGGTATCCGGTGCCGACGTTCGATGGAACGATCTCGTCGCCCAGCATGTAGGCGAGGGTTCGCGCGTGATCTGCAATCGCGTAGACTGTCTCCAGTGGTTCGACAAGCTCCCGAAGGCGGTCGACGTCCACATCGAGTTCCGCGGCGATGTCGCCCCGGGCTGCTTCGACGTCCTCAACGTCGTCGATATCGAGGGTGCCGGCCAGCCGGGCGGCATTATGGACGATCGCGTCCTCCTCGTCGGTGTACTCAAGTCCCGCGTTGTCGCGGAGAAACGCGATCATCTCGGGATAAATCGCCTCGTAGACCGTCGGTGTGCCCTGTGACATCCAGGTCCACCGTTCGAGCCCGTAACCCGTGTCGACGATGTAGGTGTCCATCGGCGTATACCGATTGCCATCTTTGAGCTCGTACTCCCCGTCTGGATCCTGCTCCATCGACATAAACACAAGCGTCGCAAGTTCGAGCCCGCGGTAGATGACCTCGATTGCGGGGCCGGCGTTCCCACCGCCGACCCACGGGTCCTCAATGTAGGTCACCTCCTCAAGATCGGCGCCCATCTCCTCCATGAGCTCGTCGCAGTACGCGACCGTCTGACTCTTCCAGTACACCTCACCTTCGTAGGCGTACTCCTCGTCGGCGTCTTCGCGTGCGTTGAACGCGTGGTGAGCCATCATCTCGAAGGCCATCGTGTGCCGGCCCGTCTTCCCGACGTTGTCGATGTCCTGCATTCGGATGCAGGGCTGTGAGATCGTCAGCGGGTTCGCGGGGGGTGGCGTCTTCCCGCTTGTGACCAGCGGCTGGAAGTCGTAGATTGACGCCTGTGTCAGCAAGACATCGTCGCGCCACCGGTTTGCGGCCACCGGATACGGCTCGATGCGCTCGTGGCCGTGGTCCGCGAAAAAGGACAGAAATGCCTCGCGCATCTCTTCTAGCGTATGCGCCCGGTCGAAGCCGGGGTTGTCGATGAAGCTGTACGGCTCACAAGGCGGCTCCCCACAACGCGTGCGGTCCGGATCACGGGTCCAAAAGTGATCCCCGCAGTCGGGACATTGCTTTCGCTCAAGTCCTTCCTGTTCAAAGTACTCGAGTCGATACTCTTCCTCCAGATCACTCATTCATTGGTGTACCGTGACCTGTCGGAGCGTAAAATAGTTCCGAGTCCTCGTGCCAGCCAGGCCCCGACGAAGCACGGTGGCCGACACCGGTTGGTGTATGGGATCACTGATCGAGGGCTAAGGAAGCCAGCATCGCTTCGAGTTGGATACGCTCGTCTGCCCCCTCAACGATCCGGTAGTCGGTTTCGCCGATGCGGTCCATCAGTCGCACCGTTGCCGCATCCGACAAGTCGAGGTCCCAGACCGACCGGTGGAGCTGATCGAGGATATCACCGCCGGCAATTCCCTGTTCCACGAGCAGATCCTCAAGTCGCGACCGAGCAGCGACGAAGTCACCATCGATTGCTAGCTGGACCATCTCCTGGACGGCCTCGGGACGGGCCGCGGAGGTAATCGAGAAAACCGTCTCCTCGTCGATTGTCTCTTCGACGGTCGCTGCGGCCTGGAGGGCGTTGATCGCCCGGCGCATGTCGCCGTCGGCGACGTACGCTATCGCGTCGAGTCCGTCGTCGGTGACGGTCAGTCCCTCGTTGTCAGCGATGCGGGTCACTTGATCGACGACTGCCGCAGTATCAAGCGGCGCAAACCGGAAGACAGCACACCGTGACTGGATCGGATCGATGATTTGTGAGGAGTAGTTCGCCGAAAGGATAAAGCGTGTCTGATCGGAGAACTGTTCCATCGTGCGGCGTAGTGCCGCTTGTGCATCGGAGGTAAGCGCGTCGGACTCATCGAGAAAGATGATACGGAAATTATACCCACCAAATGACGATCGGGCAAACTCCTTGATCCGTGTGCGGACGACATCGATCCCCCGTTCGTCCGAGGCGTTGAGCTCGAGGAAGTGTTCCTGCCAGTCGTCGCCGTACAGTTCCTTTGCAATCGCGATCGCCGTTGTCGTCTTTCCAGTCCCGGCCGGTCCCGCAAACAGGAGATTAGAAAGGTCACCGGCGTCGACGTAGCCCTGGAGCCGCGAGATAATCGCCTCGTGCCCGACGACGTCGGCGAGTCGTTCCGGACGGTACTTCTCTACCCAGATGTCTTCCCGGCCGATCGAAAGCGACGCATCCGAGTCACTCATACCGGGAGCATTGATCCGGGATCGCATAAACGCGTGGGATTACGCCTCCGTGAGTCGGGCTTCGAGTGCTTCCCCAGCCTGCTGGGCTGCCTGACGGTACCGCTGGATGGGGAACTCGTATGTCTCGGTGACCGGCGGCCCCCCTGCCCGGCCAATCCAAGCCTGTGTCGCGACGAATGCCCCCCGGACTGTCGCGGTGACACCGAGCGGGAGCGATGCCGGCACGGCAGTCGCGAGTACTCGTTCGGTGGTTGTTTCGATGCGGGTCAGCGGATCGTCTAGACGGGGGCGAAGCGCGTCGACGAGGGGTGCCTGTGACGTCACCACTCCGAGTGTCCCTTGTGCTGGCGCCGGGCACAGTGGCTCCGGTGACACCGCTTTTGTGGTCATCGCCGCCGGCACGGCTGGTGCGACGGCCGCAGCCGGCGCGACCAGCCCGTCTACAGGGTCCTCAACGGCCCGGTCGAGTGCGGCTTGTTCGGCCGCCGACAGGGTTTCGTGCCACGAAGTGAACGCGTCATCATCAGCTGCGCGTTTCGAGGCGGCGGTTCGCTGCAGCGCCGTGGTGCGGACATCAGCGACGGCCGTCTCCGGTGTTTCGTCTGTGAGGACGGGGCGGAGAGTATCCTCGCCGTAGGCCGCCGCCAGCTGTGTCCGGATGCGTGTACTCGCGGGCACGATGTCAGCCGACGCAAGCGAGATGTCCTCGGCCGCGACGAGCCAGTCCTCGCCGTGACTACGGCTACAAACGGCGGCGAGTCGAAGCGGCGTCTGCAGTGCTCCCACCGGCAACGGGAGGACACCGAGGTCGGCGTTGCCGTCGACGAGCCGCCGCCGGAACGGCTCCGGCACTGACGATGTGGGCTCGAGAAACGCCGTGCCGACGGGATCAGCCGCGGCGGTAACGGGGATGGTCTGGACCGTTACCGACCGGTCACGCCTGGACAGCGTGTTGGCAATCGACTCCGCGCGTGCTCGCACTGGCGGCGTCTCCCACGCAAGCAGCTGCAACGACTCGTCCATGCACGTGGGGTGGTAAGGCGGTGGGAAAAGTTGACCGATCCGGGGGCCACGACAAGTCGACGTCCATTTGTGTCCAAGCGGCATAAGTCGGGACAGTTGGGGAATAGAACCCGAAAAAAGGCATGTCACACCGCGATCATTACTACAACAAAGCCAAACAAGAGGGCTATCGGGCACGGTCCGCGTACAAGCTCAAACAGATCGACACAGCAGCAGACGTACTGCCGGAGGGTGGGGTGGTCGTTGACCTCGGTGCTGCCCCCGGTGGCTGGAGTCAGGTTGCCGCCGAGGCAGTCGGCGCAGACGGGGCGGTTGTCGGTGTCGACTTACAACGCATCGAGTCCTTCGGGACCGATGCTGCAGTCGAGTTCCTGCGTGGAGACATCACCGACGAGGACACACGGACGGCGATCGCCGAGGTGGGAGAGACACACGGCGCGGCCGACGGCCCCGGTGGACCGGTCGACGTGGTGCTTTCAGATATGGCCCCGGAGATGAGCGGCGAGTACGAGCTCGATCACGCACGGTCGGTTCACCTCGCCCGCCAGGCATTGGCCGTTGCGAGAGCGGTTTTGACACCCGGCGGTGATTTTGTCGCCAAGGTGTTCCAGGGTCGTGATCTCGAGTCCTTAGTTGAGGACCTCGAAGGCGAGTTTGAGTACGTTCGGCGCCTCGCGCCTGATGCGTCACGGGACGCCTCCTCAGAGATCTACCTCATCGCAAAGGGGTTCATTACTGCCCCCATCGAGGAGGGCGACAACGTCACCGTAGAAATCACCGACGAGGGCGCCGAGGGCGATGGGATCGCACGGGTCGACGGATACACCCTGTTCGTACCCGAGACGTCCGTCGGCGAGACTGTTCCGGTCACCGTCACCGAGGCGAAGCCCCGATACGGCTTCGCAGAGCGCAGTTAATCACCGGGGGATGGCGCCGGCGCAGGCTGTCCTGTCTGTGCCGCCCGCCGGGAGACGACGACAAAGAGACTCGTCGCGACGACGACGAAGCCGGCGGCCAGGTAAAATCCGGCCTCCGTCGAGATGAAGTCCATTGTGGTCCCGACCAACACCGGCCCAGTAACCTGCCCCACCTTCCACGACAAGGACCGGAGTGACATCGCACTGGCGACGGAATCGTACTGTTCGCCTTCGTTGACAAACAGTGACATGCTCGCAGGGAGCCGGATCGAGTCGGCGATCCCGAGTAGGGAGTAGGCGATAAACAGCGCGAAAAAGGCCCCACCGAGGACCTGCTCGTCACCCAAAAACCGGACGGTTACAGGATCGATCCGGCCGTCGAAGAATACCGCAAGCGGAATGATCGCCGTTCCGACGCCATACAGTAACGCGCCGGCGGCGATGAAGTAGTGTTCGTGACCCAGTCTGTCGGTTAGCGTCCCAAAAAACCCCTGTGTGAGCGCCTTGGTGAGTTTGCCACCAGCCATGATCCAGCCGATCGCGAACGCGGAGATGCCGAAGGTCGTCCGGGCGTAAATAGGCAGGAAGATAATCACCGCCATCTTGCCGAAGCTGAACACAAACCGGAAGGCAACGAGGGTCCGCAACATCGGGAGCCGGAGCAACGACCGGAAGGTTTCGACGCCGCCGGTCTCGGCCGGGTCGGTTTGTCCCCCCGGATTGTCGCGTAAGAAGGCGTAGACGAGGACGAAGGCCAGTCCTGTGACAACTGCCAGGACGAGGTAGGTTGCGGTAAAGCCGTGGGCGTACAAGAGGTAGCCACCGATCAGGTCTCCGGCAAGTGAGGAGACGGAGGCGAACTGGTTGTACGAGCCAAGCCACAGCCCCTGACCGTCGTCGGGGCTGATCTCGCCGATGATCGTCGCCCCGGTGATCCAGAGGACACTCGCACCCAGGCCCTGGAGCATCCGGATCAGGATGACGTGGGTTGCATTCGAGACGAAAATGAAGCCGGCAAAGACAGCGATATTGGTCACGAATCCGGCGAGGAGATACCGTTTGGCGTTGCCGGTGTCCACGGCACGGCCCAGTGGGAGGACGATCAGTAACTGGACGAGTGCGAAAGCAGTCCCGAACAGCCCTTCAACGAAGCCGGTGGTCCCAAAAAGGTCTGCGTAGAGTGCGAGGGCGATGAGGATCGTCGAGTACGCCTGGCTCCGGGCAAAGGCGGTGCTCGCGAGGGCAGCGAACTCGCGGTTCCTGAGCAACGCGACAGCGTTGAACCGTGCCACGGGAGGAGTGAGACTGTTCTCACACAGATACAAAAGGCCGGCGAAAGGCCGGACAAGAGCCGCCTGTTTTCCTCAGGCGGGTGGCCACTGGCCGGTGATCTTGAGTCCCTGGAGTTGATCGGCCGCTGCGAGTTTGGCCTCGATTTCCGACTGCGTCTTCGGCGTCGTCGTGACCGTATCCTGTGCGAGCTCGACGACCAGATCGGCGACCTGGATGCCGTGTTCCCGGACGTCCCGCGGGTCGACCTTGTCGAGTGTATCGGCGTGGGTGTGCCCCCACCCGCGTCCGACCCCGGTGGTTTGCGACCGGAGATGACACCCTGGTACCCCGTGGCGGACAAACGGCCAGTGGTCGCTGTGGGGCCCCAGCCGCGGGTTCGTCGTAACCGGGACGTTGTACCGGTCGCTAACTGCAGTCGCTGCACGTTCGAGTGCCTCGAAGCCCTGGGTATCGACTTGGAGGGTCCGGGCCCGCGCGACGCCGTCGTTGTTGACCACAGCCTTGATGCTCTCGTGGCCGAGCCGGTCGGCCGCCACTAACGAGCCGACGAGGCCAACCTCCTCGGCACCACAGGCGACGAAGTGAACCCGGGTACCGAGTTCCTCGGCCCGGTCGACGAGTGCTTCCGCGGCGTGAACCAGAACGGCCGTACCGGCACCGTTGTCGATAGCCCCCTCAGCGATGTCGTGGGCGTCGATGTGTGATGTAACGAGCAGTTGCTCGTCTGTGTCGGGGCCGACCGTGGCGTGGACGTTCTGGCTCGTTGTCTCGTAGATTTCGGCCTCGACCGAGACGGTGAGTTCCTCGTCGGCGTGTCGGCGGGCGAGCTGTGCACCGGTTTCGTAGCTGACCCCAACGGCAGGAATCGCACCGATTGGTTCGGACTCGGTTCCGAGGCTCCCGGTCGGTGGGAGCTGCCCCTCGACGTGGTTCCGGTAGATAAACCCGACAGCTCCGTTCTCGACGGCGTGGTGGTACTTCTCCTGACGGTGGATGTATCGGTCGTGGTAGTCGGGGATGTCACTGCGAACCATTACGATGGCGCCCTCGGTGTCGGCAGCAGCGAAGTCCTCGGGCAGCCCGTAGCCTAGATCGACAAGATCGGCAGTAACATCGTCGGCCGGACTGCGCGGGAGTCCAATGCAGTCGTAGGAGCGGCCGGTGGCAGTGACGGCGCTGTCGGTCCGTTCCCAGCCCTGTACGTCGAACGTGGTGAGTTCGGTCCCGCGGGCACCGAGATCGGCCAGTCGATCACGGGTCGCGACCGCACCGCGGCGTTCACCGTCGGTACCGGCCATTCGGTTGCCGATATCGACGAGTGTCTTGAGGTGTTCCCATCCGGTCTGACTCGTGTAGGCTGTTGCTAGCCAGTCGTCCATGGATAGACAACAGGTGGGGGGCAGCTTACTCTTTTGATGCCGGTAAACGATGGCGGGGTTCTAGACGCGCTACGATGCCTGGGGGTCGCTGGCACGGCGAATCCGTTGGGGTAACGTCAACAGCCACAGCAGACCAAGTCCGAGCATGAATGCGAGGACCGTCGGCACCGCAAGCAGTACCATTACCATCAGACCCCGGGGCGTCAACAGTGTCGCCGCGACGACGATTCCGAAGACGATCACCCGCCACCGCCGTGCCATTGCGTCGAAGGAGACGAGTCCGGAGGCGTGGAACAAGACGAGCGTCATCGGGACCGCCAGGAACAACCCAACGCCGATGGTCAGGAAGAACACGAGCCAGAGCAGGCTGCGGATCCGGTATGCAATGACCATTCCCGAGGCGAGTGCATCGGTCACCAGCGTCGAGACCAGCAAGGGGGCGATCACGAAGAAGCCGACTGCGGCCCCGCCAACGATCGTTGCCATAAGGATGCCTCCCCACAACAAGAAGCCACGGCGGTCACCAGCCGGGTTAGCAAAGCCACGCTGCTGGACCGCTGGCCAAGCATAATAGAGGATCAATGGGAGCGTCAACAGGACCGACAGCAACGCGCTGAACTTAACGATGAAGATCAGCACCTCGACAGGGTGAAGCGCAACGACAATGTCTGTTGGACCGGTCGCACCGGCACCTGGGCGGAACGCCTCAGCGGGCACACGGTCGGTGAACTGAGTCATGATATCCTCAATCCCGCGCCAGTACAGGTAGCCAAAGCTGGTGGCGAAGATTGCGATGAACGACCCAAAGAGGACGAACGCCCGTGACCGGAGGCTGTCGAGGATGAACTGGATGTCGTATAGATACCCACCGATATCGTCCTCGGTGGTCTCTTCTTCGGTGAAGGAGTCGATCATACCGACGGCCGTCTCAGATACCGTATCGTCGTCTGCCGCAGTATCGTCCTCGGTGGGCGTATCTTCTGGGTCTTGCTCGGCTTCGTCGACCGCGTCCCACCGGTCTAACAACGCGGCAGCCGCCTCCGGATCCTCGTCCATACGGCCCTGAGCGACGCGCGCGACGTCTTCTTCGGAGAGTTCGGCAAAGACCGAGTTGGGCAGGGTGTTGATGGTCGCTGTGTCGATAGCATCAAAGTCGATGTCATCGGGGTCGACGGTCGGTCGCTCGCCGCGAGGCGCGACGACCGGTTCACGCAGAATGGAGATGAGCGTCCAGACGAGCACGGCGCCGCCGACGATCGCACCGCCGCGGAGGCCAGCCACCCCGACCTCAAGGGCCGACTCGGCGACGAAGGCACCCGTGGGTAATGGCTGGTCGCCAAGCAGCGGGATCGCCACCGCATCCGGGAGGGTAACGGCGACATCGACGCCGAGATCAGAGACCACGACGACGGCACCGCTGAGGCCACCGAATAGCCCGCCTAGAACGAGGTAGTGTCCTCTGCGGCGGTACGGGGCAAAGTCTACTTCATCGCCGGAATCACGCGTCCGGCGGATATTGGTCACGACCTTCGAGAGACCTAAACTGAGCCCGTAGAGAGCCAGCAGAGGAATCGCCCACATGATCTGGGTGAATGGGTCTGGCGGCGAGAAGACCATCCCGAAAACGAACACGCCGAGTACTGCGTACCGCCACTTGTCCCGGAACGTCTCATACCGGACGATTTCGGCGTAGGAGAGTGCACCCATAAACAACGGAATCTGCGCGGCGATAGCAAAGGAGATCGTCAGCAACAACAGAAACTCGGTGTACATCACGATACCGTAGGTCGGCTTGACCCCAGCCTGGAAGGCCTGCTCCGCGAGAATCATGAACATCACCGGGAAGAAAACGGCGTAGGCGTAGTAGAGCCCGGCGAGTGCAAGCGTCATCGAAGCTGCAACGAACAGGTACAGCCGACCGGTGGTCAGCGACACTGCGTCCGCGGCGCGGTCAACAATGGCTTTCCGTCCAAGGTAGACGGCGACGATCACAGCAGCGATCGCACCGACAATGAGCCCGATTTTGACCTGCATCAGAATAACGTCAAACGGTGTGCGGGCAACGAGATCGAGATCGGCTGCAAGCTCCGGGTCGAGACGGGAGACCGTATTCGACCGGAGAGCCTCCCAGACGTAGTACCGCATCGCGACGATGGCTCCAAGAAAGACGATTGCGAAGGCGAGGAAGATTTTTTTCAGCTCGGTCTGGGCGCTGCTGAGGAGGTCAAAAACTGTCTGGCGGCCGGAGTCCAGTGTCTTGACGGTCTCTTCATCAAGCGCCGAGCTCATAAGCGCCCCGAGGTTACCGGTTCGCAGTTATCAATCTTCTCACCTCCGCACGGACAGAAAAAGCCTATAGGCGGCGGTCACGGAGCCACGAGGCAGATGGCGGAATCTACGGCAGCGGCTGGAGACGAGTCGGTCGGCATCGAGGGGCCACCCGACGACGAGGAGATGCCCCTTACAGAGCACATCGAAGAGATGCTCAAGCGACTGGCGGTCGTTCTCGTCGCGGCGGGCATCGCAACGGCAGTCGCGTTGCCGGCCTCGAACCAGCTGATCATCGAGATGTGGTACGACATCCACGAAGGAACTGTCGAAGCCTGCGCCGACAGCCCGGCCCTCGAGACCTGCACGCCGCCACACCTGTACGGGCCACTCGAGTTCGTGCTCGTCAGACTCCGCGTCGCAGCTCTCGCCGGCCTGCTCGTCGCGCTTCCCGTCGCTGTCTACGAGATCTATCGGTTCATGCGCCCCGGCTTGTACCCACATGAACGACGATACTACCTCGCTTCGATCCCGTTCAGTCTTGTCTTGGGTGTGATCGGCATGTTGTTCGGGTACTTCTTCATCCTGCCGCTGCTGTTTGCGTACTTCATCACGTACTCCGACGTGCAAGGTGCCGTCGAGCTCGCCTTTCAGCTGCAGGACACGATGAACCTGATAATCATCATGTTGGGGTTGCTTGCGGTGATCTTCCAGATCCCGTTGATGATCCTCCTCGCCATCATGATGGGGATCACTACCCGCGAGTGGCTCGAGAGTCGGCGGTTGTACTTCTGGGCGGGGTTTCTGGGCGTAGCGTTCATTTTCGGCCCCGATCCGACCGGTATGGCGCCGGTCTTACTTGCCGCGACGATGGTTGCCCTTTTCGAAGGAACGTTGCTGTTGCTGCGGTGGACCGGTCGATGACCCAGGGGTTTTTGCCGACAGCCCGTAACCGGTGGAGCAGGTTACATGCCGGAGCAACTCGACGCAATTCCCGGGATTGGGGAGAAAACGGCTGCAGCCCTATCGAAGCTTGAAGATCCACTCGCGGCGCTGACCGACGGGGACGTCCTTACGATCTCCTCGGCGCCAGGAATCTCCCCGAGACGGGCCGCCCGACTCGTCCGCAACACACGCCGGTATCGCTACGACGACGAGACACCACTTCTCAAAACAGAACGGGCCGAGGAAATCCGGAGCGAGCTCATCGAGCTCTTCCAGGGGTACACCGTCACCGACTACGGGTACTGGTGGTTCGAAACGCTGTATCCGGCCACAGCCCCGGCGCGGATCGACACCGTACGGGATCGCAGTCGACGCGCACTCAAGCGGTCCCCCGGCGATGCTGTTCGCGATTCCCTTGCCGAGGTGGCACCGCTCACCACGCCCGAACAGGTAACGGTCCGGGATCGGTGTCTGGTCGCCGCCGACGCGGACACGTACGCAGCCGCCGAGGCCACGTACCCGGAACTCAGCGTCGAGACCGTCAACAGCCGCCGCGAACTGGCGGAGCTTGCACAAGGGTATACGACGGTGATCGTTTTAGAAGACGGCCTCGCAGGCCTCGATCTTGAGGGGGATATCCGTGTCTGGCCAGACGCGCTGAACCGGCCAACGGAGGTCGTACCGGAGCGCACCTTGGCCTGGTTCGGCGCGAACAAACAGTCGATCACGGCCGCAATCACCGCCGCACAGGCGGCCGGTCTCGATGTCCCTGAGGAGACGGTGGCCCTCGAAACGGCCCTAGAAGAGGTACAGGCAGATGGGACTGTCAAGCCCGATCAAGAACACGAACGGATCAGCACAGCACTGGAAGAGCTTGACCAGGCAGTGACGACGGCGGAGTCAGTTGCGAACGATCAGTTGCGGACGGCACTCGAACACCGAGACGTGACCGTCGAGGGGAGTGACCTCCTGTCGCTCGTTGAGCAAGGGGCGAGTGTCGATTCCCTACTGGTGCGCGAGCTCGACACAGAGTACACCAGTGCGGTTACCCACGCTCGCGACGAGCTGGTTGCGACGCTTTCGTTGACCGACACCGAGGCGCGACACGCTGACCAGCTGTTTCCGACCGAGCCAACCTTCCCGGTCGAGCACAACGAGGCGGCGCTGACCCGGCTGCGTAAGGAGCTTCGGCAAAAGCACAGCCGGCGGAGCCTGACACGCAAGCGCGACCAGGCCGTGGAGCTTGCGGCGTATCGGGATCTAGCAACCGACGTTGTCGAAGAAGCACTCGCCCTCGACGTCGACCAGGCAATCGCACGCTTTGCCGCGGCCTACGACGCAACCTTACCCACATTCCTCGATAAGTGGCAGATCGAGATTACCGGCGGCCGGTCGCCGTTGTTGGGTGAGCCACCGGAGGCGATCGAGCCCGTCGACTATACGGTCGACGGCGTGGTCCTTCTCTCGGGTGTCAACAGCGGCGGCAAGACATCGACGCTCGAACTGTTGGCCGCCGTGGTCACACTGGCACAGATGGGGCTGCCGGTGCCAGCAGAGACAGCACGTTTGGGTCGCTTCCAAGAGTTGCACGTCCACGGAAGGACCCAGGGAACACTCGACGCCGGGGCCTTTGAGTCGACGCTTGCCGAGTTCGCCGACCTCGCCGCTGGACGGCCCGGCGCGTTGGTGTTGGTCGATGAGCTCGAGTCTATCACAGAACCCGGGGCCAGCGCGAAGATCATCGCGGGGATTCTTGAACGACTACACCGTTCGGATGCAACTGCCGTCTTCGTCTCGCATCTGGCACGAGAGATCCAGGCGGCCGCTACCGTCGACATCCAGGTCGATGGAATCGAAGCCCGTGGCATCGAAGAAGGGGCCTTGCGCGTCGATCGGTCGCCAAAGCGTGACCACCTCGCGCGGTCGACGCCGGAGTTGATCGTCGAGAAACTCGCCGACGAAACCGGTGAGGAGTTCTACAGGGCGTTGCTCGAAAAATTCGACTAAGAATCAGGACGCCGACAGTCGGCTCCATCGACCTCCGCGCAGCCCCTCGAAGGGCTAGCCCTCTGTCGGGGCGTGTCGAGTGCCTCAGTATACTCCCCGGAGCAGTTGACTGCGGTATTCATAGCTGCAACACGGGCTCATACCACCTCAGGGGGATTCTAACTGAGGATGCAGGCTGAGCCTGCAAGAGTTAAGCCCCTGGGTAGGTGTTGTACGAACAATGGAGGAGGACTCCAACCCGGAGTTTTTGTCCTGGGAAGAGACAGTCTTCCGTAACGAGCGGGTGTTCGAAATCGACTATCTGCCGGAGACCTTTCGCCACCGTGAGAGCCAGCTCGAACAGCTCAAGTACGCGCTCAAGCCGGCAACACGAGGAAGCCGTCCGCTGAATCTTCTCATTCGAGGGCCCCCGGGGACGGGGAAGACAACTGCCGTCGAGAAGCTCTTCGACGAACTCGCACCGGTGGATCAAGTCTCGGCAGTACGCATCAACTGTCGGGTCAACGATACGCGGTACTCAATTTTCTCCCAACTGTTCGAACACCTCTTCGAGTACGCACCGCCGGAAAGTGGCGTGTCGTTCAAAAAGCTGTTCGGGCAGATTACCGATCGGCTGGTCGACACAGATACGGCGTTAGTTGTCGCCCTCGACGACGTGAACTACCTGTATTACGAGAACGAGACCTCAGACGCGTTGTACTCGCTGCTTCGTGCCCACGAGGAGCGCCGTGGGGCGCGGATCGGTGTCGTCGTCGTTTCGTCCGACCCCGATCTCGACGTCATTGAGGAGCTCGATCCACGCGTCCAGAGTGTCTTTCGCCCCGAGAAGGTCTACTTTCCGACCTATGGCACGCGTGAGGTTGCAGATATCCTGTCGGAACGGGTTGAGTACGGCTTCAAAGACGGAGTGGTCCAGACAACCGAACTCGACCAGGTGGCAAAGCTGACAGCCGAGAGCGGGGACGTCAGGGTCGGCCTCGACCTCCTCCGCCGTGCAGGATTAAACGCCGAGCTAAACGGCCGGGGCACGATACAGCCGACCGACATTGAGAAGGCCTACGACACGGCGAAGTACGTCCACTTATCCCACAGCCTACAATCACTCTCCGAGACTGAAGCAACGCTGGTCCGGGTCGTCGCAGACCACGACGGCAAGCGCGCCGGGGTGGTCTACGAGCCCTTCCACGACGAGACCGGCCTGGGGTACACGCGGTACTCAGAGCTTGTCAACAAGCTCGATGAACTCGGTCTGATCGACACGGAGTACGCAGAGCTTGACGGCCGGGGGCGGTCACGCGCGATTTCACTCGCTTACGACCCCGACGCAGTCCGCACCCGTCTCGACAAGCGGTAGGCCAACAGTCATATACAACGCCCGACCAGCCCAGAGTATGGACGACCGACAGAAGCAGGCTGCCGCCGAGGCAGCCTGTGCGGCCGTGGCCCCCGGGACGGTGGTCGGACTCGGATCGGGGTCGACAGCGGCGCACGCAATCGACCACCTCGGAGCTGCTGGCCCGGCTGATCTCCGCTGTGTACCGACGTCACTCCAGGCGCGGAGGGCGGCACTTGCCGCAGGGCTTGACGTCGTAGAGCTCGATCAGGTGGCCACGATCGACACGGCGATCGACGGGGCCGATCAGGTCGGGCCCGACGCGATCATTAAAGGCGGCGGCGGCGCACACACCCGGGAGAAGATCGTCGATACCTACGCCGAGGAGTTGCTCGTCGTCGTCGACGATCGCAAGCCGGCCGAGACGTTGACCGCAGCGGTTCCGGTTGCAGTACTCCCGACGGCATGCGAAGTCGTAGCAGCAGCCGTTCGTGAACTCGGGGCCACACCGACACTCCGGACCGCAACCGAGAAATCCGGGCCGGTCGTGACCGACAACGGCAATCTGATCCTCGACTGTGCGTTTGGACCGATCGAAGCCCCTGCCGACCTCGCCGCGGAGCTGGCTACCATTCCAGGCGTTGTAGAACACGGCCTGTTCGTAGGGGTCACAGACCGGATCTACGTCGGAACAGACACAGGCGTCGAAGTCAGCCATCGGTAAGTCCGTAGCATTCTCGGTGATCGCGGGGGAAGCCTATCGTATGTCACTCCCGGTCCCGAAACTTGACACGCAGGTCAGCGAGGCGACGCGGCGGCTCGTCGCGTGGGACCGTGCACTCGTTGTCTCACACATCGACGCCGACGGGCTCACGAGTGCTGCAATCGCGTCACTGGCGTTGACGCGTGCCGAGTACCCCCACGACGTTGCCTTTCGGAATCAACTCGACGACGCGGCGATTGACGAGATCGCTGCCAGTGAGTACGAGTCGGTGCTATTCACGGACTTTGGATCGGGACAGCTAGAGAGAATCGAGAAGCAGGCTGCCGCTGGTGCGTTCGAAGTCATCGTAGCCGACCACCACCAGCCGGCGCGCAACTCGGTGACGAACGGCTCCCACTGCAATCCTCTGCTCGCCGGACTCGACGGAGCAGCCGAGCTCTCCGGGGCCGGGATGACCTACCTCCTGGCTCGTGGTCTCGGCTCCGAGGTCGGCTTCGATGCCCGCGATCTGGCGGCCCTCGCGGTGGTGGGGGCCGTCGGTGACCGGCAGACGGAAGACGGCGAGCTCGTCGGAGCAAACACGGCGATCGCCGCCGAAGGGGTCGAAGTAGGGGTCGTCGACACGGCAACCGACCTGGCACTGTACGGGGCACAGACTCGGCCACTGGCGAAGCTGCTGGCGTATGCAGACGAAGTCCACATTCCTGGCATCACCGGGAGCATAGATGGAGCAACCCGGTTCCTCAAGGACCTACCGGCCGACCTGCGCGACGATGGCCAGTGGCTGCGCTGGGTTGACCTCTCGGATGGTGAGAAACGAACGCTCGTCAGTGAGCTCATCCAACACGCACTCAGCCGAGGCGTCTCACCTGCGGCGGTGGATCGGTTGACCGGGACACGCTACACGTTTCCAGATGAGCATGCAGGGACGCCGTTACGGGAAGCGACCGAGTTCGCGACACTGTTAAACGCCACGGCACGGTACGACCGCGCCGACGTCGGTCTCGCCGTCTGTCTCGGTGATCGGGGAGAGGCCTTCGACGCCGCAACGACGCTGTTACAGGAACACCGCCGGCAGCTCTCTGCCGGCGTCGAGTGGGTGGAAGAACACGGTGTCAACGAAGAGGCACACTGCCAGTGGTTCCATGCGGGCGATGCGATCCGGGAGACAATCGTCGGCATCGTCGCCGGGATGGCTGTCGGGACCGACGGCGTCGATCGTTCAGTCCCGATCGTCGCGTTCGCCAAGAAAGCCCCGTCGGAAGTCAAAGTCTCGACTCGGGGTACCTCACAGCTCGTGAAGGACGGACTTGACCTCTCAGCTGCCGTCTCTGACGCCGCATCGGCCGTCGACGGAGATGGAGGCGGCCACACGATCGCCGCCGGTGCGACGATTCCTGCAGGAACCGAGGAGACGTTTCTTGAGCACTTCGATGCCGCAATCAGCGCCCAGCTAGAAGGTTCAAACAGCGTGGACACTTGATATCCTCCACACGACTGAAGTCCTGTCTGTTACGCATACGGTCACCGAGACTCAAACGGACGCTTGAGACGCTGTCGATCCTGATCTGTGCTTGAGAGATCGAGATACGGAGCGGTTCGGACAGTGATATCGGCGGTGGAGAGTTACTGCACGCGGGTCAACGAGATCGGCAAACTCGTTCGATGAGGGCGGTACATCCGTAGGTATCGGTGTGTGCAGCCGGGGTCATCGATCTCGACGGCGACGTGTTCTGTGAGGTATTTGTGGGGAAGAGACAGCGATAAGAGGGTGTGGCAACAAACGGACGATGGACCTGTCGTTGCGATCCTCACGACCAAGCCCAACGAGACGATGGCGGAGTTGCACCATCGAATGCCGGTCGTTCTTTCCAGCGAGAAAGAGCAAGCCTGGCTGACGGCCGCGGCGGCAGAACGACAGCAGCTTGCCCGCCCGTACCAAGGAAGGGATCTAACGGCGGTCCCGATCTCCACGCGGGTTAACGATCCGGCAAACGACGATCCGAGTATCATCAAGCCAATCGAAACCGACCAGACGGGGCTTGACGATTTTTAACTTTTGCAGGCTAAGTCCCCGTCTTCGCGGAGCGACCAACGGGAGCGACCAACGGGAACGAGTCAAGCGGGGATACAGCCGTGCGCTCAGTCTACAGGCGGAGCAGGCCGAGTGCCTCGGGGCTAACCCCGAGGCGGTTCACTCAAAACTAGTGGGGCCGACAAACGGCCGTTCCAACGGCAAGAGGGCCGATGCTGGCGGTGTAGGACACTGGTCTAGGCAAGTGTTTATTCCGGCTGACGACTCACCGGTAGATATGCCGGAGACAGAACAAGTGACACTCGCTGATGTCGAAAGTGTCGACATCGAGGTCGCGAGTGATCCGAGCACAGCCCGAACCATCGTCACGGGCATGACCGTTACCGCAGAGGAACAGGCAAACCTGGGCGACTACGAGAGCTACACTCCCTACCAGTCAGTCCGGGTCCAGTTCTCGCCGGCGATCGATATCGACACCGACGACGGCCGGGCAGAGCTTCGCCGCCGGGCGGTCCAGTTGCACCACGACCTGCAGAAGGACCTCGAGCGAGCGATCGGGCAACGGCTGGCCGAGTCGGAGTTTGAGGAGTGGCCGGCCGGGGTCGACAGCGACCGGTCGGAGGAGTAGGCGGCTACGACTCGTCTTGACGCTTCTTGAGTTCGCTGAGTGCTTCCGCCTGGTCGTCGACAGACTCGCCCCGACCGGTCGTCGTCTCCGATCCTTTCAGGTCCCGTAACTGGTCGACGGCCTTGTCGACGGTGTCGCCCGGGGCTTGTGTTTCGGTGCCAGAGTCGATCGTTGTCGGATCGATGTCGTCGACAGCACTGGTATCGAGTGTCAGCCGGCGTGTTTCTGACCGTTCGACACCACCCCACGTGAGGTCGGAGTCAGACAGGGCTTCTTCAACGTCTGCAGCGGCTGCCGCTGCAACGTCGCCCTCGGTCTGGGCATCAACCTGTCCGCCAAACACTCCAGCGGTCGGATCGAGACCGTCCAAGCCGGCGAGGTCGATAGCGTAGAGGTTGCCGGCTTCGCTGGCGACGTACGCGACGGTGTCGACGACGGTGGGAACACCCGACTGATCGCCGATGTCGAGGCGCCACTGTCGGGCGCCATCACCGGCGTCCAAGGCGTACAGTAATCCCTCCTCGCTCCCGACGACGAGCGTTTCTTGGCCGACTAGCGCCGGTGCAGTCGTAATCGCCCCACTCATCTGGTGGCGCCAGTAACAGGTTCCGGAGTCGGCGTCCAGAGCGTACAGTCGGCCGTCGTGGCTTCCGATATATACCGTCCCCCCTTCGATCAACGGGGCCGCGCTGACTCGTCCCTCGGTGCGGAACGTCCACCGGGACCGTGGCGTCCCGGCGTCGACAGCGTAGACGGTCCCGTCGTCAGAACCAAAGTAGACTGTACCGGCGTGGACACCAGGTGTCGACCGGACGATCCCGGCGGTTGAGAACTGCCACCGTTTCCCGCCGGTGGCCGCGTCAAGCGCGTGCACACGACCTGCGGTAGAACCGACGTAGACGGAGCCGTTAGCGACTGTCGGGGGCGACGCAACCCCGCCGGGACTGAGGAAACTGCCGAAGGAGGTCTGCCAGGACTCCGAGCCGTCGTCCAGCGACAGAGCGTGGAGACTGCCTGCATCGACGCCAACGTACAGTGTTTGGCCGTCGGTCTGGGGCTGGAATGGGACCGCACTCCCCACCGTCTGCTGCCACCGGACAGCGCCGGTTTTTGCATTCAGCGCGTAAACGCCCCCAGCCTGGGTACCGGCACAGACAGTGCGGTCGACGACGGTCGGCGCTGCCGTGACCGGCCCGTCGAGTTGTTGGTCCCACTCGAGACTCCCCGTCGGTCCGTCGAGTGCAGACACGGTGCCATTACTGTCGCCGGTGTAAACAAGCCCCTCGAAGACGGCCGGCGGCGTTACCGTCGCACCGGTCGTGAGAAACCGCCACAGTTGGCCGCTTGCTGAACTCATACGAACAGTTGGACTGCCAGCCCCTAAAATACACACGCCCACCGAACACATATACCCCCTGCGTGTCGACGCTAGCGTACTGATCATGCCCACAATCGAGCTTACCGAGAAACAGTACCGGCGGCTTGAGGATCTTACCGCAGAGATCGAGGCGGCCCAGGCCGGCGCCTACGCGACCGTCCAGACCAGCGACGCAGTCGAGTATCTGCTGGATCTTGCCGACGCAGCGGACGATCCGGACCGGACAGCGACCCCGGCCGATGCGGTGTTCCCGGCGGCAGCGGTCCGTGCGGAGCTCGAGTCTCGACACCGCAAAAGCGACGACGAGGAGCCAATGGACCTGTACACGATTGCGGCCGAGTTGGGGATCAGCGGTCGGAGTTCGATGACGAAGGCAGAGCTTGTCGACGCGATCGTCGATCAGGCAAGCAGCCGCTACGAGAATCCCTTCACCGGTGTCGACGTTCCGTTTCCGCCGGACCGACAGCCCGACGCCGGTGGTGGATCCGAGGACGACGAACAGCCGGCGCCAGAGGAGTCCTCTGCGGGGGGCAGCCCACAGCTCGATGCGATGTTGAACCTGATGGAGACACACAGCGACAAGTGGACAAAAGCCGACGGCGACGCACGCTACGAAGTGACCCTTCCGGATGGAGCGACGGAGACAGCCCGGACACAGGACGACGTCCGGGCCCTGTTGTTCAAACACTACTAAGAGACCCCTGGCCGTAGTATACCGTATGTCCTGTCCACGATGCGGCGGGGTTTTAACGACCTACCAGCTTGACAGGCAACAGGCAGACGTGTGTGAAGACTGTGGCTTTGTCGGCATCACACGGACTCACGGCACCGATGCGGCGGAACCAGAGTCCTGGGAAGATGCCCTCATGCAGGTACACGATCCGGGATCGGCGGTAAAACGGACCGTCCGGACGGCCGAGACACCCGAAGCGTCGCCATCCGGCGAGGAAGGGATCGGGGGGCCGACGGTCACACGGCGTTGTGAGTGAAGGCCTATGGTTTTTATACGCCCACGTTCGTAGTCCTTGACATGGCAAAGGGCATCGACGTCGGCACGATGAACATCATCTCGAGTCGACAAGAGGGCGACGAGACGGTCTTCGTTCAGCAACGAAACTCCTTCGTGGAGGTCGAGTACAGTGACATGGCAGAGCAGATGTTATCGCGAAGCGACGTCCTCCACATCCGACGGGGCGACAAGGTCTATGTCGTCGGTGACGACGCGTTGAGCTTCGCGAACATCTTCAATACCGAGACTCGACGGCCGATGCAGACCGGGATCCTCTCGAGCGATGAGTCTTCGGCGATCCCGATGATCAAGCTCATTACCGAACAGGTACTGGGCGATCCACAGTATTCCGACGAACGGCTGTACTACTCCAGTCCTGCAGACCCGATCGACTCTGATCTCTCGACGCTGTACCACGAGAAAACACTCGAGTCGATGCTTGGCGAGATGGGATACGATCCGGAGCCAATCAACGAGGGCATGGCGGTCATCTACTCCGAGCTTGCGGACAACAACTTCACCGGACTCGGAGTGAGCTTCGGGGCCGGCATGACGAACGTTTGTTTGGCCTACTACGCGGTGCCGGTAATGAAGTTCTCGATTGCGCGGGGCGGAGACTGGATCGACGAACAGTCCGCCACGGCAACGGGTACCCCCGTAGACAAGGTCACGAGCATCAAGGAGGATGACTTCCGGTTGGACTTCGAGACGGACGTCGGTGGTGTCGAGGGCGCACTGGCGATTTATTACGAGAACCTCCTTGATTACGTCATCGAGAATATCACCCAAGAGGTCGACGAAGAAGAAGTCGAGGAAGGGCTCGACGTCCCGGTGGTCGTCACCGGCGGGACCTCGATTCCGGACGGCTTCGAGGACTTGTTCGCTGACCACCTCGCGGGTGCCGACCTGCCGTTCTCGATCAGCGACGTCCGGTCGGCAGAGGATCCGATGTACAGCGTTGCGAGCGGGGCACTCGTTGCGGCCCGGTCAGATGAAGAAGACCGCCAAGAGGGAACCGAAGAAGCCACGGCGCAGGCAGAGTAGCGAGTAGTGCAAACACGTTGAAACTGGGCCCAACCGGGAGGCTCTGCTGACCCGTGCAGATGTTCTGCAGGCAGGTCACACACAGGCTACAAGAGTCAACTGCCTCGGGTCACGCCCCGAGAGTTCACCGGTTTGACCGCACGTCCCAGAACAGGCCGTGCTGTCGCAGGCGAGTTTGACCGCCTCCCACGACTAGCCAACCACTGGTAAGAGGTGTCGCAGGCCCCCGTAACTGTACGCAGTCGCTTCGGAGTATGGTCTTTAGCTGTGGTGCAGGCGCTAAGCCCCCACCCTCAGCGAGGCCGTCAGGCCGAGCAGGGTGGGGTAGTTCACTCTACGTCACGGCCGTATCCGTCACTGCGGTGGGTGCGTCACAAACGTACGGCCTTCTCCTCAGGCCCCGAGGCACTCGGCCTGTTCCGCCTGTAGAAGTCGGAGCTTCGCATACTAGAGACACGCCCGGGGGTCACTCAGTGATCCGGCTGTACATACACCTAATCGAGGTTGTTCTTCACCACCGGATGCAGACGGCAGAGACGGGTCCGTTGTGCATGCTGGATAATTTTGTATAGCGAAATGTGATTTACTGCGGGCCCGGCTGCAGGTCCGGGGGCACGTTCACTCGAAGGCAGCCCTGGCAGCAAGCGTCAGGGATGCCGTTTGCGTCTCCCCATCGCGCAGGAACTCAAGCTCGACAGTGTCACCAGGAGCAGTCTCAAGCGCGAGATACCGAGACACGTCGTCGGTGATGGCGATCTGTTGGTCATCGATTGCAAGGAGAACGTCGCCACCAACAGGGATCTCTTGCCCGAAAGAGCTAGTCGTCTCAGCTGCAGCCTGGAGGACGGTGTCTGCCGGGCCACCGGGGACCGTCTCGACGACCACGACGCCCTCTATGTCGGGAAGGCCGTTCTCGTCGGCGACACGCGGTGTCACGTCTTGGAGGCTGACACCCATATATGGGTGCTCGAACCCGCCGGTTTGGACGAGTTCTGGGACCACGCGCTGGACGAGTTGTGATGAGATCCCGAAGCCGAGTCCTTCACCGGCACCGAGGCTGACGACCGCGACGACAGTCCCATCAGTCCGCAAAAGCGGTCCGCCGCTGTTGCCGCGGTTGAGCGCAGCATCCGTCTGGACGGCGTTTGGCAGCGAGACATCCTCAAGGGGAATCGACCGCTGCGTCCCGCTGATAATACCTGCTGAGACCGAGTCGGCGAAACCGAGTGGATTGCCAATCGCGATGACCTGCTGGCCAACGGTAGGTGTCGATTCGGCCATTGGAAGCGGGGTTGCGTAAGCCGGTCGAGACGTGGTGCGGATCACGGCAAGGTCGGACCGCCGGTCCGTGCCGACAACCGTGCCGTTGGCCCAGTCGTTTTCCGTGTACCGCAGGTCGACGTCCGTCGCGCCGCCCACGACGTGCTCGTTGGTGATGAGGTGTTGGCTGTCGTAGACGAAAGCAGACCCTTGGCTTCCGGCTGTTGGGACCTGCACGAGGGCAACCGAGCCGATTGTCTCCTCAATCAGCGAGACGTGTTCACTCGCAACGTCAGGCGCTTCAACCTCGACAGTGGGTTGTTCGGCGGCTGGTTCCGTCTGCGTGGCGCTGTAGGCGCAGCCGGCTGTGCTGACGGTAATACTACCGGTAAGAGCGCCGAGGAATCCTCTGCGGGTGGACCGATCCATAGCAGAACAACGGTCTAAACGGTCAAAAACACTCCGCAACCCGACCCCAAAAGATAAGCCTCAACCGCGCATACTGGCAGTACTCATGAGTACCGAAAGCGCACACGACGACCTCGAAAAAAGGGTCAAAAACTTCCTCCGACGGAACTTCCCACAGATTCAGATGCACGGGGGATCCGCGGCCATCGAAGAGCTCGACCCTGAGGCCGGACGGGCGGTTGTCCAGCTCAGTGGCGCCTGTAGCGGATGTGGCATCTCTCCGATGACCGTCCAGGCAATCGAGGCACGGATGGTTCAGGAAATTCCCGAGATCGACGATGTCGAGGCCAAAACCGGAATGGTCGGTTTCGGTGGGGCAAACCCGGATCCGGCGACCTCCGATTCGACCGACAACGACGATCCCGACCGCCCACCGTCACCGTTTTGATTGGGGCAGTAGCCGTTGGTGCACAGCTCACCGGCACAGCACCTGCTCCGGCGACTAGACCAAGTCTGAGGTGGTTCACGCCGTTTGTAAAGTTTATTTCGCTATATCAAATGTCGACGCGTGGGGCCGATCCGGTGAGTATACACTGATGTGGTACGGTCTCAAAGCAACGCTCACAGCGTCCCGTTGACAGCCCACCCCGGGCAAAGAGTGACCTACCGGCGCCCGACCATATCAGAGTCGGCATTCTCACGCCCAGCAAATACAGGTGAACTCGTGTCGAGACCGTCGGGTCCCCGGCTCGTTTGTCCCGGTCAACGAGTGCGTCGCGGTGACCGCGGGGATACAGCCGGTGTCGCTGTTGTAGGGACCGGGCCAGGCAAACACCACAGAGCGGTCGGCGCCGGTGCAGACGCAGGGCAGCGGTCTCAGTCTGTTCTCGGCGGGAGCTCAATGCGATCCCGGGTGTGGTAGACGGGGCCCGCTTGCGTTAGCTCAGACTCCGTGACCCGGACCGCCGTGACCTCGAAGGATCCGACCGTCGGTGATCGGTCGAGCCGTCGCTGCAGGCGTTTCTTGCCTCCGGCGTGTTCCATCCGGGCGAGGGTGACGTGTGGAGTGAAGCTGTGCTCGGCGGGGTCGAATCCAGCGTCGACAGCACGGTGTTCGAGCTCGTCGTGAAGTGTCTGCAAGGGTGCTGTGCCGTCGTCGACGCCGAGCCAGAGAACACGGATGTACTCGCGGGTTGGAAATACCCCGAGGTCGGTGAGTTCAACCCTAAATGGGGCCAGTGCTGCTGCATCGACTGCCTGCTTGGTTAGCTTTGTTACTGACTCGAGTCTGTCTGCCGGCACCGAGCCGAAGAACTTGAGCGTGATGTGAGCCTGAGTCGGGTCGGTGAACTGAAGGCCCGCAATATCGTCGAACTCGGCTTGGAGTGTGGCGACGGCGTCGGTAAGCTCCGGTGGGAGGTCGACGCTGACGAACAAACGCATACGGTGTGATCACCGTGTCGTGACGAAAAGTATAACTGTCAAACCAGGTCAGTATGCACTAATGCACCCCGTTGGTGGAGTTGTCGTAGGGGCGGCATAGCCCCGTCCACACAGCCTCGTTCTCTGTACCGACAGTTGTACGCCCACCAACACCAACCTAAACCTATGTCAGAACAACCCCAGCACTCAGAGACCCGATCAGCACCGGAGGAGGCACAGCTCACAGGCGAGTACGACCCGGCGACCACCGAGCAGCGGTGGCAAGAGTACTGGGTCGACGAAGAAATCTACGGCTACGACGAGCCCCACGAGGACCCCGACACCGTGTATACGATCGATACGCCCCCGCCGACGGTCTCCGGAGACCTACACATGGGGCATCTCTACGGGCATACCCTCCAAGACTTCGCAGCGCGGTTCCAGCGGATGTACCGTGAACAGACGTTCTTTCCGTTCGGCTACGACGACAACGGCATCGCATCTGAGCGCCTGACCGAGCGTGAGCTAGGGATTCGCCACCAGGAGTTCTCGCGCCGGGAGTTCCAACAGAAGTGCCGGGAAGTCTGTCGCGGGTACGAGGCAGCCTTCACCGAGCAGATGCAGGCACTTGGCTGCTCGATCGACTGGAACAATACCTACAAGACGATCGAACCCCGCGTCCAGCGAATCTCGCAGCTGTCCTTCCTCGATTTGTATGAACAGGGACGAGAGTACCGGCGAAAGGCCCCGACGATCTGGTGTCCCGAGTGTGAGACGGCAATCTCACAGGTCGAGACCGAAGACGACGAGCGTGACTCACACGAAAACGACATCGCCTTTGAGCTCGTCGAACCCGGTAGTTCCCCGCCTCAAGCCGCCCACACCGCCGCAGACGACGAAGGGCCGGCCTATCCGGTGCCAACCGAGCCAGGTGACGAGATCGTCATCACGACGACCCGTCCCGAACTGATTCCTGCCTGTGTAGCGATGTTCGTTCATCCCGACGACGAGCACGCTACCCATCTCGTCGGCGGGACGGCCAAGGTGCCGCTGTTCGGCCACGAGGTCCCCATCTACGCCGATGACCGTGTCGACCCCGAGGCGGGGACCGGCATCGTGATGAGTTGTACCTTCGGCGATCAGACGGACATCGAGTGGTACCAGGCATACGACCTCGATCTCCGGGTCGCCATCGACGAGTCCGGCACCATGACCGAACTTGCAGGCCCCTACGAGGGGCGTTCGACAGCGACAGCCCGCGAGCAGATCGCCGAAGATCTTGAAGAGGCGGGCTTGCTCAAAGATCGGGAGGCGATCACGCACACCGTGCAGGTTCACGAGCGCGACGACGTGCCCGTTGAGTACCGTGTCACAGAGCAGTGGTACGTCGAGCTTCTCGACAAGACCGAGGAGTATCTCGAGGCGGGGGAAGCGATGGACTGGTACCCCGAGAAGATGTTCTCACGGTACGAACACTGGGTCGAGGGGTTAGAGTGGGACTGGTGTATCTCCCGCCAGCGTGACTCTGGGATCCCGTTTCCGGTATGGTACTGCACCGACTGTGGTGCCGAGATCCTCGCGGACCGTGCGGATCTGCCGGTCGAACCGATCGAAGACGACCCGCCGGTCGAGGCCTGCCCAGACTGTGGCGGCACCGGATTTGAGCCAGAGACAGACGTCTTCGACACCTGGGCGACCTCCTCGCTGACGCCGTTGATCAACGCGGGGTGGGACTGGTACCCCGACGAGAGCGCGGTCCCGGCGGGACGCGAGGTCGTCAACGAGGCAGCGGGTGGCGGCGTCTTCGCGATGGACCGATCGGAGCTGTACCCATTCGACGTGCGGCCACAGGGCCACGATATTATCTCGTTTTGGCTGTTTCACACCGTTGTTAAATGCTACGAGCACACCGGCCAGGTGCCCTTCGACGACGTCATGATCAACGGCTTCGTCCTCAACGAAAACCGCGAGAAGATGTCGAAGTCGAAAGGAAACTATATTCCACCCTCAGAGATCATGGCCGACTACCCGATCGATGCGATCCGGTACTGGGCGGCCTCGGCGTCGCTTGGCGATGACTTCCCGTTTAAAACCAACGAGCTCGTCCAAGGCGAGAAACTCATTCAGAAGCTCTGGAACGCCTCGAAGCTCGTCGATAACCTGACCGAATCGACACCTGTAGAACCGGCCGTTCTCGAGCCGATCGACGAGTGGCTCTTGGCTCGTCAAGACGACGTGCTTGCTTCCGTGACCGAGCACCTCGCCGGCTACGAGTTCCAGAAAGCCCGCAACGAACTGCGGGCTTTCTTCTGGAACACGTTCTGTGACGACTACCTCGAGATCGCCAAACAGCGACTCGGCGAGGACGACCCCGCCGCGGCGTATACGTTACGGACCGCACACCGGCGGTTCCTGGCGCTGTTCGCGCCCCTGCTGCCCCACGTCACCGAGGAGATCTGGCAAGGGATGTACGCCGGCAACGCGGACAGTGTGAGCATCCATCTGCAGGACTGGCCCGCCGAACTCGGCTACGAGGCAGACCGTGCAGCCGGCGAGACCGCGCTTGCGGTCATCGCTGCGCTGCGTGGGTACAAAAGCGACAAGCAGCTTCCGCTGAACGCCACGCTCGATCGCGTGCAAGTCTTCGGGAACATCGCGGGATTCGAGGATGCGATCGCGAAGACGATGCACATCAAGACACTAGAGATACTCGACGAACGTCCGAAGACCGTCACCGAAGTCGACGGGATCAGTCTCGACTACGCGACACTTGGTCCCGAGTACGGCGCGAAGGTCGGCGAGTTCGACCAAGCGATCGCGGCCGGTGACTACGACCTGACCGACGACGGCCTCACCGTCGCCGGCGAGACACTGACGCCCGATGTTTACGAGGTCCAGCGGTCCCGGCAGTACCGGGGTGACGGCGAGATGATCGACGCCGAGGGTGCCGTCGTCATCGTCCACGCGGCCGGCTGATCGGAGGAGCCGGAGACGGGAGCCAGAAACGGGAGCCAGAAACGGGAGCCAGAAACGGGAGCCAGAGACGGGAACGTTTATTGACCGGGCTACAGTACTGGCCCAGTAGATCATGGTCGACGAGGTGGACCTTCGCGAGCAGCTCATCTCCGCCTTCGAGGGAGCAGAGTATCCGGTGTCAGAGCCGATGGAGCTGCTGCCAGCGCTGCCGAGGGGACCGATGACACGCTTCGAGTCAGATGGCTTTTCGATGACGGCGATGGAGATTTACACGACCGTCTCCGGTGGTGAGTTTCCGTACGAGGACGTCGAGCCGCTTGTCGACGATCTACTCGCCGAGCTTCGCGACGCCGGGCAGTTGTGAGCAACAAACGTTTTGCGCGTTCACCAGTAACATGAGGGTGTGTCTGAGGACGTCCCCGATGATCTCCCGCAGTTACTGGCTGGTGATGAGGAAATCACGCCTGATGATGAAGCCAAATTCCTTGAGGAGGCGTTCGTATTCCCGGAAGATCGCGACGAGCACCGGCACGAAGAGGCCTTTGACATCCCGGCGGGCAAAGTGAAGGAGGCTGTAATCGAGGGTGCCGTTGCTGCCTTCGACACCGAGGAACAAACGCGGCTGCCGACGCCTGGTCGGACCGCCATTGAGTCGTCGTTTTTCGAGTGGCCCTCCCTGGAGAACTCTAGCGAACTCGAACACTACTGGGTCAACCGGCCCTACGCCTTCGTTTCAGTCCTGTTCGACGAGGAACAACGGAAGTACCGCTACTACGTGACGGAGCCGCACCTCGATGACTTCGAGCAGTACGTCTACAAAGACCTGAAGGCGGTTATCAGGGACGTCCTCCTCTATCGCGACATCGAGGCTGATGACCGAGAGCGTGTCTTCGAGACGGAGGTAACGGGGTTGTTGGCCGACTACGGCGAAAACCTGCCGGCGGTGTCACTACGAAAGCTCCAGTACTACCTCACACGGGACTTCGTTGGCTACGCGGAGATCGACCCGCTGATGGAGGACAAGCAGATCGAGGACATCTCCTGTGTCGGCCCCGACCGGCCGGTGTTCATCTACCACCGCAAGTACCGTAACCTGCCGACGAATCTTGTCTTCGAGGAGAAACGTCTCGGGACGACGGTGACCCGCCTGGCACAGCGCAGTGACAAACACATCTCGGTGGCAGATCCCCTGCTCGACGGCAGCCTCCCGGATGGCTCACGGATCCAGCTGACACTCGGCACCGACGTGAGTGCGCGTGGATCGAACTTTACCGTGCGGAAGTTCTCGGAGGTGCCGTTCACACCGGTCGACCTGGTCGACTTCGGGACGATGACCCTCGATATGGCCACCTACCTGTGGTTCGCGGTCGAAAACGAGGCCGACATCCTCTTCGTCGGCGGTACGGCCTCGGGGAAGACGACATCAATGAACGCGAGTTCGTTCTTTATTCCCCCGGCAAGCAAGGTCGTCTCGATCGAGGACACCCGGGAGATTACCATTCCACACGATAACTGGATTCAGAGCATCACCCGAGAGTCGACCGGCGACATCGAGACCGGCATCGACATGTACCAGCTCCTTAACGCCGGGCTGCGTCAGCGCCCGGAGCATCTGCTGGTCGGGGAGATCCGGACGGACTCCGAGGTCGCATTGACCTTCTTCCAAGCGATCTCCTCCGGCCACGCGGGCTACAGCACCTTCCACGCGGATGGTGTCAGGACGACGATCGATCGTCTGACCAGTCCACCGCTTTCGGTCCCCGAACAAATGGTCCAGGCACTAGATATCGTCGTTCACCAACAACAGTCCTTTCTCGGCAGCCGGCGGGTGCGGCGAATCAGCCAGATCGTGGAGCTGGGCACTGCCGACGACGACCGGGATCAGCTCGCTCCACAGCCAATCTACGAGTGGACCCCTCGACAGGACCAGTTCACCCAGACCGCCGAGTCGGGCCTCCTCGAGAGGATCCGCGAACGACGTGGCTGGAGCAACCGGCGGCTCAACGACGAGTTCGAACTCCGGCGAACGATTCTCGCTGATTTGTTGAACCAGGATGCGACCCACGAACAAGTCGCTGGCGTCTTTTACACGTACTACCGGGATGCGGAAACGGTGATGGAAGACTTAGAGGAGGGCAATCTGAACATCGACCAGTATGTCTGAACGGCGCCCGGTCCAAGAGACTGCCCCACCGGAGACGGTTCCGGACCGGCACGCCGAACGGTTGACCGAGGAGTACGGCCGGATCCGTGGCGCTTTGAAGCGTCGGAGCGGCCGTCTCGAAGGCTACCGGCAGTTGCTCAACCAGGCCCGGATTCCGGTGCCGGTCGACGTCTACCTGACGCGAACTATCAAGCTGGCCGGCTACGGCGCAGCCGGCGGTGGCACACTGGGAGCGGTCCTCGGCCTCGCCGGGTCGTTGGTGTCGGGGTGGGCCGTGGCGGTCGTCCTGACGCTACCGCTGCTGGGGGCGTCCGTGGCTGGCGGTGTCGTCGGCGCCGGCCGCCTCGTTTGGCCCAAGTTCGTGGCCCGGCAGCGTCGGATCGAGATCGAGCGAACGCTGCCCTACGACATCGCGTACCTGTACGCCTTGACCCAAGGTGGCGTCGACAGCTTCGACGCGCTTCGCGCACTCGCTGAGGCCCGTGAGGACTACGGAGCACTCGGGACGGAGCTGCAGACAGCGGTCAACGACGTCGATCACTTCGGCTCCGATCCGATCGGGGCACTGACCCGCCTCCAGAAGCGGACCGCGAGTGAGTCGCTGTCGCTGTTTCTTGAGGGGATGATCGGAACGATCGACGCGGGGGGAAGCGTGGACCAGTATCTCCTGACCGAGACCGAACAGGCCTACCGGCAAGTCGAGCGTGATCAAGACCGGTTTCTGGAGAGTCTAAGCGTCTACGCGGAGCTGTACATCGGGCTGCTCGTCGTAGCACCGATCTTCGGCGTGATCGTGTTACTGGTCGTGACGGTCCTCGGAGCGGCGGCCTCGATGGTACCACTCGCCGTCTTGATCTACGTTGTCGTACCGGCGCTGACGGGAGCTTTCCTATGGTTGATCAGCCAGTCGACAGGAGGAAGTGGACGTACGAAGCGACAGACAGAGACGGCCGGGGTCGATCCACCGGCGGAGCTGGACCCAGAGCGCCTGGCCGCGTATCACGAGAACCGGTCGAGGCAACGGTGGGAGCAGCTCACGACGGCGCCGGTCGACTGGATCAGGGAACGGCCGGTGCAGACTCTGGCCGTGACGGGGCCCGCTGTACTTGTCTTTCTCGGGTTAGGGATAGCATCAGGGGCCCTCTCCGCTGCTGCCGCCGTCGAGGTGCCGGTCGTAACGACGATCGTCTTCGGTGTCGCCCCGTTGCTCGTCCTGCTCGTGCCGGTTGCGATTGTCCACGAGATCCAACGCCGTCGCGACCGTCGGATGAGCGGGCAGTTTCCGGACGTCCTCGAACAACTCGCGAACGCGAACAAACAGGGGCTGACGATCGCAGAGGCAGTCGCAGTCGCCGCCCGCAGCGCGACCGGGCCATTAGGGCGGCAACTCGAAATGACGGCCCGGGACCTGACCTGGGGGGCCGGGCCGACGGAGGCGCTTGCCGGCCTCCGGGAACGGCTACAGACCAGGTCTCTCCGGCGGACGCTCACTCTGATCACCGACGCGAGTACGTACAGCAGCAGCCTCCACCGCGTCATCGATATCGCAGCCCGCGACGCGAAGAACAGCCGAGAACTGAAGAAGAACCGGCGCAGCGAGACCCAGGCCTACACGATCATCGTCGTGATTAGCTTCGGGTTGTACCTGTTCATGTTAGTTGTTCTCGATCAGTCCTTCCTGGCACAGATCGAGGAGCTTCCCGAGATCGAGGGAACGGACGCGATCCTCGGGATTAGCTTCGCCGTAGAGCTAGACCGGGGGGTGTACCAGCTGTTGTTGTTCCACGCGGCCATCGTTCAGGGCGTCGGTGCCGGCCTCGTTGCGGGCGAACTCGGCGAAGAGTCCTGGAAGAGCGGCGTGAAGTACAGTCTTCTGTTTGTCACGGCGGCAGCCGCCGCCTTCTTCGTGTTCGTCGGTTGGTGACGACCAGGAGCATTATGTCCACACAGCACCAAGCTTTGGTCAATGGCACCAAGACGCCTGTATCGTGACCGCCGCGGACAGGCCATCTGGGTCGGCTTCGTGTTGCTGTTGGGCGTTGCCGTCGTCGCCTTTTCTGGGTATCAGGCGTTTCAGGTGCCACAACAAAACGCCGCTGCAGAGGTCGAACACAGCGAGACCGTCAGCGGAGAGCTCCAGGACCTGCGCAATGCCGTGTACAACGCCCGCAGTGGATCAGCCGGCGTCCAGTCGACACGGGTGCAACTCGGTGCACGGTTGCCCCAGCGGCTCCTGGCGTTGAACCCACCGCCCCCGACCGGTGAACTGCGTACTGTCGAACCGGAGGAGCCAGTAAGCTTCGACAACGCTACCACCGGCGAGGACCGGTACATCAGACACACTGGAGACACCGAAGCCGAGATTCTCGACGGCGATGAGATCGAAACCGAAATTCTCAACGCCACCCACCCGACGCGGTTTATCGAGTACCAGCCGACCTACCGCGAGTTCGACGAAGCGCCGACGGCCCGCTACGAGCATTCGCTGTTGTACAATGCCTTTCCGGCCGGCCCTATCGAGCTTACTTCTCAGCGTCTCGTCGACGGCAACCGGATCAACCTCCTGTTGGTGACCGGTGACTACGCAGAGTCCGGTAGCGGGCAGGTCGTGGTGGACCCAGAGGTTACGAGTGGGCCAACAGATATCACGATCGAACCGGAGACCTCAGGCGATCCGATTATCCTCCGGATCCCCACGGCGAATACGGACGTGTGGGAGCAGCAGGTCGACGAAGAGTCCACTGTAGAGATTGCCGAGACCGGCCCTGACTGGATCGAGCTCGAATTACTTGAGGATGAGTATACGCTGCGGATGGCCACCGTCTCGCTTGCCGGAGAGGATTCCACAGCAGACCTCAACATCGAGCCGTTACCTGAGTTCGGGCCCGGCCCGGTAAACGGGGAGAGCACCTACGACGTCCAGTGGCAGCGCGATCAGATGAACGACACTGAGGGCGTCGATCGGGTTGGCAACCGGCTGGTGATCGACGCGGATCTCGAAGAGCTCCAGGGGATCGTCGAGGTTCGTGAACGCGACGGCGCCGAGATTGAGGGCGCGACCGTCGACTTTGGAACGAACGATGGCGACATCGCCAGTTTCGATCCGAGAGACAATGAAACAACTCCGGATGGGATCGCAACAACAGAGATAACTCTAGATGGGGAGGACGGTGACGAGACACGCATCTTCGCCGCAACTGGTGACGACGTGGCGCCACTCGATATCACAATCGATGAGAGGCTTACGGGACTGTTCTTTGATGGGAACAATCAAACAGACGGAGAGAACATCGAATTCGACATCAGAAACGAGGGAGACGAGCGGACGATTACTACAGTTGCAGTCGAGACGGACCTCGCTGAGCAGTTTAATCGGGGGACCAATGATCCCGAAATTACGATCGATGGCGGGATCGAAGACGGTGAACTTGACACACCGGGTCCTGATCCCCAGGCATTAGAAGTCGATGTCGAACATGACCTCGATACGTCTGCAGTGCTGGAAGATGGAGACACGGCGACAGTCGAGATTGGGGACTTTGAGGAGGGGGGTTTCGATGGTTTCGATGGGTTGGCACACACTGAGGACTCAGCGGCAGCCGACATCACAGTCAGGCTCATCACCGATGATGAAGACTTCGAGTTTCATTTCATCGACGAGTGATCACCCACCGAATGAACCGAAGAGGAACTGATACGCCCCTAGAGATGCACAGGTATGCCTGTCACGAGAACGCCACCGAAATGTGATTGCGGTCGACGCAGACGACACCCCAACCGGCACCAGCAGTTGACGCGATGCCCACACTGGGGGCGACATCCGCTACCGTGCCTTCACCGTTCTCCGCTTCGACCGGGAGAGGGCCACTGTGTTGGCTCAGCGAAGCCTCGACAAACGGCTCTGGGATACCCACTGGGATGGCACCGTCGCCTCAAATCCAACCGCCGAGGAGAGCAAAAAGAGACTGTAACAACACGACGCGAGACCGAAGACGATGTGAGCGGTCTCGGTAACGACGACTGGACGCCGTTTTACCCGTCTGCAAGCACCGGTGACCGTCCCGCAGTAACCATCGCGAGAACATCATCAAAGAACGCCACCGAGTCCCGCGGGCCAGGGTGTGCTTCGGGGTGGCACTGGCGGGTGATGATGTCGTAGGCTGCACTCTCTGAGCCCTCCGAGGTGTCGTCGTTGACGTTGCGCTGGGTGACCGCGAGTACGTCCCCGGGCTCGGCGATGGCGTAGCTGTGATTTTGGGTGGTCATGACGACCCGCTCAGTCCGCAGGTCGATCACGGGCTGGTTCGCCCCACGGTGTCCGAAGGCCATCTTGTGTGTCTCGCCGTCGAGTGCGTTGGCGACGACCTGCTAGCCCAGACAGATGCCGGCAATCGGGAGCTTGCCCGGGTACGCCGTCACGAGATCGGCCGCTGCGGTGTAGGTTGCCGGGTCGCCGGGAACATTCGAGAAAAACAACAGGTCGGGGGCAGTCGCCGCGACGGCCGCCGGGGTCGCATCGTATGGTACCCAGGTGACGACCGCATCGCGCCCGGTGAGGGCATCGATGATCGAGGCCTTGGCGCCACAGTCGATCAGCGTGACCCGTGGCCCGTCGCCGCCGGGGTTGTGAGTCTGTGGCGTGTCGACCGACACTGCGCCACTAATGTCGGTGTACTCGCTCATCGGCGTGACGGCCGCCAGCTCGGCTCGTGCGTCGGCTGGCGTTGCCCCGGGGCCGGCCGCGATTCCACACTCCATTGCGCCGTGTTCACGGGTCGTGACCACGAGGTCGCGGGTATCGAGGTGATCGACCGCCGGGACACCGTCCCCCCGCAGCCATTCGACCACATCGTCAGTCAGCTCCCGGGCAACCACACCCGCCGGGTGGACACGGTCAGATTCAAACCGGCTCTCCCGGACCCAGTAGTTACCGATCAGTGGATACGAGAAGGTCAGTAGCTGGTTCTCGTAGGAGGGGT
>OBKM01000130.1_pt1 | contig 35854 bp, 33 predicted proteins | sample 1519691 | NCBI WGS metagenome assembly OBKM01 (sample SAMEA37050418, study PRJEB22526) | metagenome | biome: saline pan; feature: lake; material: water | place: Egypt | collected 2015 | depth 0.5 m
CCACGAAGGTGAACGCGATGTTGATCGCCCCACTCGTCACATTGGTCAGCAGCGCTCCGGCCTCCGTGAAGCCAGCCGCCTGCCACAGCACGGCGCCGTAGTAGAACACGACGTTGATGCCCGTGAACTGCTGTAGCACGGCCAGTCCGAGCCCTGCCCAGACGATCGGATGCACCCGCCCGGTATGCCGGGAGATGAGGTCGCGCAGGCTCGGCTTCGTCGCGCGCTCGACCGTCTCGCGAATCTCCTGGACCCGCTCGGTGACGACCTCAGGCCGGATGATGGTTTTAAGCACCGACCGTGCCTCCTCCTCGCGCCCGGCCCCCACCAGGTAACGCGGCGACTCCGGAATAAAGATCAGCCCGAGCAGGAAAAGCGACGCCGGCAATATCTCGACCCAGTACATCCACCGCCAGGCGTCGTAGCCCCACATAAACGTCTCGGTGGCGGTCCCGGCGGACTGGGCGATGAAGTAGTTGCTCACAAAGGCCATGAAGAGGCCGGTCACGATCATCAGCTGCTGCATCGTCGTGAGGCGCCCACGGATGCGCGCCGGAGCGATCTCGCTGATGTAAGCTGGCGCGAGGATGCTGGCGCCCCCCACGGCGAGCCCGCCGAGGATCCGAAAGAACACAAACTCAGCCGACCCAATCGCCTCCGGCTGTCCGGAGAGGCCCGGCATCGTGTCGATCACGAGTCCCGACATCCCCGACCCCCACGAGCTCACGATGAACGCGCACGCCGTTGCCAGCATGACGGGGCGGCGCCCAAACTTGTCGGCGAGGCTCCCCGCAAAGAACGCCCCCGCCGCGCAGCCCAGAAGCATCGACGCTACGTTGAAGCCTGTGCCGACCTCGTCGGAGTCGAAGGTTTGTTGCAGGGCGTCGACCGTGCCGTTAATCACGCCGCTGTCGAACCCGAACAGAAAACCACCCAGCGCCGCCACCAGCGTAAGCAGAAAGACGCGCAGCGTGTTTTCGCCACCGGTCGTATCTACGGACGCTCCGTCAACGTCGGCTGGCAACCCATCTTTTGTCTCCATCGCCTCCCCGTCCGAAGAAGGAGCATTAGCCGAAGAATCTGACATCACGCGTTAAGCAGAGATGAAGGAGATGTCGAGGTGTTCAAGAATATAGGTACCAACAGGGGCGGTGTCCAACTCGGCATCTCCACTCAGGGACTATTACCTCCCTCAATTTGCGTTCGCCACGAGCAAGCACAACGCAATGGCGCTCCCGAATACCAGCACGACTTTCCATCGAGAGGGCTCATCGATCCAGAAAAGTACCGATCGCGGAGAAATGAGTCCCACACCAAGAGGTATGAGGAGGGCGACGGCTAGCAAGAAGAGCAGACCGCTCAGGTCGTCCATGGGATCGTTGCGTTGCAGTTCGACAGACAGCTTGAGAAAAGCGAGATGCTGATACGTACTTGAAGACGCAGCTGCAGATCCTGGCACTACTCATCGCCTGCGCGCTGGCGCACGTAGCGTTCGAGCGGAGCGATTTCGTTTTGATGAAATCCAGCCCATCGATCTGACCCGCGCCACGACGGCGCACCGCTCATCTCCACAGCGGGCTGGTTGGCTGCCCACACCTGATCAACGAACAGCGCATCGCCGAAGAGCAGCCACACGCCTGCGCGCCCCGTATCCTCTTCAGTTTCTCGTACCGAGCTACCCAGCCAGTATGCATTTTCGTGAAAGGATGATCGCAACGCGAAGGCACCATCAACCTGGAAATCATCATCCAATACCTGGTTGACGGCCTCAAGCTGCGGATCGGTAGCCGGCTCAATGCGCTCGACGAAGCGCTCGTCCAGCCGCTCTCGATCTGCTTCGGTTCCGGATCGGTCGATCACAAACACGATCACCACAAACAGCACGGCTAGGACCGTGGCACAACCGCATCCGACGAAAGAGGCAATCTTGCGCAGCATTATGCATGTTCATTATCAAGAAAGCGTGTTGCAACCATCTCACCCCATTTAGGCTACTGACGACAGCGGGGCGAGGTTGCAACTGAGAAGCCGCCGAGGTCAGAGATACGTGTAACATGCCTCGCTCTCGTGCAACTGGCTCGCCGGCTGGTTGATACAACTTGTCTACACATATATTTCAACATCGTCTCACTCTTGCGTGAACAATATGCCCCGGAAAGCCTGTCAGGGACTCTACTTGGTAGCCAGTACGGCTGCTATCGACTCTTTCCACCACTGATCTCGTATTATGGAAACGGCCTTGTCTGCCTCCTCCGGTCCTCAGACGAATGGCGCGTCCCAGGATGGGCGTCCGCATGTCGTGATCATTGGCGCTGGGTTCGCTGGAATCAACGCTGCCAAACAGCTGAAGGGTGCTCCGGCTCAGGTCACGCTGGTTGACCGCAACAACTACCACAAATTCCAGCCCCTGCTCTATGAGGTGGCCATGGCCGGCCTTGAGCCGAATGATATAGCTCACAACGTCCGTCATATCCTGCATGCCTGCGACAATGCCCAGTTCCGCATGGGTACCGTATGCAACATCGATCCAGCTGCCCAGAAAATTCTCCTCCGGGACGGCGATGTGATCCCGTACGATTACTTGATCATCGCTACTGGGGCTGTCACGAACTACTTTGGAGTCGAGGGAGCGGCCGAGCACGCCTTTCCGCTCAAGAACATCCCCGATGCCGTTAACCTGCGCAATCACGTGTTGCGCCAGTTCGAGGAGGTTAGCCGCGCGCCTGACGAGGCATCCCCCGGTGCGCTCAACTTCGCGATTGTAGGCGGCGGACCGACCGGCGTGGAGACAGCCGGAGCGTTTGTTGAGCTTTTTGACACGCTCGACCGCGACTTCCCGGCGCTCGACATTCCGCAGCTGGCGAGCGTTTTCCTCCTTGAGATGGAGCCCGACCTACTTCCCCCATATGCCTCTCCGCTCCAGTCATACACGCGAGAGGTCTTGGAAGCGCGAGGCGTCAACGTCATGACCGAGACGACGGTCGAGCGCGTGACCTCCGACGCTGTCCATCTAGCCAACGGCCGTTGCCTCCCTACGCAAACTCTCATCTGGGCCGCAGGCGTGAAAGCCAGCCCGGTTGTCGACTATCTGGGTGTGGAGCAGACACGTGCTGGAAGAGTCCTCGTAGACGAAGATTTGAGCATACCCGAACACCCCAATGTATATACGGTGGGCGACTCGGCAGCTGTGCGCGCTCCAGACGGCTCTGTCCATCCCCAGCTCGCGCAAGTGGCTATTCAGACGGGATGCCACGCCGCCCGCAACATTCGCGGGCAAATCGAGGGCAACGCTTCAACCAAGCCCTTTCAATACCGGGACTACGGTAAGATGGCAACCATCGGCCGCAACGCAGCGGTCGCCGAGCTGACAGGTGGCATTCAATTCAAAGGGTTCTTCGCGTGGTTCCTGTGGGTGTTCATCCACATCGCCAAGCTAGTCGGCTTCCGGAACCGGATGACCACCTTTGTCAACTGGATATATAACTACTTCACCTACGATCGCAGCGCACGGCTTATTCTTGATGTGGTGTCGCTCGATGAAAAAGCCCCGGCAGAGAAGGACGACGTTCGCCGCGAGATTGAGACTCCCGTCGGGAACTGAAAACCTCTGCCTCAGAAGTGGAAAGCTTCTCCTCTGCGGGTCTTTAGGGCCGTCTTGTCTTGTAACATATTCCCGTCGGATGATTCGTAACGGGTGTGCTTGCACACGATCAGCGAATCATCCCCAGACGGTCCCATGAAGCAATGGCTTACAGCCCTGCTCGTCGGATTCCTCCTCGTCGGATTTGCCGACCCAACCATCGACGGATCGGACCGCGAGAGCGCCGACGCCTCGATTGAACACATCCGCCAGTCACTGGCCTCGGAGAAGCAGGCGCAATTCGACGCTGCATACCGGCTCATCCTCCGCACCGAAATGAAGGAGGCGTTGCGCACGATGGGTGATGAAGAGCCTACCGGCCACCGCCCCAGCGACAGCGTGCTCGATGTAATCGACGGCATGACCGCGTCAGACGTCATCAGCTACGCCGACTCTCTTCGCCAAGAGCAGCCTGAACGACGCTGACGGAGGTGCACGTGAAACGATGTTGCAACCCAGGAACGCAGCACGCTCCAATGCTTTCATTATCTTGAATTCAAGATAGTTGGCTAGAAACCATGAGCCACGATCGGCGGCGCGCGCTTCAACTCTGGATTGTTCTAAACCGCGCGGTGGACGCGATAAGTCGTCCGCTGCGGCGTCAGGTGGAGGCGCATGGTCTCAGCATGAAGGAGTTCGCTGTGCTTGAGGTGCTTTCTTCCAAAGGTCCACTCCCCATCGGGGAGATCGGCGATAAGGTGCTCCTGACCAGTGGAAGCATGACGTACGTAATCGACAAGCTGGAGGAGCGTGACCTGATCCGCCGGCGCCGATGCGACGATGACCAGCGTGTCTGCTACGTAGAGCTTACCTCGGCTGGACGCGACCGGATAGACACCGTCTTCCCCGGTCATGCGGATCTCATTCAAGAGCTCATGAGCGACCTGTCGGCCGACGAGAAAGAGACAGCGTACCGGCTGCTCCGGCGCCTCAGCCAAACAGCAACCGCGCAGGTGCCCTCTCCTGAAGACGAATAATATCATTCTAAATTATGGCCACTGACCTCCCCCTTACTGGAATCCACCACGTCTCAGCCCTCACCGGGCAGGCCCAGAAGAACCAGGACTTTTACACCGGCGTTCTGGGATTGCGTCTTGTGTGCAAGACCGTCAATCAGGACGACCCATCTTCCTACCATCTCTTCTATGGCGACGAAACAGGCTCGCCGGGCACCGACCTCACGTTCTTCGATGTGCCGCGTGCGCGGGCCCTGCGAGAGGGGACCGGTCTCATCACCGGAACGTCGCTCCGCGTGCGTGGCGTCGATACGCTGCGCTGGTGGGTCGACCGGCTGGATGCGCATGACGTGCTTCACACCGATATCTACGAGCGCGCCGAGCGGCCGGTCGTGACTTTCTACGACCCCGAGGGGCAGCGCCTGCACCTCGTTGACGATACGGAGGATGCCGACCGTGTGCCCGATACCACTCCCTGGTCGGAAAGTCCGATTCCCGAAACGCACGCCATCCGCGGGCTCGGCCCCACGGAGATCACCATCGGTGAGATGGACCCGACGCGCACTGTGCTAGTCGACCTGATGGGGTTTCGCGAGGCGCGTTCGTATACGGCTGCCGAGCATGATGACCCCATGGCCGATGACGTCAACCGCCTCTCCACGACGCCTCCGGCCTCGGCGACGGTGTTTGAGACGGGGCCGGGCGGTGTAGCCTCTGAGCTGCACGTCGTCGTGCGGGAAGACGCGCCGCGCGGTTGGCTCGGGCGCGGCGGTGTGCATCATGTGGCCCTCCGCACGCCGAACGAGGATACGATTCGAACCTGGCGCGAGCGCATTCACTCGGCTGGACTTGACATCTCGCCGGTCATTGACCGGCACTACTTCCGATCCATCTACGTCCGCGAGCCCGGCGGCATTCTGATTGAGATTGCCACGGACACCGGCGCGCCGTTCCCCATCGACGAGGCCGATGCCGGAACGGTTACCCTTCCCCCGAAGCTGGAACCGCGGCGCGACGAGATTGAAGCGACGCTTACGCCGATCGACCCGCCGCGCACCTCGCCGGCCACCACCTGACTTGCGTATCACCCGGCGCGTGCACTCTGCGCGCGCCTTCCTTTCTTCACTCATCGCGAATCTAGAACCAATATCCTATCGCATTATGGCAACGAACGTACTCATTCCTTTTTACTCGTCATACGGACACACCTATCAGATGGCCCAGTCCGTCGAAGAAGGGGCCGCTGATGTTGACGGCACCGACGTGCAGCTGCGCCGCATCCCCGAAATCGAACAGGCCCGCCAGGCCATGTCCGGCCAGGACGCTTACGAGCAGGCGCAGGAATCCATGTCCCACATCGACGAGGTGACACACGACGATCTGCGCTGGGCCGACGGCATCATCTGGGGCACTCCGACCCGCTACGGCAACATGACGGCTCAGATGAAGCAATTTATCGACTCGACGGGCGCGCTCTGGCAGCAGGGCGAGCTTGAGGGCAAGGTGACTGGCGTCTTCGTCTCAACGGCCACCATCCACGGCGGACAGGAGACGACCATCACCACGAGCCTCGTGCCCCTTCTGCACCTGGGCATGATCTTCGTCGGCACGCCCTACGGCGAGAATCCTCACATCCTGACCACGGAAGGCACCGGCGGCTCTCCCTACGGCCCGTCGACGCTGGCCGGATCGGACGGGTCCCGGCAGCCGGAAGACCGCGAGCTTAAGACGGCGCATAATCTGGGCCGGCGCGTTGCACGCGTCGCGAAGAAGCTGCACGGCTGATGGGCTTCTGACGACCGCTTTTCCACCGCCCGGTGCAACCATGCAGGCCGGGCGGTTCTTCTATTGCCCCATCTACTGACCGCCAACCATATTGTCGAGCGCGACACGCACGTTGCGTTTAAAGCCTTCGAACGTAGGTCGCTCTACGGGGCTGTCCTTAAATCGCTTGCGATACTCCTCCAGGTTTAGCTCGCCCCACTCGCGCAAATCGGTGTCGGTGACGCCTTCGCGGGGCAGGTAGCGGGGCTCGTCCGTGGCATACTTAAACTTATTCCACGGGCATACGTCCTGGCAGATGTCGCATCCGAAGATCCAGTTGTGCATGTCGGGCTGGAGGGCTTCGGGGATGTCGTGGCCGTCGTGTTCGATCGTCAGGTAGGAGATGCACCGATTGGCATCGACGGCATAGGGTTCGTAGATCGCGTCGGTTGGACAGGCGTCGATGCAGCGCGTGCAGGAGCCGCAGTAATCGGGCATCGGATCGTCGTAGGCGAGCGGCACGTCAACGATGAGCTCGCCGATGAAGAAGAACGAGCCCATCTCCCGGTTTAGGATGTTCGAGTGTTTGCCCTGCCAGCCGAGGCCGCTGCGCTTCGCCCAGGCCTTGTCGAGCACCGGCGCCGAGTCCACAAAGGCACGGCCACCGGCCCCCTTGACCCGATCGTCGAGCCACTCGAAGAGCAGGTACAGCTTCTCTTTCATCACCTGGTGGTAGTCGTCGCCCCAGGCGTAGCGGCTAATCTTCCCGACCGTGGGATCGTCCGGGTGCTCGACGGGCTGGTAGTAATTGTGGAGCACGGAGATGACCGACTCGGCCCCTTCGACGAGCTCGGTGGGGTCGACCCGCTTGTCGAAGTGGCGCTCCATCCAGTCCATGGTGCCATGGTGGCCGTCGAGGAGCCAGGCCTCCAGGTCGAAAGCCTCCTCGTCAAGCATTTCAGCCTTCGACGCGCCACAGGCGTCAAAGCCGAGTCGCTCAGCTTCCGCTTTCAGGTCCTGCGTCAGCTCCTCTTTGGCGTGCTGATCGAAGCCAGGCATAAGGTGGACGATGTGTTGAGCAAACTGCGGGAGGTGAAAAACGGCGCGCTCGTTGGAAGAGTTCGGAATGGGCGAATAAAAAAGCGGACCTACCGGGAAGGCAGGTCCGCTTATTTCCAGACAAAAAGTGCGTCCCAATCGGGACGTTACGTGCTGACGCTTAGTTCTCTACCGGAATGGAGTCGGCGCGGCGGAACTCATCGTCGCCAGCCTTCTTAGTGGCTTCGTCGGCAGCGCCGAGGCCCATGGCGTCGATCCGCGTGCTCGAAATGCCAGCGTCCTCATAGTACTGCGCAATGGCACTCGCGCGGTCGTCGGAAAGCTGGTCCGCGTTGCGCTCAAACTGCGAGGCCATTCCTTCGACGCGCACATTCAAGTTCGGGCACTCGCCCAGAATGTCCGCGTTCTCGTCAAGAGCATCACGGCCTTCGTCGGTAAGCTCGCTGGAGTTACGATCGAAGAACGCCGCGTTGAACTCAGTGATCTCGAAGCAGATGTCGGCCAGGGCCGGCTCAACTTCGAGAGCGAGGGTTCGGCTGTCTTCACCGTGCGGGTTGCTCAGGTTCAGGGCAACCTCATACTCGCCCGGCTCATCGTATGTGTGCGTCGGCGAGGCGTCAGTGCTCATGTTCCCGTCTCCGAAGTCCCACTCGTAGTCGAGCGGCTCGTCGCCCTGAATGTTGCTCGTAAACTCGACGGCTTCACCTTCCGTAGCTGGGCTCGGCGATGCGTTGACGGTGACGATTTCGGCCGGCACAGGCTCGATTACTGTCACGCTTAGCGTTTCGGAGACCTCATTTTCCGGATTGCTTGCCGTGAAGGTGACCTCGTACTCTCCTCCCTGGCTGTAAGCGTGAGTAGCCATCAGTCCAGCGGCTGTTGTACCGTCACCAAACTCCCAGGCAAATTCTAGGGGTTCGCCGGCATCTTCATTGATGGCGGCTTCAAACGTCCCCTCCTCGTTTACCTCGAGTTCATCAGGGCCGTCTACTGCCGTGATCTCGACAGGGGTCGTACCACACCCCGCGAGTAAGATGCCGCCTGCGATTAGCAGCAGGAACGGAGTCCAAAATGTAAAGTCAGTGCGTTGTATCATGGGGCGTATTATCCTCAAACGGATTCGTTCTTGTGAGTAGAGCTACGATTTTTCGTGTTTTGGATGAATGAAGGTGTACAGGCCATTCGGACCCTGCTTGTCGGTCTTGTCTCCTGCAGAAGGGCATTTTCAAGCAAGGTCCATCTGTCAAGCGCCAGTGGCGACTGCTGCTATACTACGTTACGTAGTAGGGAAGGTCAAAAAAAGTGCGGACCTGTGAATATGATGTGGAGGTGCACACACCAGCGACGACCACGGGGCCACAGATTCTGATTCTGTCAAGATATAGGACTTTACGTCCGATAGCAAGGAGGACAGGGCTTTTTCTTGAACTCAAACTCCCCTCTATCGTCTTCTAGACGTCGGCCCTCTCCTGTCGCCGGCTATGCCGGGTGCATGCCTTCTCTCCTTCATAGGACTAAAGCTCATTCACCTCTTTTTCTAACTTACTTTTGTAGTTCGCTGCCTTGTTGTCGTGGATGATATTTTTCGAAGCGAGCCGGTCAAGGGCTCCTTTCACCTCGTTCAGATACGCCTGTGCTTCTTCCTTGTCTTCCATCGATCGGAGCTTCTTCATCATCGTGCGCACACGGCTCTCCTGCGCTCGATTGTTGGCGCGGCGTTTCTCATTCTGCCGCATGCGTTTTTTGGCCGACTCGTGCTGGGGCATAACAGGTATATTTATTGTGGGATGAACTATCAGATCGGTATTGCTTAAAAGCAGATGTCGAATTATGTTTCCAGAGCGACAGACTTAAAGCCTGCGTTACGCGAGAAACGCGTCGGGTGATCGTGGCAAGCGCAGGCACTGCCCCCCGGAGTCGAAAGCGCGCCGTACGTCCAGCAGCCAACAGGAATCGGACAAACGCCTATGTGGTCGTTTCTTGCTGAATTTTTCCGCGGTACGGACTCTCCCTACAAAATCGTGGTGATGGACGAGGAGGGAGCCGACCGACCTCGGCAGTACACGATCCATCCGAAGCGAATCGTAGCGCTTTGGGGCGGTTCGATAGCTGTGGTCGCTCTCCTTATCACGCTCCTTGTGGTTTTTACCCCCGTTCGGCAATTGATACCTGGATACGGAACGGAAGAGATCGAGCAATCTGCGCAAGTTAATGCTGCCCGGGTGGCCGCCTTGAGCGATTCCCTGCAGATGCAACAGCAGTACATCGACCATCTGCGGGCGCTGATCACGGGTGAGCCCGTCGACACGACGCTGGCAGACGCTGGCCAGCAGCTCGACTCGGAACCGTCGCTCCCAGCCAGCGGTCCTGGTGCTGGAAACGAAGCGAACGTCCCATCGACCCAGACAGGTGAGCGCGCCTCGGGAGACCCTCCTGCTGCCCCGTCCTATTCGGGCCTTCCGGCCGGTCCCCACTCTCTGCTTCCGCTCTCGACGAATCCAACGCTGACTCCTCCTCAGCCTCCCCTTCTTCCTCCGGTTGACGGCTTCGTAACCCGAAATTTCGAGCCTGATGAGGATCACTACGCGCTGGATCTGGCGGCGGAGGAGGGCACCCCCGTGCATTCCATAGGCGACGGATACGTCATTCTGGCCGACCGAACCGAAGAGGGTGGCTACACGGTTGCCATTCAGCACGCCGGCGGATACACCTCCGTCTATAAACACAACAATGAGCTGCTCAAGGACGTTGGTGATCGCGTGGATCATCGAGAAACAATTGCCCTGAGCGGCAACTCCGGCGAGATAACATCCGGCCCCCACCTGCATTTTGAGCTGTGGCGCAACGGCATAGCTCTCGATCCCCAACAATACTTCGCCGAACCCTGATCCCTACTGCCCGAAACCAGGGCCCTCGCATACTTTTTGTCCGACTACTTTTTTGTCCGACTAACTACCACTAGCCCCGCCCCGCGATGTCCATCTTTGGCACCAACGACTCATCACCCATGACCCAAGACAAACATACTGCTCCAGATCAGATCAATCTCGTTGGCGAAGGTACCGTCTTCGAAGGTACGCTCCGTGCTGAAAGCGACGTCCGGACGAGCGGTCGTATCCTTGGTCGCCTCGAGGTGGAGGGAAAAGCCATCGTTGCTGAGAGCGGGTCCGTAGAAGGCGAGATCGACGCCACTGACGCCGATGTGGCCGGCCATGTGCAGGGCGAGATTTACGTTGAGGACCAGCTCGTCCTCAAAAGCACGGCTCATGTAGACGGTGATATCTCCACTGACCGGCTCATTGTAGAGGAAGGCGCTGTCTTCACCGGGTCCTGCACAATGAATACATCCTCGGATGAACGGAGGGCGTTTGACTCCGAAAGCGACAGCGAAACGGAGACAGCGGCGAGCGCCCCCTCCCATGAGGAAGAGTCGGAGCCTCACGCTGCAGAACCAGCAGACGCTTCTCCCGTCGCTCAGTAAGCGCTGCTCACTGCTCGGCGCCTTCGCGGAGAAGCCCCCTGCCTGATGCCCCCTCACAACGATTCGGACTCCGACTACCAGTCCACTTCGGGGGCTGACTGGCGCGCGTCGCTCCGCGAGGCAGGTCCATACCTCCATCTCGGCTGCGGCTTTGCAGGCGTCGTGGTGACCTTCGTCCTCGGCGGCCTCTTCATCGACCAGTGGCTTGGCACAACGCCGCTTTTCATTCTCCTTGGATTGCTGCTTGCCTTCGTAGGCATCATGGCGCAAGTCATCAAGGTGAGCAACCGGTAGCCTTTTCCCCACCCCTTCCCGATCGGGATGCGCAACCGACGAGAAACACTGACCTTAAAGGCACTTTCACCCATATTTCACTGCGGCTTATCGGTACTCCCGAGCGCTTCTCGTTAGATTCCTCGTGATTCTGGGTTTTGACTTTACCCCTTGCATAGATGGAGCCCGCTGAGAATTCTTGGCTCCCCGCACCCACCGTATGTGGATGAGCATTGGACTCGGCATGGGGCTCGCCCTGTTGTATGGGTTAGCCAGTGTCCTCACATACCGCCGGGCGCTCCGTGCTCAGACGCAGCAGCAGTTTACCGCCATTGCTATCGGCGGAATGGTGCTCCGTATTCTGGGTACGCTCGCTGCGTTCGCTGTCCTTATCGTAGGGTTGCCTATTGCCGCAGGGGCGTTTGTAGGAACCTTTTTTGTGGTATTTTTGATGATTTTAATCGGTGAGATCGCGTGGCTGCATCGCCGCGCGAACGCTACACCCAATAAGCGGTAATGCACCAAGTCGGCATCGCCGCGTTTCTGTGAATAACGTATCGCCATGCGCACGAAGACACGAGCTGTTTGGGTCATAGCACTTATTGCTCTTCTCATCGCTCCCACCGCCCAGGCCAGCGACGACCTGGACGTGGATCTGGGGGTTGTTGATCACGCAGCCGACGGCGTGTATCTCGACTTCAAGCCGTTCGCGAACGTTGAGCTTCCTCGCCTCTTTCTGATGCGCGATGCCGACGGAGATCTGACGTTTGCCGCGTACGGCAGCACGGCATCCGCCCTGGAATCTGGGCGCTTTAACGCTTCCGTCGAGCGCGAGGATGGAGACGTGGATATGCTCTCCGCCGAGCCTGAATTGGCTACCCTTGTCGATGCGGGAGATCACATCTACGCAGGGTTGCAGGCGCGTGAAGGAAGCATCGTTCTGGACCTCTCGATTACGCGCCACCTGGTCTATGGCATACTCGGCGGCCTCATCACGCTGCTGATTTTCATTACCCTGGCGCGCCGGTATGCGCGCGGCGTAGGGCGCGAGGAAGCCCCACGTGGCGTCTTTCAGAATATGTTTGAGTTGATGGTCATCTACATTCGCGACGAGGTGGCCAAACCAACCCTCGGCGATAAGCACGAGAAGTTTCTCCCGTACCTCCTCACGGCCTTCTTCTTCATCCTGTTCTGCAACCTCCTGGGGCTCGTGCCCTACGGAGGGTCTGCCACCGGCAATATTGCAGTAACAGGGATCCTCGCGGTGTTCACGTTTCTGATTGGACAGATCTACGCTACCAAGGAGCACTGGAAGCACCTGTTTTTCGGGCCCTCTGAAGTGCCCTGGTTCGTGCGACCGATTCTCGTGCCTGTCGAAATTCTCGGGCTTCTGACCCGCCACGCGGCGCTCGCCATCCGTCTGTTTGCGAATATGATGGCCGGGGCGCTGGTGATCACCGCCTTCATTGGAATCATCTTCATCTTCAACGCGCTGTTCGGCTGGGTCTGGGCGAGCGTCGCGGCGGCTCCAGCAAGCGTCATTCTCACCATATTTATTTCGCTCATCAAGCTACTCGTCTCCTTCATTCAGGCCTATGTGTTCACGATTCTGTCGGCCCTCTTCATCGGCATGGCCGTTGAGGAGCACGGCGACCATGAACACGACGAGCACGAGCCCGCCGAAGAGCTCGCGGAGACCCGCGAGGTCGCCTCTGACGGGCGGCCGGGCGACGGGCAGGTTGAGATGCCCGCTCAGGAGCACGAGCCCGTTCCAACCTCATGAAATCTCACGACATGCACTACGCGCCCGACCCGGCGCATCCAACGGGTCGCCTACTGTTGTAATAAGCACTGTTCATCTTCACTTGCACCTTCACTTACCACCAACAACTCGATAAAACCATGGAAGCAGCTGCACTCGCATTTCTCGCCGCAGGCATTGGCGCCGGACTCGTAACGATCGGAGGCGCCTACGGTATTGGCCGCCTCGCTGGACCCGCAATGGAAGGATCGGCGCGCCAGCCCGAAGCAGCCGGCGATATCCGAACCACAATGATTATCGCCGCCGCCCTCATTGAGGGTGTCGCTCTCTTCGGACTCGTAATCTGCCTCCTGCTCGTAGTTCTCGTCTAACCGAACTGCGCGCTCCGGAAAACCATTCCGGTGCTATCCGTATGCACCCAAGTACGGATAGCATCGCATTTTCGGCTCGAAGCGTTACAACGCTCGACCCTTTGTCGACTTGAACACTCTGACTTAAACACCTTGCACCGAGGGACCTGATCCGCTATGGACCCGATTTTTGCTCAAAGCCTCTTGGAGCCCAATGCTGGGCTCATCGTGTGGAAAACGATCGCGTTTGCTATTCTCCTCTGGCTGCTCTACAAGTTCGCCTGGGGTCCCATCACGAGTGCGCTCAAGGAACGCGAAACTCGCATCGACGAGTCGATGCAGCGCGCTGAGAAGGCGCTGGAAGAGGCGCGCGAGATCCAGGCGGAAAACGAGAAGGCGCGCCGCGAGGCCGAGAAGGAAGCGCAACGCATCCTGCGCGAAGCGCGCGAGTCGGCCGAAGCGCTGCGCAAGGAGGAGATTGAGAAGACCCGCGCCCGCATCGAACAGATGCAGAAGCAGGCGCAGGCCGAAATCGAGCGCCAGAAGCAAGGGGCTCTTGAAGAGCTCCGCGGAGAAATCATCGACCTGGCCATCGAGGCGGCCAGCAAAGTGGTGCGCGAAGACCTTGACGAATCGCGCCAGCGCCGCCTTGTGGACGACTTCATCGATGGGCTTCCGCAGAAGCAGAATTAAATCGAGGCACTTTTTCACCCCTGTTTGACGCCACGCTGCGCTTATGAGCAATCTCACGGCCGCTCGCCGCTACGCCCGCGCCCTGCTCGAAGAAGCTGATCGCGTCGGCCTCCTCGACGAGGTTGATGACGACATGCAAATGATTCGGCAGAGCCTGGACGATGTGCGCGAGTTGTCTCGCTTTGTAAACAGCCCGGTTATTCCTGAGGGCCGGAAGAAAAGCGCTATGAAGGCGCTCTTTGAGAACCGCGTCACAGGGCTCACCCTTCGATTTCTGCTCCTGCTCATCGAGAAAGATCGAGAAACGATCCTCTCCACCATTACGGATACGTATCGACGCCTTCGGGACGAGCAGGAGAACGTCGTTCCCGTTCAGGCACGTGTGGCGCAGCCGCTCGACGATGAAGAGCGGTCGCGCCTTGTGGAGCGCCTTGAGTCGATGACTGGGCAGCAGGTGCGCCTTGAGGTCGAGCACACCCCTGAGCTGCTCGGGGGGCTCGTCGTTCGCATCGGCGACACCGTATACGACGGAAGCGTGCGCCAGAAACTCCAAAATCTGCGCGCCGCCTGGTCGAAAGAGCAGACTCCCCTTGACGGAGCTACCAACGGCTCAGCCGGGTAGCTCCATGCATGACTTTCTCACGCTACAACCTACAGCAACGCTATGGCAACGGGCATTCAACCGGACGAAGTAACGTCAGTCCTCAAGCGCGAACTGGGCGATTTCGACGCCGATGCCGACGTCTATGAGGTCGGCACGGTGCTGGAAGCCGGTGACGGCATCGCCACCATCTACGGCCTGTCTAATGTACAGGCCGGCGAACTCGTCGCCTTTCCCGAGCGCGACGTGGAGGGCATGGCGCTAAACCTGGAGGAAGACAACGTCGGCGTCGTGCTCTTTGGTAACGTCGATGCCGTCAGCGAGGGCGATGAGGCCCGGCGAACCGGCGAAATCGCGTCGATCCCTGTCAACGAAAACGTGATGGGCCGCGTGATCGACCCGCTCGGCAATCCGCTCGACGGGCAGGGCCCCATTGAGGGCGAGAAGCTCAACCTGCCGTTCGAGCGCAAGGCGCCCGGCGTCATCTACCGCCAGCCGGTCGAAGAGCCGCTTCAAACCGGTATCAAGCCGATCGACTCGATGATTCCGATCGGGCGCGGCCAACGCGAGCTCGTCATTGGCGACCGCCAGACGGGGAAGACGGCTGTGCTCATCGATACGATCATCAATCAGCAGAGCACGCACGAGACGGACAACCCGGTTTACTGCGTTTACGTGGCTGTCGGGCAGAAGGACTCGACCGTCGCGCAGGTGCAGCGCTCGCTGGAAGAGCACGGCGCGATGGAGCACACGGTGATCGTGAACGCGCCTGCGTCCGTGCCCACGCCGCAGCAGTTCATTGCGCCCTATGCCGGAGCGTCCATCGGGGAATTTTTCCGTGACACCGGCCGAGATGCGCTCGTTTGCTTCGACGATCTCTCCAAGCAGGCCGTAGCGTATCGCGAGCTGTCGCTGCTCCTGCGCCGCCCGCCGGGACGTGAAGCCTATCCGGGCGATGTCTTCTATCTGCACAGCCGCCTGTTGGAGCGCGCCGCCAAGATCATCGACGACGACGAAGTGGCGCAGCAGATGAACAACGTGCCGCCGGCCCTGCAGGGTCGGCTTAAGGGCGGCGGATCGCTCACGGCCCTCCCTGTGATCGAAACGCAGGCCGGCGACGTCTCCGCTTACATTCCAACCAACGTAATCTCGATTACCGACGGGCAGATCTACCTGGAGAAAGACCTCTTCAATGAAGGAATCCGCCCGGCCATTGACGTCGGCACGTCCGTGAGTCGCGTCGGCGGCAGCGCGCAGGTGAGCGCCATGAAAGACGTAGCGGGTACGCTGCGCATTGACCTCTCGCAGTACCGCGAGCTCGAGGCGTTTGCTAAGTTCGGCTCCGACCTCGACCCCTCCACCCAGCGCCAGCTCCGGCGCGGCGAGCGGCTCGTCGAGATCCTGAAGCAGAATGAGTTCAGCCCGGTCCCGGTCGAGGAACAGGTCGTGATCATCTTCGCAGCCACGCAAGGCACGCTCGACCCGGTTCCCCTTGATAAGGTGGGCGATTTCGAAGAAGACCTCGTCGAGCGCATGAACCTGCGCCACGAAGAGGTCATGGCCGAAATCCGAGATACGGAGCGTCTGTCGGACGAGAACAAGGAAATCATTCTCGAAGAGGCCGAAGATCTCGCTGATATTTACAGCGAAGACGAGGACGAAGACGATTCCGGAGGCGACGTGCTCCCCTCGGGGGATGAAGGCGCCGCCGAAACCGCGTCCGCTTAACCGATTTCCTGCTACTTCCCTTTCACTGGTGAACGCTCGCAGCGCCTATGGCGAATCTCCGCGATATCCGCAATCGGATCGAATCGATTGAGAACACGAAGCAGGTTACGCGCGCCATGAAAATGGTGGCCGCGGCCAAGCTGCGCCGCGCGCAGGAGCGGATTTTCGACACGCGCCCGTATGCGTTCATGCTGCGTGAACTCATTGACCACCTCAAGCAGGAGCTCGACCCGACAACGTCCCACGAGCTCTTCAAGGAGCGGGAGTCGGTCGACGGCGTGCTGCTCATTGTGATCACGGCCGACCGAGGGCTCTGCGGTGCTTTCAACAGCAACATCATCAAGCGAGCGGAGCGCGCAATTGAAGAGGAATACGCGCGCTACCAGAAGGAGGACTCGCTTTACCTCCTCTGCATTGGTAAGGAAGGCCACGAGCACTTCGCGAAGCGCGGCTATCAGCTCGTGGGCGATTTCCGCAATGTCTTTGACGGTCTCTCGTTCGATCTCGTCCACTCCGTCATGGAGTCGGTACTGGAAGGTTTCCATGAGGAGATCTGGGACGAGGTGCACATGGTGTACAATGAGTTCAAGAACACCATCGTCCAGAACCGCATCGTAGAGCCGCTCATTCCGGTCCCCACCGAGGAGTTTCTCACGCCGACGATGCAGGAGGAGTTTGCGCATCTGACCACCGAGCAAAGGAATGGGCAGGCGGTCGACTACATCTTTGAGCCCGGCGCGCAGGCGATCCTCGATGAGCTCGTTCCCCGGTTTGTGAACTACCAGCTGTGGCGCGCCCTCCTGGAGTCGAACGCCGCCGAGCAAGGCGCGCGCATGGTCGCCATGGACAACGCGACGACCAACGCCGAAGAGCTCCTCGACGACCTGGAGCTTGAGTACAATCGCGCCCGGCAGGATGCCATTACCACCGAAATTCTCGAGATCACAAGCGGCGCGGAAGCGCTGGAGTCGGGCTGAGCAGGGGCCGCGCTTCGGATCAAACGTGCGCGGTCCGCATTAGCTACTATTGGTTGTCTGCACAGCCTTCTACCGTTTTTCTCCGGAGAGGTGGCCGAGTGGTCGAAGGCGCTCCCCTGCTAAGGGAGTATACCGGTATTCCCGGTATCGAGGGTTCGAATCCCTCCCTCTCCGCCGCAGCGAAGCCGGCTCCGATGTGTCGGGGCCGGCTTTTTCTCGTTGGATCCGCAGTCTCATGTCCGCATCTTCCCATGCACGCCCGACCGTTGCCCTTGCCGGGGCAACGGGCTTCGTTGGCACCGCCGTCCGAGAGGCGCTGGCCGACGCGTACAACCTCATCGTCCTTACGCGATCGCCAGTCCGGGCCGAGGTGCAGGCGCCATCCGACGAGTCAGCCATCGAATGGCGGCACTGCGACCTCTTCTCTCCACAGGCGATCGCTGAGGCGCTTTCTGGCGCCGATTATGCCATCTACCTCGTCCACTCGCTGCTTCCCTCCGCTCGCCTGTCTCAAGGCACGGCGGCCGACTTTGACCTTCTGCTTGCCGACAACTTCGCGCGGGCAGCAGAAACGAAGGATCTTGCTCAAATCGTGTACGTGGGTGGACTCATTCCCGAGGACGCGCCTCGCACCGGATCACTGGCTCGACGTATTGAGATCGAGGAGACGCTCGGATCGTGCCAGACGCCTCTGACAGCGCTGCGAGCTGGGCTCATTGTAGGGCCGGGTGGCACGCGCCTTCGCATGGTGATCAACCTGGTGCGTCGTCTGCCGGTCATGGTGCTGCCGGGCTGGGCACAGGCTACCACGCAACCTGTCGCGCTATCGGACGTCACCCGAGCCCTCCGGCATGTCTTGGGCCGCCCAGAAATGTACGGCGAACAGTACGACATCGGAGGGCCGGACGTGATGTCCTACCGCACCATGCTGGAGCGCACGGCAGATGTACTCGACAAGCAGCGCTACCTGATTGACACGCCCGTCGACTTGGCTCCGATCTCGAAGCTCTGGGTGCGCCTCTTTGGCGGCGTGCCGCAGGCCCTCGTCAATCCTATCGTCGAGAGTCTTCGCCACGATGCCGTTGTTCGTGACAACCCCCTCCAGGATTGGCTCCAACCAGACGCCCTGTCTTTCGACGACGCCCTACGGCAGTCCGTTGACGAGCGAGGCCGTCCTCTCGCCAATCCGCGGTCGGATCTTCGTGATGAAGAAGACCGGTACATCCGGGAGCGCAGCGTAGTGCGGTCGGTGCAGCGCCTGCCCCTGCCAACCGACTTTGACGCATACGACGTGGCGCGCGAATATATGGAATGGCTACCGCGTTTCGGCTGGCCGGCGCTCGACTGCCACGTTGAAGGCGACGTGGTCCACTTCGACCTGCGCCCCTTCGGCCTTACGATGCTGCAGCTAGTCTACGACCGTGACCAGAGCGAGGACTGGCGTCAGCTTTTCTACGTAACCGGCGGGTGGCTGTCCGACTCAGCGCACCCGAGCCAGGGGCGGCTTGAGTTTCGAACGGCTCTGGACGGGCAGTGCGCCCTTGCGGCCGTGCACGACTTCGCGCCCACGCTGCCGTGGTACGTATACAACGCCACGCAGGCCATTGCCCACCTCGGCGTAATGCACGGATTTGGTCGATATCTCGGGACGATCACGGCCGATCGCCAGCCGTCGGAAGCTGCGCCGTGAAACGACCTCTCGGCCGATGCGTCTACCGGTACGAGAGGTTTGCTGTCAGTTGCTTTTCCATCACCGCACCGCCGTTCTCGGCTGATGCCTTCGCTCACCGATCACCAGCAAGATGCTTACGATACCGCCTACGAGCGGCTGGCCGATGGCGCTCGTTTTACCACGCTGCGCGGATATGCCGGTACGGGGAAGACCTTCGTTGCCGGCGTGCTGGCCGAGCAGCTCGCCGATGAGGACTGCACGGTGACCGCCTGCGCGCCCACGCACAAGGCCACGCATGTGCTCGGCGCCGAGCTCGACGGCACGGTTCCCACCCACACGCTGCATTCGTTTCTGGGTCTGCGCCTCGTCCCCGATCGCACCGGCGGATACACGCTGGAGCCCGAGGGCCGCGACGAGGATTATCCGGCCGGCGTCGTCATCGTCGACGAGGCCTCCATGATTGGTCAGGACGAGTGGCACCACATCCAGCAGGCGCCCTGGCATTTGCAGTGGCTTTTTGTAGGCGATCCGGCGCAGCTTCCACCGGTGAACGAATCGGCCTCGCCGGTCTTCGACCTTCCAGGCCCCGAGCTCGAAACCGTCCACCGGCAGGCGGCCGACAACCCCATCATTGAGCTAGCCCATCGCGTGCGGCGCGGCGAGGGCCCGCCCATGCAGCCGGCGTATGAGAATGGGACCGGAGTGGGCGTTACGGCCAGCAAGGAAGGCTTCATTGAGAGCGCTCTCGGCGTCTTCCAGTCGGACGCGTTTGAGCGTGACGCCACCGTGGCGCGCGTGCTCGCCTACCGTAACAAAACGGTCCGCCACTACAACCGAGTCATCCGGGCGGCCCTGTACGGCGAGGACGCCCCCCGATTTGAAAAAGGCGAGTGGCTGGTCGCCCGGGCGACCTGGTACCACGACGCCAAGCCCAAGATTACGAACAGCGAGGAGGTCCGAGTAAAAAAGGCGCGCGTCGAAACCATCGAGGCCGACGACCTGAGCACATGGAAGGTCTGGAAGCTGTCCGTGCGCGGCGTGTCGGACCCGTGGCGGCGCACGCTTCACGTGCTGCACGAGTCGGAGCAGGAGCGCTTCGAGGACGAGCTGGAGCAGCGGCGCGAAGCCGCGCTCGACGACCCGAGCAAGTGGGAGGCGTACTACGATCTCAAGGAGCGCTTTGCCCAGGTCGACTACGCTTATGCCACCACCGTGCATAAGGCGCAAGGCTCGACGTTTGATACCGTGTTTATTGACCATCGCGACCTGACGACCTGTCGTGGCTCCGAGCAGCAGGCGCTGTTCTACGTGGCCGTCACCCGACCGGCGCAGCGGCTGGCGCTGCTGGTGTGAGCATCTGAGGAATCCTCCCTGCTGAGAGCTTCATCGACCGAACGGGGGTCTCCAGCGATGGAGCCCCCGTTGCTCTGATGGTCGTCCGCGAAGGAAGCTCACATGCTTTGGCTCACGCAAACTGCGCTTCCTCGGTGGAGCCCTTCATGGCAGCCGTTTCGGAATCTCCCCCCGTGATCGTGTTCTTGATGACGTCGAAGTAGCCCGTGCCGACTTCGCGTTGGTGCTTTGTCGCCGTATAGCCGTCGGCCTCACTGGCAAACTCGGCCTGCTGAAGCTCGGAGTAAGCTGCCATGCCGCGCTCGCTGTAGCCTTTTGCGAGCGTAAACATGCTGTGATTGAGGGCATGGAAACCCGCCAGGGTGATGAACTGGAATGCGTAGCCCATGTCGCCCAGCTTTTCCTGAAACTCCGCGATCGTTTCATCGTCGAGGTGCGCCTTCCAGTTGAACGATGGCGAGCAGTTGTAGGCGAGCATCTTGCCGGGGTACTGCTCATGGATGGCGTCGGCAAAGGCCCTAGCCTCTTCCAGGTCGGGTTTCGACGTCTCGAACCAGAGCAGATCGGCATACGGGGCATAAGCCAGGCTGCGGGCAGTGGCCATCTCCAGCCCTCCCGAGATGCGGTGGAACCCCTCACTGGTGCGCGCTTCGCTGGTGATGAACGGGCGATCGCGCTCGTCGACATCGCTGGTAAGGAGCGTAGCGCTGTCAGCATCGGTGCGAGCCACGATGAGCGTAGGCACCCCCATCACGTCGGCGGCCAGGCGGGCACTGGTAAGTACGTCGATAAATTGCTGGGTAGGAACGAGCACCTTGCCGCCCAGGTGGCCGCACTTCTTCTCGGCGGCCAGCTGGTCTTCGTAGTGGACGCCGGCGGCGCCGGCTTCGATCATGGACTTCATGAGCTCGAAGGCATGGAGCACGCCACCGTGTCCGGCTTCAGCGTCGGCCATGATGGGGGCCATCCAGTAGGTGTCGTCGCCGTTCCCTTCAGCGTGGTACAACTCGTCGGCACGTTTGAGCGTGTTGTTGATGCGGCGCACCACATCCGGCGCACTGTTCGAGGCGTAGAGACTCTGGTCGGGATACATCTGGCGCGACAGGTTGGCGTCGGCCGCGACCTGCCAGCCGCTCAGGTAGATGGTCTTCAGTCCAGCCTTCACCTGCTGCATGGCCTGGTTGCCGGTAAGCGCGCCCAAGGCCGCCACATAGTCTTCGTTGCGGAGCAGGTCCCACAGACGGTCGGCGCCCCGCTCGGCGAGCGTGTACGACATGTCGAAGGAGCCGCGCAAGCGAATCACGTCCTCTGCAGCATAGTCGCGCTCAATGCCATCCCAGCGGGAATTACGGGCCCAGTCTTGCTTCAGCGCTTCGATGCGATCTTCGTCGGGTACAGCTTTTGAGTCTGTCATAGAATACCTCGTGGTTAAGGTGATGTCCCGGACAGGACAGGTCGATGATTGGTTGCTTGGGCCTTGCGACTTAGAGCGCCTTGCGACTTAGAGCTAGGAAGGATGACGGCTCGGCCAGACCCGCAGGGGAGTGGGGTACAGGGGTCCTGCGCCTACGCGCAAGAATCTTCGCGGAGTAGTGCTTCTCTATGGGCTTCGTCGCCGAAGCGCTCGGAGGCGCACGTCAGGAAGGCGCGGAACGTATCTTCGAGGAAGATTTGCTCGGCGTGGGCTCGTGCGGTGCGGAACGACGCGCACACCTCTTCAATGGCGTCGTCAGAGGCCCCTTCCATGACGTCTTCGACTTCCGATTCAATGACCCCAATTTCCTCGTCGAAGATGCGGCTGACAAGCTCAGGAGTGACTTCAGTACCATCGTCGAGCGTGATGCCGTGGTGCAGCCACTGCCACACCTGAGCGCGTGAGATTTCGAAGGTGGCTAGGTCTTCCATGCGGTTGTCCCAGGCCACGCATCCATAATCATTACCCCAGCCCTGCATGTAACCGATGGCCACGCGCACGTTGACGCGCACCCCGTCGAGGGTTTTGGGACCTGTGGACTTGGGGAGCAGGTCAGGTTGATCGGGTAGATCGGGAATGACATCGAGCTGGTTTGTGGCGCCTTTCTCTTCCAGCTTCTCGTCAAACGGCTGCATGGCGGGTCCGATGAAGTACGGGTGCGAGACCCAGCAGCCGTCATGTCCAATCGACGCCTCAAACTCCTTATCGGCAACAACCTTCTCGACCTGTTTTTTGCGCATCTCTTCGGTACGGCCGGGCGTTTGCGGCGCCATGCCCCCCATGCCAAACGCGCCGTGGTCGTGACACACGCGAATGAGTTGCTTCACATAGTTGGCCATCCACGAGCGGTTCATGCCGATAGAGTTGCGGTCGGCCATGATGCGGTCGTCGTGCGTTTTGAGCACCTTGATGTCGCTGAAAATCTTGTCCCAGCGCCCGCCGTTCAGCCCGGCGGCGTGCGCGCGCATCTCGTAGAGAATCTCCTCCATCTGAAAGGCAGCTTCCAGCGTTTCGATGAGAAGCGTCGTCTTGATCGTGCCATCCTCGATGCCCAGTTCGGCCTCGATAAACGACAGCACCGTGTTCCACCAGCGCGCCTCCGCGTAGTGCTCAACCTTCGGGATGTAGTATTTGGGCGTTTTGCCCTGATCGATGAGGGTATGCACCGTATGGTAGGCGGTAAGCACCAGGTCCAGCAGGCCTCCTGAGACGGGCGTGTCGTCGACGTGCAGGTTAGATTCGTAGAGATGCAAGCCGCGTACCCGCACCATGAGGAGAGGCATGTCGTCGGGATCGATGGCGTACTCCTTGACCGCGTTGCCGTCGGCGTCGGTCTTGGTGAAGCTGAGTGTGCCTTCGGCCGCCTCTTTCACGTTCTGCACACCTTGCATCACGTTGGGCCAAGTCGGCTTCATGGCGTCCTCGAAGTCGAGCATAGCCGCGTCGGCCCGATGGCCATCATCGGTGCGGCTCAGCATGTTGATCACCATCTTCGGGTCATTGACCGGCCCAGTAATTTCCACCCGTCGCTGCAGAAGATCCTCAGGTAGCGGACTCACCTGCCAGTCTGTATGCGCTTCCGGATGCTCGTCGCGTAAAAGAAAGTCCGGCACGGCGCCGTCGTCGTAGGCCTCTTGCCGGGCGCGGCGCGCCGCGAGCAGCGACTGGCGCTCGTCCTCAAGGCGCCGATGGGCCTTGGCAAGCAAGGCCACAACGTCGTCGGTGAGGAGCGCCTTGGCCTGCGGCGTGAGTGCCGCTTCGTTGATGACAACCCTGTCGGCGAGTTGGGTCCACGTGGTGGTTGACGTTTGAACGTCAAACGATGTAGCAGACATAAGCCCTCTATGGTTTGGCCCTTGAATGATCTAGATATACTACCATAGATACGATTCGCGAAAATACTTATCAAGCGAAATTTCGCTATTTGAGGATATTTTTTGCCGGATTCTCGCCTATTCGCCTCTGACTAAAGAAACTTCGTTCTGAGCGAATAATTTGATTGCCGCTTACTTTTCACTGCTGTTAGAGTACTTCCATGGCCATGCGTCCCGAAAATCTGCGCTTTATCCTCGGACTGAAGCTGCGCACTCTCCGTCAGGAGCAGAACGCGTCGCTGAAAGAGGTGTCCGAGCGCTCGGGGTTATCCGTCTCGTATCTCAGTGAAATCGAGAAGGGGAAGAAGTATCCGAACCCGGACAAGCTGCTGGCGCTTGCCGAGGCGTTCGACGTGTCGTATGACGATCTCGTGTCGTCGAACGTAGATGACAAGCTGGACCCACTCAAAGAGATGTTCAGCTCCTCGTTTATCCAGGAGTTTCCGTTCGAGCTGTTTGGGTTGGCCCCGCACGACGTGTTTGCGCTCGTCCCGGATGCGCCCTCGCGAGCCGGGGCGCTCATCCGCACGTTCTTGGAGGTGGGGCGCACGTACGACATGCAGGTCGAGCACTTCTTGTTTGCTGCGCTGCGCTCCTATCAGCAGCTGCATAACAACTACTTTCCCGACCTGGAGGCCGAGGCCAATGCGCTTCGCGACGCGCACGGGTGGGCACCTGGAACGGCCATCGCTCACGACACGCTGCGCGCCGTCCTCGAAGACGACCACGGGTACACGATCAACCTCAAACGGCTGCCTGACCATCCCGATCTGCATCCTTTTCGGTCAGTGTACGTGCCCGAGGCCGGTCCCACGCTGTACGTAAACGGCGATCTGATGCCTATTCAGCGCGCCTTTATCTATGCGCGCGAGCTCGGGTACCTGGCCATCGACGCAGAGGAGCGAGCCCGAACCTCCTCGTGGATTCGAGCTGAGTCTTTCGAGCAGGTCCTCAACAATTTCAAAGCATCATATATCGCCGGGGCGCTTCTCATCGATGAGTCGTCACTGGTAGACACCGTGGACGACTGGTTCGACATGCCGGAATGGGACGAAGGCGCAGCGCTTCGAACCCAGATGGAGCGGTTTGAAGCAACGCCCGAGATGTTCTACTACCGCCTCACCCAACTCATCCCCCACCACTTCAACCTGGATTCGTTTTTCTTTCTGCGCTTCCACCATGAACAGGGCTCGTCCGACTACCACCTCACGAAAATTCTGAATCTATCAGACATTCCCGTTCCACACGGCATTGGACTGCGGGAGCACTACTGCCAGCGGTGGCCTGCCATCCAGCTGCTCAAAAATCTTTCGGCTACCCAGGCCAATGGCGCTCACTCTCACGATCCGGAAGCAGCTCCGCCCGCCATTCGTGCACAACGGTCTTACTTCCTGAACGCCGACGCCGAGTTCTTTACGCTCTCCACGGCACGCCCCTTATCGCTGCAGTCCACCACCAACTCCTGCGTATCGATCGGCTTTCTGCTTGATGAGACTTTCCGGTCTCAGGTTCGCTTTGCCGACGACCCTGCCGTTGAGCGCATGACCGTCAACCTGACATGCGAACGCTGCCCCCTCACCGACGATCAATGCAAGGAGCGCGTCGCGCCCCCATCGCTTTACGAAGAAGACCAGCGCGAACAGCGACAAATGGAAGCCCTTCAGGCTCTCACCGAAGAAACGATTGCCGCTCGCGAGTAATACCTGAGGACGGCCCAACCCGACGTGGAGTTGACCGGTCTGACGAACCGCTGGTGTCTTTTATGCGCGCGAGTCGTGACCGACGGATGACGTCCTCGAAGAGGAGGTTCCTCATCGTCCGGAAAGTCCGGCCGCTTTCTTCCGCTACAATGCGGCAGATCTCAACCATTCGCATGTGACAGAGCACCGATTCGCCCGCCATATGGACGACGACCTCCCAGCACCCGAGCTTGTTGAGGTAAACACTAAGCTGCAGCGGCTCAATATCGAGTGGGCGGATGGACACGCGTCCGTCTTCCCGTTCGATGCCCTCCGGCAGGCGTGCCCGTGCACTGAATGCCAGGGGGATGAGATCGAGCGCATCACCAAGCCTAGCTTCTTCGACATCTTCTGGCAGAAAAACCGCTGGAAGGATGTGAACGTCGAAAAGGCAGGCAGCCTCGGGCTTCGTATTACGTGGGACGATGGGCACAGCGGCGGGATCTACCGGTGGCGCCGCCTCCGCGAACTTCAACCGCCCGAGTAGCGCGCTCCGAACAGGCGGCAGGTCTGACCGCGCGCAAACCCCTCTTGCGTGATCGAGGAGACTCGAACCCGAGTGTCTCGCACGCGTTTCCCATATGGTTATATAATTAAACTTCACGCGTGAGTTCTTTTCGCAGAACCACTCGCTGCGAATCCCACCCTGCTACCGCCGAGAAGAAGGTGATTGCAGCGACGCGTTTTGTCTCGCACCAAAACAGGCTTGCCCATCCATGAGCACCTCCGAAATGGAACGACCCATTCACTCGATTCAGTGGCAGCGCGCCGGGGCCGAATCGCCCATCGACATCACCGACCAGCTCGACGAGGCCGTCGTGTCGGCCACCCCGCATCCCGATGAAGATGTGAATCGCCCAAAAGGCTATACGGTGAAGCTCACCCTAAAGCCTGAGAGCGCCTCCCTTGCGCAAGAGCTTCAGGAAGCGCTTATGGATGTCGAAAACGGACGCCTCACCGTGCGTCTTGCCGATACCGACGAGCCAGCCACCGTTCCCGCGCGGATCAGCAAGGTGCCCTACCTGGACGACGATGCCGCGGATATCCCGCGCGAACAGCGCGTGGCCGAGCTTCCCATCCCATCTGAGGGCCACGACCAACTCCACGATCATTTCAGCGCTTAACTCCTGACGAAAAGGGGCAGCCGGTCTCATGAGGGGAGGGTACCCGAATGGCCGTGCGCTCCCTAACCACCGGAGCCGCATGAGGGGCGGATCGTTTGTATAACGCCTTGACCATGAATACAATACTAACAACCGGGATGCCGGTTGAAAAGGGCCTGACCAGCGACGTCTTTACATGATAGTGCGTACTCCCCAACACACCAGCAGGAGGCGCACGCAGGACACATAGTAGGAATGTCGTCATGGACATTTTCTTTCGATTATCACCGGTTGTCTCGCAAACACAATCGGTCATAGTCGCTCCACTTCTGCTTCTGGTCCTATCTGCGGCTCTCTGGGCTCCGCCCATGGCCGCGCAAGATACCCCTATGGCCGCGCACGAGGCAACGAATGCCTCTGTCCCCGATGTGGAGCGCATTACGCTCGACGAAGCGGTTGACCTATTCCGTGAAAACAGCCTCGAGCTGCACCGTTCTCGTGCGCAGGCGGAAGAGACGATCGGACGTGCTCGTCAGGAGACGCTGTTTCCCAATCCAGAGATCGAGGTCTCCCACGAGCCCCTGTTTCGCGGAGACGACCGGTCGTGGGAAACGTACGCGCTGCTGAGCCAGCAAATTGAGTGGCCGGGCCACCGGAGCACCCGGCAGGAGGCGGCCGACTACGAAGCTCAGGCAGCTCGCGGAGCCATGCGCGCCGACAGCGTGCGGCACGCCTACGAAGTCGCACAGGCCTACCTCGAAGCTGCCGCCGCGGAACGTCGGCTCCAGCATTTGCAGACCACCACGGACGTTTTTCGGAGCGCCGACTCTACCTACCAGCGCCGGTACCGCGAGGGGGAGGTGTCGGGCTACGAGGTGCAGCGCCTCCAGGTCGAGCGGTCGCGGTTTGAGGACCGGATCGCCGAGGCCACCCTGGACTTGCGAGAGGCGCGGCGCGCGTTCAGCCAACTGGTCAGGCCGGACGCCGAGGCTCCCGCCGTAGCTCCCACGGCTCTTCCGGAGATCGACCCCACCACGCTCTCTCTGGACGAGGCCATGAGCCGAGCGCGATCGCAGCGCCCCGAACTTGCGCGGGCCGAAGCCGAGGTGCAGGCAGCTGAAACCTCTATCGAGGTCGCCCGCCAGGCTCGCATTCCCGATCCCACGCTGACGGCCGGCTACAAGCGACAGTCGGATGGATTCGAAGGCGTCTTTTTGGGCGCCGAAGTGCCGCTGCCCTTCTTCGACCGCAACGCGCCGCAGATCCGCGCGGAGCAGTCGCGGCTCGAGGCTGCGCGGACTGACCGGCAGATCGTCGAACGCGAGGTCGAGCAGGAGGTCCAGTCCGCCCACGAGGCGTACGTGTCCCTCATCGAGCGCCACGAACTCATTGACGGCCAGCTGCTTGAGGCAGATGGCATGCTGGCCGGCGCTCGCTCGCAGTACGAGGAGGACGAAGTGCCGCTCACAGAGCTCGTCGATGCAGCGGATGCTTACTGGGACGCCCAGTCGCGCTCCGTCGACCTGCGCGCCGAGTACTGGTCGCGCTACTACGACCTGCTGCGCGCCATGGGAGCGATGCCTGACGCCGAGCTGCACATGCGCGAGTCATCCAACGAATAGCTTCCTCACGAATAGCTTCCGATTATGACTTCGGTTCGCCTTGCCGTTTGGGGAGGTCTCTTACTGCTCGTTGTGGCAGGGTGCGCCTCCGAGGACGATCACGACCACCACGACCACGAGGAGGAGCACGACGAGCATATTACGGCTACGGTGTGGACGGACCAAGCGGAATGGTTTGTAGAGCACGATCCGCTCGTAGCTGGCGCCCACGGTCATTGGGACGTCCATCTCACAGACCTGGACACCTTCCGGCCCATTGACCACGGCGAGCTTACGCTCTCCTTTGTCCGTGGCGAAGACGAGCACGCGTTCACGGCCAGCGCACCTGCGTCCGCAGGGGTCTTCGAGCTGGAGCCCGAACTGCCAGAAGCGGGCTCCTACGAGGTCGCCCTGACGTGGAGGGGTAACGATACGCATACCGCCGAGATAGGTACACGCACCGTGCATGCTACCGCTGAGGAAGCTCATCACGGCGAGCATGACGATCACACGCACGACGAGCACGATGGGCATGATCATGACAGCCATGAGCACGACGAGCACACGCATGACGATCATGACGACCATGCCCACGAGGAGCACGACCATGACCATGCGCATGACGATGACGACCACGACCATGCGCACGATGACCACGATCATGATGAAGACACCATCGCGCTCGATAAAGAGCAACAGTGGGCCGTCGACTTTGCGACGAACCCGGTAGGGCCGCGCGACGTGGCGAATACGGTTGCGGCAAGCGGGGAGATTGTGCCCGAAGCCGGACAGATGGTGCGCATCACCGCTCCCATGAGTGGGCTGATTCTGGGAGAGCCCAATCTCGACGCCCCTGCGCCGGGGACGCGCGTGGAGGCGGGCGACGTGCTGGCGGTTGTGTCGCCGACGGATGACGGCTCGTACGCCGAAGCCAAGGCGCGCGTCGAGCGGCTGGAGCGCGAGGTCGAGCGCGCCGAGCGGCTTTACGACGAGGATGCTATTCCCGAGCAGCGTCTCATCGACCGGCGGCACGAGCTCGAGGTGGCCACGGCCGCGCTGGAGTCGATGGGCGGAAGCGCCGATGACGAGGGGTACGATCATGTGATCCGCTCGCCCATCGACGGGTGGGTGCACGAGCGGTCCCTCACGCCCGGCGTTCGCGTCGATGCGGGCGACTCGCTCTTCACGGTCGTAAACACCGATCGGGTGTGGCTGCGGGCCATGGTACCGGCCGCAGCAGCGGCGCGGGTGGGCGACGCTGGAACGGCTTCGTTCACCGTTGAAGGAAGCAATGAGCGGTTTACCACGGATACGATGATCTCCTCAGGCGCGGTGATTGACGCCGATACCCGCACGCTGCCGGTGCATTTTGAGATCGAGAACAGCGACCGGCAGCTCAAGATCGGTATGCTGGCAGATGCCCGGCTCGAGGTCGAGGGGCATACCTCAGGACTTGCCATCCCGAATACCGCGATCCGCGAAGAAGAGGGCGTGCCGGTCGCCTACGTGCAGACCGGCGGCGAGACGTTCGAACGGCGCCTCCTTCAGACGGGCCCCACTGATGGGACGTATACCATTGTAGAACGAGGACTTGACCCCGGCGAGCGCGTGGTGACCGAAGGCGCCTATCAGGTTTACCTGGCGTCCATCGACACGGATGACGCCGGCGGCCATCACCACCATCACTGACCCGCCGGTTTCCCGCGCCTCTCTTCGATGTACTGAATCTTTTCTTCGGTTGGTCTTATGCTTCGTGCCATTGTTCGCTGGTCGCTGAATAATCGCGTCGTCACGCTCTTTACGGCCGGTGTGCTTCTGATTGGCGGAGCGTATGCAGCGATCACGATGCCGGTCGACGTGTTTCCGGATCTCTCTGCTCCGACGGTGACCGTGCTCACCGAAACGCGGGATATGGCGACCGAGGAGGTCGAGACGCTCGTCTCGCGCCCCATCGAGCAGTCCGTGCACGGCGCTACCGACGTGCGGCGCGTGCGGTCGAATTCGACGCAGGGCATCTCGGTCGTGTACGTCGAGTTCGACTGGGGAACGGATATCTTCCAGGCGCGGCAGATCGTAAACGAGCGCCTCCAGGAGATCCGGGGCGACCTGCCGCCCGACGTGGACCGGCCCACGCTGGCTCCGATCACGTCGATTATGGGCGAGATTATGCTCGTGGGCGTCACCAGCGAGGCGCACAGCGACCGGGAGATTCGTTCGGCCGCCGACTGGGATATCCGCCCGCGCCTCTTGGGCATCGACGGCGTGGCGCAGGTCGTAACGCACGGCGGCGAAGTCAAGGAGTATCAGGTGCAGCCGAACCCCGACCGCATGCGCGCCGCCGACGTGACGCTCGATGAGGTGCTCGCGGCCGCCGAAGGGGCCAACCGGAATACGTCGGGTGGGATCTACCAGGAAAACGAGGAGGAAGTGCAGATCCGCGGGCTCGGGCGCACCCGCGACATCGAGACGATCGGCGAGACGGTCGTCTCCAACCAGGGCGCGACGCCAACGCGCCTGGAGGATGTCGCTACAGTTGAGATAGGCGGGAAGCCCCGACTGGGCACCGGCTCGGTCAACGCCGAATCGGCCATTATCATTTCCATCCAGAAGCAACCGGGCGTCAACACGCTGGCGCTTACCGAAGAGGTCGACGCTGAGCTGGGTCGCATCCAGCAGGAGCTTCCCGAGGGCATGGTCATCGATCGGGGCATCTTTCAGCAGGCCGACTTTATCTCGCTGGCGGTCGACAACGTCATTGAAGCCCTCCAGTACGGCGCGCTGCTGGTGGCGCTTATTCTCTTTCTCTTCCTATGGAACGTTCGCACAACGGCCATCTCGCTGGTGGCGCTTCCGCTCTCGCTCGCGGTGACGTTCCTCATCATGTACGCGTACGGCGTGACGATCAACACGATGACGCTCGGCGGGCTCGCAATCGCTATCGGCGCCCTCGTAGACGATGCAATTATCGACGTGGAGAACGCCTTCCAGCGGCTCCGCGAGAACCGGGCCAAACCCGAGGAAGAGCGCGATTCCATCTGGCAGGTCGTCTTCGAGTCGTCGATGGAGGTGCGCCGCCCCATTCTCAACACGACGATCGTGATCATCGTCATCTTCGTGCCGCTCTTCTTCCTGGTCGGACTCGAGGGGCGGCTCCTGCGACCGCTCGGGTTTGCGTATATCGTGGCCATCATCGCCTCGCTCGTGGTAGCGGTGACGGTCACGCCCGTGCTCTGCTACTATCTGCTACCGGGCGCGCCCACGGTGCAGCAAACGGAAGATTCCTGGCTGGTGCGTGGCGCAAAGGCGGCGTACCGCCCGCTTCTCGACCGCGCGCTGCGCTACCGCCGCGTGGTCATTGGAGCGTCCGGGGTGCTGCTCGTAGCTACGCTGGCGGCCTTTCCATTTCTGGGGACCGGCTTCCTGCCCGACTTCCAGGAGCAGACGCTCACGGTGAATGTCGCCGCGCCGCCGGGTACGGGGATCGACGCGTCCGACAACCTCGGGCGGCAGGTTGAGGAGCGCCTGCTGGCTCATGAGGCCGTAACGTCGACCTCGCGCCGCACGGGCCGGGCCACGATGGACGAGCACGTGCAAGGCGCTCACTCAGGCGAGATTGACGTGGGGCTCGATCTCTCTAACCACACGGTGCCCACCATCATGGATGAGGCGCGCGAGGCGTTAGACGGCATCCACGGCGCGAATATCTCCATCGGCCAGCCCATCAGCCATCGCATCGACCACATGATGGCGGGCGCCGAGGCGGCCATTGCCATCAAGGTGTTTGGGCCGGAGCTCTTGCAGCTCCGTTCGGTCGCGGAGGATATTGAGGGGGCGATTGAAGACGTCGAGGGCCTGGTCGATCTCAATGTCGAGCAGCAGACCCACGTCCCCCAATTGCATATTAAAAGCAATCGCTCTGCAATGAACCGGTACGGCGTGACGCCCGGGCGCCTGGCAGATTACATTGATGCTGGGCTGCGAGGGGCGGTCGTGTCGGAGGTGCTTGATGGGGAGGAGCGCTACGACCTCACGGTGCGACTGGCGGACGCCCATCGCGGGTCGACCGAGAGCATTCGCAACCTGCTCGTCGACACGCCGGCGGGCCCGAGCGTACCGCTCAGCACGCTGGCCGACATCGAGCGCGAGCGCGGGCCCAATGCCATCAGTCGTGAAAACACGCGGCGCGTCATTACGGTCTCGGCGAACGCCTCCGGGCGAGACGTCGGGAGCGTCGTGGAAGACGCGCAGGAGCGGATCGACGCCGCAGTCGAGATTCCGGGCGACTACTTCGTTCAGATCGGCGGGCAGTATGAGCGCGCTCAGGAGGCGACACGCACGATCGTCGCGCTGTCGGTGCTGGCCATTCTCGTCGTGCTCGTCCTTCTCATTCAGGCGTTTAACAGCACCCGAGCGGCCGTCCTGATGCTGGTGAACCTGCCGCTGGCGCTGACCGGCGGCGTCGCCATTCTGCTGCTGCTCGGCGAGCCGCTCAACATTGCCGCACTCGTGGGCTTCATCACCCTCTTCGGCATTGCCGTGCGGAATGGCATCTTGCTTGTCGACCTCTACCTGCGCCGGCTGCGGAGCGGCGATTCGCTGCGCGAGGCGATCGTCAAAGGGTCGATGCGCCGCCTGAATCCGATTCTCATGACGGCGCTCACCGCCGCGCTCGCGCTCGTTCCGTTGGCGATGGGCGGCACCACGCCCGGCCAGGAGATCCAAGCCCCACTTGCCATCGTCGTGCTCGGCGGCCTACTCACCTCCACGGCGCTCAACATGGTCGTCGTGCCGGCTCTCTTCGCCCAGTTTGGAACGCGGCTGGGGGCGGCTCAAGAATCGACCGGCTAAAGCAACGCCCCGTACCACCTCCGCCTGTCAAGCACAGGACCTGCTGAAGCGAGGAACAGCCCGTTATCCTACGGCGATCGGCGATCCGGCACAACGCCCCCTCACACTGATTTCACCGGAACGGACCTCTGCTGCCCTTATATTATAACTTGTAATGCTAAGTTATAATAGGAGGCACGGCGCTCCGTGTTGATCGAGGACTTCACCTTTTGACGTGGAAACGCTGCTGCACCGTCGCCGGCGCTGCGGTCGGCACGTGCTTGCCCTTCATCGCCCGCCTTCCCGAATCCTGGTCAAACCGCCCATCAATGCGTGACCGGTTGCGATCCGCGATGGCGTATCTGCATGCCTTCTGGGCTGCTCTGGGTAAAGACTGGCAGTCCGTACTGGTTGGGTTTCTCGTTCTCCTACTCGTCATGGCAGGTCTCCGCATACCATGGTAGTGTCAGGCCTTCGACGCGTCCTACCGGGTATTGCGCTCCTGCTGGGGATCGGGCTCGTGGCGCGTCTCGTCGCGGCGCCCATCCCGAACGTGAGCCCTCTCATTCTGGCCATTGTGATTGGAATGGGAGTAGCGAACACGATCGGCGTCCCCGAATGGGCCGAAGCCGGCGTGCAGACGCACGGCCTCTGGCTGGCCAGTGGCATTGTGATCATGGGAGCGAGTCTGACGCTGGAAAGCGTCCTGGAGGCGGGCCTGCTGCTGGTGACGCTGGTGGTCGGCACCATACTGGTCACTCTTGTGCTGATCGAACTGCTGGCTCGCGTATTCTTCGGCGTGTCGGATGAGCTTTCCTCGCTCACCGCGGCCGGCGCGAGCATCTGCGGCGTGTCCGCCATCGTTGCCGTGGCCGGAACCATCAAGGCCAACGCGAAAAACATCGCTTACGCCGTTGGCACCATTCTGGTCTTCGACGTCGTCACGCTCTTTTCGTATCCCGTGATCGGTGCGGTGCTCGACCTCGCCGACCAGATCTACGGCATTTGGGTCGGGCTCGTCATGTTTAGCACGGGTCCCGTCACGGCGGCCGGCTTTGCCTATTCCGACGTGGCCGGTCAGTGGGCGACGCTCACCAAGCTGACGCGCAATGCCCTGCTGGGCGTGGCCGTTCTTATCTACTCGATCTACTACGCGCGCCAGCAGATGAATGGGGCGCAGCAGCAATCGTATGGCCGGGTGCTGTGGACGAACTTCCCGAAGTTCGTGCTGGGCTTTCTCGCCATGATGGTGATTGCCAGCCTGGACGTGTTGAGCGACGCGCAGCTCGAGCATATGGAAAATGCCTATCAGTGGCTGTTTCTGCTGGCGTTTGCCGGACTCGGAACAGGCATCGATATCCAGGAGATGTACCAGGCCGGCATGAAGCCGCTCGTCGTTGTGCTGGTGTCTCTGATCACCATGAGCATCGCGGCCCTCCTCGTGCTCACCGCCCTCTTCTGAAGACCCGGACCCCTCCGCTTCGCACATATTTCACCGGAACGTATCACCCGACCTCTTATAACATTACATGTAATAACAAAAATGACAAGACGGATACCCAATATGCCTTACCGTTCCCTTCTTTCGTCTCTCGCGCTGGTTCTTCTTCTCGGCTTCTGGGCCACTCCGTCGGATGCTGCCGACTCGGACGAGATCTTTGTTGTTGTTACGTCGGATGACGCAGAGACGCAGATGATGTCGATGGTGCTCTCGAATCAGGTGCTCAACCGGGGCGCCTCGGTGCGCGTGCTGCTGTGTAGTGCAGGCGGTAGGCTGGGCGTTGCTGATGAAGAGTTTCCAATGTTCGAGCCCGCCGATCGGTCTCCTCAGCAGCTCCTGCAGAACCTAATCAACGAAGGGGCGACCGTCGAAGTCTGCGCCATCTTCCTGCCGAACTCAGAATTTGGGGAGGACGATCTTATAGAGGGCATCGGCGTTGCACAACCGCCGGCCATCGCCGACCACATGCTCGAACCCGATGTGCGCTACTTCACGTTCTAGTCCGCACGCTCACCGCCCTCTAAACAAAACGCCCCTTTCAAGCCATGTCCTACCGTCTGTTACTCACCACTTTCGCGATCAGCCTCGGACTCCTTTTTGTCGGCTGCACCGATGCGCCCGATACGACGGATGACACGGCCGCGAACGGAGGCGACTTCGAACAGGCTGAGTCGCCTGATATCGATCTGCCCAATGCCGTGACGCTGTTCGACTCGATTCTAATCGGCGGTCAACCCACGCAGGATCACCTGCGTGAAGCCGCCGATCGGGGCTACCAGACGGTTGTGAATCTGCGCCCACCGGGCGAGTTTACCGACTGGGATCAGGAGGCGCTCGTCAGCGAACTCGGCATGCAGTACGAAAACATTCCGGTAGCCGGCGAAGCGGACATCACGGAGGAAAACGCCCGCCAGCTGGCCGACATTCTCGACAATGACGACAACCACCCCATCCTGATGCACTGTAGCTCGGGCAATCGCGTAGGCGCCCTCTTTGCCGCACGGGCCCACTACCTCAACGATGAAGATCCCGACGTAGCTCTCGAGCAGGGACGCGAAGCCGGTCTCACGGCCCTCGAAGAGGAGCTCCGTGAACGCTGGATGGACTAGCGTGAATGGGGCATGGTAAGGAGGTTCTAACGACATGCTTTGAGCCATCAAACAGACTCTCAGCACGACTCGCAGGCAACTGCTCACCCAACCCTTCACCCGCTATGATCTCTCGATCGCTCGCATTCATCGCATTGCTCGCCCTCGCTGTCGGCCTGGCTGCCTGTAACGGCGAGGATCCGGACGAAGTAGCTGATATGGACTTCCGCGACGCAGACATGGCGGAGGTCGTTATTCAGCCCGTTGGCAACCAGATGGCCTATGAACAAGAGGAGTTCACCGTTCGTCCGGGGCAAACCGTCGAACTGACGATGGAT
>OBKM01000131.1_pt1 | contig 35725 bp, 36 predicted proteins | sample 1519691 | NCBI WGS metagenome assembly OBKM01 (sample SAMEA37050418, study PRJEB22526) | metagenome | biome: saline pan; feature: lake; material: water | place: Egypt | collected 2015 | depth 0.5 m
CGTTGACCATCGTGTAACAGCCATCCGTGTCGAGCGCATAGACGCCATCCGCGACAGTTTCGACGATGAGGTCGCGCTGTTCGAGTTCCTGGCGTTTCGCCGAACGCTCTCCCGACTCCCCACGGACGACTTCGTTGATCCGCTCAGCGAGATCGGATTCGACCGCGTCCGCGCTGACGTACGCGTCGACACCGGCGTTGATCGCTGCTGGAAAGTCGATTCCGGCTTTCTCCCCACAGAGAACGGTTGGGATCGCTCCGCCCGCGTTGGGAACTCCACCCGACGAGTTACTCTTCCCCTGTGAAATGTAGACGACACAGTCGATTCGCGCCGAGATGTCCGTCTTCGACGGGTCGGCAACGCCGACAGTGCCACAGACTCCTTCCAGTGTCCGCACGACTCGATCTCGCAATGGTGAGGGCGTGCTCACGACCGACACAGTAAGTTCATCTAACATGCGATAGCTTTGATCTGGATTTGCCAATGCCCCCTACTATCATTAATTTTTGCAGAGGCCTCGGAACGTGGGACGATTCTGTGGTATCGTATATACACCTCTCGCAGATGTCGCAACTATAATTTTCAAAAAATATGCTCTTTATATCTATTTTTGAATACAATTGGCCATTCTAATCCCATATAAGAGCATCTGTTACTATTTGGGACGTAGGGATTTATAACCAGTTTCGTATACAGACATATGCCACACGGTATCAATACTGACCGGCGGACGTTCCTGAAATCGGGGGTTGCTGCGGGGACACTTGTGACCGTTGCGGGGTGTCTTGGCGAGGACCCCGAGGATGACGAGTTGACGATCACGCTCTCACAGTTCCCTGACACAATCGATCCACTGGATCACATTACCGGGGACTACTTCGACGTGTACGATCACATCTACGAACCGTTGTTCGACTTCGAGCCGGGAGAAGGAATCTTCCCACGCGTCGTCGAAAGCTGGGAGGCGACCGAAGACGGCATCACTGAATTGCAGGTCCGAGACGACGTGGTGTTTCACAACGGAGACGAGATGACTGCCGAAGATATCGCCTGGACGATCAACCGAACGGTCGATCCCGACATCGGGGTCGGAAGCCCGATCGGCACCTTCGGTCTCGGCTCGATTACAGGCGCGGAAGCCCTCGACGACACGACACTGGAAGTGTTCCACTCCGCCTCGGCCGGGCTCGCGGAGTTCGAGTACGGCAACTACGCACGGGCGATCCCCAGAGACTGGGCTATCGATAACCATGACGCCGAAAACGAGGCCATCTCCGGATCCGACCCCGAGGATTTCAACGGAACCGGACCGTACGAGGTCGTCGACTTCACGTCGGGTGAGGAGATCGTCGTCGAGCGGTTCGACGACTACTGGGGTGAGGAACCGCCGTTCGAGCGGGTTGTCTTCAACGCCGACGGCGAATCCAGTGGTCGCGTCGCCGCGCTCGAAACTCAGGAGACCGATCTGACGATCAACATCCTGCCCGAAGACGTCGACACGGTCCAGAACGCCGACGACGTCGAGATCCGGAACGTCACGAGCTTCCGAACGGTCTTTTGCCCGATGAAAAACACTGTCGAACCGTTCGACAGCCAGGAGTTCCGGCAGGCGATGAACTACGCCGTCGACAACGAGGGGATCGTCGATACCGTGCTGAGCGGCTTCGGCGAGCCGCGTGGACAGCCGGTCTCACCGGGGATTAACGGGTTCAACGAGGATATCGAACCCTATCCACAGGATGTCGAACTTGCGGAAAGTCTCGTGGACGACAGCGGGTACGCGGGCGCGGAAATCGAACTTCAGGCCCCGCAGGGGCGCTATCTCAACGACGCTCAGATCGCCGAACAGGTCGCCGACCAGATCGATCAGCTCGAAAACGTCGACTGTGACGTGAACATCGGCGAGTTTGGTATCGTCTCCGACGCAAACCAGGCGGGTGTCGATCCCGACGTGATCGAGATCCCATTCTACATGATCGGCTGGGGCGTAATTACGGGCGATACTGACTACGGCGTACAGGGGTTCTTTACCATCCCGGACAATCCCAACCGAACCTTCGACGACGAGGAGCTCAGCGACGCCATCCTGGAGAGCCAACAGATCGACGACCCGGACGAGCGCCGGGCTCAACTCGAGGAGGTCAACCGGCTTGCACACGAGAAGGCACCGTTCATCTATCTTCACACCCAGGAGAGTATCTACGGGATCCGGGAGGATATCCAGTGGAGTCCCCGTGAGGACGAAACTATCTACCTGTGGGAGATGGAATAACAAGTGACGCGACGAACCGCGACCGACCCACCCTGCCAGCGATGACAGCGCCAGCGGTGAGATCATGACGACCGGCAAGTTCCTCGCCCGACGAGTACTGCAGGGTATTGTCGTCATCTGGGGTGTCGTCACGATCATGTTCGGGCTTCGGGCAGTCTCGCCCGGCGACCCCGCGAACCTGATGCTCGGTGAGGGTGCCAGCGAGGATCTCATTCGGCAGGTTAGGCGAGAAGAGGGACTCGACGAGCCGATCTACGTCCAGTATTTCGACTATGTACAGGGGTTGCTCATCGGCGACTTCGGCTACTCGTGGCGATCGAACAGGCAGGTCGAGGCGATGGTGATCGAGCGCGTCCCAGCGACTCTGGAGCTGGCGATCGCCGCGACGATCGTTGCCCTCGTAATCGCCATCCCTCTCGGCGTGATCTCGGCGACACGCCGGAACGAGCCGGCGGACTACGGAGCGACGCTGTTCTCGCTACTTGGCATCTCGACGCCGAACTTCTGGCTCGGGCTTATGCTAATCCTCTTGCTCGGCGTGTGGGTTGGGATCTTTCCGACCGGACGTCGACCGGTCGGGTTCGGGGAGGCGACGATGACGCTCGTCCAATACGGCTACGCGGGGGATCTCGTGACGTGGCTCCGGTACATCACCCTCCCCGCGATCACTCTCGGGACGTACTTCACGGCCTTGATCACCCGACTCACGCGGAGCGGAATGGTCGACGAACTGGGCAAGCCCTACGTCACGGCGAGTCGCGCGAAGGGACTCCCCAGCGTGCTGGTTCGGTACAAACACGTGTTGCGGAACACGATGATCCCGATCATCACCGTGCTCGGTCTCCAGCTCGGGACGCTGATGGGCGGGGCGGTGATCACGGAAACCGTCTTCAATTGGCCGGGGCTGGGATTGCGTCTCATCGACGCCCTGCGGATCCGCGACTGGCCACTCATGCAGGGGATCGTCGTCTTCATCGCCATCGCGTTCGTCTCGATCAACATCGTCGTCGACGCGGTGTACGCGTCGCTGGATCCGCGGGTGGGAGAGGAATGATCTCCGATCGCGTCCGCTCGAACCTCAAATCGACGTTTTGGGAGAGTCTACTGCCGAAGATCGGCCTCGTACTACTGGTCTCGATCGTCTTCATGGCCGTGTTCGCACCGATGCTGGCGACGCACGATCCGACGCGGACTGGCCACTACAGCGACCAGGGAGCACCGTACCCGCCACCGGGTTTCGACTACACTACGCAGGTTGCAGGAGACGGTGAGTTCCAGGAGATCGAGGTCGAGTCGACGAGCGAGCACTATCTGGGCACGAACACGGCCGGACAGGACGTCTACTCGCGGTTCGTCTACGGCGCACGCGTTTCGTTGCTGGTCGGGTTCACAGCGACGGTGCTGGCCCTGTTTATCGGCGTCCCGATCGGACTCGTCGCGGGCTACTACGGCGGGCGCGTCGACGACGTGCTGATGCGAGTCGCCGACACCATGCTCGCGTTCCCGGCGCTCGTCCTCGCGCTCGCGCTGATCGGCGTCTTCGGCGAATCACCGATATGGGTGCCCGATCCGATCGTGGTAGCGGGACTGGCCCCCGGGATGCCCGAGTCGATACCGATACCGGGGACGGTCACGATCGTCGCCGCGCTCGTCATCTGGGTCTGGTTCGCCCGTGTCGCCCGCGGGGAAGCGATCTCCATCCGCTCGGAGGGCTACGTCACCGCCGCCCGGAGCTTCGGGGCGAGCAACCGGCGGGTGCTGATCGACCACGTGCTGCCGAACAGCCTGACGCCGATCATCGTCCTCGCGACGATTCAGGTCGCGGTGATCATCCTGCTTGAGGCCTCGCTCGCCTATCTCGGCTTCTCGGGCACGACGCTCTCGTGGGGGTACGAGATCGAACGGGGACAGGACGTCTTGCGGACTCGCCCGTGGGTCGCGATGTTCCCGGGCATCGGCATCGTGCTCGCCGTCATCAGCGTCAATCTGCTGGGCGACTGGCTCCGGGACGCGCTCGATCCGAACATCGAAGGTGAAGCACATTGACACGAGAACTACTCCGAGTGAACGGACTCACGACGCGGTATTTCACCCAGGAGGGACAGGTCAACGCGGTCTCGGATCTCGACCTGCGGGTCGAGAGCGGCGAGGTGTTCGGGATCGTCGGCGAGAGCGGGAGCGGCAAGAGCGTCACCGCGCGTTCGATCGTCGACCTGATTAACCCGCCGGGACGGATTATGGGCGGCGAGGTCTGGTATCGAAACGAGGGGTTGGCGGCCTCGACGCGGGACGACCACGAGGACGCCGTCGACGGTCCGTTCGTCGATCTCCGCGCAGTCCCCGAATCGGTCAGGAACTCCCTGCGTGGAACCTCGTTGAGCATGATCTTTCAGGATCCCGAAAGCAGTTTCAACCCGAGCCTGACCGTGGGCGAACAGCTCGCCGAGGCAGTCGAAGTAAAGCGACGCGCGAGTTCGACGGCCGGGTCGACCCGGGGGCGAACGAACTCGTCGGAGTACTCACTGGGATCGTACGTCCTGTCGACCGTGCTCCCCTCGAAGCAGTACGTGACCACCGAGAGCCACGACCGGGCGGTCGAGCTGCTGGAGCTGGTCGGAATCCCGGATCCGGCCAAACGCGCCGAAGAGTATCCACACGAGTACTCCGGCGGGATGCTCCAGCGGGCGATGATCGCACAGGCCATCGCGGGCGAGCCCGACGTGTTGATCGCCGACGAGCCGACGACCGCACTCGACGTGACGATTCAGGCACAGATCCTCGATCTGCTCACGGAACTGCAGGCAGAAACCGGGATGACGATCCTGCTGATCACACATGACCTCGGGGTGATCGCTCGAATGTGTGACCGCGTCGGCGTGATGTACGCGGGCGAGATTGTCGAGCGGGGCACCCTTGAAGACATTTTCGACGAGCAGGTCCATCCGTACACTGAGGGCCTGCTCGGGAGTGTCCCGGAGCTCGACTCCGCAGGCGGCAGTCTCACACCCATAGAGGGTAACGTGCCGAGCCTCCTCGACGCGGAGATGAGTGACCGCTGTCAGTTCGCGGATCGGTGTCCGAAAGCGATGAACGACTGTCTCTCGCACCCTCCCGAGTACGACGCTGATGGAAGCGAGCACCACACCGCCCGGTGTGTCCTCGCAGAACGGGAGTACGACGAACGCGATGCGCTGGAACCGAGCTACTTCACGGATCCCGGGACCGAGACATCCCTGAGGGAGGCTGAAGAATGAGCGTCGAGGACGGCTCCGAACCGTTGGTCCGTGTGAGAAATCTCACCAAGTATTTCTGGGAGCAAGACTCCCTGCTTGACCGGCTGTTCGGCGACGACCCCGTTCCCGTTCGGGCCGTCGACGGGGTCGACTTCGACGTCTACCGCGGAGAGACCCTCGGCCTCGTCGGCGAGTCCGGCTGTGGGAAGTCAACCACCGGGGAAACGCTGCTCCGATTACAGGATCCGACCGAGGGGCGCGTCGAGTTCGACGGCCAGAACGTCTATGACCTCTCTGGGGAGGAACTAGCGGAGTTCAGACGTGGTGCACAGATCGTCTTTCAGGATCCGTTTTCGAGTCTCGATCCCCGGATGACAATCGGCGACATCGTCCGCGAACCACTCGACATTCACGACAGTGGAACCGACGACGATCGCCGGGCGCGAGTCCGAGAGTTGCTAGAACGCGTCGGTCTGTCGGCTGACCAGATCGATCGGTATCCCCACGAGTTCTCCGGCGGACAGCGCCAGCGGATCGGTATCGCCCGTGCACTTGCCCTCGAACCGGAGTTCCTCGTGCTGGACGAGCCGACCAGTGCTCTCGACGTTTCGGTGCAGGCGCAGGTACTGAACCTACTTGACAATTTACAGGAGGAGTTTGACCTCACGTACTTGCTGGTCTCCCACGACCTCTCAGTAATCCGTCACGTATCCGATCGTGTTGCGGTGATGTACCTCGGTGAGCTTGTCGAGATCGGTCCCGCAGAACGCATCTTCGAGGAGCCAAAACACCCGTACACGCGGGCACTGCTGGAGAGCGTCCCGCGGGCCAACACCGACGAGCAAGAACGGAACGTTCGAACCCTGAAGGGGGATGTTCCTTCGCCCAGAAATCCTCCCAGCGGCTGTCGGTTTCGCACACGGTGCCCGCAGATTATTCCGCCGGAAGATATCTCCATCGAGCAAACGGAGTACCGAACGATTATGAACGTCCGCGAGCGTATCGAGGACCGCTCGATAGAGGTCGGTGAACTCTGGGCGCAAATCCACGACGACGATGCCGACGACAGCGATACCCCCAGCGATCAGCACCGAGCCGAGTTCCGTGACCGGCTCGCGGACCGACTACTCGACACGCCGCTGTCCGAACCCCACCGCTCCCGCGTCGAGGAGGCCCTCTCTCATCTCGCCGACGAGGAGTGGGACGCGGCCGAGACGGTACTTCGCGAGCAGTACGAGAGTGTCTGCGAGACCACGACGCCGCAGTTACAGGCACAGCGCCATCCCGCTGCCTGCCACCTCTATGATGGGGCGACACCTGAGAAGTGATAATATTCACCCGGAGAAATATCTTAGGTATATAGGGATATAAGGACAGAACACTTATGTTCATGTGAGTCTCCCTGCCATACATGAGTACGACCGACGTTGATGCTGGCTCGGACGCTCCGGACGACACGGACGACCCCTCGGTCGAGTTTCTGCACGATGACCAGGCCGATCCGAGCGAAGTAACGCTGTTTACTCCTGAAGGCGACAGCATTGCGACGGAATGGATCACGGCCGACGTGCGTACTGCGGTCCCCCTCGACGACGCACGCTGACCGGTCTCTCCGGTCGAAACGTATTTTCAATACTGACCCGAACAATGGCATATGGTCGCCGATCCCGAGAAGGGACTCGTCACCGATCTCATGCTCGGCATGATGCTCGTTTTCGGGTTCGATGTCGTACTCCTGCTCGGCGTGTTCTGGATTGCCGGACTCGTTTCGGGTACCGCATTCTTCACCGTTACGACGATAATCGTTGCCTGTTACGGCGTCTGGATCGGATATCGCTGGTGGGGACTCAGGTCTGCCGAGTCTACCGAACCGGAGCCGCTCGACGAACTCAAACGCAGGTACGCCGCCGGCGAGCTCACGGAGGACGAATTCGAGGCGAAACTGGAGACAGTGATGGAGGAACCGAACACAGGCGACAGTACTGGTCGAGGCGAGAAAACGGCAAACCGACAGCAACAGGAACCCGCGGTGGAATCCGAACAGTAGCTCCGTGCTACTACTCGGCGGCGAACCCTTCGAGGACCCCCTGACCATCGGTCGCACCGACGTCCGGGAGCGTAGCGCGCTCGGGATGAGGCATCAGCACGGCGACGTGGTCGCCCTCGCCGAGAATCCCCGCCACGTTGTCCTTCGATCCGTTCGGGTTCGCTTCCGTCGTCACGGTCCCCTCGGCATCACAGTACCGGAAGAGGACACGATCGCTTTCGCGCAGTTCCGCGAGTTTCTCGTCGGTGATCTCGAAGCGCCCCTCGCCGTGAGCGATGGGAATCTCGATCACGTCGCCTTCCTCGTACGTCGCAGTCCACGGCGTGTCGGCATTCTCGACACGCAAATGAACGTGCTCGCACTGGAACCGGGCGCTCTCGTTGGTCGTGAACGCGCCGGCGGTGAGGCTCGATTCGGAACCGATCTGTGCGCCGTTACAGACGCCGAGTACGGGCGTCCCCGACTCGGCTGCCGCACGGACGTCGTCCATGATCGGCGAGCGGGCGGCCATTGCACCGGCCCGCAGGTAGTCCCCGTAGGAGAAGCCGCCAGGGAGCATGACACCCTCGGTGTCTTCGGGCAGGCCGTCTTCGTGCCAGACGATTTCGGCGTCGATGCCGAGATGGTCCAGTGCGCGGATGGCATCGCGGTCACAGTTCGAGCCGCCAAAGCGGATTACTGAAATTGTCATCGTTCGTCGACGTCGACCTCGTAATCGTGGATGGTCGGGTTGGCGAGCAGTCGTTCGGCCATCTCCTCGGCCCGCTGGGCGGCGTCCTCTGCCGATTCGGCGTCGAGATCGATCTCGAACCGATCCGCCGAGCGGAGTTCGGCCAGCTCGAAGCCGAGGCGTTCGAGCGCCTGCTTGGTCGTTTCCGCTTCGGGGTCGAGCACGCCCTGCTTGAGCCGCACCGTGACCGTGGCGGTGTAGGCAGTCATCGGGTAAACGTGGCCGTCCGTGCGCAAAAACACTTGTGAATTGCCTTGCGTATCCACGAACGTGGATAGGTTCCCGGGGACGCCTTTCAGACGAAGATCCCGTGAACACGGCTCTGTCGCTAGAGACCGCCGAAAACAAGCCTTTTTACTGCCGCCGCTCAGGATCGATATGATGGACGTAGCTGATCCTGCCCGGAGGTGGTGGCGATGACGAACGACTTGACCGAGATCACGGTGATTGGAGACGACGCCACCGGACTCATCGCGCAGTTTACGACGCTGATGTTCGAGCGCGGGATCAACATCGAGGATCTCGATCAGGCAGTCCGGGACGGCCTGTTCCGGATGACGATGACCGTCGACACCGAGGAGATGGTCTGTACGGAGCAAAAGCTCCGACAGGACCTGCAAGAACTGGCTGACGAACTAGACGTCGACGTGCAGGCCCGGTTCCCCGCCGATCGGGAGACCCAGCAGATCGCCGTCCTCGTCACCAAGGAATCCCACTGTCTCGAAGCCCTCTTCGAGGCGTGGGCAAACGACACGCTCGGCGCGGACATTTCGGTCGTCATCGGCAACCACGACGACCTCCAGCCGCTGGCCGAGCAGTACGGCGTCCCCTTCTTCGATATTGGCGACGAGAAGGGCACGCCCGACGAGGGAGAACTGCTTGACCTGCTCGCCGAGTACGACGCCGACCTGATCGTGCTGGCGCGGTATATGCGCATTCTCAGCCCGAACGTCGTCTTCCGGTACGAGGATCGGATTATCAACATTCACCCGAGCCTGCTCCCCGCGTTCCCCGGCGCTCGCGCGTACGAACAGGCCATTCAGGAGGGCGTCCGGATCGCGGGCGTCACCGGCCACTACGTGACGACCGATCTCGATCAGGGGCCAATCATCACCCAGCGCGCCTTCGATGTCCCAGACGACGCGACCCGTGAGGATCTCAAAGAGCGCGGACAGCCCCTCGAAGCCGATGCCCTGCTCGAAGCCGTTCGCCTGCACCTGAACAACGACGTGTCAGTTCACCGCGGTCGGACGAGCCTCCGCGAGAAAGCCGAGGGATACCAGTTGGGCCTTACTGAGGAAGCCCGGAAGGCAAACCCCGACCGTCCCGTCGACGGGCTCGGCGAGGCCGTCGCCGGCAAATCGGGTGCGGACGCCGAAAGCGAGTCCGCCGACGACTGAGTCCTCTCTGTCTACCGGTTCTGTTCGACCTGCTTTGCGATCGAGGCCAGACTGTCATCCGGCGATTCGGTCGCCTCGTAGACCACGCGCTCGCCGGGTGCTCGGAGCCCGTACTTGAATCCCGGTTCGATCTCGTCGACCAGTACCGAGCCGCCCAGCTCCAGCGCTGCCGCCTCGATCCATTCGACGAGTCGGTTCGGGGCGGAGCCGGGGTCTCGGGCGAAGGACGGGTCGTCGTAGACGCCCGGGATCCGGAGTCCGCTTGCGGAGTCGGTGACCCTGGCGTGTCGCTCGTCGCCGTCGATGACGACGCGAACGACCTCGTCGCTCGGGTACTCGACCGACGAGTCGGCGGGCAGTTCGACGGCCGGACGGGAGGTCCCGCCGCGACGAACCAGCGTTGCACGGTCGGTCGAAATCGAGTCGTGATCGGAGGGAAGCCGGTCTGCCATTGCCCGGTACTCCGGCGGCATCGTATATAAACTCCGCGTGGATAACGCAGGTGCTCTGCGGGGATGGGTATCGGGGAAGAAGTGGCGCGTTACTCCTCGTCCGCAAACAGTTCGTCGACGTCGCCGTCACCGTACTCGCTGATCTTCGCGTTGATCTGAGCGACTGCGTCGCTGACTTCCGCGCCACGGACAGTGACGCGCTTCCGTTCGCCGTCGCGGGACGGCTCGTAGCCAACGCCGCCGGTCAGGAGGACTTCGCGGAGGTTCGGTCCGGAGACGTCCCCGCGCATCGGTCGCCCGGCATCGTCGGAGCCGCCGGTCAGTTCGAGCTCGAAGCCGTCCAGACCGACCGCGCCGCCGTCGACGGTCTCGCCGAGGGATTTGCCGAGGAATCGGTTGGCGTCCTGTTCGTCTACGTCGCGCTGGTACGTCGCGCCCGTCTCGGGGTCAGCGACGACGACCTGAAAGTTTGCCATACCCGGAATCAATCGGCGGTGACTCAAAAGCGTATTGAAACGGCGTTCCCAGGGGACGGCCCCCGGACCGGGCGACAGGACAGTTGTCGGCTCCGTCGGGCGAGGCAGGACACACGGAGACGACGCTCGTGGACTGGGATTTGGATCCACTCCACCGTGCAGACAAGAGAAGTTTCCTTAGGACAAGCAAAATTGTTTTACATGGAGCCGTGTTTGGTAGTCAACGATGCAGGCCACACGACTGCCGAACGACGCGAAAGCCGGCCCGACGAAGCCGGCGGTCAGGGCCGTACTGGAACGCAAACTCGCGCTCGGGCCCGACGACCACTTCGTCGAGGTCGGCTCCTGTACGGGGGCCGTAACGATCGAAGCCGCCCGGCGGGCGGGACGGGTAACGGCGCTCGAACGTAAGCCCGAGCGTCTGGAGACGACGCGGGCCAACCTCGACGCGAACGAGTACGACGCCGAGGTCGAACTGATACATGCCGAGGCACCAGAGGGAGTCCCAGAGGACGGCGACGTGCTCTTTCTGGGCGGCTCCCGCAACTACGAGTCGACCCTCGACGCCGCGCTGGCGGCGGAGTACGATCGGATCGTCATGAACGTCTCCCGGCTGGAGGTGGCCGGGGAGGCGGCCCGCGCGTTCCGAGACCGTGGTGTGCTAGACGAGGTACTCAGTCTACAGGTCGCGAACGGCTACGACCTCGCGGGCGCGACGAGCTTCGACGCGAACAACCCGGTGTACATGCTCGTGGCCGAACCCGGTACGGGGTCGACGGAGGGCGAGCCGTGACCCTGTACGGTATCGGGCTCGGTCCCGGCGAGGCCGACCTGATCTCGGTCCGTGGCAAGGCTGTGCTCGAAACGGTCGACGTCGTGTACTCGCCCGGTCGGCTCTCCCGTGCGGTCGCGACCGAACACGTCCCCGAGGGCCGGATCGGCGATCTCGATTTCCCGATGACACGCGACGAGGAGAAACTTAGAGCGGCGTGGAAGGAGGCTGCCGCCGAAATAGCGCCCAGGGCACGTGAGGGTGACGCCGCCTTCGTCACGCTGGGCGATCCGAACGTCTACTCGACCTTCGGCCACCTCCGGCGGACGCTGGATGCGTTCCATCCGGATGTCGACGTCGAGGTCGTCCCGGGGATCAGCGCGATGACGGCCTTTGCGACCGCGCTCGGCGTGGAGATCGAGGCGGGTGCGGGGCTCTCGCTCCGGGAAGCGGACGGGGGAGCCGCGCCGACCGGTCCCGATCGCCTGATCCTGTTCAAGGTGACCGACGCCCGCGAGACGGCCAGAAAGCTGGACGAGGCGGGCTACGACGTCCGGTTCGGCCGCCGGCTGTTCATGGACGCCGGCGAGACGGTGATCACCGAGGATCCCGCGGAGATCGACGAGCGTGACTACTACACGCTGGCGTACGCCGAGCACCGCGATCTCGACACGACCTCCGCAACTGACGAGTTCGAGGTCGAAACGGCGGCCGACCACGGTGACGGTGCGGCGGCGACCCACGGCGGTCTCGGTCACGAGGGTGATCGACGATGAGCGAGGACTCCGACCCACAGGACGCCATCGATTCGGCAGGCGAGTCCAAGGCGGGCGCGCTCGACCCGCGCGTCGCCGAGTACACCGCGGGCCAGAAACAGGAGGGGATCCCCTTCATCGGCGCAGGCCCCGGCGACCCGGGGCTGTTGACGTTGACCGGCAAGGAGCTGGTCGACGAGGCCGACCTCGTCGTCCACGCCGGCTCGCTCGTCTCCAGCGAACTGCTCGAAGAGCATTGCTCGCACGCCGAACTGGTCAACTCCGTGGGCAAGGACCTAGAAGAGCTGATCCCGCTGATGCGGGATACCTACGAGGACGGCGAGAACGTCGTTCGTCTGCACAGCGGCGACCCCGCCATCTACGGCGCGGCGCTCGAACAGATCGACGCCCTCGAAGCGGAGGGCGTCCCGGCGTACATCGTGCCGGGCGTCACGTCCGCGTTCGCGTCGGCAGCGACGATGCGCACCCAGTTGACGCTCAACGAGGTCGCCAATCACGTCGCCTTCACCCGGCCACAGGGGAAGACGCTCGATCCGGAAGACGATCACATCGCCGACTTCGTCGGGATGGGCGACGTGACGACCTGTATCTACCTCGGAACGCACGCGATTCCCGAGACGATGGATCGGCTGCTCGAACACGAGGGCGTCGACCCCGAGACGCCGGTCGCCGTCGTCTATCACGCCTCCTGGCCCGACGAGGACGTGATGGTCGGGACGATCGCCGACATCGGCGAACAGGTCGAGGCGGCCGGCTATCGGGCCTCCGCGATGGTGATCATCGGCGAGGCCGCCACCGGATCGGGCTACGAGCGATCGTATCTGTACGGCGACTGGGCGAACCGGGGCGGGGACGGTGAGGGAGACGCGGCGGCGGACTCGGACGACGGCGCAACGACAGAACCGGAGGTTGACGACTAATGAGCACTGACGACACCACGGAGGAAAGTAGTACGGACGACTCTGGCGGCCACTGTTCGACACCCGATTCGGACGGGGAGGTCGCCGAGGAGATCGCGATCATCAGCTTCGGACGCAAACTCGACACCGCAGAGGAGATCGTCGAGGGGATCGGCGACCGCTACGAGCGGATCGATATCATCGAGTACCACGGCGACGTCTTCGCCGAGCACTGGGGCGAGTACGACTGCTTCGTCGGGCTGATGGCATCCGGGATCGCGATGCGAAAGACCGCGCCCTTGCTCGACGACAAGTGGGACGATCCCGCGATCGTCGTCGTCGACGAGGAGCTCACGTGGGCGATCCCGATTACGGGCGGGCACCACGGCGCGAACCAGGTCGCCGACGACCTCGCATCGCTGGGTGCGGTCCCGGCGATGACGACTGCCTCCGAGGCAGCCGGCAAGCAGGGCGTCGAGAAACAGGCGAAAGCGCTCTCGGCCCACGTCGTCAACGGCGATTCGACGGTCGCGACGAACCTCGCCGTGCTCGAGGACGAACTCGGGCCGGTCGAACGGCTCGACGGCCCAAGCGCCGTGCTCGTCGACGACGACGTGACGGTGCTCAAGCGCAACATCGAGGACGGGATCGTCCTCGGCACCGGCTCCGTCTCGGGTGCGGACAAAGCACGATTCCTCGAAGCGTGGGATCGCGCGCTGGAATCGGTCGACCGCGACTGGTCGGACGTCGAGTTCGTCGCCACGGCGACCCGCAAAGAAGAGGAGGAGGGACTGCTCGCTGCGGCGGCCGAGCGTGACGTCGGCGTCGTCGCCTTCGACAAGGAGACGCTGCTGGATCACGAGGGGCCGACGCCGTCGAAGGCCAAGGAGCTGATCGGCTGGCCGGGCGTCGCCGAGGCGAGCGCCATCGCCGGCGGCGCGGGCCACGAACTCGTACTGGAGAAGTTCGGCCACGAGGAGGAAGTGACGGTGGCGGTCGGCAGATGACCGGGGCGGACGCCGCGCCCGGCGGGGCGACAGAGGCCCCCGAGGGGATGGGGACGCTGTACGTCGTCGGCATCGGTCCCGGCCTGCCACATCAGATGACTCAGCGAGCGCGGGATGTAATCCGAACCGCGGACTGTGTCATCGCCTCGAACCTCTATCAGGAGTTCCTCCGCGAGGACGGAACGATCCCGCCGGAATCGCGGACCGAAGACGTGGAGCTCGGCGAGGCTGCAGTCCCGGGAGAGATCGACACGGCCGAGGACGGCGAGGCGGCTGACACAGCCCCCGACGGCGGTGTCGCGGCAGTCGCCGAGGCTGCCGCCGAGAACGGCTGGTCGCCCGGCAAAGTGGCGACCCATCCCGACGGCAATATCGTCGAGTTCGTCCGCTCGTCGATGGGCCAGCAGATCGAGCTCGCCCGCGAGGCGTTCGAGCGCGTCCGCGCCGGACAGGACGTCGCCCACGTCTCCGGCGGCGATCCGAACGTGTACGGCAAATCCGATCTGGTGTATCTGATGGCCGAGCAGGAGGACGCCGACGACGTGCCGCTCGAAATCGTGCCCGGCGTGACGGCCGCACTCGGCGGCGCGGCGATGGTCGGTGCGCCGCTGTCGAACGACTTCTGTACCGTCTCGCTGTCGGACAAGTGGCGCGGCTGGGACGAGATCGCAGAGAAGCTCCGGGCGGCCGCCGTCTCCGGGTTCGTCGTCGTGCTCTACAACTGCTGGCGGGACTACGAGCGTGCGATCGACGTGCTTCGGGAACACCGGACCGACGACGCACCGGTCGCCATCGTCAACGATGCGGCCCGCGGCGAGGCCGGCCGGAACCTCGAGGACGAGACGTACACGCTGACGACGCTCGGCGAGGCGACCGAACACGACGAGGAGGTCGGCGGCATGGGGACCTCGCTCATCGTCGGCAATCACGAGACGGAGGTCTGGACAAACGATTATGGAGAGTTCCTCGTCACCCCGCGTGGCGGGCGAGACGTCGACGACTTCTGATATCAAAAACCAATCATGAGTGACAAGACATGCGGTTCGACCGATGAATCGACTTCCAGCTGTGGCGGTAGCGACACTGCGACCGAAGCGGCGACAGACGGCGGTGCGGCCGAGACGGGGACCAACGGAGCGGCGACCGATGGCGGTGCGACCGAGGCGTCGAGCTCGACGGCGGAGGCGGCCGAGAGCTCGACCTCGAAGTGTGGCGCGAGTTCCACGGAGCCCTCGTCCGACTCATCCTCGAACTGTGGCGCCAGCAGTTCATCGAGCTCGAACGAGTCGTCGTCCTGTGGCGGCTCGAAACGATCGAAGACCGACGAGAAGGTCACTTCGACGGTCGAGGACTTCGACGCCGACCCCGGACGGCTCCTCGCAGTCGGCCTCGGCCCCGGTCAGGCGGAGGGCATGACCCAGCGAGCACGTGCGACGTTGATGGAGGCCGAACACATCGTCGGCTACACGACCTACATCGAGTTGCTGCCCGACGAAGTGATCGAGGCCGCCGACGAGCTGTACGATACGCCGATGTGCGGGGAGGTCTCTCGCACCGAGGAAGCGGTCGACCGGGCGCTCGCGGGTAACGACGTCGCGATCATAGGCTCGGGCGATCCGAACGTCTACGCGCTTGGCGGGCTCGCCCTGGAGATCATCGAGTCGAAGGGCGCAACGGCGTCGATGCTCGATTTCGAGGTCGTTCCCGGCGTTCCCGCCGCCCAGTCCTGTGCCGCCCGCGTCGGCGCGCCGCTGGTCAACGACACCGTCTCCATCTCGCTGTCCGATCACCTCACGCCGATGTCGACGATCGAGTCGCGGCTCCACGCCGCCGCCAAAGAGGGCTTTACGATCGCCATCTACAACCCCTGGAGCCGGAAACGACGTGAGAACTTCCAGACGGCCTGCGAGATCCTGCTGGAACATCGCCCCGAGGACACCGCAGTCGGCGTCGTCCACGGCGCTGGTCGCGACGACGAACAGGTCCGGATCGTCGAGCTGGGAGAGCTCGAAGAGCTCGGCGAGACCGATCTGGTCGACATGACGACGACGATTCTGGTCGGCAACGAGGAGACGTACGTCTGGGACGGCCGGATGGTGACCCCACGTGGCTACGAGAGCAAGTATGACTACTGAGCGTTACCGCGTCGCCATCGATCTGAACGCCTGCGACGGCGTCTTCGCCTGTCTCGTCCGGGACGACCGGTTCGTCGAGTCCGAAGAGGGGCTCGCGACATTCGATCCCGAGGCGGCCGATGCCGTCGAGCGGACCGACGACACGGTGGCCGCGACGGTCACCGACGACCGAATCGAGGATGCACGGCAGGCCGCCGCGGCCTGTCCGCTGGATGCGATCACTGTCGAGAACGGAGAGCTATGATACCCACCGAGACAACGCCCGACACCCTGCTCGCCGCCCACCCCGAGACGGCGTACTTCTGGGGGCACGTCGCCGCCGGCGGGCACGTGACCGAGGACGGCATCGAGATCGAAACGAGCGACGAGGACGCCGCGCGGCGACTCTCGGCCATCGCCGGCGGCGGCACGGTCGATCACCGGATCGCCGAGCGCGACTTCGCACACGACACGGCCGTAACCCGACAGGAGGAAGCCTACACCGTCCGGATCGACGATCCGTCGCTGGCCGCGAACGCCGGCGGATCGCTCGGCCTCCCGGTGGGGGGCGACCCCGGCGGCTACCGGTTCGACACCCTCAGCGAACACCGCACAGCGCTCCTCCGGGGACTGCTGGAGGGCTGTGGGGTCGTCTGTTTTCGCGAATCGGCAAACGCCGTCGGCATCTCCTTTGTCCACGACGACGAGCGGCTCCTCGAAACCGTCCGGAGTCTGCTCGACGCCGAGGGGTACGACGCCGAGGAACTACAGGAGTCGTCCTCCGGCGGCTTCTGGTTCGGCGTGGCCGACGGCGATACAGCCACATTCGCCGAGTGGGTCTACGAGGGCTCGGGCGAGTCGGGGCTGTTCGCGACCGACCGTCGCCAGAAGGCGTTGCGGAGCGTCGAGCGCGCCGAGGGGCTGGCGGTCGGGACGCTGATCGAGCCCGCGGAAACGGACAACACGGAGGAGCCAAAGGCATGAGCCGGACGGCCGACGCAGTGGAGATCGGCGAAGACGAAGTCGCCCTGCTGGTTGGCCACGGCTCCCGTCGCGAGAAGTCCAACGAGCAGGTGCGGGAACTGGCCGCGGAGCTGGAAGAACGGCTCGGGTTCCCCACCGATGCCGCGTTCCTCGAACTCGCCGAACCGTCGATTCCCGAGGCTATCGAGAGCCTCGCGCACAGCACGTCCCGGCTAACGCTCGTGCCGCTCTCGCTCTTTGCGGCCGGTCACGTCAAAAACGACCTGCCGCTGGCCGTCGACCGCGCCCGGGCGGAGTATCCGGGCGTCAGGTTCCACGCCGGCGGCCACCTCGGGATCCATCCGGCGATTCTGGACTTGCTCGACGACCGCGCCGCGACCGTCGAGGCGAAGCTGGGCGTCGACCGCGAAGACGACGATGTCGCGGTCGTGATCTGTGCCCGTGGCTCCTCGGATCCGGACTCGAACGCCGACGTCCACAAGCTCGCCCGCCTGCTGTACGAGGGGCGGGAGTTCTCCCGCGTCGAGGCGGGCTTTATCGGCGTTACGGAGCCGCTGCTCGACGAGGTGTTACACGACCTCGCCAAGACGCGCCCCGACGCGGTCGTCGTGCTTCCGTACATGCTCGGCGACGGCGTGCTGACGGGCCGGATCCGCGAGGGCGCAATGGCGTTCGACGAGGAATACCCATACGTCGATGCCGCTGCGGGCGATCCGCTCGGGACGGACTCCCGGCTGCTCGACGTGCTCTCGGATCGGTGGCAGGAGGCCCGAACGGACTCGGTCGACATGTCCTGTGACACCTGCAAGTACAAGGTCGAACTGGACGGCTACGAGGAGGACACCGGCGGTGCCCGCGCGATGTTGCGGGCGCTGACCCACCAGCAGGCCCACGAGGACCGCGAGAACGTCGATGACGAGCCCCACGCCCACGACGCCCCCGGAACCCACATCGCCGTCTGCACGAACCAGACCTGTGCGGCCGACGGCGCGCCTGCGGTCCTGGAGAAGCTCCGCCAGGCGGCACGGGACGCCGACGCGGACGTTCACGTTACGCGCTCGTCGTGTTTCGACCAGTGTGGCGACGGGCCGATCGTCGCCCAGTACCCCGACGGCGTCTGGTACGGCGGCTGCGAGGGCGAGGATGCAGAGCGGATCGTGTCGGCGGTCGAGCGGGATCGTATCGTGAGTGAACTGGTCCACCAGACGTTATGAAACACACATCCACACTATGAGCTGTGACGAAATCGAAGCACTACGACTCGGACTCATGAACGTCCTCGGCACGGAAGACGACGCCGTCCGCCAGCACGCAGAGCAGGAACTCGGGGACGCGCTTGACGGCGACGGCCCGATCGCGGCCCTGGCGAGCGCCGACTCGATCGGGGGACTGCAACGACATCTCGACGCCGCGCTCGTCGATCTAGAGGAGGAGGTCGCCGCGGCCGATCCGACGGATCCGGAGATCGACTACCTGCGCGGTCGGCTCGTAGCGGTCCGTGACGCAGAGCGTTCGCTGGCGCGGATCGCCGACTCCGGCGAGACGCTGCTGTCGGATTTGGGCGACTCCCATCACACGCTTCACGAGGTCTTTCCGACGGATGAGTGAGGACAGCGAACAGCGACTCAGGTCCCGGCCGCTCGATCCCGCCACGACGGTTGGGCTTCCGGCACTGACGCCCCGAAGTACGCGCCAGCAGTGGACCCGCTCGGCGCTCGCGTCGTTCGACGGTGAAGAGAGCGAGGATACACCGGCGTTCCTCGTCGGCACCGGCCACGGCGTCGTTCGCGCAGTAGACGACGACGGCACCGAACTGTGGTCGGTCGACCTCGGCGGGATGGCGGTCGCGCTCGAACCGACGCTCGTGGACGACGAGCCGGTCGTTCTCGTGGGAACGCGCGGTGAGACGGCCGTGCTCGCCCTGCTCGACGCGATCGAGGGGACGGTTCGCTGGACCCACGACCTCGAAGCCGACCTCGGGAGCGCGACGAAGGAGACGCTGTTTTACTATCCGATGACGGTCGATCTGGCGAGCGACGCGGCGGCCACAGCCACCGACGGGGACCGCCTGTACGCCGCCACACGCCGGTACGAACGGGACGGCGACGACCGACGCTTCGAGAGCCGCGTGTACGCGTTCGATCCGGACGGCACCGTCGCGTGGAGCTACGACGCCGACGCCTCGCCGATCGCGCTCGATCGGCGGGACGATCGGGTCGCGGTCGCGTACAACCGCTGTCACGGCGACCACCAGTGCGGGCTCGTCGTCCTCGATGCCGTGGACGGCGACCTCGATCACACCTGGGATCCGGGGACCGACGGCGGCCGCAGGGTCGGCGACGTGGCGCTGGACGACGACGGTGTCGTCCTCGCGAGCCACGGCGATTATCGGGGTTACGCGCTGGACCGAACCGGCGGGGAACGCTGGCAGGTCGACCTGGGTCGGCCGATCGACGGCGACGATACTGTGTACACCTACCCGAACCACGTCACGGTCGACGACGGTCACGCGCTGTTCGTGACCGGCAACACGTTCCCCGAGGACGGACGGGACACCGACGAACGACACCCGGACGAGCACTCCATGGCTGTCGTCGACCGCGAGACCGGTGATCGCCGCCGAACCCTGACGGTCGATGGCTGGCTCGGCGGTCAGGACCGGATCGGTGATGAGATAGCTCTCGCGGTCGGGCAACACTTCCGGGACCGGGATCCCGAGACACACGGATTGCGGTTCGTCAGGCCGGCCTCAGGCGAGAGCCGACGGTTCGGAACGGACGGTATCGCTGTCGCGGTCGCCCTCAACGACGACCTGGTCGCCGTGCTCGAAGAACCGATCGCATATCACGACGAGGACGGTTATCGCGGTGCGCATCGGCTGCACGTCATCTCGAAGCCGTAGCTAGTTCAGCGCCCCTCCACGACCGTCTCGGGCGACAGCGCGGACAGAGGAACCCGCTCCGCGTCGGTCGCCTCACAGACCACATCGAGAAGCCCAGCCCGTGATTCTCCGGCGTCGACGGCCAGCATCGAGGCGTCGGTCCTGCCCAATCGACGCGCGGCGGCACGAGTCGCAGCCATCGGACTCCCGTCGGCTACGTTCGCGCGCCCGTCCGAGACGAGCACGACGAGGGCGCTGTCGGGGTCTTCGCGCTCGATCAGTTCGGTCGCGGCGTCGAGCCCGGCCGGGAGTGGCGTCCGATCCGCCGTCGGCAGGTCCTTGAGATGGCGGGCGGCGAGGGTAACGCTGGTCGTCGGCGGTAGGAGCGTCTCCGCGTCCTCACCGCCGAACGCGATCAGTGACACCTCATCGCGCTCGGTGTAGACGTCTTTCAACAGCTCCAGAGCCACGCCCTTCGCGGCACGCATCGCCGGTGCCATCGAGGCGCTGGCGTCGGTGAGAAACACCGTGAGAGTGCGGGCATCGCCCGTTCGGACGGCCTGCTGGAGGTCCCGATCGGTCGGCGTCGAACGGCCGTTCCGCGCAGCGGTGCGAACGCTGGCGGCGGGATCGATCGATCCACGATCGTCGGCCGGCTCGGTCCGCACCGTCGCCCCGCGGCCGCCGGGCGAGGGCGCCGCGTCGCCGCGACCGGTTTCGTTTCCTGCAGCGCTTCCCGGTGCCGTCGGCGTCTCCAGATCGGGTGCCGTCGCCTCGCCGACGCCCGCACGAGCACCGCCGGGGACGAGCGGGGTCGCGGAGTCGTCGGCGGCGTTGTCCTCGGTGGAATCGTCACCGGGTTCGTCGCCAGTGCCCTCCTGTGGATCGTCCGGTACCGATCCGGGTCGACGATCCGGTTCTGTCGATCCGTCGTCGTCGCTCCTCTCAGTGCGTTCCTCATCGCCGGCATCGTCGTTCTCGTCGGCCGTGCCGGCGTTTCCCTCGTTCTCGCCAGCCGTAGCGGAGTTCTCGCTCTCGCCAGCTGCACCATCCCCACCGGAGTCGTCGCTCCGTCGATCGTCCTCGCCACCCTCTTCGGGGCTCTCCTCGCCGTCCGCCTGCTCGCCCTCGCCGTCGTCTGCCTCGTCGAACCGGTCGTCGATCACCTCCTCGGGATCCGGGGCGTCCTCGAACGGTTGGCTCCGCATCCGGTGGGCGAGCGCGTACTCGGCGGCTTCGGCGATGTCGGATTCGAGCACCTTCGGACGACCATCGAGCGCAGCGAACGCCCGTGCGGCGCGGGCGGTCGCGAAGTCCGCCCGGTGTCCCTCGACGCCCGCATCCCGGCAGAGTTCGACGATCTCGCGTTTGAACTCCGCCGGGAGTTCGGGGCGACGGTCGCGAGCGTCGTGAACGCGCTCACGGAGGGATTCGGTTTCGCCGGCGAACTGAGCGTGTAGCTCCCTGCCGTCGCCGTCGTCGACGACCCGTTCGAGAATCTCGACGCGCTCGTCGGGGTCGTCGCTGCCGGTCACCTCGACACAGAGGTCGAAGCGATCCCGGAGCTGAGGTCGCAGTTCGCCTTCCTCTGGATTCATCGTCCCGATCAGCGTGAAAGCGGCGGGATGAGTGACGCTGACGCCGTCGCGTTCGACCCGATTGGTCCCCATCGCGGCCGCATCGAGCAACACGTCGACGAGATGGTCATCAAGCAGATTCACCTCGTCGACGTAGAGCACCCCCCGGTTCGCGCGGGCAAGCAGCCCCGGCTCGAACTCGGCGTCCCCATCGAGGGCGTCGGCCACCGACAGCGTCCCGACCACGCGATCACGGGTCGCGCCCAGCGGCAGGGTAACGAGCGGTGTCGGTCGCGTCTCGACGGGTGGATCGTTCCGCTCGAGACAGTCCGCACACTGTGTCGCGGGAACGTCGTCAACCACCGAGTCCGGAGGACAGCCGTAGGGACAGTCCGCGACGACGCGCTGGTCGGGCAGCAGGTCGGCCATCGCCCTGACCGCCGTCGATTTGGCGGTACCTTTCTCGCCACGGACGAGCGCCCCGGCGAGTCCGTCCTCCACGGCGAGGGCAAGCAAGACTCGCTTGAGCGACTCCTGTCCGACGATCGCCGGGAACGGCGTAGAAACCTTTTTCCCCGGTCCCAGATCAACCATACTTGTGTTACCGCAGAGGAGGTTTAATAACTTGTGACGAAGATCGGCCTCTACACGGCGACGGAGAACGAACTCGGGACGATACAGGCCGCTGCGGAGCGGCTCGACGGGCTCGACCTGGTCGTCAGATCCGAAAGTGATCTGGACGAGGAGGGAGACGTTGCGGCGTTCGTCGACGAACTCCGGGACGCGACGGCGACCGTCTTCTGGCTCCACGGTGGCGAGGACAGCATGCCCGGCTACGAGTTCGCGGTTGAGGAACTGCACGACGCGGGCGTCCCACTCGTCGTGAAGGCGACGGGTGACGCCTACGCCGTCGAGGACACCAGCGTACCGGCGTCCGACCGTGACGCCGTCTACGAGTATCTCGAACGGGGAGGGACAATCAATATCGCGAACGCGGCCCGGTATCTCGTACGGGAGTACGGCTCCGGAGCGAGCGCGGACGACGCCTGGAACGGCGAGGTCGGCGATCCGGTCGAACTGCCGACCGAGGGCGTCTATCACCCCGATCATCCCGGCGCGGGCTACGAGGAGCTCGTCGCGACGTTCGACGAGAGCGCGCCCACCGTCGGCATCTGGTTTTACGAATCGCACTGGACGCACGAGAACACGCGCTACGTCGACGCGCAGGTCCGCCGACTCGAGGAGCTGGGGGCGAACGCGCTGCCGGTGTTCTGCAACCCGGTTACCGACGAGGAGGGCCAGAAAGACGCCGAGTGGACGGTCGAGAACTACTTCACCGACGACGTGGGCGAGCCGGTCGTCGACACCGTCCTCTCCTCGTTTATGTTCTCGCTCTCGATGAGCGAGCGCGGCCGGGATGCTGACGACGAGGGCTCTGACGCAGAGGAGGTCTTCCTCGACGAGCTGGGCGTCCCGGTCATCCAGACGGTGACGACGATGCGCTCCCGGTCGCGGTACGAGGCGAGCGAGACCGGCGTGATGGGCTTCGAGCTCGCCCTGTCGGTCGCCCTCCCCGAGTTCGACGGCAACGTCATCACCCATCCGATCTCGGGGAAAGAACGGATGGACGACACGGCAGACGTCGGCTCAGCGCCGAAACAGCACTTCCCGATCGAGGACCGGGTCGACCACGCGGCGCGACTGGCGGTCAACTGGGCACAGCTTCGACACACACCCAACGACGAGAAACAGGTCGCCGTCGTCCTCCACAACTACCCGCCGAGCGACGACGGGATCGGCACCGCCTTTGGCCTCGACTCGCCCGAGTCCACGGTCAATCTGTTAGACGAGTTGAGTGCGCGCGGCTACGATCTCGGCGGAGGCGTTTCCAGCAACGGTTCCGGGCCCGTCGAGGACGGGATGGAACTCATCGACGCACTCACGTCACAGCTTACGCTCGACGACCGGTGGGTTGCACCCGAGGACGTCCGGGAGCGGAGCGTCGACGTGGTCTCACCCACGCAGTACGACGAATGGTTCACCGACGCGGCCGAAGGCTTCCGTGAGGGCGTCCTCGACGAGTGGGGCGAACCCCCGGAGCGCCCCTTCGCCATCCCCGGCGTCGAGTTCGGCAACGTGCTCGTCACCGTCCAGCCGCCGCGGGGCTTCGGGATGGATCCCGAGAAGGTGTATCACGACTCCGATCTCTGGCCGCCACACGATTACGTCGCCTTCTACGCGTGGCTCCGGCATGCGTTCGAGGCCGACGCCGTCGTCCACCTGGGCACGCACGGGTCGCTGGAGTGGCTGCCGGGCAAGACGGTCGGGCTTCACGCCGGCTCCGCCCCCGACGGGCTCGTCGACGATCTCCCGAACGTCTACCCCTACATCGTCAACAACCCGGGCGAGGGGACGCAGGCGAAGCGCCGTTCGTACGCTGCCGTCGTCGATTATCTGACGCCAGTGATGGGTCGTGCGGGGAGCTACGACGAACTCGCCGAACTGGAGGATCTGGCCCGCCAGTACCGCGAGGCCGGCGGCACGGAGGTCCGCAACGACGAGGGTGCGCGACTGGAGCAGCTCCTTCGCGAGAAAGTCGAGGAGCTCGATCTCGCCGTCGAACTCGGGATCGCCGGTGAGATCGACGAGACGGTCGACGTTCGCGGCCCCGACGAGGCGGGCACGACGCTGGCGGAGGGTGCGGTCGACGGCGACGAGCTCGTCGGCGACGCCGACGGACCGGGCGAGATCGACACCGACGAACTCGTCGAGCGGATCCACTCGTACCTGACCGATATCAAGAACACCCAGATCCGGCTCGGCCTGCACACGATGGGCGAACCGCCGGCCGAGGACCGACTGGTGGAGTATCTCGTCGCGCTCACCCGGCTGGAGAACCCCGGCGGGCCGAGCCTGCGCGAGTCGGTCGCCGGCGTCCTCGGCGTCGACTACGACCGGATGCTCGACGCACCCGGCGAGTACGACGAGACGCTGGGCATGACCTACGGCGAGGCCGCCGACGAGGTCTACGAGCGAAGCAAGGATCTGGTCCGCACGCTCGCCGCACACGACTTCGACGTTCCCGAGGCGGAACCGGACGCGAAACCGGGCGACGAGACGACGATGAATCTCATGGTCGTCGATATCGACCCGCTCGGGGATGCCCGGGTCGAGGGCGGCGCCCACGACGACCTCAGAGAGGCGCTGGCGTTCATCTGTGAGGAGGCCGCGCCTCGGGTGGCGGGTGCCGAAAGGGAGATCCCGCAGACGGCCGACGCCCTGGCTGGCGAGTACGTGCCGCCGGGAGGCTCGGGCGCACCGACCCGCGGCGGCGTCGATCTGCTTCCCACGGGCCGGAACTTCTACACCCTCGATCCGCGGAAGATCCCCGCCAAGCCCGCCTGGGAGGTGGGCCGCGAGATCGCCGCCGACACGCTGGCGCGTCACGAACGCGAACACGGCCAGTACCCCGAGGAGGTCGGCGTCGTCGCGTGGGGGACGCCGACTGTCCGTACCCGCGGCGAGACCGTCGCGCAGGTGCTCGCGATGATGGGCGTCGAGCCGATCTGGACCGACGCGGGGCGGATCGACGACGTGGAGCCGATCCCGCTGGACGACCTCGATCGTCCACGGGTCGACGTGACGACCCGCGTCTCGGGACTGTTCCGTGACGCCTTCCCGCAGGCCGCAAGCGTCATCCACGACGCGGTCGACGCCGTCGTCGAGCTCGACGAACCGCACGAGATGAACTACGTCAAAAAACACGTCGAGGCGGAGGCCGAGGAACTGGCCGAGGAGGGCCACGACGACCCCGAATCGGCCGCGAAACACCGCGTGTTCACGACTCGCCCCGGCGGTTACGGTGCCGGGACGAACAAGGCCGTCGACGAGGGCAACTGGGAGGATCGCTCCGATCTCGCCGACGTCTACGTCCAGTGGGGCGGGTACGCGCTCGGTTCGCGGGGGAAAACCACGGAGGCCCACGACGCCTTCGAGCGCCGCCTCGGAACGGTCGAGGCGACGGTCAAGATCGAGGACACGATGGAACAAGACGAGTTCGACTCCTCGGACTGGTACGCCTTCCACGGCGGCTTCATCACCGCCGTCACCGAGGTCTCGGGCTCGGAGCCGGCGTCCTACGTCGGCGACTCCTCGGATCCGGACAACGTGACCGTCTACACCAACGAGGAGAAAGTTCGCAAGTCGATGCGCTCGCGCGTGCTCAACCCGAACTGGCTCGACTCGATGGAAGACCACGGCTACAAGGGCGCGGGCGACCTCTCGAAGACGGTCGACGTCACGCTCGGCTGGGACGCGACGACCGGCGTCGTCTCCGATCACCTCTGGAACGAGGTCGCCGAGAAGTACGCCCTCGACAAGGATCGCGCCCAGTGGATGCGCGAGGTGAACCCGTGGGCGCTGGAGTCGATCACGGACACGCTGCTCGAAGCCGTCGAACGGGGGCTCTGGGATGCCGACGAGGACACCGTCGCCGAACTGCGCGACCTGAACCTCGACGTCGACGGCGACTTGGAAGCGCGTGCCGCACGCGAACCGACGGAGGTGATCGGCGATGACGATTGACGAAGACGCGAAGCGTGCCACGGATGGCGGCGAGGAGTTCGAGGAGTACGCCGATCTGGGCGCGACCACCTCGGATGCGATGGAGATCGCGGAAACGAGCATGGACCGGGTCCACGAACTCGTCCCACAGGAAGAGCCCAACGACCGGTTGCGCGCCAAGTCAGTCCACGCCACCGGCGACTCCGAGTTCCAGTATCTGATGCGATTTGCGAACGATCCGGTGCCCGCGGGAGCGCGGGCCGTGCTCGACGAACGCCCGATCGTCACCGACATCACGATGGTGAAATCGGGGATCACCGGCCGCGGCCACGACTGTGAGGTCCGCAAGGCGATCGGCAACGGTGCCGAGCTCGCTGCCGAAACCGGAATGACTCGCACCGCGGCGAGCGTGCTCGAACTCGACAGGGAGGGCGTCTACGAGGACGCCATCGCGGTCGTCGGCAACGCGCCGACGGCGGCGCTCGCGCTGGCTGACTGCATCGAGCAGGGAACCCGGCCCGCAGTGGTCGTCGCAACGCCGGTCGGGTTCGTCAAGGCCGCGGAGAGCCGCGAACGGTTGCGGGCGGTTGCGGACGAGTACGACGTGCCGGCCGCGACGAACGTCGGCCGGCGCGGCGGCTCCGGACTCGCGGCCGGGTTGACGAACGAGCTCGTCCACGTCGCCAGCGACGTCCGGGACGGCGAGACGACGCTCGATAGACTCGACGCGGGGGAGCTGTGAGCGACGAAGACGGGTCCGACGAGTACGACCTCGATTCGGGGCCCGACCCCGCAGAGCACGCGGCCGCGTCGCCGGAACCACCGGAGCGTGATGACGGTGCCGAGCCCGTTCACGCCGTCGGGATCGGTCCCGGAAACCGGGAGTATCTCGTCCCCCGTGGCGAACGCGCCATTCGTGAGGCCGACGTCGTCGTCGGGTTCGAGACCGTCGTCGAGTTCGTCGAGGACCGCACAGACGCCGACTTACTGACCTGCGGGTATCGGGACGAGGCGGCGGCCCTGTCCGAGTTCGCCGACCGCGTCGCTGCGGGCGAGCGCGGGACGGCGGTGCTGATGGGTGACCCGAACCATTCAGGGTACCAGTTCGTCGGGAAAGTCGAGCGCGCGATCGACGAGGCGGCCGACGGCGAGATCGATCTCCACGTCATCCCGGGGATTTCCTCGTTGCAGATCGCCGCAAGCTACGCCCGGACGCCGATGGAGGCGACGACCTTCGTCACGTTACACAAAAGCGGCGATCTCACGGCCGATCTCGACCGCATTCGCCGGGACGCCGGGGAGCGCCACCTGCTCGTATTACCGCGTCCGTTCGACTGGATGCCCGGTGATATCGCCACCGACCTGCTCGATCACGGCGGGCAGCCGGACGATACCGCACTCGTCCTTGAACGGCTCACACACGAGGAGCAGTCGATCACGCGGACGACGCTCGGCGAACTCGCTGGGCATGCAGGTGGGGATGGGCGCGATGACACGCCCTTTTCGGATCTGTCGGTACTGGCGGTGCGGCGATAGCGAGGGCGCTGTGAGTCGGGGCTGCGCCGGAAACCGACGAACCGAAACCGGTGGATGTCTTTTTTCGGGTAATGGAACTCCGTTTTCTCGGCGGCGCGGGCGAGGTCGGCCGCAGCGCCATCCTCGTCGACGACTCCTTGCTGCTCGATTTCGGCATGCTGACCGATACTCCCCCACAGTTCCCGGTCGAGACGCCCACGCCCGACGCCGTCGTGGTCTCACACGGCCATCTGGATCACGTCGGGACGCTCCCGGCGCTGCTATCGGGAGACGCACGCCCGGCGATCCACTGGACGCCGCCAACTGCGGAACTCGCAGGGACGCTCGCGCGGGATACGTTGAAGCTGCATGGCGGAACCCTACAGTGTCCGTTCACCAAGACCGACATCCAGCGCATGACGCAGGTCTCGGAGACCCACGGCTACCGCGAGCCCTTCGAGGCGGCGGGCTACGAGATCACGTTCTACAACGCCGGACATATCCCCGGCTCCGCCCACGTCCTCGTCGACGACAGCGACACCCGCTTGCTCTACACCGGTGATTTCCACACGGACGACCAGCGACTCGTGGCCCGGACGACCGCACGACCCGACGCCGACGTCGTGATCTGTGAGAGCACGTACTCCGACGTTGATCACGATCCACGCCAGGAAGTCGAAGACCGATTCGCCGAGAGCGTCGAGATGACGCTCTGGGAGGGTGGCACCGTGGTCGTTCCCGCCTTTGCCATCGGCCGGACACAGGAGATGCTCCTGATCTGTGCGGCCCACGACATTCCCTGTTACGTCGACGGGATGGGCAAGGAAGTAACGCGGATGCTCCTTCGGCATCCGGAGTTCGTCCGGGACGCCGACGCGCTCCGCCGGGCGAAGTCACACGCCCGGTTCGTAACCGGACGGGATGGTCAGCGAAAACGGATCACCGACCAGAAGGCAGCGATCATCACGACCAGCGGGATGCTCTCCGGCGGTCCCGCGATGACGTACATCCCCGAGATTCGGTCGAACCCGACGAACAAAATCACGATGACGGGCTATCAGGTGGAGGGCACGCCCGGCAGCGAGCTGGTCGAGACCGGGAGCGCGGAGATCGACGGCCGGATCATGCCGGTCAGCGCACAGGTCGAGCAGTACGATTTCTCGGCGCACGCGGACCGAAGCGGACTCCGGGAGTTTCTGCAGCCGTACCGTGACGTCCCAGTACTGATCAACCACGGCGACCGCTGTGCGGAGTTCGCCGCGGAGCTTCAGGACGAGGGGATTCAGGCGAGCGCGCCGACGCTCGGTGGGACGATCGAACTCTGAGCGCCGGACTTTTCTCCCGACCGACCCCAGCGAGCGTATGGAAGCCGACGAAATCCATCCCGACGTCCAGCGGATCCTCGCCCGCCGCGAGCGCGTCGAGCCCATCCTCATGCCGGTCCGATCGGCGCGCTGGATGCGCCTCGTCATGCGGGGGCTCAACTGGGTTCAAAACCGAAACCCGCCCGCTGTCGGGGCCACGACCGACCTGACGATCGACGGTCCGGGTGGCGATCTGCCGCTCCGGATATACGAGCCCGACGCCGAGGGGCCACATCCGACACTTGTGTTCTTCCATGGGGGCGGCCACGTCCTCGGCAGCCTGGAGAGCCACGACCTGCTCTGTCGACATCTAACCCGGGAAACCGGCTGTGTCGTTGTCGCGGTTGACTACCGCCTCGCTCCCGAACATCCGTTCCCGGCGAACGTTGAAGACGCGTACCGTGCGATCGAGTGGGCCACGGCACACGAAGAGCAGCTGCACTCGACCGGCGAGCTTGCCGTGATCGGGGACAGCGCGGGCGGCGCGCTCGCAGCCGTCACGTCACTGATGGCGGCCGAACGCGATGGCCCGGAGATCGATTATCAGGTGTTGATTTATCCCGGTATCAACGTGCGCGAGGAGCAAGACTCGGTGCAGGAACACGCCGGAATCGTCCTCGATGAGGCCGATCTGGGGTGGTTCCACGAATGCTATTTCGGCAGTGATGTCCACTTTCGGAACCCCTACGCGAACCCGACCATGGCCTGTGACGTCTCGGGGGTTCCACCGGCGACTGTGATCACCGCCGGGTTCGACCCCCTGCGCGATGGTGCGAAAGCGTACGTCGAAAAGCTCGTCGACGACAGTGTTTCGGTTCGGTATCGCAACTACGAGTCGATGGTCCACGGCTTTATTACGATGCTCTCGGGAGCGGAAGAGGTCGACCGGGCCCACGAGGCGATCGCCGCGATTGCGGACGATCTCGACGACGCATTCGCCCGGTCCGGCTGATTTCGACGGCTGCTGTGATGGTGCAATGGCTATGCTATGACTCCCCGGCTGGTCTCACGCCGTGCGATCCGCCGCTACCCGTACTAATAGGTGGATGAAGTCCGAACCGGTTCCATGGTCGACAACCAGAGCGATACGTTCGAGATCGGTGGCGAGGATACGGTCCATCGGCTGGGCTACGGCGCGATGCGAATTACCGGGGAGGGGATCATCGGCGAACCCGACGATGTCGAGAACGCCCACCAGGTACTCCGGCGGGCGGTCGACCTGGGCGTCGACTTCATCGACACCGCCGACTCGTATGGCCCCGGCACCAGCGAGCGACTGATCCGTGAAGCACTGCTCTCGGATCCCGAGTACCGTGACGAGGTGCTCATTGCGACCAAAGGCGGGCTGCTCCGCCAACCGGACACCCGGTGGCTCCCCCGGGGTGACCCCGAGCACCTCCGGAACGCGCTGCTTTGCTCGCTCGACCGCCTCGGCGTCGAGCGGATCGACCTCTATCAACACCATCGCCCCGATCCGGACACGCCGTTCGCTGACTCCATCACCGCGCTTGCCGAGCTACAGGACGAGGGCTATATCAAGCACGTCGGCGTGAGCAACGTGAGCGTCGAACAGCTGGATCAGGCACGCGAGATCGTCGACGTCGCGACGGTCCAGAACGAGTACAACGTCGTCAACCGGGAGGACGAGGCGGTTCTGCAGGCCTGCGAGGACTATGACATCGGCTTCATCCCGTGGTACCCGCTGGCGGCCGGTGACCTCGGCGAGAAAGGGGACGTCATCGAGTCGATCGCAGCCGAGCATGACGCCTCACGCTACCAGATCGCTCTCGCCTGGTTGCTCGAACACTCCGACGTGACGCTACCGATCCCCGGCACGTCTTCGGTGGAGCATCTCGAAGCCAACGTCGCCGCGTCGGCGATCGACCTGACCGACGAGCAGTACGACCGGCTGACGGTGTAGGTCTCCAGACGGAATATACGACTGCTCGTTCAGGGGAATCACAAACGATTATCCGTCAGTACACGAATCCCGAGCCATGACCGTCTACAACCGAAGCGACACGTTCGACATCGGCGGCGATCTGACCGTCCACCGGCTCGGTTTCGGGGCCATGCGTCTCACGGGTGAACACGTTACGGGCGAACCCACCGACGTCGAGAACGCGCGCGAGGTGCTCCGGCGGGCGGTCGATCTCGGCGTCGACTTCATCGACACCGCGGACTCCTATGGTCCCTCGGTCAGCGAGCGACTGATCGGCGAGACGCTCATGACCGATCCGGAATACCGTGATGACGTCGTCGTCGCTTCCAAGGGCGGCCTGATACGGCAGGTCGATGAAGGGTTCGAGTGGGCGCGTCACGGTCATCCGGGCTATCTCCAGCACGCGGCCTACACGAGTCGCGATCGGCTGCGCGTGGATTCGATCGATCTCTACCAGCTCCACCGGATCGATCCCGAATTTCCGATAGAAGAGCAGCTCCATGCGCTTGCCGAACTCAAAGACGAGGGTGTGATCGGCCACATCGGCCTGAGTAACATCAGCGTCGACCAGCTTGATCGGGCCCGCGAGATCGTCGATATCGCGACGGTCCAGAACCAGTACAACGTCGCCAACCGCGAGCACGAAAATGTCCTGCGGGCCTGCGAGAAGCGAGGCATCGGCTTCATGCCGTACTCGCCGATCGCCTCCGGAAATCTCGGCGAGTACGCCGATCCGCTCGACGAGATCGCGGCGGCACACGACGCCTCGCGCTATCAGATCGCGCTGGCGTGGTTGCTCGAACACTCCGACAACCTCCTGCCGATTCCGGGCACGTCCTCGCTGGAGCATCTCGAAGCCAACGTCGCTGCCTCGTCGATCGAGCTACGTGACGAGGAGCTGGTTCGCCTCGACGCGGAGTAGTTACTTGTTGGCCGCTTCGACTTTGTCGGCGTGTTTCTCCAGATCGCTCGCGAGCTCTCTGGCCTGCTCGGGAGAGAGGTGGACTTCCTCCATGTGTGCCGGCAGGTGCTCTTCGCTCATGTTGTCGAGCTCCAGCTGGAGTTTCACCTCGTCGGGATTCTTTCGCGGTGATGTCGCGTTCAGGACGGCAAAGGACGATTCTTCGAACTCGTGGCCTGTCACTGTCGCGTCGATCAGATCAAACGTCGTGTAGGCGTTGACTTTCATCAACCGATCGGGCATAGGTAAGCGATGGCCGCGGAACCACTTAGCTCCGCGGTCAACCGGTCGTCACGCTTCGACCATCCCTTTCATACTCGTAATATCGACCCGGACGGTGCGAAACTCGATCTCGTCGGTGGGCCGATCGAAGATCCGGACGTACGGGATATCGAGCTGTTCGCCGTGTTCTTCGAGCGCGGCATCGAGCGTGTTTTCCGACGTTTCGACGAGATGGCCCTCGATCACGACGCTTTTCCACCCCTCGTCCGTGTCGTCGTACACCACCAGTGTTGCGTGGTCGGTCGCATCGGCGTATCGACGCTTCTGGCTGCCGGGTGCGTCGCCTAACCGGAGATATACACACTGTTGCTCGGCGTGATAAAAGAACGATACCGGAACGGCGTACGCGTCCGACTCTTTTGCGAGCGCGAGCACCCCTGTCGCTTGACGCTGTAGGAACTCACTGATCTCGATGGAATCCATCGCGGTGGGGGATTTGCCAGTCATACACGATATTTAGTGATGAATATACTTCAAATAGCGGGTGGAGTGTGCAACTCACGCTGGCAAAACTGTCGGAACGTTCACCGAACCATCGTGAGCAACATCTTGAACGACTCTTGGCCCTCCAGAGCGTGGGGCTCGTCCGCCTGAAACACCAGCGATTCGCCGGCGGTTACCTCGTGGTTGGCGTCACCGACGGTCACGGAAGCCGTTCCGTCGAGTACCTGCATGATCGCGTCGTGGGGGGCCGTGTGCTCGCTAATCGTCTGCCCCTCGTCGACTGCAAAGAGTGTGACAGTTGCTGACTCCTCGTCGATGAGCGTCCTGCTCACGATCGCGCCGGTCTGATAGTCAAGTAGGTCAGTGAGTGCAAAGACGTCGCCACTCAGTTCGTCGAGTTGGTGCTCGTTCATGGATGCCTCGAAATCTTGTACCCATAGCCTATTGCACGTGTTCGATTTATAGAGCAACTACACCACATATTTGCCGGTTTCGATGTACAACTCCTAACAGTAGTGGTTAGATGTGTACGCTCAAGACCGACTAAAATCGAACATGCAACGGGCTAACCCACAGTAGCAAAACCCACATCCCGAACATCTTCGGGGAAACGCTCAGAACGAGTGGATTCCGAGCGCCTGCAACAGCGTGAGTCCGCTGGCAAGCGCGCCGAGCAGGTAGCCGGCGATCGCGCCGCCGTTGAGCAGCGGGAGCCCGGCGTGTGCACGTCCCTCGAGAACCAGCCGGAGGAGAATCACGAGCCCGACCAGCGTTCCGAGCATCGCGCCGAGGGCAGGCATGTTCATCGCGACGATCGGAAGGTCGAAGGCCGGTACGACATCAGTCGGAATAAAGAACGCAGCGCTGGCGATCAGAATTGTCGGCATGACCGCATCACCGAGCCCAATAAAGAGGGCGTCGCGGACGCTTTCTTCCTCGTCCGCTCCTTCGATGTCGTGTGTGTCGTTGATTTCGTCGTCATTGTCGTCGATTTCACCACCATCAGCCGTCGCGTCGTCGGTCATTTCCTCACCGGCACCCGCCTCACGGAACGAGTACGAGAGTGTCGTGGGGACGACGAGGAGGACGGGGATCTTCTGGCCCATTACACCGTCGGCGAGGGTGAGCATGTGTTTGGTCTTGTAGACGCTAATGGCATCGTAGACTGCCAGTACGACGAGAAATCCGATAGCGGGCAAGAGACCGAAACTGATACCGAACATGCCCGCCGCTCCAGCACCCATCAGCACCCCGGCGGCGTTGATAACGTACCACTCCGGGTGATAGACCAGTCCAGCAATTACCCCGAGAGCAGCCAGTATCGGGAGCACCGCGAGCGGTACTCCGGCGACGGCCCCGGCAGGAACGATGGCGTTCAGCACGTACCACGCGAGCATGCCACTGACGCCGATGACACTCGCCCGGATCAGCCACTCGGCCTCGTACTTGATCACCGCGAGCATGATCCCGGTGGCGACGAGAATAGCCCCAAAGAAGAGCGCGCTGTTCGTCGGGTCAGTGGGATCCTCGACGGCCTGATACTCCGCCTGCTGGAACGGTTCGACCAGGGCGAGCGCGCCCAGTTGGATGAGTACGAAGAGGGCAACCGTCCCAGCGACGGCCGCGCCGAGACGCGTTCGTTCGTTCATACCCCTTCTTACTAACGGGGGGTAATCGGCGTTGTGTTGTTAGTCGTCGGGTCCAGAACGTTGCTCACAGTCCATGGTCGGTTCCCACAGCAAGCGACAACGATCGGGAAGCACAGATTCACTGGCAGCACGACATCTATCTGACCGCGGCCGTACGCCCGCCGGAACCGTAACGAATTTGATATCCTGCTGTCTCTGGTTTCCCGAATGGAATATTCGCGACGACAGATACTTTCAGCGGTCGGAGCAATCGGAATCGGTGCTGCGCTTGGCGGGTGGCAGACCCTCCCCGACGAGAAAGCTGCGTACCAAAGTAACAATCGAATATACACCAGTGGGTACGACGCTCTTGTTTTTGCGATCGGGGATGGAGGCGAGCCGAAGACCGCATGGGTTGAATGGAGGCTTGCAGGGCAGACACGTGACGTTTTGCCGATGCCAGACGGGAACGTACTAGCTGTCGACGACTACGGACTTACAAAGTTCCGACAGGGTCAGGAGAGTATCACGCAAACGTGGCGATACGGGGAGATTGATGGCTCAGTTCGTGGTATTACAGCGGACCTAGCGGGTGGATACTACGTCGGATCCTGGACGCCTGGCCAGGGCTTTCATAAGGTGGTCGAACGGGACGGCGCCGTTGAGAGGGCCTGGGTATACGACTGGCCGGACGACAACGGGATGATCACTGCGGCCGCCGATCCCGATGGTCGGTTGGCAATCGCCACAAAATCCGGCGACGTTCATCTGATCGAAGAAAGGGACAGTGAACCAGTGAAACGCTGGCAGTGGTCGCCGGGGAACGACGAGATCATACGGGAGGTGCTCTGGGACGGACGGGGGCACCTCTACGTCGCCTCGGAGGATCACCACCTATACAAACTGCAGGTCGGGAGTAGCGACCCGGAGATGGTATGGGAATACGACGCAGGAAACATGATCTTTGGTGCCTCTGTTACGCCACAGGATGCAATCTATGTGGCAACGAACGCAGGTGAGATCCACTCCCTCCGAGACGTCGACGGCAACCCGGAACGGCAGTGGCGGTACCAGCATACCGAGTACGAGGGCGAGGCCCCAACCGGCGAATACTTCTGGGACGGACTTGCCCACCAGGTCGCTGCGCGCCCGGATCCGGACGAAGAATGTCTCTATAGCTGTGCGTACGGTGAGAACACGGTACATCGGATCGATGTCGTCGACGGCGAGCCAGTGAAGCGATGGGAATTTGGTGGCCATACGGACAACGTCCGGGAGGTCCGAATTCATGGGGAGTACGTCGGTATAACCCCCGGACTGTGGGAGCAGTTCAGGTGACACACAGTCGGCGGGGACACCGTCAGGCCAGTAAAGTTACTTTACCGGCTCTGTTGAGATCCTTAATC
>OBKM01000132.1_pt1 | contig 35710 bp, 43 predicted proteins | sample 1519691 | NCBI WGS metagenome assembly OBKM01 (sample SAMEA37050418, study PRJEB22526) | metagenome | biome: saline pan; feature: lake; material: water | place: Egypt | collected 2015 | depth 0.5 m
ACTTCGACTCGCTGGCCGTTCCACGCTGAACGGCTCGCTCCTTGCGACGTTCCCAGTCACGGACAGCGTTAGAACGCGACAAAAAGCGTGCGCTCGCGCGCGGAACTACCCCATCGAGACACGAGGAGTGGGTCACCCCGAAGGCACGCCTGTGGAGACTGCGCTCCCTGCGGGAACTGCGGTTGTTCCTGCAAAGCGCGTTCATCAGATTCCGCGGCATCTGATGGGCTGTCAGACGCAGTCTGACAACGTCGTAGAAGCAGGAAGCCCTACCCTCAGCGAGCGCGTCAGCGCGAGCAGGGTGGGGTAGTTCACAGCGGAAGTCCACCGAAAGCTCTCTGTGTCGTGCGCCCACCCCGGGAGTTCCGTGATAACGGGACATCCCGTCTTGAGCCACCTGAGCCCGAGGCGGTTGACGTGATCGGACAATCGTAACCCCTTTAGCCGGATGCCGTATACTGTAGCGTGAGTCCTGGTAGGGTAGTGGACTATCCTCTTGGCTTGCGGAGCCAGGGACCGGAGTTCAAATCTCCGCCAGGACGTTTTCACCGACGCAACACCGCCGAGCGTGAGCGAGGCGTATCTGCGTCGGTGAAACGGACGCCGCGGAGATTTGAGCAGGGAAGTCGCATGCCCGGGAAGCGACCGGAGGGGGCGACCCGGAACGTCTTCACGAGTTCAAATCTCCGCCAGGACGTTCACTTCTTCGGCATCTTCGCTTCGCTCAGATGCGTCATCGTTCACGTCCTGGCGTGCCCAACGGCTCGCTTCGCTCGCCGTTGGACTCCGCCAGGACGCTTCTTCCGATACGGGACGACGAGCGATAGAGGAGTCTGTGGAGGAGAAGCGACGCAGCGGAGATCTGAACAGGCCAGCGACAGCCCAGAGTCGAAGGCCCAAGCAGGGCTCTGGGCGGGCTCAAATCCCCGGCAGGAATCACTGCTTCGCCATCTGCTCCGCGCAGAGGTCTCACCGGTTGCGTCCTGGCCGGGTCAGACGCGGACCTGAGCCCCAGTCAGGTGGGCCACGCCGCCCTGCAGGCCACGGGGTCCCCTGACACACCCCACCCACAGAGGGACGGACTGCTCCCGTACGACCCGGCACAGCCGCGAAAACTCCCCACCGCTGGTGTCGGCCCGTCCGACACCGAGCGTGTAGAACCCTCGGCGGAACCACCGGAGTGCTGTTCTCAGGCCGTTCGACCGGGCTCAGGGCAGCTCTGACTCGTGACGGACGGCGTCGCGGTCGATCTCGGCGACGGACGCACGGCCGGCGAGTCCCATCGTCAGGTCGAGTTCCGCCAGGAAGTTCCGGAGGTACGTCTCGACGCCGTCAGCCCCGCCGGCGGCCAGCGCGTATGCGTAGGGTCGCCCGAGGAGGACAGTGTCCGCACCCACCGCGAGCGTCTTGAACGCGTCCGCGGCCCGCCGGACGCCGCTGTCGAACGTGATCTCGACCTCGTCGCCGACCGCGTCGACGATACCTGGCAGCGCCTCCAGGGCCGTGACGGAGCCATCGACCTGACGGCCACCGTGAGTCGAGACACCGACAGCGTCGGCCCCGTGCTCGACGGCGAGACGGGCATCACGCGGGTCGAGTACCCCCTTGACGATCACCGGCAGGTCGGTGTTGTCGTGGATGAACGCCAGATCCTCCCAGGTGAGCGAGGCGTCGCCGAAGATCTCGAGAAACTCCTCGACGGCGGCCTCGGGGTCCGCCTCGGGGGGGTCGTCCAGTCGGTCGCAGAACGCGGGGTCGGTCAGGTAGTTGGCGATGCCCTCACCCTCCAGAAACGGGTAGTAACCCCGCTCAAGGAGGCGCTCGCGCCAGCCCAGGATCGGCGCGTCGACGGTCACGACAACCGCGTCATAGCCCGCCCGCTCGGCACGGTCGAGAAAGCTCCGGGCGATTGTGTCACTCGAGGACCAGTAGAACTGGAAAAACGCGGGTGTCTGACCCATCGTCTCGGCGACCTCCTCCATCGGTGTCGAGGACAGCGAACTCAGACACAGGGGCACGTCCAGCCGGGCGGCGCCCTCCGCAGTCCCCTGCTCGCCGGCCTCGTGCAACAACGACTGGACGCCAAGCGGCGTCAGCATGACGGGCCATTCCAGGTCGACACCCACCAGCGTTGTCGTGAGGTCCCGCCGTTCGACACCGCGGAGCATCCGTGGAACAATGCGCCAGGCCGAGAAGTCCTGTCCGCGCTCGAACGTCTCCTCGCTTCCGGCACCGCCGTGGACGTACGCGATCGCGTTCTCGCTCATGGCCTCGTGGGCCGCCGCCCGGAGCTTCTCGAACGAGACCGGAAACGACTCTGTCTCCCCGTCGAGCATCCCGCGGCGGTACACCTCGTTGACGCGTGTCGCACCGATCCGACTGCTGTCGACCATGCAGGGAGCTGTGGGCCGACCGACATAGTGGTTCGGGTCATCCGGTGGCGGGCAGGCTCGCAGACCCACACCGCCGGTCACGTTACCCGAGCCCGTCCGGTGGCACGTCCCCGAAGGCGGCCAGCGCGTCCCGTTCCATGGGGTGTAGCGAGGCGGGGACCACAAGCAGGTGCAGCGGCGGACCGAACGACGCCCTGGCGAGCGTGTCGAGACGGCCTGCACGGACGACCGGGTCGTCGCTCCCGGCCCGAGCCACCACCACCCCCGGGCCGTCGAGAGTGGCCGCGAGCAGACCGGCGGCGGTGTCACCGGTCATGAACCGGTCGGCGGCGGCGTCAATGTCGAGGTAGATGAGCGTGTGCAGGTCACGCTCGCGGTTGGCCCGGATGGTGTCGAGCACACTCTCGGGGACACCCTCGTGGGTGTCGGGAAAGGGGAGGGTGGTGGCCTTGCCGAACCGGTAGTTCTGGAGGCCGGTGAGCGAACTCGCGGCGGTCTGGGCGGTGGTCCCGTGGACGATGCGGCTCTCGACCCCCCGCTCGTGGGCACGCAGACGCAGGTCGATGTGGGTGGTCGAGACCATCGGGTCGCCGCCGACAAGAAAGGCGGCGTGTCCGTGTTCGGCGGCCGAGAGCACCGGTTCCGGGTCGTGCTCGACCCCGGCACGGTCGCGCAACTCGATGTCCACGCCGTGTGCCGACTCGAGGGCGGCGATACTCGCGCCGGCGAGGCGACTGGTGTACCGTTCCGCGAACACCCGGTCAGCGGCCCGGAGCTGTTGCCGTCCCCGGAGGGTGATGGAGCGCTCGTCGTACAGCCCCAGGCCGATAAACGAGAGCATACAACCGTTCGGACAGGCGTCCCGTTAACACTGACGGGACAGGCGGCCAGCCGAGAGCCTCCCTGTTCTCGACGCTGTCGGGTTCGTCCTCGTTGTCGGTGGTCAGCCCGTCGCCGGTTCCCAGCCCCCGAGAAGCCCCGTCTGAACGCCCGCTCAGGGGCAGTACAGCGAAAGGGTGGCCGCTACGCACAGGCCTGGAGGGCCGAGATCGGGCGGACCGTTGCGTTGATTGTGGCCGTGGCCCAACCGGACGGCATGGCGACACAGCAGTCCGTAGACGACACCTACGAGGCGTTCATCGACCACGTCAAACAGTACCACTACCTGGGTGACGCGTCGGCGGTGCTGGGCTGGGACCAGCGGGTGACGATGCCCGACGAGGGGACCCCAGCCCGGGCCAAGCAGTCCTCGGCGCTCTCGGCGGTCCAGCACGACCTGCTGACCGACGACAGCCTCGCCGGATGGCTCGACGAACTGGACGGGGCGGTCGAGGGCGACCGGGCGGCGGTCGTCCGGGAGATGCGCCGCAAGCACGAGCGTGCAGTGCGCGTTCCCGACGAGTTGGTCGAGCAACTCAGCGAGACACAGGCCGCCGCCCATCCCGTCTGGAAGCAGGCCAAGGCCGACGCCGACTTCGGGGCGTTCGAGGAGACACTCGCCGAGTTAGTCGACCTGCGACGGTCCTACGCCGAGGCCATCGACCCGGACCGGGACCCCTACGCGGTACTCGTCGAGGACTACGAGCCGTACATTCCGCTTGCCGGTATCGAGTCGGTGCTCGAACAGTTGCGCGAGGAGCTGCCCCCGCTCATCGACGCCATCGGCGACAGCGACACCGAGCTCGCGGACCCGTTCGAGGAGAGCTACAACGAGACAGCCCAGAGGGCGCTGGTCCGGGAGGCGCTTGACCTGCTCGGGTACGACTGGGACCGGGGCCGGCTCGACACCGCCGAACACCCGTTCTCGACCGGGACACAGTTCGACGCACGCGTCACGACGCGGTTCTCGCCGTCGGAGCCGCTGGAGGCGCTCGGGTCGACAGTCCACGAGTTCGGCCACGCCAGCTACACGCTCGGGCTGCCCGACAGCGAGTACGGCACACCGCTCGGGTCCGCCCGAGACATGACCGTCCACGAGTCACAGTCACGGCTGTGGGAGAACCACGTCAGCCGGTCGCTGCCGTTCTGGCGGCTGTTCGCGCCCCACGTCGAGGAGCATCTCGGCGTCTCGGCCGACCCGCAGGCGCTGTACGAGGCTGCCAACGAGGTCCACCACGACAATCTCATCCGGGTCGAGGCCGACGAGCTCACCTACCACCTGCACATCGTGGTCCGGTGGGAGATCGAGCGTGACCTGATCCGTGGTGATCTCGAGGTCGGCGAGGTGCCCGCGGTCTGGAACGAGAAGATGGCGGAGTATCTCGGTGTCCGGCCGGAGAACGACGCCGAGGGCTGTCTCCAGGACACACACTGGGCCGGGGGGGCGTTCGGCTACTTCCCGACATACTCGCTGGGGTCGGTGCTCGCGGCACAGCTGTTTGCTGCCGCCGAGCGGGAGCTCGGCGATCTCGACGACCGCATCGAGACCGGCGAGTTCGACCCGCTCGCGGAGTGGCTCACCGGGTCGGTACACCGCCACGGCTGCCGGTACACCACGCCAGAACTCGTGCGGTCGGCGACCGGCGAGGACCTGACCGCGGCGTACTTCCTCGAGTACGCCCGCGAGAAGTTCGGCTCGCTGTACGGCATCGATCTCTGAGCCGGGCCGGCCGCCTCGCTCTGGCCCCGAACTCCGGTCCCCCACCAACTCTCGGGTCCACAACGTGATGAATCGTCCCGCGAACGAGGGGGGCCGGGTTCCCCTGCCCGACAGCGGTCGAGAGCTGCCGGTTGGCTGCCGGGCCCCCGAATCCCGACCGCGTCCAGGCCACGCGACACAGTTGTTGGCTGACGACATGTTTCTCTTCTGATAGAAGTCTCTCCAGCAGAGGTATATGTTCGGCGACGGCTTCGGGACGCCCTCGGCAGAGCGCCGGGCGGCCGGGTCGCGGGCCGGTCACGCCCGGAGGTCACCGTCGAGAAAGGAGCACACGGTGTCGGCGACCGGCGTGCGCTGTTCCTCGTAGACGGCGTGACCGGCCGAGAACAGCGCGAGAGGTGCACCGAGACAGCGGGCGGCTTCGCGCTGTCGCTCGACCGGAACGAGCGGGTCCCGACGGCCGCCGACCAGCAACGTCGGCGTTGACACCTCCGCGAGGACGGCTCCATCGAACCCGAGCATCGCCTCACAGGACCGCTCAACGTCACCGTGGACCTCGGGTTCGGGCAGCCACCGTGCGCCGATGCGGTAGGCCGGCCCCACAACGAACCGCCGCCACCCCGCGTACACCGACCGGATGTAGTCCGTGTGCACCGCGCGGTAGCGCCGGGCCGCCGCGTGGTCGCGCCAGCGCGAGACGGTCTGGCGGCCGTAGGGGCCAAGCCCGGCCCCACAACTCACCAACACGAGTCGATCGACAAGCCCCGTCCGGGCGGCGAGGTGCGCGCCGATGGCCCCACCCAGCGAGATACCGAGCACGTGTACCGGGCCATCGTCCCCGAGCGCCTCGGCGTAGTCGGCCGCCATCGTCGCGGCGTCGGCGTCCGGTGCTATCCCGGGCGGGCGCGCCATCACCCTGACATCATACCTCCGGTAGGCCCGAAAGTAGTAGCGAGCGAGCAGCTGTGTCGTGAGCCAGTCGGGGTCGTTCCACCAGCCGATACCGTCGAGCACACCCGTGAAGACGACCAGCGACTCCTCGCCCGAACCGAACTGATGGTACGGGTGACCAGTCCGCTCGACACCGTAGCCCATCAGGCCTCGATGTACTGTGTCTCCCAGTCGTTGCGCCGCGCCAGCACCTCGTACCCCTGCTCGGTGAGGGTGTAGGAGTTGGTCCGCTTGTCGATTTCGCCTTTCTCGATGAGCCCCTTCTCGACGAGCGTGTCGAGGTTGGGATACAGCCGGCCGTGCTGTATCTCCGACTCGTAGTAGTCCTCGAGTTCGTCCTTGACCGCCAGTCCGTGTGGTTCGTCGAGCCCGGCCGTGACATAGAGGATGTCACGCTGGAACCCTGTCAGGTCGTCCATGTACGTTTGGATGTAAGGGCTGAAACATATTAATTCTATCGTAACACGTGTGTGGCTCGGTATCTGTCGTGTTCCGGGCCACCGGTCGCGTATCTGGCGGGCCCCGGTCGGTCGTGTGCCTACCCAAACTGGAGCTGTTTCGCGGCGAGAACAGACGCCACCGCACCGGCGAGCACGGCGAGTGCAAGCCCGAGGGGCAGTTCCTGACCCTCGTCGGCACCGCCGTCGGAACGCCAGTCCGCCTCGAAGACATCACCAAAGTAGTCGGCAGGGCCCTCGCCGGCGAGAAGAAGGGCGACCTCGCGGTTGTTCCGGAGGGAGTTGTTGTTCCAGTTGATACTGCCGACGAGCGTCTGCTCGCTGTCGACGACCAGCCCCTTTGCGTGGACCTTCTCGAAGGTCTCACCGGGCTCTGCGAGCCGAACCGAGAGGGGAAGATCGGCGGCACTCGCCTGATCGCGAAGCCACGCCGCGAGTTGCTCGTTCTCCGCCTCGACGTACCACGCGCTCGAGAGCAGCACGCGCACCTCGACACCCCGGGCCGCCGCATCCAGCAGGGCCTGCAACAGCGGGAACGAGCGGTCACCGACGGTGACCTGCTTGAGATCGATAGACCGGGCGGCGTCGGCGATCACCTCCCGAACGGCACGGTCGGCGTTGTCCGGTGCGAGGAGGAGCTGTGTCCGCTCAACCGGCAGGCGGTCAGCCTCGAAGCGCCCGGGGTGACCCCCGGTTGCCCTGTCGCCGTCAACGAGTGTCGGCTCGTGGTCCCCCCAGGACACCGCATCGACCCAGCCAGTATCGGCACGATACGTCTCGACAAGCCCCTCGACAACCGGCTCCTGGTCGACGATGACGGCCCAGCCACGGCTCGATTTGCCGCCGGTGCCGGCTGGCTTCCAGTTCTCTGTCGTCACCAGCGCGCGGTCGTCGACGACCGCGTACTTCGCGTGGTGGTACCGGTACCGGGCCCGGTCACCATCGATGACACGGACTGTCACCCCGCCCCGGTGCAACTCCGACAGGGCTGCAGCCTCGTCGCCGGTCATCCCGCCGACCGGCGAGCCGTCCGCGAGCAGTTCGACGCTGACCCCGCGCTCGACCGCAGCCAAGAGCGCGTCGACGACCCGCTGCGAGGAGACTGTGTAGCCGGCGAGCAGAACCCGCCGGTCGGCCGACTCGAGGAACTCGACCGCCCGGTCCGGCTCGTCCGGCAGGGCGAACACCTCGACGTGCCCGTTCTCGGCTGTCACGACCGGCCGGTCGGTCGCCCCCAGCGGGTGCCAGCCGTCCGCGCTCACACTGTAGACCTCGCCTTCCGTCGCGCGGCCGTAGCCGACCTCGTCGACAACGGTCCCCTCGCGTTGCAGCCGGATTGTGTCACCACGGTCCGCGAGTTGCAGGTCTGCCTCGAGCGGGGCTACGGTCCGGTCGGTCAGCCACGCTGTCAGTCCCGGGTCCGTCGAGAACGTCACCCGCCCCGTGAGTGCGTCGGCATCAGTCACGACCGCGTCGGTGATGTTCATCCCGGTCGTGTTCGTTCGCTCCGGGGAGAGCGCCACCGTGGTGTGGTCGTCGGCGAGCGCGTACGCCGAGAGGTTCGCACCCGGTGGGATGTCGACGGTGACGAACTCACCGGGGTCACCGTGTGTCGGCGGGTTCGGGTAGAGCTCGACAATGGAGCCCGCCTCCCTGGCCCGGTCAGACACATCCGTGCCCGCGGGTTCATCCGGTGTGGCTGGCGACATCACGGCCGTCCCGTCGGGCGAGGCACCGGTCGCCGGCACGGCCGCCCCGCCCAGGACCGGACTGGCCACGAGACAGCAGATGCCGGCGATGGCTACCACCAGCAGGGCTCTCCAGGGCACGCGGTGTCTGGACCCGGGCTTGGTCATAAATCCTGGGGTGGGCGGAGCGGTGTCCCGGCGTTCACCCGTCGCGGTTGTCGAACCGCCACACAGCGGCGCCACCCGCGGCTTCACAGAAGAATGAAGACGGATGCCACGGGGTCGTACGGAAATCAGAGATCTCCGTGATGGCGTTGGACACCGTCCAACGAACCTGCAGGCGGGCGATGCCCGCGAGCAGCCGACGAGACTCCGCGTCTCGAACCACGTGACCCCGAGGCCGTTGACACATCCCCGTTCACCCGGTCGGTCGCCGGCACCCGGGCTCACTCGACGCTCGCCGTCGGACCCAGCTAGCACCGGCCCTGGCGCGAGTCCGGGCGAGAACCGGCTCTGCGAAGCGTCGCCCCAACCGAAACACCGAAGGGCAAACCGTCACTACACGAGGGCATGAGCGCCGAGCAGGGACAGCGGACGATACGGTGTCTGGTGGCGAAGGTCGGGCTGGACGGCCACGACCGCGGCGCACACGTCATCTCGCGAGCGCTCCGTGACGCCGGCTTCGAGGTTATCTACTCCGGGTTGCACCGCGCCCCCGAGGAGATCGTCCAGGCGACCGTTCAGGAGGACGTCGACGTGCTGGGGATCTCGATTCTCTCGGGTGCTCACGACACGCTCATCCCACAGATACTGGAGGGGCTCGAAGAGTACGGCGCGCTCGAGGATACGCTTGTCGTCGCCGGCGGTATCATCCCCGAGGAGGACCGACCGCCGCTCAAGGAGGCCGGGCTCGCCGAGATATTCGGTCCCGGGGCGTCGATGAACGAGATGATCGAGTTCATCCGCGAGAACGCGCCCGAGCGATGAGCCAGCGCTCGCTTGTCGAGGAGTTGCTCGCGGGCGACCACAGGGCCCTCGCGCGCGTCATAACCAACATCGAGAACCGTCGGGGGGGCTATCGGGAGCTGGTCTCCCAGTTGCACCGGCACACCGGAAACGCCGATATAATCGGCGTCACGGGGTCGCCCGGGTCGGGGAAATCCACCCTCGTCGACAAGCTCGCGGCGACCTACCGCGAGCGCGGCCTGACCGTCGGTGTCATCGCTATCGATCCATCGTCACCGTTCACCGGCGGGGCAGTGCTGGGTGACCGCATCCGGATGGGGTCGAACGTCGGCGACATGGACGTGTTCTTCCGGTCGATGTCCGCCCGGGGAACGCTGGGTGGCATCTCTACGGCCACCGCCGACGCGGTGAAGGCGCTCGATGCGTTCGGTAAGGACCGCATTCTCGTCGAGACGGTCGGGGCTGGCCAGAACGAGGTCGATATCGTCAAGACCGCCGACACGGTGACAGTGCTGGTGCCACCGGGCAGTGGCGACGACGTGCAGATGCTCAAGGCAGGTATCCTCGAGATCGGCGACATCTTCGTGGTCAACAAGGCCGACCTGCCCGGTGCCGACCGGACTGTCCAGGAGCTGCGTGACATGCTCCAGCACGGTGGCGCAGGCGTTCCCGACACCACGGGTCACCACGGCCCCGACGCGGCGATCGACGCCTTCGAGGGGGCAGACGGCAGTGCGTCGGCCTGGGATCCGGTCATCGTCGAAACAGTCGCAAACGACGGTGAGGGTATCGCCGATCTTATCGACGCCTTCGAGGCACACGCCGACCACCTCGACGAGACGGGCGAGCGAGAGGCAAACGCGCGTGCACGGTACGCCGCCGAGATCCGTCGCCTGCTGCGCGAGGACGTCAACGGGATGGTCGCGGCGGAACTCGACCGGCGAGGGGGTCTCGACGCGCTCGTGGGGCGGGTGATGGCCCGCGAGACCGACCCGTACACCGTCGCGGACGAACTCGTCGAGCCCGTCGCCGAGTGTGTCCGGGACCAGCGGGACGACTGAGCGTCCGGGGGTGGGCACGCCGAACCCGGCGAACCGCGGTGTTCCCGGCCTGCGTGGCCGGCGACAGGGCTTGTCAGCTCTCTGTTCCCCCTGGAGTCTGGGTATCGGGCCGGTCAGCCGATATCGTGCTCCGCCGGGAGATACTCGTGTTCTTCGAGTGTCGAGATGTGGACCTCGTCGAGCACCGCCTCGTTTGTCGCCTCCAGCACGACCGGTGGGGCGAGACCCGCCTCCAGAGCCTCCACCCAGCGGCCGAGGCAGAGACACCACCGGTCACCCGGCTCCAGTCCGGGGAACCCGATCCCCGGCCGGGGCGTGACGAGATCGTTACCCCGCTTGCGGCTGAACTCGAGGAACTCACGGGTCAGAACGGCACACACCTCGTGTCGGCCCCTGTCGGCGGGGTGGGTTCGACAGCAACCGTCCCGTTTGTACCCCGTCGTGGGGTCCTCGCCACAAACCGCCAGTTCTGTCCCGAGTACGTTTGTCACAGGCTTGTTTCGGGGTGGACCCACAAGACCGTTTGCACGGCGATGGGCCGTTGGAGAGAGGCGCCGAGGGTGAGATTTGAACTCACGAGTCCTCTCGGACACCTGCTCTCGAGGCAGGCGCCTTGGCCGGGCTAGGCTACCTCGGCTCGTGGTACTGTATCCGAGGGCTGTTCTTACCCGTTTCGGTTCCGCCGCCGGTCACAACCCTTTTTCACCGGTAGTGCCGAACCGGCGGTATGGCAGGCCGACCGGACGAGAGCGGTATCAGGGAGCGTCTGAGCGGGGTTCGGGACCCGGATCTGGGTGCGGATATCGTCTCGCTGTCGCTCGTCAACGAGATCGACATCGACCACGAGGCCGGGCTCGTTCGCGTCGATCTCGCGCTCGGGGCGCCGTATTCGCCGGCTGAGACCGCGATGGCGGCCGATGTTCGGGAGAGCCTCTCGGACAGCGGGTACGAGGTCGAACTCACGGCGACAGTCCGGGAGCGCGAGCCCGGATCGGTACTGGCGGGCGTGGGCAACATCATCGCCGTCGCGTCGGGCAAGGGCGGCGTCGGCAAGAGCACGGTCGCGGTCAACCTCGCGGCGGGGCTGGCAGACCTGGGTGCGAGTGTCGGCCTGTTCGACGCCGACGTGTACGGGCCGAACGTTCCCCGGCTGGTCGATGCCGACGAGCAGCCACAGGTCAGCAGCGAGGAGACGATCATCCCGCCCGAGCGGTACGGGATGAAGCTGATGAGCATGGACTTTCTGGTCGGACCCGACGACCCCGTTATCTGGCGCGGGCCGATGGTCCACAAGGTGCTCACACAGCTCTGGGAGGACGTCGAGTGGGGACAGCTCGACTACATGGTGGTCGATCTCCCACCAGGGACCGGCGACACACAGCTCTCGATGCTCCAGACCGTCCCGGTCACGGGTTCGGTCATCGTCACCACGCCACAGACAGTCGCCGTCGACGACGCCCGGAAAGGGCTGGAGATGTTCGCCGAGCACGAGACACCCGTGCTCGGCATCGTCGAGAACATGTCGGGCTTTCGGTGTCCCGAGTGTGGGAGCGAACACCAGATCTTCGGCGAGGGCGGTGGCCGTGCGTTTGCCGACGAGGTGGAGCTGCCGTTTCTCGGTGAGATCCCCCTCGACACCGCCGTCCGAGAGGGGGGTGACGGCGGTCAGTTGCCGGTTCTCGCAGACGGCGACACCGGGGACCTGCTCCGGGGGCTCGTCCGGCGCACCGCCGATATGCAGGGGCTCGTCCACCGCCGAACACGGAGCGACCCCTGAGACGGTGTCGACACAGGGCTCGGCCCGCAGGACGGTGTCAGCCCGGCCGAGAGAGCAAAACGAAATCGTTTTCGTTGGAACCCGCCCACCCTACAACAAGCGAGAACCCAATACGTTTCCCGATGCACCCACAACAGATCTCAGTGAGAGAGCTATGAGGTCGCGCCTGACTGTCCCCCGGAGGTGGTCACACGGTGTCAGATAGCCGGATACTGGTGCCGGTCTCCGCCTCCGGGACAATGCGTCGGACCGTCGAGTACGTCGTCCAGACGGCACTCGAGGGCGGAGAGGGGGCAACCGTCCGCCTTGTGTACGTGCACGGCGGGACCTTCGACGAGGAGAGCCCAGATACCGACGCCCAGCAGGCCGACGCACTGCTCGAGCGCGCGGCCGGCTGGGCGACCGACGCCGCCGACCGCGAGTTGACCGTCGAGACAGCCCATCTGGGCGGCGACAGGTACGTGTTCAGCCCGACAGACATCGCGGCGACTGTCGCCGCCGACGCGCACGCACAGGATATCAAGCGGGTCGTGGTGGACCCGGAGTACGACCCCGGAATCGGCTCACCGCTGCTCCGGTCGATAGCGGCGGAACTCGATCTGTGTCTGCAGGTTCCCGTCGAGGAGGCCCCCGTGAGCCGGTCGACCCGGCGACTGCAACTGCTCGAGCGGACGAGTGTGGGACAGATCGGTGCACTGTTTCTGGTCGCGTTCGGGTTCTACCAGGTGCTCGGCGGCAACTTCGCGTGGGTCACGGCCGGTCTGGGTGCGATTGACTGGTTCGACGTCGTGACCGGCACCGTTGCGGCGGCGGTCACGGCGGTCGGCCTCTCGCAGGTCAGCTTCACGAGATCCCCCGACCGTGCGACCCCCGGTCGTCTGCTGCGTCAGGTTGTCTACATCCCGTACCTGCTCGTGGAGATCCTCAGGTCGAACGTCATCGTGGCGGGGGTCATCCTCCACCCGCAGCTGCCGATCGAGCCGCGGTTGGTCAAGCTCCGGCCGGCGCTGTGGGGTGGGCTTCCGATGACAGTCTACGCGAACAGCGTCACACTCACCCCGGGCACGCTCTCGGTGCGTATTGACGGCCGCCGGTTGCTCGTCCACACACTGCTGCCCCAGACCCGCGAGGGACTGCTCGACGGGGGGCTCGAACGTGCTGTCCGGTTCGTGTTCTACGGGCGCGAGGCGATGGGGACACCGAGTCCGCGCGAGCGGGGCGAGGCGGAACTCGTCGCCACCGAGCGGGTCACTGGGAGTGCTGGAGCGGGGGCCAGCCAGTCCAGCCCCGAGGCGGATACTGACAGCCCCGATGACCAGGAGGTGGGAGGATGATACCGGGTGTCTCGGGTGACCTGGTCACGCAGGTGTTCCTGGTAGCGGCGGCGGTTTTCATGTTGCTCGCGATCGCAATGTTCTACCGGGCAGTCAAGGGACCGACGACACAGGACCGGGTGCTCGCGGTGAACGTGCTCGGGACCAACACTGTCGTGGTGCTGGCGCTGCTGGGTGCCGGTCTGGGCGAGGACTCGCTGTTGGATGTGGCGCTGGTGTACGCGCTTCTCAACTTCCTGATGGCGGTCGCCATCTCGAAGTTCACCGTCGAACGGGGGGGAGTGCTGTGATCGAGAGCCTCCGGACGGTCGGGATTGTCGGGTTCGTGCTGTTGGGGCTGTTTTTCAGCTTCGTCACGGCGACGGGTGTCATCCGGCTGCCGGATGTCTACTCCCGGGCCCACACCGCATCGCAGGCCGACGCACTTGGCACGGGTTTCGCACTCGCCGGGGTCGCGCTCGCGCTCGGGTGGAGCAGTACGACCGTGAAGACGGTGTTACTGCTGTTTTTCATCTTCCTCACCAACCCGACCGCCGCCCACGCGATCTCGCGGGCCGCCCACGAGCAGGGTATCGAGCCCTGGACGACCGACGACGACCGGACCGACCGGGACCTCCACGAGGAGGCCAGCAGCCGAGAACTCCCCGATGGCGGCCGCGTAGGGAGGGATCACGACAGGCCCGACAGCGGCCCCACAGGCGCCCAGACCGGTCCGACCGAGCAGACAGAGGGTGAGTCGCCATGACTGACGCGTTCGCGGCGGTGCTTTTCCTGTTCGTGGTGGGGACAGCGCTCGCCACGGCGGCGTTCCGGGACACGCTTGTCGTTATCGTCGTCTTCGCGGCCTACAGCCTCGGGATGGCGCTTTTTTACGCGCTGTTGCTCGCGCCGGACGTGGCGATGACGGAAGCCGCCATCGGAGCCGGTGTGACGACCCTCCTGCTGTTGCTGACCCTTGCAGAGACCGTCCACGAGGACCCCGACAGACTCCTCGAGCGGCCGAACCTGCCGGCGCTGCTCGTGTTCGGCGGGTTGCTTGCGGCGCTTCTGGCCACCGTCGGTCAGTTCCCCCCAATCGGCGACCCCGGGAACCTCGTCTGGGACAATCCCGGCGTCACCCAGTACTACATCGAGAACGCCTACCGGGACACCGGCGTCGAGAACGCCGTGACCGCCGTCCTCGCGGGCTACCGTGGGTTCGACACGTTCGGCGAGGCGGTCGTGGTGTTCTCCGCCGGTATCGGCGCGCTCATCGTTCTCCGGCAGGTGGTGTTCACCCGTGAATGACGAGCAGGACCCGACCGACGGCGACCGCGTCAGCCGGGACTGGAACGGTGTCCGTACGGACGTCGAGGGGCCATCCACGGACCCCTACATCGAGAGTCAGATCATCATGATGACGGTGCGGGTGGTTGCGCCGTTTGCACTGACATACGGGCTCTTTCTGATGTTCCACGGCGCGGACACCCCGGGCGGGAGCTTCCAGGGAGGGGCCATCATCGGCGCGACGGTGCTGATGGTGGCGTTCGCGTTCGGCATCGAACCCACACGAGACTGGTTGCGCAACCGGACGGTCGTGGCACTCGCGGCCGGCGGGACTGCCCTATTCACGCTCGTCGGGCTCGTCCCGGTGCTCGCCGGCGAGAGCTTCCTCGCACACCCGTTCTACGAGGAGCGGTTCGGCATCGACACCAAGTGGGCGCTAGAGGCCATCGAGATCGGCGGGGTCGCGCCGATTGTCGCCGGTGTCGTCGTTGGCCTGTTTTTTATCATCGCTGCGGGTGTGTCCGGCGGCCCGGACGACCCGGCCGACGGGGAGCTGCGGGCTGACGGCGGCCCGGACGGGCCGACAGCCGACGGCGAGCCCGGGCCGACCAGCGGGGCCGACGGCGGACCCGTCATCTGTGACAACGCGGGAGACGGTGACCCTGGTGGTGGGGACACCACCGGGGGCATTGGGGGTGAGCGGCGATGATAGACCTGCTGGTGAGCCGGTACACCTACGTCCTGTTCGCGGTTCTTCTGGTGGTCGGGCTCTACATGGTCGTGGTCAGTTCCAACCTGGTGAAGAAGGTCATCGGGCTGAACCTGTTCCAGACGGCGATCTTCCTGTTTTTCGTGACGACCGCGTTCGTCGAGGACGGCTCCGCGCCGGTCATCCCGCAGGAGGCCACAGCGGGGGAGCCGTTCGCGAGCCCGCTCCCACACGTTATCGTGCTGACAGCAATTGTCGTGGGTGTGGCGCTGACGGCACTCGCACTCGCGCTTATCGTCCGCATCTACGACGGGTACGGTACGCTCGATGTGGAGACGCTCCGCAGGGTGCGCAGCGACCAGCAGGTCACGGAGGGGGGAGAGGTCGATGACTGACCTGGCGACGCTCACACCGGCGCTGCTGGTCGCGGTGCCAATTCTCGCGGCGACGCTGCCACTCGCACTGGGGTTGGGCTGGGAGCGGGTCGGCTGGCCGGTCGCAACGGCCGCCCTCGCCGTCGAGGCCGCCCTCGCCGCCTGGCTCGCTGTCGCCGTCTTCGTCGACGGCCGGCGGGTCGTCCACGTGCTCGGCGGTGACACGTTCGGCCGCCCCGAGGAGCAACTCTCCTCCGGGGAGTCAACGGAGGGGTTCGCGGTCGGTATCGAGCTCGTCGCGGACGCGCTCTCGGGGGTGGTGGTCCTGCTGGTGGCGGGTGTCGCGCTCGCGACGCTCGCGTTCGCCCGCCGGGCCGGCCCCCGGACGAACGCCTTCTACAGCGGCTACTTGCTGCTGACCGGCGGGCTGATGGGTGTTGTCCTGACGGGTGACCTGTTCAACCTCTTTGTCTTCCTCGAGATCGTTGGCCTCGCCGCGTACGCGCTGGTCGCGAGCGACCGCTCGCCGGCCTCGGCGGTCGCGGCGCTCAAGTACCTCGTCATCGGGACGGCCGGCGCGTCGCTGTATCTGGTCGGTGTCGGCTACCTCTTTCTGACCACCGGGGCGCTGAACATGGTCGACGTCTCGCGGTCGCTGGCCGGCGACCCAACCTGGGTGGAGGGGCCCCTGTACGGCGAGACGATGGTGATCGCGGCGTTCGGGTTCATCGCGGTCGGGTTGCTCGCGAAGGTCGCCATCTATCCGTTACACACCTGGCAGCCAGACGCCTACGCCGCGGCCCCCGACACCGTGACCATCTACATCTCCGCGCTTGTCTCGACATCGGCGGCGTACGCGCTGGCGCGGCTCACCTGGAACGTGTTCACCCCGGCGTTTTTCGACGCGACCGTCGGAGCGGAACTCGCATTGAACGGTGTCCTCGCGCTCGCGGCGCTGTCGGTGCTGGTGGGGAGCGTGCTGGCCGCGATGCAGCGCCGCGTCAAGCGGATGTTCGCCTACTCCTCAGTTGCGCAGTTCGGCCTCATCGTGCTCGGCATCGGGATAGCCGTCCACCCGGTGAGCAACGAGACGGCCGCAACCTTCGCCGTGTACGGCGTCGTTATCCATCTGGCCGCCCACGCGCTGCTCAAGGGTGGGCTGTTCGCCACCGCGGGTGCGCTCGCTCGGGGAAGCGGCGCACGCACCCTCCAGGGGTACGCCGGCCTGGCAAAGCGGCGGCCACTCCTCGCCGGGGCGATGGCGACGCTCGGCTTCGGCATCATCGGCGTCCCGCCGACGGTGGGCTTTGTCGGCAAGTGGTACCTCGCGGTGGCCTCCGTCGAGTCGGGGCTGTGGCCGGTTGTGTTCGTCGTCTTTGCCAGCACGCTGCTGACGCTGCTGTACGTGGCGCGCATCCTGGAACGGCTCTACTTCTCCCCGGCGGGTGGGCCGTCGTACCCGGACCCAGACGCGCTTGTCGCCGACGGCGGGGGTCGCGGGCTCACCCTCGGGATGGTCGGTCTCGCGGTGGGCGCGGCCGTGGTCTCGTTCGCGCTTGGCCTGGGCGGCGGTGCGCTGACCGAGGCGGTGGACCCGGTTGCCGAGGCGGTTCTGGAGCGTTCGCCGGAGGTGGGCGGTGATGAGTGAGCTCGTCACCTCCTGGCGGCCGCTGGCGGCGGTGCTCGTCTCTGCGGTTGCGGTGTCGCTCATCGTCGCCTCCTCCCGCCGGCAGAACGTCCGCGAGAGCTGGTCGGTGCTGGCCGCCGTCCTGAAGTTCGGTATCGTCGCCAGCATGCTCCCGGGTGTGCTCGACGGCACCGAGTACCGCTGGTCGCTCGGGATGGTTCCCGGTCTGCGCGACGAGTTCGTTCTCGGGATCGAGCTCAGCCTGCGGGCCGACGCGCTCGGGATGCTGTTTGCCCTGCTCGCGAGTTTCCTCTGGATACTCACTGTGTTCTACTGTGCGGGCTACATGCGCGGGCTGGGCGAACCCAACCAGACCCGGTTTTTTGCGGCGTTTGCCGCCTCGCTGTCGGCGGCCATCGGTATCGCCTTCGCGGAGAACCTCGTCGTGCTGTTCCTGTTTTACGAGCTGCTCTCCATTGTCACCTACCCGCTGGTGGCCCACGACGAGACCAACGAGGCGCGGGCGGCCGGCCGGAAGTACCTGGCGTACACGTTTTTCGGCGGGGGCTTTCTGGTGCTGGGCGGGTCGGCACTGACCTGGTGGCTCACCGGCCAGGCCGACCCTGAGGACGTCTCCTGGGCCGAGGCCGGTGAGTCGACCGCCACCGTCTCGTTCGGAGAGACCTTCGAGGCACTCGAAGCTGTACACGGCGCCGGTATCGTCGCCGAGCCGCTGTTCGTGCTCACCTTCGCTATGCTCGCGCTCGGGTTCGGCACGAAGGCGGCCATCATGCCGCTTCACTCCTGGCTGCCCGACGCGATGGTCGCACCCACCCCCGTCTCGGGCCTGCTGCACGCGGTGGCGGTCGTCAAATCCGGCGCGTTCGGCGTCTCCCGGGTGGTGCTCGACGTGTTCGAACCGGAGCTGACCGCCACGCTCGGGATGCATGTTGCGCTTGCGGCCCTCGCGGCGTTCAGCTTCACCATGGCGTCGTTTATCGCCCTGCGCAAGGACAATCTCAAGCGGCGGCTCGCCTACTCGACGGCATCCCAGCTCGCCTACATCATCATGGGTGTCGCGCTGCTCGTTCCGGCCGGTGTCGCTGGCGGCCTGCTCCACATCCCCGCCCACGCCTTTATGAAGCTCACGCTGTTTTTCTGTGCCGGTGCCATCCACGTCGAGACCCACACCGACGACATCTCGCAGATGGCCGGCATCGGCAAGCGCATGCCGCTGACGATGGGGGCGTTCGCCGTCGCCGCAGCGGGGATGGCTGGTATCCCGCTGATCGCCGGGTTCGTCTCGAAGTTCTACATGCTCGTGGGCGCCATCCAGATGACCGACTCGCCGGTGGTCGGCGAACCCACCGCCGCGGGGTTCGTCTTCGCGGCGGCGCTCATCCTCTCCGGTATCCTCAACGTCGCGTACTTCTGGCCGGTGGTCTACACCGCCTTCTTCGAGAGCGAGGACGCACACGATGCCAAGCCCCTCGTCGAGTTCCCGGTCGGTGGTGTCGCCGCCTCGTACGGCGTGCTCGGCGACCAGGGGGTTCGCTCCGACGGTGGACCCACCGTCGAGACTGGGGGCGAGGCCCGTCCCGACCACGACAGCACCGACGGGAGTCACGACCACGGCGGCGCGCCGCAAGGCGGGTGGGAGCGCCGGTCGCCGGCCGGGGAAAGCACCTGGCTGATGTTGCTGCCTATCACGGTCATCGTGACGGGTGCTGTCGTGCTCGGTATCGTGCCCGCCGACGTAGGCTTTCTCGAACTCGCGCGTGATGTGGCAGAGGCCGCAACCGGTGGGGAGGTGAGTCTCTGATGGCGGTCGATCTTCTCACCGTCGTGCCGCCGGCGTTCGTGGTGCTCGCGGCGGCGGTCGCCGTGGTGGTCCTCCCGAGGCTGGCTGGCCACCTCGCCGGCGCGGCGAGCACCCTCTGGGTGCTCGCGGTCGCGCTTCTCGCACCCACCGGACAGCACTGGACTGGCACCTTCCTCGGGTTCGAGGGGGTCGTTTTCTTCCAGGTCGACGGCCTCTCACAGCTCGTCGCGCTCGCCGGCGGGGTTCTCGCCACGGCGGCCGTTGGCTACGCCTACAGCAGCGGGGCCCCACGGGCTGTGACCGCGTTTGCACTCGCCTACGTCGCGGCGACGGTTGGCGTTATCTTCGCAGGCGACTGGCTGACGCTCATCTTCTGGTGGGAGCTGATGGCCGTCACGAGCACGCTGCTGGTCTGGCACCACGGCGGGGAGGCGGTTCGCGCGGGCTACCGGTACGCGGTTGCCCACGGCATCGGCGGGAGTCTGGTGCTGTTCGCGGTGACGTGGCATCTCGCGGCCGGGGGTGGCCTGCCGGTCAGTGGCGGTATCGCCGCGGGGTCGGCGACACCGCTCTCGGCGCTTGGCGTCGACGCGACAGCCCCGGCGGTGCTTGCAGCCGTCGGCATCGGTGTCAACTGCGGCTTCATCGGTCTGCACACCTGGCTCCCCGATACGTACCCCCGACCACACGTGGCTGCCTCGGTGTTCCTCTCGGTGTTCACCACCAAAACCGGCGCGTACGTCCTCCTGCAGGCGTTTCCCGAGGGATCGATGCTGCTCGCGTACATGGGCGGTGCGATGGCGGTCTACGGCGTCGTCTTCGCCCTGCTCCAGCACGACATGCGCGCGCTGCTGTCCTACCACATCATGGCCCAGGTCGGCTACATGACCGCAGGTATCGGGCTGGTCGCCGCCGGTTCGACCGCCGGATCCGTCGGCGCGATGATGCACGCCTCGAACAACATCCTGTTCAAGGCGCTGCTGTTCATGGCCTGTGGTGTCGTCGTCTACCGGACCGGGGTGAACGACCTCTACGAACTCGGCGGACTCTGGCGGAAGATGCCGGTCGCGGCCGCCGGCTTCCTGCTCGGAGCGCTCTCGATCACCGCCGTGCCGCCGTTCAACGGCTTCGTGAGCAAGGGGCTGATTCTCGACGCCGCCGACCCGGGTGCCCCCTACACCGGCCTCACCGGCGGCGAAACCGCCGTCTACTGGCTGCTGTATCTCGGTGCCATCGGCACGTTCCTCTCGTTTATCAAGCTGGGGTACTACGTCTTCCTGCACGGCGAGTTCGACGGACAGGTGCGAGACGCGCGGGCGGGTCAGGCTGTCGCGATGCTCTCGGTCGGGGGGCTCTGTCTCGTCGCCGGCGTCCCCGGCGTCTGGCAGTGGGTTGCCGACACCGCCGTCACCGCTTCCGAGCTCTCGGCGGTCGACCAGGCCGTCCAGACGGAGGCGTTCAACCCCTACAGCACCGGTCACTTCACCGACGCCGCGGTTCTCGCGACCGTCAGTGTCGTCTCGTTCCCGGTCGTCAGGCGCATCCTCTCCCGGCTCGGCGAGCTGCCCGATATCGGTGTGGTGCTGAACCCGCTCACCTTCTACGCGGGGAGGATGGGTGTTTACGCGGTCACCGGGGCGTTCGCGACCGTCGACCGCGGCGGTGTCCGGTTGGTGCGGACCTGCTACTGGGTCAGTGCGAACCCGGTGACCGCCGCCCGACGGGTTGCCGCCCGACTCCCGGCCGACCTGCGACCCGCGTTCGCAGACGAGGAGCACACACCGGACGGGGGTCGTGTCTCGCGGCTCTACCTGCGGGCCGGCATCGGAACCTCTGTTCTCCTGCTTGCGGCTCTGCTGACGCTGTTTCTTCTCGTCTCGCTGTGACCGCGGTACACAACACCTTTGAGCCTCTGTACACAACCGACAGGTGATGGAGTGGTCGCCCCAGGATATCTCATCCGGAGGCGAACCACGGCACCGCCCTGTGACCGTGTTTCTCGCCACGCTTGCGGTTGTACTCGCTGTCGGAGTGGTAGCCGCCGGTGTGGTGGCCGGCGTTCAGGGCCCGCTTGACACCCGGGAGACGGCGAACACGCAGGCGGGTGTCGAGTCGCTCCTTGCACAGGATATCGACGCGGACGCGGTGGTGCTCGCGGCGGAGATCCGGCCGGACGGGGATGCTGACTGGCGGGTCACCTACCAGCTGACCCTCGACTCCGAGGAGCGTGTGACTGCCTTCGAGGAGCTGCGTGACGATGTCGAGACGGGGCCGGGGGCGTATCTCGACCCGTTCGAGGACCGCATGGAGACAACCGCAGCCAACGCGGCCGAGACCACCGGCCGGGAGATGCGCGTCGAGGCCTTCAGCGTCGAGGCCGAGCGGGAGACCCAGCCACAGGGGGCGCTCGGGCTGGTCACGTTCCGGTTCGACTGGGTCGGGTTCGCCGCTGTCGACGACGACACCATCCGGGCGGGCGACGCGCTCGACCGGCTGATCCTGGGTGACGGCGAGCGTCTGGTGCTCAGCTGGCCGGCCGAGTTCAGCCACCAGACGAGTTCGCCGGCGCCGGACACGGTCGAGCAACAGCGTGTCGTCTGGCGTGGCCCGGTCGAGTTCGACGACGGCCAGCCACGCACTGAACTGACGACCGACGACGAGATCGACACCAGGCTCGCGCTGGCAGCACTCGGGGCAGTCGTCGGAGGGCTCGCTGTGGCGGTGCTCGTCTGGCGACGCCGGACCGGGACCGACCCTCCCGACTCGGCGGAGACGGCTGCCACGGGCGGGACGGAACCACAGGAGGGCGGAGCCGGCGAACAGGGACCACCACCCGAACTGCTGAGCAACGAGGAACGGGTCCTGCGGTTGCTCGAACAGAACGGTGGTCGGATGAAACAGAAGGCCGTCGCGGAGGAACTCGACTGGACGGCCGCGAAGACGAGTCAGGTCGTCTCGGACCTCAGAGAGCAGGGGACCGTCGAGTCGTTCCGCCTCGGCCGCGAGAACGTGCTCACACTCCCGGACGTCGACATTGTCGGTACCGGGGATGATGAGCAGTCACCCCCGGACGGGGCGGCCTGATACTGATTAGTGCGACTGTTTACCGGTACGACCGCCCGTTGTTTGGCGGTCGATACCGAAATGACTCGCGATAACCACTGTGAGACCGTCACGTGCGGTGCCGGCCCGGAGGTCAGTTGATGTCGGCAGCCTCGAACCGGACGTAGCCAACGGCAAGTGGTATGCCCATCCAGAACAGGAGCAACAGCGCCCCGACCCACTCCTGGAGAACAACGGGGTCACCGGTCGAGATGCCGCCGAACAGCCCCTCGCTCGTCCGGAGCGCGGCCTGGGTTGGCGTCGCTCCGGCGATCGCCTCGAACCACGTCGGCAGGTCGGTCCCGGGGAGGTCGCGGTTCAGCGCATAGTACAACCCCAGTGGAATGGTGTCCCAGAGGAACTCGAAGGTGGCGTAGATGCCGACGACTGCGCCGAGTGCCTTGCCGCGACTGGCGACACCCCCGGAGACACCCACCGCGATGGCCACGAAGGCCGCGCCGACGAGCGCAACGCCGGTGACGAACTCGACAAACTCGGTGCCGGGGAGGTCGCCGTACAGAGCGAACGCAAACGGGACCGCAAGCGCGAACCCGAGCAGTATCGGAACGACCACGACCGCGGTCCGACCCACAAGCTTGCCGACCAGCACCTCCCAGCGTTTCAGCGGCAGACTCAACACCATCCGAACGCTGCCGGTTTCGCGCTCGCCGACGATTGCCATGTAGCCGACCACGAGCGCGACGATGGGGATGAGAAACCCGGTCACGCCGCCGAGCACCTCCACCCCGTCGCTCGCGCTGGCGTCGGAGCCGTCGAGTGCCCAGGGGACCAGCATGCCGAGGTACGCCAGTATCAGGACAAGAGCCGACAGCGCCCAGAACATCTTCGAGCGAATCGCATCGGCGAAGTCCTTCCGTGCAACGTGGAGCCAGTACATCAGGCGGTCACCTCCCGGCGGTCGCCCGTGAGTTCGGCGAAGACGCTCTCCAGGCTCTCCTCGTGCAGGTCGAAATCGACGATGCGGGCGTCGGTTCCAGCGACCGCGTTCATCACCGGGCCCTTCGCGTCCGCGCCGGTCAGCGAGGCACGAACGGTACTGCCCTCAACGGCCACCGAGGCGACGCCCTCGGTCGCCCGGACGGCCTCGGCCACGGCGTCGACCGTCCCCTCGACAGTCACCGACAGCTGGAGGCCGCCGCCGACCGAACTCCGGAGGGCGGCGACGGTGTCCTCGGCGATGAGCCGTCCGTCGAGGAGCACGCCCACGCGGTCACAGACGGCCTCGACCTGCTCCATGATGTGACTCGAAAAGAAGACTGTCGCACCCCGCTCGTTTTCCGCGGTGATGATATCCCGCATCAGCCGTGCGCCGTTGGGGTCCAGCCCGCTCGTTGGCTCGTCGAGTATCAACAGTTCCGGGTCGTCGACAAGCGCCATCGCCAACCGGAGTCGCTGTGCCATCCCAGTCGAGAACGCTCCCGCCTTGCGGTCGGCCGCCTCGGGGATGCCGACCCGCTCCAGCAGCGCATCCGGGTCGTCGTCGGCCTTCTTCACGTCGATGACGAACTCGAGATGCTTGCGCGCGGTCAACCGGTCGTAGAGTTCGGCGTGGGCCGGCAACACCCCGATCTGCCCCCGCACCTCCCGAATCTCCTCGCCGACATCGTGGCCCAGCACCTCGGCGCTTCCACTGGTCCGGTGGACCAGCCCCAGCAACAGGTTGATTGTCGTCGTCTTGCCGGCTCCGTTCGGCCCGAGAAAGCCGTAAATCTCGCCGGATTCGACGCGTAAGTTCAACTCCTCAACCGCGACGACGTCACGGTACGTTTTGGTCAGCCCGCGCGTTTCGATTGCTGGCATCGTTCTGAACGTGTACACTCAGCGTCTTGTATCTGTTTGGTTGTCCACGAAACGGCACCGTCGCACCGACCGGATCGCGCCGGCCCCGGCCCCCACCGGTCCGGCAGTCACGGCGGGTCCCGCCTCAGGGGGTCCACTGCCGACAGGACAGACGGGTTTTTATCGGCTGCGGACAAACCCCGTGTATGGCAGACATCGATGTCACCAGCACGAGCACAGAAGGGTACGCGACCACGAGCACCATCGGCGAGTGGGAGCTGACCATCGACGCGACCGACCGAGAGGGGCCGAACCCCAACGCTGTTCTGGCGGCGAACTACGCCTCCTGTTTCATCCCGGCGTTTCGCGTCGGCGCGAACAAGGAGGGCTTCGACGACCTGGGCACCGTCCACGTCGACGTTGCGGCCGACCTCGACGACGAGGACGATATCGCGGCGATCGCCTTCGAGGTCGCGGTTGAGGCCGACCTCGGGGATGCGGTCGGTGACGTGGTCGCCCGCGCCGAGGATATCTGTCACGTCCACACGGCGCTGCGCGAGGATCTGCAGGCGGCGGTCACCGTCGAGGACGGCGCGGACATCTGAGGAGGGCGGTCACACTCTGCAACGCCGGGATATCCCGGTGACTGACTCGGCGTCAGCTCGACGCGGTCCTGGCTATCCGCGTTCAAGCGGCCGGTGCTGTCAGTGGTCGTCGTTCTCGCGCATCTCCACGACGTTGAGATGCATGATGTGCAGGTGTGTGCCGACGCCGAACAGGAGCAGACCGAGGCCGATGAACAGTGCCGGCATGACCAGCACGTCGTATGCATCACGGAGGTCCAGTCCGCCAGCATCCGGGGCCAGCAGTGTGACGATGCCGACGAGGCTGGTCAGTACGATGACGGTGAATCCGGCCTGGAGATACCGGTAGCAGGTTTTCGTGTCCTCGAGCAGATAGGATTTGTAGTGGTCGCTCATGACGATGCACGCTCCGGTTCGGCCGCGTTCGTGCTGTGTTGCACGGCTGGCTGTTCCAGCCGTTCGGTCTTAACGCCTGCACTCGATTACAGAACAGGCGGTGTCGAGGTCGACACGGCAAGCGGTGGTCGGTCAAGACACGACAGCAACGGAGTGTCAGCTCCACCCGGAACCGCCGTCGCGGTGACACAGCCGACACAGACGCGCCTGCCGGGACTGATCGCGTCGTGGGAACGCATCACAACGCCCGCAGGAAACGGGGGGCTTTTACGTCTGGGTGGGAAAATACCGGTACAGTCTAGTGGCGCGACGTGGAAGCGTCCGGCATGACAGTCAGCGTGCTCGTGCCGTCGTCGCTCGTCCGCGAGGCGGACAAGCGGGAGGCGACCCGCAAACTGGGATCCGTGGCCCGTGCGGCCACGATCTTCCGTGTGGACCGGCTCACGGTCTACCCGGACCCCGAGGGCGAGCGCGGTGACGACGGGTTCGTCGCAACCGTGCTGCGGTACGCCGCGACGCCACCGCACCTCCGAAAGGAGGTGTGGGACGAGCGGGACGAACTGGAACACGTCGGCGTGATGCCGCCGCTCCGCGTGCGTTCACAGACCGGCTCCGGACCGAAGCGTTCGGGGTCGTCAAGACAGGGAATCGTGACCGAGGTCGGAACTGATGGTCGCGTTCGGGTCAATTGCGGACTGCAACACCCGGTCTCGCTTCCGGTGCCGCCCGGTATGGCGACACCAGCGGAGGGGGAGCGTGTCACCGTCAGAGTCTCTTCGCGAGAGCCGGTCCGGGCGAAGCTCGTCGACGTGCCCTCGCCGGGCTACGTCGTCGACACCACGGACCTCGACACTGCGCTCGCCCGCGAGGATGCAGGGACGGCCATCGCATCCTCGCGCTACGGCGAGCGGTTGCATCCCGGTCGTCTCCAGGCGTTGGAAGCGCAACAGGATGGCCGGCGGTCGTACACGGTCGCGTTCGGAGCACCCGAGCGTGGCCTCCCGGCAATCTGCGGGCTCGACCCGGATGCCGTCCGCGAGGCAGATGAGACTGGCCGGTTTGACCTCTGGCTGAACACGGTTCCGCGTCAAGGCAGCGAGGTGGTGCGAACGGAGGAGGCCATGTTCGCGACGCTTGCCTGCCTGAACCTGATGGAGTAACCCATGCCAGAACCAGACAGACCACGCAAAGGCTCGATGGGCTTCAGCCCGCGGAGCCGCGCGTCCGACGAGACGCCACGGTTCGGGAGCTGGCCCGACGACGACGGTCAGCCCGCCCCGCAGGGTTTTGCCGGCTACAAGGCCGGCATGACCCACGTGACGATGATCAACGACCAGCCGGAGTCCCCCCGAGAGGGGCTGGAGGAGACAGTTCCGGTGACGGTCGTCGAGACGCCACCGGTCCGCGTTGTTGGGCTTCGAGCCTACGAACAGACACCGTACGGTATGCGGCCGCTGACGGAGGTCTGGACCGACGAGTTCCACCCGGAGCTCGACCGGGCACTCGATCTGCCCTCGGAGCCGGACCCGGTCGCGGAGGAACAGCTACAGACGGCACTCGAGTCGGGCGACCTCGCGGACGTGCGTGTCATCACACACACTGTCCCGGACGGGGTCGACGGCGTGCCGAAAAAGGAACCAGACGTGATGGAGAACCGCATCGGCGGCGGCTCGGTCGCCGACCGTGTCGACCGGGGGCTCGAACTGCTCGCCGACGGCGAGTACACGATGACCGACGTGTTCCGCGCCGGCGAGTACGCCGACGTCGCGGGGGTCACGACCGGCGAGGGCACCCAGGGCCCGGTCAAGCGCTGGGGTGTCCAGAAGCGCAAGGGCAAACACAAACGCCAGGGCTGGCGGCGCCGTATCGGCAACCTCGGCCCCTGGAACCCCTCCCGCGTGCGGTCGACAGTCCCTCAGCAGGGCCAGACGGGCTACCACCAGCGGACCGAACTCAACAAGCGCCTCGTCGCTATCGAGGACGACGGGTTGGCGGTCGACGGCGGCCTCGTCGAGTACGGCGACGTCTCGGGGGCGTACACCCTGGTGAAAGGCTCGGTGCCCGGCCCGACAAAGCGGCTGGTGCGCCTGCGCCCCGCGGTGCGGCCGAACGATCAGCCGCGTCTCGACCCCGAGGTGCGGTACGTCTCGACGGAATCGAGTCAGGGGTGAACAATGCAGGCCACAGTACACACACTCGACGGCGAGGATGACGGGACACGCGAACTGCCCGGTATCTTCGAGACACCGTTCCGGCCGGACCTCATCCGCCGGGCGGTTGTCGCGGCACAGGCAAACAGAAAACAGGACTACGGTGCCGACGAGTACGCCGGGCTCCGGACACCCGCGGAGTCGTTCGGGAGCGGTCGCGGACAGGCACACGTCCCCCGCGAGGGCGGCCAGGCTCGCCGGGTCCCACAGACGGTGGGCGGTCGCCCGGCGCACCCGCCCAAGACCGAAAAGGACCGCTCGGTCGACATCAACAACAAGGAGCGCCGCAAGGCGGTCAGATCGGCCATCGCGGCCACTGCCGACACCGACCTGGTTCGCGAGCGCGGCCACGAGTTCGACGAGGACACCGCGTTGCCGCTCGTGGTCACAGACGCGTTCGAGGAACTGGAGAAGACTCAGGCGGTTGTCGACGTTCTGGAGGCGCTGGGTGTCCACGCGGATATCGAGCGGGCCGACGACGCGACGGTCCGGGCCGGTCAGGGGACAACCCGCGGCCGGAAGTACCGGCGGCCGACCTCGATCCTGTTTGTCACCAGCGGGGAGCCCTCCCGGGCGGCCCGCAATCTCGCGGGCGCGGACGTGACGACAGCCCACGAGGTCGACGCCGAGGAGCTCGCACCCGGCACCCACCCCGGCCGGCTGACGGTGTGGACCGAGTCGGCCATCGAGGAGGTGAGCGACCGATGACAGAGCACATCAAGTTCCCCAAGGTCACCGAGAAGACCGTCGACAAGATGGACTTCGAGAACAAGCTCGTGTTCATCTGTTATCCCGACTCCCGGAAGGAGGAGATCGCCGGCGAGATCGAGCAGCGGTACGACGTGACAGTCGAGGGTGTCTCGGCGATGGTGACCCCACGCGGGGAGAAAAAGGCGGAGGTACAGCTCGCACCCGAACACGACGCACAGGAGATCGCCTCGCGGATCGGGGTGTTCTGACCATGGGACGACGCATTCGCGGACAGCGGCGTGGTCGGGGAGGTTCGACGTTCCGTGCCCCCTCGCACCGCTACAAGGCCGAGCTGTCCCACCGGACCGTCGGGGACGACGACGTGGTGCGCGGTGAGGTCGTCGACATAGAGCACGATCCCGCCCGGAGCGCGCCGATCGCGGCCATCGAGTTCGAGGATGGCGACCAGCGACTCGTGCTCGCCCCGGAGGGTATCGCGGTCGGTGACGAGATACAGGTCGGCGTCTCGGCGGCGATCGAGGCGGGCAACACGCTCCCGCTGGCGGAGATCCCGGAAGGTGTGCCCGTCTGTAACGTCGAGGCAAACCCCGGAGACGGCGGCAAGTTCGCCCGGGCGTCGGGTGTGAGCGCGACCCTGCTGACTCACGAACGGTCGGCGACGGTCGTGGAGTTGCCCTCCGGCGAACTGAAGCGTCTCTCCCCGGACTGCCGGGCGACCATCGGGGTCGTCGCGGGCGGCGGGCGGACGGAGAAGCCGATCGTCAAGGCGGGGAAGAAATACCACAAGGCAAAGGCACGCGGGATGGTCTGGCCCCGGGTGCGTGGTGTGGCGATGAACGCCGTCGACCACCCGTTCGGTGGTGGTGGCCGCCAGCACCCCGGCCGACCGAAGAGTATCTCCCGGGATGCGGCACCGGGGCGCAAGGTCGGCGACATCGCCTCACGCCGGACCGGACGAGGTGGTGAGTAATGAGCTCACAGGACTACCAGATCGGCCACGAGGGCGAGTTTACCTACCGTGGCTACACGCTCGAGGAGTTGCAGGCAATGGAGCGAGACGAGGTTGCGGAACTGCTTCCCGCGCGACAGCGGCGAACCATCAACCGCGGTCTGTCCGTCGAGCAGGAGAAGCTGCTCGCCGAGGCCAGCGAGGCCGGCGAGACCGAAACCGCGAACGACCCCATTCGAACGCATCTGCGGGACATGCCGATACTCCCGGAGATGGTGGGGATCACGTTCGCGGTCCACAACGGGCAGGGCTTCGAGCGGGTGCAGGTCGAACCGGAGATGCTCGGTCACTACCTCGGCGAGTTCCAGCTGACCCGCCAGGATGTCGAGCACGGACAGGCCGGCATCGGGGCGACCCGCTCCTCGAAGTTCGTACCACTCAAGTAACCATGGGAATCAGCTACTCAGTCGACGCCGACCCGGACACAACCGCGCGAGCGATGCTCCGGGAGCGGCAGATCAGCCTCAAGCACAGCACGGAGATCGCCCGCGAAATCAAGGGGATGCGCGCCGGCGACGCCGCCGCGTACCTCCAGCAGGTGAGCGCACAGGAGCGGTCGGTGCCGATGCGCCAGCACAGCGCCGGCGCGGGCCACCGCGACGATATCGACGGCTGGGACGCCGGCCGCTACCCCGAGAAGGCCGCCGACGCGTTTCTCGACCTGCTGGAGAACGTCATCGGCAACGCCGACAACCAGGGGTTCGACGGCCGGCGCATGGAGATCATGCACGTCGCCGCACACAAGGTGGGCGAACAGGCCGGCCGCAAGCCCCGTGCGATGGGCCGGGCCTCCGAGTGGAACACCACCGAGGTCGATGTCGAGATCATCATCGAGGAGGTCGAGGAGGATGGCTGACGAACAGCAGTTCATCGAGAACGGCCTCCAGCGCACCCAGATCGATGAGTTCTTTCAGGAGGAACTCGGCCGCGCCGGCTACGGCGGCATGGAGATTGCCAAGACCCCGATGGGCACGCAGATCGTGCTCGAAGCCGAGAAGCCCGGCATGGTCATCGGCAAGGGTGGCAAGAACATCCGGAAGATAACGACCACACTGGAAGACGAGTTCAACCTCGAGGACCCACAGGTCGACGTCCAAGAGGTCGAGGAGCCGGACCTGAACGCTCGCATCGTGGCCGACCGCCTGGCCAACGCGCTTGAGCGTGGCTGGTACTTCCGGAAGGCCGGTCACACCACGATCGACCGGATCATGGAGGCCGGCGCGCTCGGCGCCGAGATCGTTCTCTCGGGGAAGGTGACCGGTGCGCGCTCCCGTGTCGAGAAGTTCAACCGCGGGTATATCAAGCACAACGGCGAGCCCGCCGAGGAGATTGTCGACAGCGGTGTCGCCACCGCGGTGATGAAGCTCGGCACCATCGGTGTGCGCGTGAAAATCATCCCCCCGGGTGCGGAGCTGCCCGACGACTTCGAGGTCCGCCGCGGTGTCGAGGTTGAGGATTACGTGCCGGCCGACGACGGCGTCGAGGAGCTGCTCGCCGGCGAGGATGGCCCGGAGCCCACGACGGGTGCGCCACCCGCTGAGGGAAGCGACGAGCCGACACCCGACGGAACCACCGAGGAGGTCGTCGAGGAGGAGGTCATCGAGGAGGAGGTCGTCGAGGAGGAGGTCGTCGAGGATGTCGAGGACGAGCTCGACGAGCTGGAATCGGCAGTCGAGGGGGACCTCGACGAGGAGACCGCCGAGGAGGCAGCAGAGCTGCTCGACGAGATGGAAGAGCCCGAGGGGGGTGAGGGCGCGTGACGATACTCCACCCAAAGGAGATACGCGATATGACCCCCGCAGAGCGGGACGCCGAGCTCGAACAGCTCGAGACCGAGCTGTTGAACGCCGAATCGATCAAGGCGGCCGGCGGGATGCCCGAGAACCCCTCCCGCATCAAGGAGTTGCGTCGGACGATCGCGCGGGTGAAAACCATCCAGCACGAGGAGGGTGACTTCGAGGCCGACACCGTCGCCGAGCGCCAGGGGGGTGGCGCATGATAACCGCCGAGACGCTGGCCCGGCACGAACTCGTGGGGCTGGAGGTCGCGGTCGTCGCGGCCTCGAACCCCGACCTGATCGGCGTCGATGGTGCGGTCGTGATGGAGACGACCCGGACACTCGGCATCGAGCGCGAGGGGCGGGTCCTGCAGGTTCCGAAGGCCGAGGCCACCTTCGAGTGGACGCTCCCGTCCGGGGAGCAGGTCAGGGTGGACGGCGAGCGCCTTGTCGGACGGCCGGCACGGCGCACAGAGACGCGAGGTGATTCGACATGGCGATAGGACTCGACGTACAACAGCCACCAGAACCCGACAACCCGGAGGAGTACGACTACGAGACGTGCCCGTTCTACGGCGAGCTGTCCGTCCGCGGACAGGTGCTGGAGGGCGAGATCGTCTCGACAGATATGGACAAGACCGTCGTCGTCGAGCGGGAGTACGACGTGAGCGTGCCCAAGTACGACCGGTTGATGAAACGCCGGTCGCGGGTCCCGGCACACGTGCCGGGTGTGCTCGAACCGCTCGCTGTCGGCGACACGGTGCGGATCGCCGAGACACGACCCCTCTCGAAGACGAAATCACACGTCGTCGTCGAGGTGCTGCAGGGAGGTGAGAGCTGATGGAGGCGATGAAGGCAGACGTCACACAGGGGCTGAAGAAGGGCTCGCTCGTGACCTGTGCAGACAATACGGGCGCACGCGAACTGAAGGTGCTGAGCACGTCTGGTTACTCCGGGCGGCTCAACCGCCAGCCGAAGGCGGGTCTGGGTGACCGCATCACCGTCTCGGTGACCAAAGGAACCCCGGAGATGCGCCGGCAGGTGCTCGACGCGGTGGTCGTCCGGCAGCGCAAGGAGATACGGCGGCCCGACGGCACGCGGCTGTCCTTCGAGGACAACGCCGCGGTCATCGTCGACGAGAACGACGACCCGCGGGGCACCGAGATCAAGGGGCCGATCGCGCGCGAAGTGGCCGAGCGGTTCGGCGCGATCGCATCAACGGCAACGATGATAGTATGACACAGCAACCACACAAACAGCGAAAGGCAGAGCGCGAGGCACCACTGCACGAGCGCCACAAGCAGGTCCGGGCGACGCTGTCCTCGGAGCTGCGCGAGGAGTACGACCAGCGCTCGGTGCGGGTCAACCAGGGGGACAGCGTCGAGGTGATGCGCGGCGACTTCGCCGAGGAGGAGGGTGAGGTCGTGCAGGTCAACCTGCGCGACGCAACCGTCCACGTCGAGGGTGTCACAAACGAGACCGTCGACGGCGAGGAGGTGCCGCGACCGGTGGACGCGAGTAACCTGCGTGTCACCAGCCTGGAACTCTCGGACCCGCGCCGCGAGACACGCCTCGAATCGGAGGGATCGGAATGACGAACCACCAGAAGCGGCTGGCGACACCCGAGAGTTGGCCGGTCGAGCGCAAGACAGAGACGTTCACTGTCAAGGCCGACGCGGGGCCACACGGCGAGGACGGCGTTCCGCTTTTGATACTGCTGCGGGACGTGCTCGGCTACGCCGACAGCCGCAAGGAGGCCCGATACGCGCTCAACGAGGGCAACGTCATCATCAACGGGACGCCCGTCACCGACGAGGAACGGCCTGTCGGCATGTTCGATATCGTCGCGTTCGCCGAGCGCGAGGAGTACTACCGTGTGTTCCCCGACGAGGGGGGCCGGCTGACGCTGACGCCCATCGACGCCGACGCCGCCGGGAGCAAACTCGGCAAGGTGGTCGGCAAGCAGCACGTCCCCGGCGGAGACCTGCAGCTGACACTGCACGACGGGCAGACGCTGCTGGTCGACGACGAGACGACATACGGCGTCGGCGACTCGCTTGTCGTCGGCAACGACGACGACGAGATCGTCGCCCACTTCGAGTACGAGGAGGGGGCACTTGCCACGGCCGTGGCCGGCCAGCACGCCGGCCGTATCGGGGTCATCGACGAGATCCAGGTGACCGCGAGCAGTTCGGCGAACAACGTTCTGCTCACGGCCTACGAGGACGACGAGCCGTTCGAGACCGTCGAGGGGTACGTCGTCGTCATCGACGAGAACTTCATCGACGGAACCGACGAGAGTGTCGAGACGGGCGACACCGACACGGAGGCTGAGACATGAGCTCGGAAACCGAGGGGTTCCACGAGATGCGTCGGCCCCGCATTGAGAAGGTCGTCGTCCACATGGGCGTCGGTCAGGGCGGGCGCGAGCTCGGCCAGGGCGAGGAGATACTCGCCGAGGTGACAGGCCAACAGCCCGTGCGGACGGTCGCGACGATGACCGAACCGGAGTTCGGCATCCGGGAGGGTGACCCTATCGGCGCGAAGGTGACGCTCCGCGACGAGGACGCAGCCGCGTTCCTGGAGACGGCGCTCGAACTGGTGGAACTGCACCGCAACCAGTTCGACGATACCGGCAACTTCAGCTTCGGTATCGAGGACCACACCGACTTCCCGGGACAGGAGTACGACCCGACGGTCGGTATCTACGGGCTGGACGTGACGGTCAACCTGGTCCGGCCGGGCTACCGTGTGGCAAAGCGGGACCGCGCCTCGCGGCCGATCCCGTCTGCCCACCGGCTCACCGTCGGTGACGCGGTGGCCTTCGTCGAATCAACCTTCGAGGTGGAGGTGAACGCATGAGCGGTCAGGAGAGCGCAGACGGCGCGGAGGAGGTCACCGGCGAGCACGCCACGACACGGAGCAAACAGTTGCGGGACTGCCAGCGCTGCGGGCGCAGGCAGGGCCTTGTCGGCAAGTACGACATCTACCTCTGCCGGCAGTGCTTCCGCGAGGTGTCCCGAAGTATGGGGTTCAAAAAGTACTCATGACAGGAAACGACCCACTCGCCAGCGCGCTCTCGGCTATCGACAACGCCGAGAGTGTCGGGCATCTCACACAGGAGGTAGAGCCCGCCTCGAACGAGATCGGCAGTGTGCTCGGGGTCCTCTACGACCGCGGGTACATCGACGGCTTCCGGCGTATCGACGACGGCAAGGCCGGCCGGTTCGAGGTTGAACTGAAAGGCGCAATCAACGCGTGTGGCCCCGTCAAGCCCCGCTACTCGGCGACGGCCGACGAGTTCGAGCGCTGGGAGAAGCGGTTTCTCCCCGCCCGTGACTACGGGACGCTCGTCGTCACCACCTCACACGGCATCATGAGCCACTACGAGGCCCGCCGAGAGGGGATTGGCGGCCAGGTCATCGCATACGTATACTGACAATGCCAGCAACACGACTACAGATACCGGAGGAGGTGAGCGCAGAGATCGACCACCTCGAGCTCACCGTCGAGGGACCGAACGGCAGCGTCACGCGCCGGCTCTGGTACCCCGACGTCACGGTGGCAGTCGAGGACGGCGAGGTCGTCATCCGCAGCGACGCGGACGACGCCAAGACCCTCTCGACCATCGGGACGTTCGGGAGCCACGTCGAGAACATGTTCCACGGTGTCACCGAGGGCTGGGAGTACGAGATGGAGATATTCTACTCGCACTTCCCGATGCAGGTGACAGTCGATGGCGAGGAGATCGTCATCGAGAATTTCCTCGGCGAGCGTGCCGACCGGCGGACGGGCATCCACGGCGACACCGAGGTCGAGATCGACGGCGAGCAGCTCACGCTGCGAGGGCCCGACATCGAGGCCGTGGGGCAGACCGCTGCCGATATCGAACAGCTGACCCGCGTCACCGACAAGGACGTCCGTGTCTTCCAGGACGGCGCGTACATCACGAACAAGCCAAACCGGGGTGATGCCTGATGAGTGACGACCCCGCAGATGGGTCGACAGACGAGTCGGGCGACGAGCCCGAAGCGGTCGAGACGGAGCCGGCAACAGACGAGTCCGGCGACGAGCCGGCGCTGGCCGACCTGGGGGGTGTGGACGGTGCGGTCGCGGCGAGCCTGTACGAGGCCGGCTACGAGAGCGTCGAGCACGTGGCGGCGGCAGACCAGGAGGATCTCCAAGCGGTCGAGGGTGTCAGTACGGCACTCGCAGCCCGGATGAAAGCAGAGACAGCCGGTGTCGAGGTCAGCGACGAGATCGAGACTGCGGTGGCCGACCTCGGCGAGGAGACCGAGGCGGACACCGGCGGTGAAAGCGAGGCGGAGCCAGCGGCAAGCGACGAGATAACGGAGCTGACAGACATCAGCGGCGTTAGCGAGGAGAAAGCCGAGGCACTACGCGAGGCCGGGTACGACACCGTCGACTACATCCGCGGTGCGAGCCAGGACGAACTGGCGAACGTCGACGGGGTCGGGATGGCGCTCGCGGCCCGCATCAAGGCCGATGTCGGCGACGTTGACCTCGACGAGACGGTTGAGCCGGACATCGAGGAGGAAGACGAGGAGGAGGTCGAGACGGAACTGGTCGCTCGGGGCCTGGTCGAAAAGACACCGGACCTCGACGAGGAGACCGAGCGGCTGCTCGAACAGCGCCGGCAGGTGGGCAAGCCGCAGTTCAACCGGCAGGACCACCACAAGAAAAAGCGCGTGCCCACGTCGTGGCGGCGACCCCGCGGCCAGCTCTCGAAGCAGCGCAAGGGTGTCAAAGGCAAAGGGGCAAGCGTCGAAGCCGGCTTCCGGACGCCGGAGGCGATCCGCGGTCGCCATCCGTCGGGCTTCGAGGAGGTCCGCGTGCACAACGCTGACGACCTCGACGGTGTCGACGGCGACCGGCAGGCGGTGCGAATCGCATCCTCGGTCGGCGGCCGCAAGCGCGAGCGCATCGAGGAGGTGGCTGAGGACGAGGGCATCCGCGTGCTCAACCCGACCTACGAGGAGGTGGAAGTCGAATGACGAACCTTCGCGCACAGAAGCGACTCGCGGCAGAGGAACTGGGCGTCGGCAAGAACCGCATCTGGTTCGACCCGGAGCGAC
>OBKM01000133.1_pt1 | contig 35652 bp, 39 predicted proteins | sample 1519691 | NCBI WGS metagenome assembly OBKM01 (sample SAMEA37050418, study PRJEB22526) | metagenome | biome: saline pan; feature: lake; material: water | place: Egypt | collected 2015 | depth 0.5 m
GCTTCCGTGACGCGCTTTGCAGATACAGGTGTATCCGCAGGGAGCGCAGTCTCCATAGGCGTTCGCAAGAGCGAAGCTCTTGCGTGCCAACCAGAACGCGAGCGTTCTGGTGACGTTGACGAATCGCTACGCGATTCGTCCGCACACCAGAAATCGAGATTTCTGGGGACGTTCTTTCGGAGTGTCCCACTCCTACGTCTTCGAGACCGCGAGAAAAGATGTTGTACGGCGTGGCAAAATCGCGAGCGATTTTGCTGCCCGTCAGACGTAGTCTGGCGACCGCGTTTGCGTCCGGCGAGTTGCTGCGATTCCAGTTTGGAAACGAAGAATTCAGACGGCTGGATGAGTGTGTGGCTGTTGCCGTGATCCGTTCTGTTGGTGGGATTCTTATCTACCAGTTAGGTAGCGCGTTCGTTGACTGTGTGGTGATGGACTACCACTCAATATGTACATTTGCTTCTGAACACATTGGATGTGGATAGGTGAAATAAAATCAGAGCTATCTGTCGTACTGAACTCTCGTTTTATATTCAGCGCGTCGCGCAAAGCATATCATGCACTGAATGGTTACTTTTGTAGATCGAGCGCGGTCTTCTGCTGCATTCGCGCCCTGTATCCAGCACTGAGATCGTGTCAGACTTAAATATTTCAACAGGATAACTTTATTTGATTATAGTCGACGGTCGGTTCGTTGCCAGCCGTCTGGCCGTTACCACGTCTGTGAAATGGCAGCCATGCGGACGCAACGCTCATTCGCATCCACGGCCAACCCGGTGGTATGAGCACGAAACGCGAATTCAACGGAATCGAACTGCATCGCATCCGCGAACACGTCTGGGAGATTCCCCAAGAGGGCGAGATGCGCGTCCCCGCGCGGGTGCTCGCCAGCGAACAGCTTCTCGAACATATCAGCGACGACAACACCCTCCAACAGCTCAAAAACGCCACTCAACTCCCGGGCATGACGAAGTACGCGCTCTGTATGCCCGACGGCCACCAAGGCTACGGCTTTCCGGTTGGTGGCGTTGGCGCAACCGACGCCGAAACCGGCTGTATCTCGCCAGGCGCGGTCGGCTTCGACATCAACTGTGGGGTTCGGATGATACGGACGAGCCTCACGTACGACGACGTCGCCGGCAGGGAACGCGAACTCGTCAACGCGTTGTTTGCCAACGTTCCGACGGGAATTGGTGGTGGCGGCATCGTCGAAACCGACATCGACACTGTCGAAGCGGTGCTCGATCGTGGACTCGAGTGGGCCGTTGAGGCGGGCTATGCGACGGAGGCCGATGTGTTGCACTGCGAGGACGAGGGGCGACGACCCGACGCAGTGAGCGACTTTGTTTCACAAAAAGCAAAAGACCGCGGGAAAAACCAGCTCGGCAGTCTCGGCTCGGGCAACCACTTTCTGGAGGTCCAGCGCGTGGCCGACTGTTATCGGGACGACGTGGCCGACGCCTACGGACTCACACCCCACCAGATCGTCGTGATGATCCACTGTGGCAGCCGGGGGCTGGGTCACCAGATCTGCAAAGACTACGTCTCGCGAATCGAAAGCGAACATCCCCAACTGCTCGGTTCGCTTCCCGATTCAAATCTCATCTACGCGCCCGCGGGCAGCCACCTGGCCGAGCAGTACTACGGCGCGATGGGCGCAGCAATCAACTTCGCGTGGGTCAACCGCCAACTCATCACGCACCGCACTCGCGAGGTGTTCGAGCGGGTGTTCGACCGCAGTTGCGAAGAAATGGGGATGGAGTTGGTGTACGACGTGGCACACAACATCGCAAAAAAGGAGACCCATGAAGTCGGGATCGGACCGGAGGGCGTGCCGGCACCGAACGGCGAGGCCGTCGATCACGAGTGCCGCGAGCTCTACGTCCACCGGAAGGGCGCGACCCGAGCCTTCCCGGCCGGTCGCGAGGAGGTGCCGCGGGCGTACCGCGACGTGGGCCAACCCGTGTTGATTCCGGGCAGCATGGGCACCGGCAGCTACGTGCTCCGCGGTGGCGCACGCTCGTTGTCGGAAACGTTCGGTTCGACCGCTCACGGCGCGGGCCGGATCATGAGTCGAACGCAGGCGAAGCGGGATTTCGGTGGGGATGACGTCCAACGCGAACTCGAAGGGCGTCGGATCTACGTCAAAGCCGAAAGCGGCGACACGATTGCGGAGGAAGCACCGGGCGTCTACAAGAATGTCGATGAGGTCGTCCGCGTCTCCGAGGAACTCGGCATTGGCGACCCGGTTGCCCGAACCGTCCCCGTCTGCAACATCAAAGGTTGAGACTGGCGGATCGACGAGAACGTCTCAAAATCGCCTGGAGTCGAACAGCCGGACGTGCCGAATGAGACCGAAACTCGCGAGAGATCACCAGAAACCACCTGTGTCGTCCGGCCCCGGCGAGCCTGACGGATCGTTCGGCCCAATTGGCTCCGATGGGCCCGTCGGTGTCGAACGCTCGCCGAGTTCGACGTGTTCGCTCGGTTTGCGCGGGTCGATCTCTTCGCCGTTTTCGAACCGGACAAAACTCAGATAGAATCGCTTGCCACAGCCTGCTTCCACATCGTCAACGAGCAGCCCGTCCTCACCGCAGGTGAACACGACGCCGTCGACCGCGTCGCGATCCTCGAACGGTTCGTCGGGCGCAACGTATTGCCAGCCTTCGAACGGAAACGGCGTGACGGCCTTGTCAGCGAGATAGCCCTCGCGTTCGAGTTCGACCAGTGCCTCGCAGTGCGGACAGTAGTAGGTGACTGAGAAACTCATTGCTGAGCATAGGCGACCGACGGATTTGAATACTGTGTCCCGAACGGTGACAAACAGGGTGTCGCGGCCGTCAGCGAGCGTGCAGCATGGGTGGAACCGACGCGCAGTAGCATGGTCGACACCGGCGCGAACGCCGACCGCGCCCGCAACACATTTGACCCGAGCCGAACACGTCCATGTATGATTAACGAGACTGTCGAGGAAATCCAGGGCATGCACTCGCATAGCTCCTCCTCGATCGCGATCAAAGCGACACAGGCGCTCGCCGAGTTGCTCGGTCGCGAGTACGCCTCTGTCGACGAGTTCGAACTCGATCTCCAACGAAATGCGGGAGCGCTGCGCCGTGCAAATCCGTCGCATGCCTCGCTGCATAACGCCGTCTGGGCGGTCGAACGCTCGGTGCTTGACGCCGCCGATACCGTCGAGGAAGCAAAAACGGTGACCCGCGAGATCATCGACCGCGTCGTCGACGACATCGAGACCGGCAAGCGCCGCGCGGCAGCCAACGCCGCTGAAACGTTCGAGGACGGCGAGACGTTCATGACCCACGACTTCTCGTCGACGGCGCTGGCAGCCGTCGAAGCCGCCGCGATGGACGGCAACTACCTCGACGCCTTCGTGATGGAGGCCCGCCCGCGGTACATCGGGCGAGGAACCGCCCGGATGCTGGCCGCCATCGACCGCGTCGAGCCACACCTGATGGTCGACAACGCGATGGGACACTTCCTGTCGGAGTGCGACCGGGTCGTTATCGGCATGGACTGCATCGTCGACGACACGCTCTACAACCGCGTCGGCACGCTGCCGCTGGCGGCGACCGCCCAGGAACTCGGCGTGCCGGTCGTCGTCGTCGGCTCGGGCGCGAAAGTCATCGAGGAGGGATTCGTGTTCGAGAACCAACACCGCTCGGCCTCCGAAGTGATGCTCGAACCCGTCGAGGGAATCACGATTGAAAACCCTGCCTACGACGCGACCCCCGTCGAACTGATCGACCAACTCATCACCGACACGGGTATTCACGAGTTCTGACGGCGGTCGACCACGTGTCGTCACCGCTTGGCGGATGGGTAAGCGCCAAGAACTTAGTCGACGGCTCTCGAACAACCGGTATGGCTGACGAACGCGATCCGGTCGAGCGTGCTGCCGACGGATCGCAAGATCTCTACGATATTGCGACGTGGGAGGAGCGAACCTCCTTCGATGGCGCGTCCGTTGCGCTCTACTGGCTGCTCACGCGAACCGCCAAGTGGTTCGTCGTGCTCATCGCGCTGGTGTTGCTCGTCGCCATCGGCGGGTTGGCGGCGGTGAGCGAGCCCGCAATCGGACTGTTGACGCTGCTGTCGGTGTTGCCCGCACTCGCGCTCACCGGCTACGTCTACTATGCCGATGTGACCACGCGCGAACCGCTGTCACTGCTGGTGGCGACGTTCTTGCTCTCGATCCTGTTTGCGACGTTTGCAGCCATCATCAATACGTTATTTCGGCCGTTTTTCGAGCCGTTCGGTATTCTCGGACTCACGCTCTACTTTTTCCTCATCGTCGGCCCCGGCGAGGAAGCCGTCAAAATGCTCGCTGTTCGACTGTACGCCTACACCGACAGTCGGTTCGATTCAGTCGTTGACGGCGCGGTGTACGGGGCGATTGCGGGGCTGGGTTTCGCAACGATCGAAAACTCGTTGTACATCGTGCGCCGACTCGCCGAAACCGGCGAGCTTGCGGACATCACCGTCGGTCTCGGTGCGCTGGCAACGGGTGGCGACATCACAGCGATTCGCGCGCTCGCCGGACCGGGCCACGTCATCTACTCGGCAGTAGCGGGCTTCTATCTCGGCCTCGCGAAGTTCAATCCCGAAAACCGTGGGCCGATTATCCTCAAAGGAATCCTCATCGCCGCGCTCATTCACGCAACGTACAATTCGGTCAGTGGGTTGGCGGTCGTGAGTATTTCCTCGCTGACCGGCCTGCCGCAGCTGGCGAGCTTCTTTGTGTTCGTCATCGTTTTCGACGCCGTTTTCGGCCTCTATTTGCTTCGGAAAATATGGCGGTACCGGCGGGTCTACAGGCGCGTTCGTGCCGCGCCAGTCACCGAGACGAGTGTGGATAAACGGGCGTAAATCGTCCCCGTAGACGAATTAGAGCTTTTCGCGGGAGATCGAAATGCCCGTTGGCGTGATAATTAGTTGGTCGTCGCCCTTCTGGACGATGTCGCCGCCGACCTCCTGCGTGACCTGTCGGAGCTCGTCAACGATGTGTTCGATCGTGCGGTCGCTCGTGCTGTGGCGGGTGATGTCAGCGATAACGAGATCGCCGTCGTACACCGCATCCTTGATCGCAATAACGTCCTGTTTGTTTCCGATCTCCGCGATGCGAACCGACATACCGGCGCTTTCAGCCGCGGGATCGAACTCGTCGATGTCGAGTTCGACGTAATCTTGGGCGCTACGCGATCCGTCACTGCCAAGGATCTTGCTCATTATTCCCATGTGCGTTACAGCGAGGGGTCGGACATTAGTTCTTACGTCAGACAACCGTTCGATTCGCACAAAACAGCCACTAGCTGAGGCCGCCTTCGACCAGCAACTCAGACCGAAAACGTGTAGAGGTCGTCGCCGACGTAGTGGATCGATTCGACGACCTTGCCCGACGAGCCGCGCATGTCGTCGCCGGCAGTGAGTGCGCGGCCGATTGCCAGCACCTTGCCATGAGTTTCCTCGGCGATGGCGACCAGGTCACCGGGCGCGATGTCGGCGTCGGCGTCGACGATTCCCGGTCGCATCACGTCCGCGCCGTTGGAGACGAACGAGACTGCACCCGCGTCAACGGTGACGACGCCGCGCTGTGGCGGAAATTCGTTTGCGCCCTCGACGGTCAAAAACGGCTCCTCGTCGATGTAGGCGACCAGTTTTGTGCCGTCGACCAACACGATGTCGAACGCGGTGTCGTCGAGTTCGACCAGTTCAAACGTGTCGCCCGCGATGTCGACGCCGAGGCTGTCGGCGAGCGACGCCTGCAGCGCGGAGATGGCGTCGCTGCGGAGGTGGTGTCTGGAACTAACGTGCATACACAGCGCGTTGGCGACCGAGAGCATAAATCGCCCGTTCTGGAGCGAGCCCAGTCGGAATGACACTCACGAATGAGTAATGAGCGACGCGATTCGATCCTGCTCGTCAAACCGAAACACGTCAATAAACGCGAAGAGTTCGTCGCCCGCAGGCCCGTACAGCCGACCCGCGACCGCAACGCTTCCGGCCGATTGGAGCGGCTCGTCGATGTCGTGGGTTGTCTCCGTAATCGGTCGGTCGGTTTGCATGAACGTCACGAACGCCTCGCGGCTCGAGAACGTCCGGTCGGGTCGGTGTTGGGTAAAATCGGGCGACAACAGTGCACGCAGCGTCTCGTAGTCGTCCTCGTCGAGGCAGCGATAGTAGTCGACAACAGCCGCAGCAGGCTCCATAGCGACCCGTCGACCGCCGGCCTCATGAGAATGGCGGCTCCGACGAAGATGTGGGTCGCAAAATGTGTTCGGTCGCGGCGACGGTCTGGCTGCGGGAGTGTACGGATGCGTGGCTGCGAGAGTGTGTGATTGCGTGGCTGCGAGAGTGTACGAATACGTGGCTGCGAGAGAGCGCGACGAAACGACAAATAAGCCGGTCGACGAACGCGCTGTTTTTAGCGATCCCACACCGAAAGTGAGTATCGTGGAGCTCCACATTCGGTACGAGGGGGATGACGACCCACAAAAATGCACCGCGAGAAAGCTGGCCAAATTCGACCGTGCAACCCTCCACCGCAGCCACCGCGAAACACCATACGGCATCGTACTCAATCCACACGCCGAACGGGCGCTCTCGCCCGCCGACCGCGAGATGGCGAATCCGGGGGCGCTCGTCGCGCTCGACTGCTCGTGGGAGTCCGCGGGTGAGGCGCGCTTCTCGTTGGCCGGCGAGCACCGCGCGCTGCCGTATCTCGTTGCCGCCAACCCCGTCAACTTCGGCCGACCGATGCAACTGACGACGGTCGAAGCACTCGCGGCCGCCTTGATTATTTTCGGCGAGCGCGAGCAGGCCGAAGGTATCCTCTCGAAGTTCACCTGGGGCGAGACGTTCTTGGAACTCAACGACGAACCCCTCCGACGGTACGCCAACTGTACGGATTCGACCGAAGTTGTCGACATCCAACAGGAGTATCTCGACCGATAACACGGAGCTACGAGAAGACCGCACCAATCGCGCCGGCGAGCGCGCTGTCGAGCGCCAGAATGAACGTCACCACGAGTCCGGCGACCAACACGCCACCGAAGCCGAGTGCGCCGCCGAGTGGCCCGCCAGTAAGGCCGATCACGCCAAACACAACCCCAAAGATGAGCGTCAGCGCAATACCCGCGACCGAGCCGGCCAGGAGGCCGTGCCACGCCCCGCTCAGCAGGCCGCCACCGGCGAGATAGCCCGCCGCCAACCCGCCGATGATGCCGGCGCCGATGTGACCGACGATCGGCGCGCTCGTTGCCAGCACGCCCGCGATGACCATCACCACGAAGCCGATGCCGACCGCGTTCCAGTTTGTCATCGGAGACAACAGACGGTCGAGAGTAAAAACGTCGACGACACACCCGTATCGAACGGTTCGCAGCTTCTGCGAGAACGAGAAGCCACTCTCGCACCCCGCTCGACGTAATGCGAACTGATGTGTCGAGACGGGCGGTCGTACTGCTGGCTGCGGTCGGCGGTTCGCTGCTCGCCTTTCATACGACGCTCATCGACGACCCAATCGAATCGGGGCTTAGGTAGCTGGGTTCGGTATCGTTGCGGTTGTTGTTGCGGTTCGTCTCTTTCGTCTTCCAACAGGTTTTTTGAGATGTTGCTGGTTCGTTGCGTATGGTTCTCGCCGACCTCCATACTGAGATACCGCGGTGGGCAGTGGTCGCGCTGCTCGTCGCAGTCGGAGTGAGTTTCGCATACGGAATTATCATCATGGGAAGTCTCACCGGACCACTGGCACTGTGGACAGCCGGGTTCGGAGTCGTGCTATCGCTGATTGTCGTCTATCTCTTCTATCGGCTCGTCCTCGCCGTCGAGACGATTGCCGAGAAACACTGAGTAGCGCCGCCCATCGGCGCGCAGTTCCGAACCAAACGGGTTTTAACGCACCACATCAAACGTCCGACAAGGTAGATCTCACTATGGAAATGCCACGTCGGATGAACACCTACTGTCCGCACTGCAACGCCCACTACGAACACGAGGTCGAGAAGGTCCGAACCGGCCGCTCGACGGGAATGAAAAAGGTTCAAGATCGTCAGCGAAAGCGCGCGAAATCGACGATCGGGAACGCCGGCAAGTTCTCGAAAGTCCCCGGTGGCGACAAGCCAACAAAAAAGACCCACCTGACCTACCGCTGTAGCGAGTGCGGGAGTGCCCACATGCGCGAAGGCTGGCGCGCCGGCCGGCTCACCTTCCAGGAGTAATCATGGCTGGAGACTACATCCGCGTGAAATGCGGGGACTGCGAGAACGAACAGATCGTCTTCGGCAAGGCAGCGACCGTCGTGAACTGTGCGGTGTGTGGAACAACGCTCGCCGTCCCGACCGGCGGCAACGCACGGATCGACCACGAAATCGTCGAAACCGTCGAGGCTCGGTAACGCTTTCGTGAGCCCACAGGATGTGATACACCGATGAAATACAGTGGCTGGCCCGAACCGGGCGACCTCGTTGTCGGAAAAATCGACGAAATCGCCGACTTCGGCGTCTTTGTCGAGCTCGAGGAGTACGAGAACAAGCGCGGGCTCGCCCACATCAGCGAGGTCGCGAGCGGCTGGATCAAAAACGTCCGCGACCATGTCCGTGAGGGACAGACGGTCGTTGCCAAAGTCTTGGAAGTCAAAAAAGGTTCCCAGCAGATCGACCTCTCGATCAAGGACGTCAACGAACATCAGCGCAAGGAGAAAATCCAGGAGTGGAAAAACGAGCAGAAAGCTGACAACTGGATGCTGCTCGCGCTCGGCGAGGATGTCGACGACGAAACGTACAGCGAGGTCGCCAACGCGATTCTCGCGAAGTTCGACTCGCTGTATGACGGCTTCGAACAGGCCGCGATCCACGGCGAGGAGGCGCTCGAAGACACCGACCTCTCGGCGGACGAACGCGACGCCATCGTCGAAACCGCCCGCGAAAACGTCTCGGTTCCCTACGTCAACGTCACCGGCTACGTCGACCTCTCGTGTCCCGCTCCCGACGGCGTCGACGCCATCAAGGAGGCGCTCAAAGCCGCCGAGGGCAACGGTGAAATTCCGAAGGGTATCGAACTCTCGGTCTCGTACGTCGGCTCGCCGGAGTACCGCATCAAAGTCCGTGCCCCGGACTACAAGACTGCCGAGGCCGAACTCGAGTCGAGCGCGGCCCGTGCCGAGTCGGCAATCGAGGCCGCCGGCGGGACGGCGCACTACCACCGCGAACGGCGCGAAGACGACGAGTAGCGAGCTGTTTTCATGAAATCGGATATTCGCGTCTGTGGGTCGTGGGAAACCGAACACGACCGGCCGGTGTACACGCTTGGCGACTGCTGTCCCGACTGCGGCTCGGCGACGAAAAACACCGCCCCTGCACCGTTTAGTCCGGAGGATCGCTACGGCGAGTACCGACGGGCTCTTAAGCGGCGCGAACGCGAATAGAGCCATGAATGCTATCGAGATCACATCGGTCGCCGAGCCTAAGCTCAGCGATCCCGTTCTGATCGAAGGGCTGCCCGGCGTCGGCCACGTCGGCAAGCTGGCAGCCGAACATTTGGTCGAGGAACTCGACGGCGAACTCGTTCGACGTGTCTATGCCGATGAGTTTCCCCCGCAGGTTACTGTCGACGACGAGGGAGTGACGAGTCTCACCTGCGCGGAGTTCCACGCGATTACCACCGACGGCGACGGCTCCGACCTCCTCGTCCTGACCGGCGATCACCAGGCGGCGACCAACGACGGTCATTACCGACTTACTTCCGCGTTTCTCGATGTCGCCGAATCGTTCGGTGTCGACACCGCGTTCGCACTCGGCGGCGTCCCGACCGGCGAACTCGTCGAGGAGTACACCGTGTTGGGCGCGGTTACTGACGCGGAACTGAGAGAATCGCTCGAAAACGCGGGTGTCGAGTTCCGCAGCGATGAGCCAGCCGGCGGCATCGTCGGCGTCAGCGGCCTCATTTTGGGGCTCGGGGAACGTCGCGGCTTCGAGTCGACCTGTCTGATGGGCGAAACAAGCGGCTACCTGGTGGATCCGAAAAGTGCGCAGGCGGTACTCGAGGTGTTGCAGGCAACGCTCGGATTCGAGGTCGACTTCGGCTCGCTCGAAGAACGCGCAGAGGAGATGGAAGCGGTCGTCGGGAAAATTCAAGAAATGCAGGCCCAACAGCAGGGTATTCCCGACGAAGAACTCCGGTACATCGGCTGAGACGACCGGCCGCACACGCAACTGTCGGTAGCGAGTCGGAAAGCGATTCATTCACAACGGTTGGGCCAAAGCATCAGCCATGTACGAGACGGTGCTCTTTCCGACCGATGGCAGCGACACGGCAACCGAAGCGGCGGCGCACGCGATCGATATGGCGACGCGTCACGATGCCGGTCTGCACGTGCTCTACGTCGTCGATCACCACCGTGTCAGCCAGATGGCACCGAAACTCGGAACCGACCACATCAAACGAACGCTCGAACAGGAAGGCGAACGAATCACGAGCGAGACGGCTGCGACCGCGCGCGAGGCGGGCGTCGAGACGGTCGAAGTCGTTCGTGAGGGAACCCCGGGGCAAACAGTTGTCGATTACGCGGACGAAATCGGTGCCGACGCCATCGTGATGGGAACCAACGGCCGCAGCGGAATCGACCGACTCCTGCTCGGGAGCGTCGCCGAACGCGTGATTCAGCTGTCTGAACTACCCGTGATGACGGTCAAAGGCCCCGGCGAGGAGTGATACCTGAGCAGCGAGTGCGGACGGCGAGAATCCGGGCAGCGAGTGCGGACCACGAAACCGACACGAACGGCTGGCAGCTGGCGCCGCATTCAACGACAAGGGATTTATGCTGTACCGAGAATCAGTTGGTATATGATGGCCACCGCACTCAGTTGGCTCCGCGCGGAGCTGTTTACCTTCGGGGTGCTTGCCGATGTGGCGATCTGGGTCATCGCCGGACTGTTCGCCGTTGCGGGCCTGCTCGAGTGGTACGGTCGGCGAGCAGATCTCTCGCTTACCGAACCGGCGAGACTTATCGCGGTCGTCGGCTGGGTTGGCTTCGGCTTTTTTTGGCTGAACCTCGTCCCGTACTTCTGGTTTGACCACCAGAGCTTCGTTGAAGCAATCTTCGCATTTGTTGGGTTCCCGGCGAGTCTGTACGCCGCAAAAGTGCTGTACGACGGCCGTAACACGCTGTTTATTCTCTCGCGGGCGATTGCGGTCATGCTGTTCATTTACCTCCCGTTCGAGACCATTCCCGCCTTCGAAATCGCCGGCATCGCGTTTCCCGCTCCGCGGCAGTATCTCATCGAAATAACGGCAATGTTCACCGGCTGGGTGATTTACGGACTCGGCTACTCGCCAGCGCTGATCGAGAGTTCCGAAGGCTACATGGCGACCTACCAGTGGATTGTTGACGGGGATCAACGCTACAACATCACGGTCGTTCTCGCATGTACAGGCCTTGGCAGTATCGCCATCTTTAGTGGACTGATCGCCGCCGTTCGCGCGCCGATCAGCCGGAAACTGCGGGCACTGGCGATTGCGGTTCCGATTATTTTCGTGCTCAACATCTTCCGGACAGCGTTCATTTCGATCGTCTCGGGTAACCAGATGATGCAGTGGTATCCCGAGGTCGTCCTGTTTCTCTTCGGCGAGACCAACGAACTCCGGGCGTCGTTCCTGCTGTCGGATCGGGTTATCAGCCAGATACTCGCGGTGGTTGCGCTGATGGGCATTGCGTACCTCGTCGTCCGCGAACTCCCCGAACTTCTGACGGTTCTCGAAGACGTGTTGTACCTGTTGACCGGCAGCGAGTACGACCTCCAAGAAGCGCTCGAACTCCCCCGCGAACCGGTGTTCGAACAGCCTGAAACCCGTCGGGCCGACTGATCGCACCCCCCGCTTTGCGAGCCAGGCTCCGGCGAGTAACGCTGTCGCAACAAACTCGCGTAAATATAGCCACATACGTCGCCAGCAACTTCACACCCAGTAGTGACCGCGACACTGGCATGCCCACCAAGGAACTAAACAGGCTCAGTAGTCCGGTGTATCGTCTTCGACCGTTCGTTTCATCGATTTTCGGCGAGATTTTGCATCGCGACCGGTCGCCTCAAGCAGAAACTCGTTTTTGAGCGACACGGCTTCGGCGGCGGCCTCGGCATCGCCGTCGGCGATTACCTCCTCAGCGGGACGCTCCTCGAAATGCACGGCGAGTTTGTCTTTTTTGCCGCTGTAACTGGCCGCGCCGGCGAGAATCCGGTCGAACACCGGGTTGGTTGGGTCGGCAACAACGTACAGGTCGTGGCCATTGGCCTCCTCGGTTCCGGTCACGGGCCCAAAGTACGATTCGATCGTCGCCTTGAGATCCGGCACGCGGTCTTCGAGGTACTCGCCGCGACGCATCTTGTACTCTTTCATCGACCGCTCTTTGGCAAGCACCCGGTTTACCTGTTTCGTCGTCGCGCTCGGCGGGCGACAGCAGCGAGGCGAGCGCCACAGAAAGACGCAAACGCCGAGACGGAATCCGCAAAAACCGGCCGGGGACGCCCGAGACGACGACCGACGCGATGTCAGCCGAGTGGGTCGGGCGCGGGCGGCATCGACCGTTTATGTTCGCTGGCGGTGACCAGCGACTCGACGCGGTCGATGTCGTCGTGGTCGACACCGTCCAACAGGCGAACCGTCGCCGCCGCGGACAACGGCCCGTCGATGTGCAGCGCCAAAATCGCGTCGAGCGTATCGTAGCTGAGACCCATCTCCTCCTCGTCGGTCTGGCCGACCCACATGCCCGCGGTTGGCGTTTGGGCCACGAGGTCGTCGGCAACGCCGAGCGAAGACGCGAGCTGGCGAACCTGTTGTTTGTACAGCCCGCCGATCGGGTTGCAGTCGACGGCCTGGTCGCCGTACTTTGTGAAGTAGCCGGCCATCGCCTCCGACCGGTTGCCCGTGCCGAGAACGACCCGGTTTTCGGCGTTGGCGACGAAATAGTTGAGCACGGCACGGGTTCGGACATAAACGTTCCCCATCGCCATCCGGCTCTCGGTTGCCTCGGGCACGGTTTCGAAGAACTCTTCGGCAATCGGCTGGATTTCAAGGACATCATACTCGATTCCCAACTCGCTGGCAACGCGTTCGGCGTCGCTCATCGTGTCGGGATCGTTGACCTCGCTTGGCATCACGAGGCCGTGAAGCCCATCGGTTCCGAGTGCTTCGACCGCGAGGTAGGCGGTGGTCGTCGAGTCGATACCGCCGGAGAGACCGAGTACGGCACCTTCTGCTCCGGCGTCGGCAACGACATCTTCGATGAAGCCGGCGAGGCGTTCGCGAACGGTTTCGAGTTCATCATCGGAAAACCGGAGATCGAGTGGGGCGGTTTCCGACCGAATCACGGGTGTACTGCTCATACGTAAAGTAGGGACTCGACCGACTAATAGCCTCCTACGAACGCCAGAAAGTAGACGAACAGCCAGTTTTCGTCGACGAACCGCGGTGGTTTGGGCGTGAACTCGGATCAAGCGAGGTGCGATTCGACGACCAGAGAGGGTTTTGTCTCCGGTTCGATGAGCCACGACGCGAGACGGCAGTTCGATGAGCCGAAATGCGGAACTGCAGTCCGACGGTGGAGGTCGATGGCTCCGAGCGACCACACGCGGTATCTACAGCCTTTTTACGCTCCCGTCACCCACCTTGGCGCAATGAGTACTTCCGCGTACGACTACGAGGAACTCGGTCTCGTTGCGGGTCTCGAAATCCACCAGCAGCTCGACACCGAAACGAAGCTGTTCTGTGGGTCGCCGACAGCGATTCGTGAGCCCGAGGAAGCCGAACGGACGATCGCGAGGTTTCTGCATCCAACGAAAAGCGAACTCGGCGAACTCGACGATGCGGCGCTCGAAGAGAGCCGGGTCGACCGCGAGTTCGAGTATCTCGCCTACGACACCACCTGTCTCGTCGAAGAGGACGACGAGCCACCGACCGAGGTCGACGATGAGGCGCTCACCGTCGCCATGCAGATCGCCTCGCTGCTCGACATGAGCATTGTTGACCAGCTTCACGTCATGCGAAAACTCGTGATTGACGGCTCGAACACGTCAGGGTTTCAGCGGACGATGCTGCTCGGGCAGGCGGGTGAAATTCAGACGAGCGACGGACCGGTTTCGATCGTCGACATCCTGCTCGAAGAGGAGTCCGCCCAGCGGATCGAAGAACGCGACGACGGCGTGCTGTACAGCCTCGACCGTCTCGGCATTCCACTTGTCGAAATCGGTACCGGGCCGGACATTCGGAGCCCACAGCAGGCCAAAGAGGCGGCCAAACGGATCGGCATGCTACTGCGCTCAACCGGCAAGGTAAAGCGAGGTCTCGGCACGATTCGCCAGGATGTCAACGTTTCCATTTCGGAGGGCGCGCGTGTCGAAATCAAGGGCGTTCAGGCACTCGATCAGATCGACGAACTCGTCGAACTCGAAGTGCAGCGGCAGGCCGAACTCGTCGAGATCAGCGAAGAACTCGGACGCCGCAAGGCCAGCGTTGGCGACACGCAGACTGTAACAGATGTGTTCGAAGATACCGACTCGGGCGTTATCGGCGGTGCGCTCAGTGCCGGCGGTGCGGTCACCGCGGTTCCGTTGTTCGGCTTCGACGGGCTCGTCGGCCGCGAACTCCAGCCAGACCGCCGACTCGGCACCGAACTCTCGGATCACGCCAAGCGCAACGGCGCGGGCGGCATCTTTCATACCGACGAGCTACCGGCCTACGGCGTGACGGGCGATGAGGTCGCCGCCCTCCGCGAGGCCGTCGGTGTGGGCGACGAGGACGCGGTTGCCATCGTCGCTGCCAACCCAGAGACGGCTGAACTCGCCATCGAGGCGGTCGCCGCACGCGCGAAAACCGCTATCGAGGGCGTTCCCGAGGAGACACGCGGGGCCAACGAGGAGGGAACCACGCGCTACCTCCGACCGCTTCCGGGTGCGGCCCGGATGTACCCCGAAACCGACGTGCCGCCGGTCGAACCCGACCCCAGCGAGGTCGACGAGCCCGAACTGCTAACCGAAAAAGTCGAACGGTACCAGTCGGAGCTCGGACTCGACGCCGGCTTGGCCGAGCAGGTCGCCTACGGCCGACGGATGCCGCTTTTCGAAGCGGCAGTCGACCGCGGCGTCGACGCCACCTTCGCCGCCTCGGTGCTCGAAAGCACCGTTACCGAACTCCGTCGGGACGGTGTTGCGGTCGAGAACCTCGCGGACGACCACTTTCTCGCGGTGTTCGGTCTCGTTGCCGACGGCGACCTCGCCAAAGAGGGCGTCGGCGACGTGTTGACCGTGCTCGCCGAACAACCCGACCTCAGCGCCGAAGCTGCCGTTGAGGAGGCCGGTCTTGGCGGCGTCGACGACGACGCGGTTCGCGAAATTATCGCCGGCGTCGTCGAACGCAACGCCGAACAGGTCGAAGACGAGGGAATGGCCGCCTTCTCGGGATTGATGGGCGAGTGTATGGCCGAACTCCGCGGAAAGGCCGACGGCGAAACCGTGAGCAGCGTACTTCGTGAGGAAATCGGCAAGCGGAGCTGAGAACGGCGATTGACGCTGGTACCTGTTTTCGCGGCTGGAGTGACCACGGTCATTCAGACAGATTCGTCTGCTGTGATTTCGAAACTCCTGTATCCGTCTCCAATTTTGGGAAAAACTATTGTCTTTCCCACTCGTATCGGCCGGTATGGTGACCGAAACGGACGACAGAGGGCGGGTGTATCTCTCGAAAAAGCTCCGTGAACGGCACGGCGAGCAGTTTCGCGTGGTCGACCGTCCGGGTCGGATCGTGCTGATTCCGGTCGACAAAGACCCTCTCGCGGCGGTGCGAGAGGCTGTCGGCGACGCCTTCGCGGGCAAGTCAGCGACCGAACTCAAAGACGAGGCCCTTGGGGCTGCCCGTGAAGAAGTGGATGCCGAAATCAGAGACCGCGAACAACGCCAACATGCAGCCGACAACACCGGCCGTGAGGAATAACACGCCCCGATGTACGTCGAGACTGATTTTCTCTTTGCGATTGCGAAGCCCGACGACTGGCTGAAAACGGAGCCAACTGCCGCCATCGAACGAGAAGACATTCACACATCGCTTCTCGCCTACGCCGAGTTCCTCGTCCGTGCCTACGACCCGGACAACGGATTCGAGTTCGATGTGTCGCAGACGGTCGCAAACCTTCTTTCGGTGGTTCCCGTCCGTCCGGAAACGGACGAAGACGCACTGCTGGCCGCAACAACGTACCTTACCGAACACGAGATGACGCCATTTGATGCGATCCACGCTGGAATCGCCGCCACACGAGACGACCGGATTCTCGGATCGGATACCGCGTACGACGCGCTGGATGTCGAGCGCATCCCGCTTGAACCGATCGAGTAGTCCACTCGGGCCACGGCTACGGGAGCAACACGCTCCAGAGCCAACTGAACCGATGGGGCCGGTTGTTCACCGACTCAATGTTTTTACCGACTCCAGTCTCATCATTCACAATGACGGTCTATTTCGAGGATCTCTCAGTCGGCGACGAGTGGACAGGCGGCGAGTACGAGGTCACGGAGGCCGAAATCATCGACTTTGCCGAGCAGTACGATCCCCAGTGGTTCCACACCGATCCCGAGCGGGCCGCCGAAGAGTCGATGTACGGCGGGCTCATCGCTGCGGGCTTCCACACCGCCGCGATTTCGACCCGCTTGCTCGTTGACTCGTTTCTCTCCGAGACGGTAACGCTGGGGGCGAAGGGAATCGACAAACTCCGCTGGCACGCACCCGTCCGCCCTGGCGACCGGCTTTCGATGCGGGCTGAAATCATTGCGTGCACCGCCGAAACCGACCGGCGAGGGGTAGCCGACGTTCGTATCGAAACCGAAACCGCCGACGGCGAGGTTGTTTTTTCGATGATTGCGCTGGTAATGGTCGGCCGACGGGCTGACTGAATTCGTCGCAGCCAACGGCGTCGTTTATTTTCGCAGTCGACAGCGTAGTACATCGTCGAAGCCGACACGGTACCCCGGACTGTCGCCGCCACAATCGGTGAGCGACAGCATGAGAAAACCACCACGAGGAACCGTGGTTCGGGCTCACACGGCCGGGCTGGTTTGAACACGCTTTTATGCGGGAGCGCCAAACCAGAGGGTACAGCCTATCGGGGTTGATGATGCTCCTCGCCGTCAGGGACCTACCGTTCGGCGAGGACGCGCGAGCCCGACGATAGGAGAGGATCAACAATGGCAGTTTACGTCAACTACGAAACCCCAGCCGACCTCGCAGAACGCGCACTCGACGCGCTCGAGGTCGCCAGAGACACCGGTAGTGTAAAGAAAGGAACAAATGAAACAACAAAGGCCATCGAGCGGGGCAACGCCCAACTCGTCTTCGTCGCCGAGGATGTCTCACCCGAAGAGATCGTCATGCACCTTCCCGAAATCGCCGACGAAAAGGGTATTCCGGTCGTCTTCGTTGGCACCCAGGACGACATCGGTCACGCCGCGGGCCTCGAAGTCGGCAGCGCGGCCGCCGCAATCGTGAGCGCCGGTGACGCATCGGACGACATCGAAGACATCGCCTCGAAGGTCGAGGAACTTCAGTAATCCACCATGAGCGCAGAGGAGAACGTCGGCGACTCGACGGCCGCGGAGGTCATTGAGGTCGTCGGCAAAACCGGGATGCACGGCGAGGCCATGCAGGTCAAATGCCGCATCCAAGAAGGCTCGAACAAGGGCCGTATCATCACCCGCAACGTGTTGGGCCCGATTCGTGAGGGCGATATCCTGCAGCTACGAGAAACCCAGCGTGACGCGGATTCGATCGGAGGCCAGTAACGACAATGGTTGAAACACGAACCTGTGACTACTCAGGCGAAGAGATCGAGCCCGGCACGGGCACGATGTTCGTCAAAGCCAACGGCACCGTCCTCCACTTCAAGGACTCGAAAGCCGAGAAGAACTATCTCCTCGGTCGCGAAGCCCGAGATCTTGAGTGGACCGAAGCAGGCCGCCAGAACCGCGGCCAGCAGACTCAAGTCGACGAGTAACGATACTTGCGTATGAGCTACGACGAGCGGACCTTTGTGATGGTCAAGCCCGACGGCGTCCAGCGCGGTCTGATTGGCGAAATCGTCTCGCGGTTCGAACACCGCGGACTGAAACTCGTCGGTGCCAAGGCGTTGCGACTCGACGAGGAACTCGCGAGCGAACACTACGGCGAGCACGAAGGCAAGCCGTTTTTCGACGGCCTGGTCGAGTTCATCACCTCCGCGCCCGTTTTTACGATGGTGTGGGAGGGCAAAGACGCCACCCGACAGGTTCGCCGCATGGTCGGCGCAACCGATCCCGGCGAGTCGGCTCCGGGCACCATCCGCGGCGACTACGGCCTCGATCTCGGCCGCAACGTCATCCACGCCTCGGACCACGCAGACGAGGGCGCAAACGAACGCGAGATCGACCTGTTCTTCGACGAAAGCGAGCTGCTCGACTACGAGCAGGCGACCGACGAGTGGCAGTACGAGTGACGAGCGCCCGACCCGTTCAATTTTTAGTGGTTCATTGATACCAAGTGGTATGTCCTCCATGCCACGAATTGGGATCTTCAGCCGACTCAAAACCGGGCTGACGCTCACCCGCGACAGTCTCTCGGTGCTCAAACACCATCCTGACCTCATGTTGTTCCCGCTGGCAGGTGGCATTGTGAGTCTCCTGTTCGGTGCGATGTTGTATCTCACCGTGTTCGTCGGTGGGCTCGTCGGCACCGGCGTCGAGTACGTCGCCTTGTTCGCGTTTTATTTCACGACGACGTTTCTGGCCTCGTTCTTCACGGCGGCACTCGTCTACTCGGTCAACGACGCCTTTCATGGCCGAAATCCGACGCTCCGCAACGGAATGGCCGCCGCGTGGGAAATGAAAGGCCCGCTTGCGGTCTGGTCGGTGATCTCGGCGATTGTTGGGGTCTTGCTCAACTCGCTCGAAAACTCCGATTCCGGACTCGCACGGATCGCTGCCTCGTTGTTCGCGCTCGGCTGGACGGTGACGACGTTCTTCATTATCCCGGTCATCGTTTTTGAAGACGTCTCGACCACGGAGATGTTCACCAAGAGCGCGGGCGCATTTCGCGACACGTGGGGTGAAACGTTGGGCGCAGGCTTCGGCATTGGACTCGTCCAACTCGTCGGTGGGTTGCTCGGCGTGACGGTCGTGCTCGCAATCGGTAGCGGACTGTTCGTAATCGTGCCGGCGGTCGGTATCAGCGTCGTCGTTCTCGGCGTGATCGGAGTCGTCGTGGTGGTGTACCTTGTCGGCCAAACGGTTCAGGGCATCACTAAAACTGCGCTCTATCTCTACGCGGCGGAGGGAACCGTTCCTGATGAGTTCGACAACTTCGAGTTCACCACGCTGGGTGGGCGAACCGAGCAGTCAGGCACACCCGGCGGTGCAGCATCGTCGACGATGACATCATTCACCTGACCGCCCCAGCGCCATCGGTTGCTGACAGCTACGGTTCAGGTTTCGGTTCGGTCGTAATCCCCGGTTCGTTGCTGGCGATGATAACGACCTGATCGGTGATATCCTCCATCGTGTTGGCGAGTTCGTCAAAGAGAATCGCAAACTCGCGGTACAACAGTGGCTGGTCGATGTCGTCGTCGGCAAACGCGGTCGAGATCACGGTGTTACGGAGTTCGTCACATCGGCTCTCCATTTCGCGTACCGTTTCGATTTCGGCGGTCAGATCGGCTGACGCATCCGTCCAGCTCATCGCGTGGACGAAGTCGACGACAACGGTCTTTATCGCGTCGAGCGCGCCGGCGATCTCCTCGCCCATCTCGTGGAGGCCCGCAAAACACGCGTTGTCGTGTGCCGGCCGGATCATCAACAGCTCCTGGGCGATGCGTTCGGTATGGTTGGCGAGCACGTCCAACTCGCCGTAGAAACCTATCAGCGCCGAGGCGTTGAAATGCACCCGACTGCTCCGGAGACCGATTTCGTCGGGCCCTGAGTTCGTGATCGTGCCGTTGATCTCGCGGTTGAGCCGATCACACTCGCTTTCGATGGCCCCGATCGTTTCGAATGTCGATTCGTCGTCGCCACCGGTCGCGTACTGACCCAAAACCTCGGGTAACAACGCCACACAGTCGGTCAACCGATCGAGATACGCCTCGGTTTGTCCGTCGAGTTCGTCGCCAAACGTGGAATCTGCAGCCATGTGAGCTACCTGTACCGATGCGTGTCAGAAAGTAATATGTGTCGACTGATCGGTTAGAGAACACCCATCTCGTCCAACCGTTCGGGGAGATAGGTTTCGGTCACAAAGTCAAGGCCCCGCGCGGCAAGCGCCTGCTGTTCGGCCTTTTTGTCGATTTCGAGTTGCAGTTCGATCTGTTCGGTCCAGTAGTCGGTTTGGAACCGCGGATCCGTGAGCTCGGATTCGAGCGCGTTGATGTCGGAGTCCGCAAGCGGATCGGTCGGGAGGTCGTACTCGACAATATCGGTCGGTTGAATGCCGACGTATTTCGCTTGTGGCGTGGCGAGATACGCCGAGAGATGCGCGGATTTGATCGAACCGTAGGCGACCGAGCCGTAGATTCGGTACGACCACGGGTCGCCGTCACAGAACACGTTGACGGGCACGTCGAGTTCGTCGTGCAGCCGTTTCGTGATCCGCCGGGTCGCGCGGGCGGGTTGACCCTTGAGATGAACTACGAGACAGTTGTACTGCTCGTCGAAGCCGTTTTCGACGAGGCGGTCACGCATGCCGCCGGTCTCGACACAGAGCACGAAGTCGATGTCGGCGTCGAGAAACTCGATGGTGTCGGGGTTGTTTGGAATCTGGTAGCCACCCTCGCCAACGTCCTCTTGGCAGTGAATTTCGCGCTCGCCGCGACGTGTCTGCTCGCGGAGCAAAAGTGGCCCCATGAGCGTCGCCCCCGACTCCTCGGGTCGCATGTGAAAGTCCTCGCGCGTGACTTCCGAGACGATTTCGAGGTCTTCGATCAGCTGATTCGATTCGTCCTGATCCGAAAAGTGTGCCTCGGTGTTGTCCCACGATTCGGAGAGATAATACAGCTCACGCAGGGTCGACGAGCGATCCTCTTCGAGTTGTTGGGCGAGAAACTCGATGGTGTAGACGGCCTTGAGGAGTTTTCGCGCGCCCCGAACAGAGTTGGCGCTCCGCGTCGAGGTTCGGTCACCATACACCCAGACCCCGGAATCCGGATCGTACTCGATGTTGCTTTTTGTCCGCGTCGGCAGTGTCATTTCGGGGATTTGGCCGCCGGCGAACTGATCGTAGAAGTCCGCGGCAAGGTCGATAAGCTGTTCTCGGGCGTCGGCGTCACTGGATGTGCTGCTCATTGGTAGGGTTCAGGCGTTGACAGTCAGTTTCTCGGTATCGATTCCGTCGACCGTGAGTTCGAAGTCGGCGTCGTCGCCGACGCGGTAGGTGAGTTCGGCGTCCTCACCCGCGGCCACTGCGGGCGACCACTGAATGTACCACTCGCCGTCGAGGTCGACGACGCTCGCGTCGCCGTTGATCGCCTGCGGTTCGACGCTCACGATGTCGGTGATTTCGGGTGTTTCTGCGCGGTCGGAGTAGTTCTCGACAGAGAGCGTCACCGTCCCGCCGTCGACCTCGCGGTCGATACAGAGGTTGTTCATGATCCGGCCCATCGCTCCTTCGATGTTCGGCCGCTCGCGGTTCGTGATATCGGCGACTTTGTCGGCCATTTCGGGCAGAATCTGGCTGAGGACGCTCTGTTTTTCCTGTCGTTTCTGCAGCGAGCGTCGCTTGTTGAGATAGGATTTGAGTTCGCGGGCGGCTTCGCGGATCGCCAACTCGATTTCGTCCTCGATCGCGGGAATGTTCGCCAGCGCGTCTTTCGACTCGCTCGTGAACGGAACGTTCGTCGAGGCGACGTGAATCATCAACACCGCGGGGCCGTTCGGTAGGCCGCTGCCGCCGGGTTGGTCGAGGCCGTAGTTGCGCCAGCCGATGCGTTTGACCACGTCGGTCGAGCCACACGCGCCCTGCTGGTAGACCAACGGCACCCGGTTGGCAAACCGGAGCAGGTCGATTTTCCCCTCGCTTTTGAGTTCGCCGCCGTAGGCGATTCCGGCTTCGACGATGAAGGGGTCGCCGCCGTGAACCTCCGCGTCGCGGGTGGCGGCCGCATAGAAGTCGGCGGTGTACTCCTTTCGGAGGCCGGCTTCGACGAGTTCGGCCGTGATCGGCGAGAGACAGTCCGTCGGCGGCGCGAGAATATCGGTTTCGCGCATGGCCTCCAGCAGTTCGCTCGAGGTGTCGCGGTCGCCCGAAATCTCGCGAACCTTCGGCACCGCGTCGGGCACCGTCCGCGCGGCCGACCAGAGCGCGTCGACGATGTTCTCGCGGGCGGTGTCGCCGACGGTCGCTCCGTCGTAGTCGGCGGTCGCATCGCCGACATCGTCGACCATCGCCACCAGCGCACTGTGGGTGAGCCGAAACCGCGGATCGTCAAGCGCGTCGAACCGCCGAGCCAGTCGTTCGGCAATCGCCTGAACGGTCGCGTCGTCCTTTCGCGTGCTGGTCGCGTCGTCAACCAGGGTGTAGAGCGCTGGGGTGAGAAAATCACGGCCGTCGGCCGTGTCGGCCTCGTCGGATGCGTCCGACTCGCTCGCGTCCGCTCCGTTTGAGTCGGCTTCACTCCCATATGCGGTGAGTTCGCCCCACGCCGCCGCAACCGCATTTTCCCTGACGGTCGAGCCAAACGTCCGACCCGTCTCGTCTTCGACCTCGTCGGCGACGGTGTCGATGATGGCGACGAGTTCCGAGTAAGCGGTTCGCTCACGACCGCGAAGGATCTCCTCGATTCCGCTTGCAAATGCGTTGGTCGCGGTCTGGCCTTTGTTCGAAACCGCCTCGGTCACCCGCTCCGCGATGTCGACGCTGTGGGTCGGTGTTGGCCACGAGAGTTCACGGCCGAAGTGTCGGTCGCGAAACGAGTCGATGACCTTCGATGCCGTTTTTTTGCCGACGCGGGTGAACTCCTCCTGCAAAAACCCCGACACCGAGTACGACTCGGTTGCATTCAACATTTTGATGAGCGTTCCGAGTTCGACGCCATGGGGATGGGGGCGGATTTCACTGGTTTCGGCCGGCAACTGATCGGTGCCACGCTCGAATTTGAGCGGTTCGTCGAGGCCGGGTTCGCGCAGTTCGACTCTGGCGTGTGGGTTGACAACGGCGGTGTGTTTGATGTAGTCGTGCAGTTGCTGACGCGCGCGCATGTTGGCCTCCATCTCCAGTTCGATGCGCGTGCCGTGGGTTCGATCCCACGTTGTCGCCCGTGAGTCGCGGATTTCGGGCTCATTCGTGTCGGTGTCGATGATGAGTTCGAAGTACTCCGCGTGATCGGAGCCCTGCGTTCGACTCGTGATTTTGGCGGGCTTGCCGCTCGTCAGTTGGGCGTAGAGCACGGCCGCCGAAATCCCGATCCCCTGCTGGCCGCGGCTGTTTTTAACGCTTAACACACCATTGTTTGCGACAACAAAGTTCTCGTCGTGGCCAGTTGCACCGGGTACCGAGATGTCGTAGACATACTCGGGTGGCTCGGTTTCGTTGACTGATTTGACTGGCAAGAGACACATATCTGTCTCCGTGAGACCATTGAGGTTCTGGACTGTCGACCAGAGTTCTGTTAGTTGATCTGTCGGCTGATGGGCCTCGTCGAGTAGGCCCCACTGCTTGAGATTGTGGCTGTACCTCGGTTCGTCAGCGTACTCGCCGGCCATTGCAGCTTCGATCAGTTCGCGGTATGTTTCAGCGTGAGCGAGTTTCGAACCGATCCCAGCAGCCATCAGGAGCCCTGGAACTGAGTCCGGGACAGTTTTCGAACCAGCCGGTCCAACGCGAACATCGTCGAGAAGCGAGACGGGAATCCGTTTGTAGGTTTGTTCGGTTGTCTCCTTGGTTTCCGAAAAGACGCCCGCGATGTCAACATCCTCGCCGTACACATTTGTTCGATAGCAGTCGGCCGGCTCGTCGGCGTAGCTTTGGCTGTTGGTAACGGTTTCGGTGCTCGCAAGCACACCCTGCATGTTCCACAGTACCGAGAGCTGCCGGGCGAGTGTCTCGCTTGTTGTCGTATGCGACAGCTCGTTTCCGGGATGGGCTTCAGAGCCGTCTCCCTGATACAGCGCGGCAATAAACTGCTGTTGTAGCTCCGGATCGAGTCCGAACACGAACTCCGGAATCCGCTTGGTCGCTGCACTGTCACCGCAGACCGATTTGAGGAACATCACAAGCGGCGAGCCGAAGGCTTTGACTCGCGTCGAGTGTCGCTCCCGGTCGACGGTTGTCGTCGCGCCACCGACCGCAGCAACAGCCTGCTCGGTCGTCTCGATGAGGTCGGATTCGTGCGAGCCAAACGTAAACCCGATCTGCCGGTCGTCGACGTGGCCTTCGGAAATGTAGTGGGCGACCAGCGCAACCAGCTGCTCGTCGGCCGGAAGCGTCACCGGAATCGTCGTCTCCTCGCCACCGACCTGATACGTTTTGAGTTCGCAGTCGGCGGCCGCCGCTTCCCAGCCGAGTTCGAGCACCGTTTCGGCGGGTAGATATCCCTTGTCGAGATAGTTCTGTTCGAGGCTATCGCGGAGAATTTCGACGCCCTCGTACTCGTAGTAGTAGCGTTTCCGGCTGCTGTCGGGGGTCGGCTTCTTCCGGATGATCTCCCCGGAACGGAGCTGTTCGAGCTGTTCGGTCTCGAACCCATAGACGTAGACGCGCCGGTCTTCGAGCTGGTCGCGCGACAGTGATTCGAGCAGATTGATCGACTCGACCGATTCGCCGACCTGGGGGAGTCGTCGGGGCGTCAACAGGTGGTCGCCCGGCTCCAACTCACCGGCGGCTACCTCCGCTGTCTCGCCGTCTTTGGTCACGCTAAACAGGCTGTGGTTGCCGGTCACCTCGACAGTCCGGCCCTTTTGCGTCGTGATCTCGTAGGTCGGCTCGGCAGTTTCGTGCCGGATCGCGCGTGTCACCGGCTGCCACGACAGCTCGTGTGTCTCACGGTTGAACGAGGGGACTTCGACCCCATCGGCAATCGGCGCGGTGGCCTCGCCGTCGGCCGGGAGATACGCATCGCACAGTGAACCGATTGGAACGAACTCGATATCGCCGTCACGACGGACAAGCAGTCGTTGATCCGGAGTCAGTGACTGCTCTCTGGCGTGGAATCTTGAACCATACAGAAGCTTGCCGAACACCTTTGGAACCTGTTCTTTCGTAATGCCGGGGCCGTTGTCCTCGACGATGAGACGGTAGTAGTTGCCGTCCTCGACGATCTCGACGTAGATGTCGGGACGAATGCCGGCCTCCTCGGTCGCATCGAGCGCGTTGTCGACGGCTTCCTTGACGGCCGTCACAAGTCCGCGAGCGCCCGAATCGAAGCCGAGCATGTGCTTGTTTTTCTCGAAGAACTCGGCGATGGAGATCTCGCGTTGGCCCCGAGCCAACTCCTCGGCAATCCCCTCGTCTGCGAGTTCCGCTTGGAATGACGTCATTCTGTGCGGTGTTGTTTCGACGGCGCAGTTAAAACCTGTTCGCCGACAGCGCCGCAGAGAGATACGAACTAACGTCTCGCCGAAAAGCAGCCATGCCGATTCCGTCTCGCCCATCCGGATACGACGTTTCAAAACACGTCGACGCCGGGTGCCCGGATTGTCTCCTTACGGTTGGGTTCGACTGGGAGCAGGGGCACATTCCCCGGTTCCTGATTCTTTTACGGAAAATTCGAGGCGAAAGCTTCGCCCTTCACAGTAGTTGCCGAATCAGACTTTCGTCGAGGCAGCTACTGTTTAGCGCGGGGAGGATGTCAAGATTGTCGCCGACAACGGCAGTAGCCGAAACGTGACTGAGATCGACGTCGACTAACCGAACGTTTGTCCCGAGAGGATACACCGGATTCGCTTCGGATGGAACCAACTTTTTTTCGCGTTAGGGCAACTCTTAGACGTGATTCGCGTGCGCGTGCGAGGGCTTTATGCCGCGGGGAGGGCTAGGATGATACAGTTCTATGTCAGGCGAAACCGAATACAGGGCCGGGCAGATTCAGGTCCTCGAAGGGCTTGCCGCCGTTCGGAAACGGCCGGCGATGTATATCGGCTCGACGGACGGTCGGGGGCTTCATCACCTCGTCTACGAGGTCGTCGACAACGCCATCGATGAGGCACTCGCAGGGTACTGCGATCACATCGAGGTGACCGTGCACGATGACGGGTCTGTGTCCGTTGCCGACGACGGCCGAGGAATTCCCGTCGACACCCATGAACAGTACGATCGACCCGCCCTCGAGGTCATCATGACCGTTCTTCACGCGGGCGGGAAGTTCGACAACAAGTCCTACCAGGTGTCGGGCGGACTCCACGGCGTCGGCGTCAGCGTTGTCAACGCGCTCTCGCAGGTGCTCGAAGTTTCCGTCCGCCGAGATGGGTATCTCTGGACGCACGAGTTCGATCACGGCGAACCCGTTGCCGACGCTTTCGAGCGCGTCCGACCGCTCGAAGACGACGAAGAAACGGGAACAACGGTTCGGTTTTGGCCCGATGAGGATATTTTCGAGACGACCGATTTCACGTATTCGACGCTTGCCAACCGGCTTCGGGAACTCGCTTTTCTCAACTCAGGTGTTCGCATCTCGCTCAGTGACGAACGAACCGGCGAAAGCGAGGTGTTCCTGTACGAGGGCGGGATTCGTGAGTTCGTTACCTATCTCAACGAAACGCGAACGCCGCTGCACGAGGAGGTCATCTATTTCGAGGACAAAGCGGAAAACATCCAGGTCGAAATCGCGATTCAGGCGACAGACGAACTGCAGGGCTCGATCCACGCCTTCGCGAACAACATCAACACCCGCGAGGGCGGCACCCACCTGACGGGGTTCAAAACCGCACTCACCCGCGTCATCAACGACTACGCCAACGAGCACAGTCTGACCGACGACCTCGACGAGAACCTCAAAGGCGAGGACGTTCGCGAGGGAATGACCGCTGTGATTTCGATTAAACACCCCGATCCGCAGTTCGAGGGACAGACGAAGACGAAACTCGGCAACAGCGAAGTTCGTGGGATCGTCGAGAGTGCGACGCATAAACAGCTTCGAACGTATCTCGAAGAGAACCCCGACACCGGCCAGGCAGTCGTGATGAAGGCTGCAGAGGCCGCCAGGGCGCGGAAAGCCGCCAAGCAGGCCGAAGAACTCACCCGCCGAAAAAGCGCACTCGAATCGACGGCGCTGCCCGGCAAACTGGCCGACTGTCAGACGCGCGACCCCGCAGACAGCGAACTGTTCGTCGTCGAGGGCGACAGCGCCGGCGGAAGTGCCAAGCAGGGTCGCGATCGGCACAACCAGGCAATTTTGCCGATCAAAGGCAAGATTCTCAACGTCGAAAAACACCGGCTCGACCGCATTCTCGAAAACACCGAGATTCGGGCGCTCATCACGGCCATCGGCGCGGGCATCGGTGAGGAGTTCGATATCGACGAGGCGCGGTACCACAAAATCATTCTGATGACCGACGCCGACGTCGACGGCGCACACATCCGCACGCTGTTGTTGACGCTGTTGTATCGCCACATGAAGCCGCTCATCGAGGCAGGCTACGTGTATGCAGCCCAGCCGCCGCTGTACCGGGTTCGGTACCGTGGGGAAACCTACGACGCGATGACCGAAGCCGAGCGTGACCGGCTTGTCGAAGAGAAATGTGACGGCAACCCAACGCAAGTCCAACGATTCAAAGGCCTCGGCGAAATGAACCCCGACCAGTTGTGGGAGACGACGATGGATCCAGAAAACCGGATTCTCAAACGGATTACGATCGAAGATGCGGCCGCCGCCGACCGGATGTTTTCGGTGCTGATGGGCGATGCGGTCGAGCCACGCAAACAGTTTATCAAAAACCACGCGACCGACGCAGAGTGGGTCGACATTTAAGTACATATGAGCGCAGACCTCCCTGATTCCCCAGACGTAGACGCTGCCAGAATCGAAACCGCCCGGATCGAAGACGAGATGGAGCAGTCGTATATCGACTACGCCATGTCGGTCATCGCCGGGCGCGCACTCCCCGATGTCCGTGATGGCCTCAAGCCGGTTCACCGTCGCATTCTGTACGCGATGTACGAAGCCGGTGTGTCGTCGGGGTCGGCACACCGAAAAAGCTCCTCGATTGTCGGCGAGACGATGGGTGATTACCACCCACACGGCGACAGCGCGATTTACGACACGCTCGCGCGGATGGCCCAGGACTTCTCGATGCGGTACCCGCTCGTCGACGGTCAAGGAAACTTCGGCTCGGTCGACGGCGACCCGCCGGCAGCCATGCGCTACACTGAGGCCCGGATGGCCTCGATGGCCGAGGAGCTGCTGGATGATCTCGACAAGGACACCGTCGATTTCACCCCGAACTACGACGACCGACTCGACGAGCCGAGTGTGTTGCCGTCGGCGTTTCCCAATCTGCTTGTCAATGGCTCGTCGGGTATTGCGGTCGGCATGTCGACGAACATCCCGCCACACAATCTCGGCGAGGTCATCGACGCGACTATTCACCTGATCAACAACCCCAACTGTACGGTCGAAGACCTCATGGGCCATGTCAAAGGCCCGGACTTTCCGACCGGAGCGAACATCGTCGGCCGCAGCGGCGTCCACAGCGCCTACAAAACGGGTCGTGGGCGCGTCCGGATGCGCGCGGAGTTCGAGGTCAACGAGGAGGCCGGCACCATCGTCATCACTGAACTGCCGTATCAAGAGAACAAATCCCGACTCGTCGAGCGAATCGCCACCGATGTCAACGAGGGAAAACTCGAGGGCATTCGCGACCTGCGAGACGAGTCGGACCGCGACGGCATTCGCGTCGTCATCGAACTCAAACGCGACGCGATGGTCGATGTCGTCAAAAACCAACTGCTCGAAAGCCATCTCGAACGAACCTTCGGCGTTATCAACCTCGCATTGGTCGATGGCGCACCACAGGTGCTGACGCTTCGCGAGACGATCGAACACTATCTCGATCACCGCCGCGAGGTCGTTCGTCGTCGCTCGCAGTTCGAACTCGACGAGGCCGAAGACCGCGCCCACATTCTCAAGGGGCGGCTGACGGCGCTCAACAACGTCGACAGCGTGGTTGAGACGATTCGCGACGCCGACGACCGTGACGAGGCGAAAACCTCGCTTCGCGAGCGCTTTGACTTCTCGGAGCCACAGGTCGAACACATCGTCGCCATGCAGCTCGGCTCGCTGACATCGATGGAGTCGAAGGAAATCGAGGAGGAGTACGAGGCGGTCCAAGCCCGAATCGAGCGGCTGACCGAAATTCTCACAAACGAGGACGAACTGCTCGGCGTGATCGAGGACGAACTGCGCGAAATCAAGGCCGAGTACGACGACGAGCGCCGAACTGCGTTCATCGAGGACGACGGAACAGTTGCCCACGAAGATCTCATTCCCGAACAGGACATCGCGGTCGTCATGTCCGAAGACGACTACATCAAACGCATGCCGCTATCGACGTTTCGGGCACAGAACCGGGCCGGAAAGGGAATTATCGGAACCGATCTCAAGGAAGGTGACGCGGTGTCGTCGGTGTTCGTCGCCAACAGCCACGACTATCTGTTGTGTATGACGAACTTCGGCCAGATATACAAAATCCGCGGGTTCCAGATTCCCGAGATGAGCCGGACGGCCCGCGGCAAGTCGGCGATCAACCTGCTCGATCTCGACGACGGCGAAGAGCTCACTGCGGTCGTCAACATGGACGACATCGCCGTCGACGAGATCGATGGCGAGCGCTATCTGACGATGGTGACGCGGAACGGCTACATTAAGCGCACCTCCGTCGAGGCGTTCCAGAACATCCGAACAACGGGCATCCGTGCGCTCAGCCTCGAAGACGGCGACAGACTCGTCGATGTCGAGGTCACCGATGGCGAGCGAACGCTCGTGATCGCGACCGCCGACGGAATGGCGATCCGGTTCGACGAACAGGACGTGCGGTCTATGGGACGGACGGCCAGGGGCGTTCGCGGCATCGATCTCCAAGACGGCGATCGGGTCGCCGGTGTCGCCGCCGTCGACACCGAGCGCCACAGTTGGGTGCTGACCGTGACGAAACACGGCTACGGAAAGCGCTCGGATATCGACGAGTACCGTGTCCAGTCGCGAAACGGCAAAGGACTCATCGACATCAAAACCAACGAGCGAAACGGTCGCGTCTGTGCGATGGAGACCGTCGGCCCCGGCGATCACCTCGTCGTGATGAGCAAATCCGGCCAGATTATGCGAACCCCGGTCGAAGGGATTTCGACGGTGGGGCGCAACACGATGGGCGTTATCGTCATGGATCTCGACGAGGGCGACGCTGTATCCTGTCTTGACGTGATTCCACGCGAGATGGTGACCGCTGAATCCGAGGCCGAGGTCGATCTGGAAGCCGAAGCTGACGAACGTGCGTTCGATGACGAGAATCCACCGGTGACCGACGGATAATCCCGTAGCGACCAATCTCCGACATCGTCAAAACCGTCGGGTCGTGATCGGTGATCACTCACTTTTCGGCCCCGTCGACACTGCGAAGCCCAACGAGAACAACGTCTCTTATGCAGGCCGGAGGCGTTTGCCCAGTTGCTGTCGGCAAACTCATCAAGGCCGAGCAGCGCTCCGAGGGGCATTCGGTGAATGTTCTCCGACGGTGATGTTGACGGCGTGTTCAGGCTGGCGTGGCCGTCGAACCAGATCGCCCCGATGGAGCCGTCGGCTGCCGAGCCGGTGACCGAACCGATTGCGACCGAGTGGTCGCCACCAAGCACGAGCGGGGTGTGACCCCCGAGAACGCCGACATACCCGGCCGCTAAGCCGTCGACAAACGGCCTCGGTTTGGGCGAGAAACGTTGCACTCCCGGTCGGTGGCGTGGTTGTTCTAAGATCACAGGCCTCGGCGCGTGGGGCGTAGATGTCCCCGGTGTCGACGCTGTTGACGCCCGACGCAGCGAGTCGCGCTGCACGGTCGGCATACCGCATCGCGGAGGGAGTTATATCGAGGTCGTGGCGGTTCGTGCCGTCGTCAGTCGGTGCGCCGATGATACGGGTGGATCCTGTCAGACGAGCCGATACCGTCGGAGCCACGTAGCCGTGAGACTCCGTCGGCAAGCCGGACAGCCCCCGTGTGACATCGAGAACGAGAAGTCGGATTTTGGGCCTGCTGATCACATAACAAATGTTGCTGAGACTGTCTGGAGAGAGCGGTGTCAACGGAAACAAAATCGTCGCAAACGCCAATTTACAGCCAGTATTCTACCTAGTTTTCCATCGGATTTATCATGCGCCCCACCCAACGGCCCACTATGTCATCAATCGAACTCACCCCAAGTCAGAAAACCATCCTCACTGCACTCACCAACCTGCACCGCCAAACCGAAGATGCGGTAAAAGGTGAGGATATCGCCGAAGAGGTCAACCGAAACCCCGGAACGATTCGCAACCAGATGCAGAGTCTGAAAGCACTCCAGCTGGTTGAGGGTGTTCCCGGCCCGAAGGGAGGCTATAAGCCGACGGCCAACGCTTACGAGGCGCTCGATGTCGACCAGATGGACGAGCCAGCGTCGGTTCCGCTCGAACACAACGGCGAACCGGTCGAAAACGCCAACGTCGAGAGCATCGATCTGTCGAGCGTCCACCACCCCGAGCTTTGCCGGGCAGAAATCCACCTGCAGGGATCGATCCGCGGCTTTCACGAGGGCGATGAGGTTGTCGTCGGCCCCACGCCGCTGTCGAAGCTCCGCATCACTGGAACGCTCGACGCTAAGGACAACACGAACAGCATTCTGATTTTGCAGATCGACGATATGCTCGCCCCCGCCGAAGAGCCCGCGCACTAGCCTGACTGATCTCGGCAAAAATCTCCCAGCCCTCACCGGATCAGCCGGCTCACGATGCATCTCTTATTGCTGGTCTCCGGTATGACCCGCAGCGCTGGCAGTCAGTTGGCTGATGGCACACAGAAAATATGCGAAACGAGAGAGTAATCTGTACTGAGTGAGCCGGTAGTCAGCACCTAGCGAAGCCCCATGGTGGGGTTCCGGGTCGACTCGGGTGGGGCCGTATTGGCTGTTGTGTGCAAGCTATGCGCAGTGGCGGTCTGCGTGGTGGCCGGAGTGCGTTACGCCTGGTTGTCGATCCGCGTGGTGGCCGGAGTGCGTTGCGTCGGGTTGTCGATCCGCGTGGTGGTCACCAGTATGATCGGTCTGGTGGCCAGCGGTGCCGGCTCGCGGTTCGCCACCGTTGGCCGACTGCTGGTCGGTGTGGCCCACATGCGTGGCGACACCATGGCCGAGACGGTCACCAGCATTGGCCATCAGTGAACCGAAACCGCCGTGGTGATCGTGCGCTGGGTTGTCTGGCTGTGTCTCCGCCATGTGTGTGTCGGGAGCGTCCGCACCGATGGCACCGCCGGTCGCTGTCGCCACGCCGACAGCAAGAACGAGCAGTGCACCGATAGACAGCGCAATACCGACCGATTTGAGTTTTGTCATAGGTTACCTCCATTCTCGACTACACCGGATGGGAAGTTACCTGATTGGGTGTGAACGCATCTCCGAGCGCGTTCGAGAACGTTTCTACTGGCTTCTCATCGTTTCTCGTACAAGAGACCGTTCGTCGCAGGAGTCTGCGACCATTTTAGGGTTCGTCGACCGTAGTGTCCGAATCGATGTCGTCTGCCGGATAGATCCGATACGTCCGGCCCTGTGGCTCACGAGCGATGAGTCCGCGTTTCTCGAGACTGGTGACGACCTGACTCACCTTGCTTTTGGAGAACCCCGATCGGTCGCGGAGTTCGATCTGCGTCAGTCCCGGACTGTCGAACACCGGTGCAAGCACACGTCGCTCGTCCGCCGGAAGCACCGCAAGTAACGACCGCTGTGATGGCCTATCGCTGTCGTCAGCCACGTCGCTGTCGTCGATCCGCGAATCGTCGTCAATGGTGTCGTCAACGGAGTCGTTGGCAACGGTGTCGTCATCAGCGGTGTCAACACGGGCGGTCGTCGAACCGGTTGACGCGGTTGGCTCGGTGGCGACATCGCTGTCGCGTTCACGAACGAGGAGATACAGCCCACCAACCGCAGCGGCGACGAGAAGCGTCCCAACAGCGAGCCACGCCGGATGGACGAACGTGGATCCTCCCATGCCCATGTGCCCGCTCATACGGCCAAAATCCTGCCACTGACGGCCCGCCAGCCACGTCCCAACGCCACCGGCGAGTAGAATCGCGGCTACAACGCCGACTGCAATCCTGTCTCGGTTGCGTGTGGAGTCGGTCATTGGGTGAGTGATGATAGTGGACTGTTTTTATTTGCGTTGCGTCGTGTCGTCGGCGAACGGTCGGCCCGAACGGTTCTTGTTTATCAGCGCGTGTGGGACGCGACGATCACATGTCGCTCCACGCGCTCGTGGCGCGTTTCACCGAGGTAATATCGGCGATCCAGCGGCAGGCAATGCCTTTTTTCAGCGCCTTGGCGGCCGGCCCCCCGAACGTGTTGATCGGCACACCCATGACGTCGTGAGCGACCGCTTTGTCGCCGACCGAGATGACCGTTCCCTTGTCTTTGTGTTTCCAGGATTTGAGCGGCGCACCGCGAACGGCGCGGGCGAGGTTTTCGCCAGCAACCTCGGCAGCCATCCATGCGGCCTGGGCGGTTGGCGGCGCGACGGTGTCGCCGCCCTGATCGATCATCGCGGCGTCACCGATCGCGAACACGCGGTCGTCGCTGGTCTGGAAGTCGGATTCGGCAAACACGCGCTTCGAGCGCTCCTCGGCGTCGAGGTTGGCGTCAGCGAGTTCCTCACGCCCCGTAATGCCGCCGGTCCAGACGAGGACGTCGTACGCGAGCGAGTCGTCACCGACGAACACCGATTCCTCGTCGACACCCGAAATAAAGTCGCCGGTCAGAATCTCGACGTCGCGGTCGAGCAACCGTTTTTTGAGTGCCCCCTGTACCTCGGGGTCGTTGCCGGGGAATATCTCGTCGAGCCCCTCGACGAGGCTGATCTCGATCGGTGCACGATGGGTGTCACGGTATTCGGCGACCTCACCGGCAACCTGAATACCCGAGAGGCCAGCGCCACCGACGACCACCTGTGCGGGTTCGCTCTGGGTTGCCGTCTTACTCGCCGTACGGACGGATTCGTGAATCTCGCGGGCGTCGTCGAGACTTTTCATGGTAAGCGCGTGTTCTTTGAGACCGTCAATGCCGAAAAATGCGGTCGAACTGCCGAGGCCGACGAGGAGATAGTCGTACTCGACGGGGTCGCCGTCGCGCAGCTCGATGTGTCGGTCGTCGGTGTCGATTCCGGTAACGCGGTCGCGAACGAACGTCGTGCTCGGATCTTTGATTTCGTCGACCGGGATTGCGACCTTCGATTCGACGGACGGGTCGCGAATCACCCGGTGGGTTTCGTGGAGCACGAGGTGGTAGTCGTGTTCGGAAATCCAGGTGAGTTCGGCCTCGCCGTCTTCGATTTCGTCTTCAAATGCCTTCACCGTTCCAGCGCCGGCATAGCCCGCGCCAACAACGACGACCTGAGCTGTCATGGCTCAGAGTCCGACGGCCATAGATAAATCGGCTTTGGAACGCCGGCGAGCCGGTTCGTGGCCGAACGAGCCGAACTTACTCGAGAGACAGTCCCGCATGCCACCGGTCGACACCCGCCGCCCGTTTCGTTTCGTCCATCGTCGCGAGCAACACGACCGCGAGGCTTGCCGTTTCGGCCGCTCGCGTTTCGCCGACGACGTCGAACTCGCCGGTCTCGCGGTTTGCGTAGACGGTACAGACGGCACCGGCGCGGAGTCCGTAGATGCCCGCAAGCGTGAGGAGCGTTGCGGCCTCCATCTCGATGTTCGCGACGTTCGCCTGCCGGAGTGCATCGAGAGCGCAGTCGCTACCGGGTGGCTCATAGCCGCCGAACCCCGGACGCGCCTGGCCCGCGTAGAAACTGTCGGCGCTCATTGTCACCCCGACGTGGTACGGGTGGCCCAATCGCTCGGCGGCGCAGACGAGTGCGGAGACGACCTCGTAGTCGGCAGCCGCCGGATACGTCTCGCGAACGTACTCTTTGCTCGTTCCCTCCTGACGAACCGCACCCGACGTAATGACGAGGTCGCCGACAGCGATGTCGGGCTGGATCGTGCCACAGGAGCCGACCCGAATGAACGTGTCCGCGCCGGCGCGCGCCAGTTCCTCGACGGCGATTGCGGTCGACGGACCACCAATGCCCGTCGAGGTGACCGAAATCGGCGTGTCGCGGTAGCGGCCCGTTGCGGTTCGGTACTCGCGGTGGCTGGCGACCGCTCGCGATTCGTCCCACAGTCCGGTGATCGTCTCCAGTCGGTCGGGGTTGCCCGGCAGCAAGACGCTGTCTGCGACATCGCCGTCGGTGATCTCCAGGTGGTACTGCCGCTCGGCGTTTGGATTCTCGCTGGTTGCGGTCGGGCTGACGGTGTCGACGTCGTTGCCAGTGGTATCGTGATCCCCGTTCGCGTCGGTCGTGTCGTCAGTCGTGTTGTCGACAGCGTCGTCAGTCGTGTTGTCGACAGCGTCGTCAGTCGTGTTGTCGACAGCGTC
>OBKM01000134.1_pt1 | contig 35447 bp, 29 predicted proteins | sample 1519691 | NCBI WGS metagenome assembly OBKM01 (sample SAMEA37050418, study PRJEB22526) | metagenome | biome: saline pan; feature: lake; material: water | place: Egypt | collected 2015 | depth 0.5 m
TGCCGATGTACTTCCTCATCGGCGTCTGGGGCGGTCCGCGCCGGAAGTACGCCGCGATCAAGTTCTTCGTGTACACGAACGCGGCGTCGCTCGTCATGTTCCTCGGGTTCATGGCGCTGGTGTTCGGACTGGGTGACGCCGTTGGCTCGTTCGCGCTGCCGGAGATCACGCAGGCGATCGCCGCCGGCGAGCTCGGTACGTGGTTCGGGATCGAGCCCGGAACGCTCGCGATGGGTGCGTTCCTCGCGATGTTCTTCGGCTTCGCGGTGAAGGTGCCGGTCGTCCCGGTGCACACGTGGCTGCCCGACGCCCACGTTGAGGCCCCGACACCCGTGTCGGTGCTTCTGGCCGGCGTCCTCCTGAAGATGGGGACGTACGCGCTGCTCCGATTCAACTTCACGATGCTGCCGGAGCAGGCGTCCGCGCTCGCGATACCGATCGCCGTGATCGCAGTGATAAGCGTGATCTACGGCGCGATGTTGGCGCTCGCACAGAAGGATCTCAAACGGATCGTCGCGTACTCCTCCGTCTCCTCGATGGGCTACGTCATCCTCGGGCTGATCGTGTTCACCGAGTACGGCGTCGGCGGCGCGACGTTCCAGATGGTCGCACACGGGCTCATCTCCGGGTTGATGTTCATGGCGGTCGGCGTCATGTACAACGCGACCCACACCCGGATGGTCGGCGACATGGCCGGCATGGCCGACCGGATGCCCGTCGCCGTGGGGATCCTCGTCGCCGGCGCGTTCGCGTACATGGGACTACCGTTGATGGCCGGCTTCGCCGGCGAGTTCTTCATCTTCGTCGGCGCGTTCGGCGCGACGGCGCTCCCGTACGCACCGGCGTTCACGATGCTGGCGATGTTCGGCATCGTCATCGTCGCCGGCTATCTGCTGTCGGCGATGCAGAAGACGCTGTTCGGTCCGTACCGGCTCGAAACCGACTACGAGGTCGGCCGTGCGCCCGTTCACGACGTCGCGCCGCTCGGCGTGCTGTTGGCGGCGATCATCGTGCTCGGCGTTGCGCCCGACCTGTTCTTCGAGATGATCCGTGACGCTGCCATGCCCGTCGTCGAGGGGGTGAGCCGATAATGGTCGACCAACTGCCGCAGTGGGCCGCGCTCGCGCCGGCGTTGACGCTGGCCGGCACGGGGCTCCTGCTGCTGCTCGTCGATACGATCAACCCGAAGGCGCGCTCGAACACGTCGATGGCGGTCGTGAGCGCGCTCGGTGCGCTGACGTCGCTGGCGTTCACCGTCTGGTTCGTCGTTGCCGGCACCGGCCACGCCGACACCGGCGGCGCGATCTACCTCCTTGCGGACGCGATCAAGGTGGACACGTTGGCGCTGTTTTTCACCGCCATCTTCGCGTCGGTGACGGCGCTCGTCGTCGTCGCCGCACACGACTACTTCCACGACCACGAGAGTCCGGCGGAGTTCTACTCGCTGGTGCTTTTCGCCGCGACCGGCATGGCGCTGCTCGCGGTCGCGAACTCGCTTGCGGTCGTGTTCGTCGCCCTGGAGATGGCGTCGCTGCCGTCGTACGCCCTGGTGGCGTTCTTGAAGAAGAATCGAGGGAGCGTGGAGGCGAGCCTGAAATACTTCCTCGTCGGGGCGGTGTCCTCGGCGATCTTCGTGTTCGGCATCTCGCTGGTGTACGCCGCTACCGGGTCGCTGATCCTCGGTGATGTCGCCGCCGGGATGGTCGATATCGACGGGATGGCCGGGCTCGCCGGTCTCGGGATCGTGATGATGATCGGTGGCGTCGCGTTCAAGACGGCCGCCGTGCCGTTCCACTTCTGGGCACCGGAGGCGTACGAGGGCGCGCCCGCCCCCGTGAGCGCGTTCCTCTCGTCGGCCTCGAAGGCCGCAGGGTTCGTCGTCGCGTTCCGGGTGTTCACCGAGGCGTTCCCGATCGGCGCGTCGCTGGCGGCGGGCATCGACTGGACGCTCGCGTTCGCGGTCATCGCGGTCGTGACGATGACGCTCGGGAACTTCGCCGCCGCGGTCCAGGAGAACGTCAAGCGAATGTTGGCGTACTCCTCGGTGGGTCACGCCGGCTACGCGCTGATCGGACTCGCCGCGCTCTCCGCGGGGAGCGGCGTGAACTCGGCGGTGATGGGTGCCGCGATGGCACACCTGCTCGTCTACGGCTTTATGAACACGGGTGCGTTCCTGTTCGTCGCGATGGCGGAACGCTGGGGCGTCGGCCGCACGTTCGCCGACTACGCCGGGCTGGCGAAGCGCGCGCCCGTCGCGTCGACCGCGATGGCCGTGTTCATGTTCTCGCTGGCCGGGCTGCCGCCGTTCTCCGGCTTCTTCTCGAAGTACTTCCTGTTCATGGGCGCGATCGACAACGGGTTCGTCTGGCTGGCGGCGATCGGCGCGCTGAACAGCGTGATCTCGCTGTACTACTACAGCCGGGTCGTGAAGGCGCTGTTCATCGACGACCCCGCCTCCCAGAGCGCACTCGACGCGGTCGACGTTCGCCCGACGGGGCTGTACGCCGCCGTGATCGTCGCCGCGGTCGCGACGGTGCTGCTGTTACCCGGCTTCGGTCCCGTCATCGAGACGGCCGAGGCGGCCGCGTCCGCGCTGTTCTAGCCGCGGACTCGGCGCTCGTCGCCGTCCTGCGCGATCTCCGTGTCCAGCGTGGTGCCAGCTCGAGCGACACCCGCTTCACGGTCTTTTTAAGTAACCCACGCCCGACGGGGGCGGTGGATGATGAAGGGTCACGACGCGATCGTTAGGCTGCTCGACGCCTCGAACGTCGACACCGTGTTCACGCTCATGTCGGAGGATACGATGAGCATGATGTCGAAACTCGAGACGGAGTGGGCCGACGCGATTCGGATGGTCAAAACGCGACACGAGCAGGGCGCGGTGGCGATGGCGGACGGGTACGCCCGTGCCGGCGACCGCATTGGCGTCTGTCTCGTCGGTCGGGGACCGGCGGTCTCACAGACCGGCAACGCGCTGGTTACCGCACGGAAGAAGGGGTCGGATCTGTTGCTCGTCGTTCCGGAGTCGCCGCTGTCGGAGTCGTACGATGTCAAGGCGTTCGAGCAGGAGACGTACCTGCGATCGACGGTCGGCTCCGTGGTGTCGGTCAGAAGCTCCGAGACGCTGCTCGACGGGTTCACCGAGGCGTTTCGACGCGTGGCGGCGGGTGAGGGACCGCTCGCGCTGCAGGTTCCGTGGGACGTGATCGACGGCGAGATGGATGCCACGGCGGATCTCGACGGATACGAGGAGCTGATCGCCGCGGTGGGGAGCCGCGACGCTGCGGCGGCCGGCGGCGCACGCGTCCATCCCGACGAGACGCTCGTCCGACGCGCGATCGACGCGTACGTCGACAGCGACGCGTTTCAACCCCCGGTCGTGCTGGCCGGATACGGTGCGGTCGAGGCGGGCGCGAGGGAAGCGATCGAGGCGTTCGCCGAACGGACCAACGCGGTGTTGGCCACCTCGCTGCAGGCACGCGACTACTTCGCGGAGCATCCGTTCCACGTCGGGTTCACGGGAAGCTGGGGATCACCTCTCGCGAACCGATACGCGAACGAGGCGCACGTCGTGTTCGCGGTCGGTGCGAGCCTGAACCCCTACACGGTCGACGAGGGTCACGTGTTCGGCGATGAGACGCGAGTGATCCACATCGATCGGGATCCGACGGCGATCGGCCAGCACACGAACGTCGACCTCGGGATCGTCGGCGACGCCCGCGTCACGTTCGAGGCGCTGGTCGCGGAGCTGGAGCGGCGCGGGATCCATCGGGGTGACGACCTGTGGACCGACGATCGCCGGGCGGAGGTCGCGGAGACGACGCCGATGAACGACCGCGAGTTTCCGTCGGTGCCGGACGCCGTCGACCCGCGCGAGCTGGTGACGGCGCTGGACGATCTGCTTCCCGAGGATCGGAAGCTCGTTCTCGACGGTGGTCATTTCACCCGGTGGTGTATGGACGGAATCCACACACCCCCCGAGGATCTCACGTTTACGCTCGATTTCGCGTCGATCGGACTCGGGCTTCCGATGGGCGTCGGCACCGCAGTGGCGAGCGACCGTCCCTGCGTCACGGTGTGTGGCGACGCGGGCTTTCTGATGTCGGTACAGGAGCTGGAGACCGCAGTTCGAAGCGACGTTCCGATGACGATCGTCGTGATGAACGACGAGTCGCTCGGCTCCGAGTATCACAGTCTCGACGCACACGGCGAGGCTCCCGAGGTCGCCCTGATCTCGACGCCGGATATCGCCGCCGTCGCCGAGTCGCTTGGGGCGACGGGGCGGACGGTTCGGAGCTTGGAGGAGCTTGACGCGCTCGAGGAGGAGCTCGCCTCGGTGCCGGACGGCCAGCTCGTCGTCGATTGCCGGGTGAACCACGAGGTGCGACATCGGAGCAAAACGTAGATACGGGTCGCGACGAACCGGACTGCATGGAGCGGACGCCACAGGGCACGCCCGTCGGGGTCGACGACCCCTACGACGTCGCCGGCGTGTGCGACCACCTTACCGATGACGGCCGCTGCCGGTACGCGCTCGCACACGCCGGCAACGATCCGGAGTTCGCTGCCGCACGTCGTGCCGACGACTACGCCTGCCACGTCGGCTCCGACGGTCGCTGGCGCGCGTGCCCGAAGTACCGGTCGACGACCGACGGACGCGAGTGCGTTCGATGTGGCCTACCGGAGACGCGGATGGCTCACGACGACTCGCGCCCGCTACTGGAGGAACACCACCTGCAGTACGGGAGCGCTGACGTCGACGAGGACGACGCGGGCCCACACGAGATCACCGTCTCGCTGTGCCGCTGGTGTCACGCGAAAGTACATCGGTCGATCGCGCGGGTCGACGACGACGCGAACCCGGATCCGGAGGCGGTTGCGGAGCGAGAACGACGGCGCTCGCTGGAACGGTCTGAGACCGGGTTCGAAACGGCCAACGAACGGTACGGCGAGGACGCCGACGGCTGAGGCGTCGAGTCGGGAGACCGTTCGTCGCGCCGATGGGTCGCCGGCCGGATCGTGGTCAGGACAGCTCCGGCTCCGATCCCGTCCGCAACTCCTCCCCGAGGAACTTACCGAGGAGAAGCAGCGTCGCGACCGCCAACACCACCCCGAACGTCAGCACGGCACCCGACAGCGGCGCGAGCCCCGCCGCCACCTGCTCGCGGATGAAGTTCACGGCGAGCGTTCCGGAGACGCCGAGCAGCGCCAGCCCGGCGATGTTCAACACCGCCGGCGTCGGCCGGGAGACGGCGGGCGAGTTCAGTACATACAACACGACGACGATCGCGAACGGCGTGCCGACGGTCCCGAGCGCGAGCACCAACACGAGCTGGCCGAGCACCTCGCCGCCGATGAACGCTCCGGGTGCCGAGAGGAGCGCGGCCGCGACGAGCAGGCCGCGATACCGACCGTCCTCCACGGTGGTCCCCCACCCGAGCTTGTCGGCGAGGAGGAGTGGCGGAACGATCGTGTTCGCGCCCAGCGTCGACACCGCCGCGCCGCCGAGTCCGATCATGAACAGCAGCTCCGCGTTCGCTCCGACGAGCGGCCCGAGCGCCTGTGCCGCCCCGATGGCGGTGAGCTCCGGGTCGCTGAGCACGCTTGCGGCCACGAGGAAGATAGACACGCTGTACACGCCGAACGCGACGACCATCGAGAGGAGCACGTCGAGCGCAGCCAGGTCGCCATCCGTCTCGTCCCATCCCCGCGCCTTCATCCCGTACGCGTGCATGGTGATCAGCGTGATGTGGACGGCTCCGCCGAGGATCCCCGCGGCCACGAGGGCGCTGCCGCCCGGAAGCGTCGGCGTGAGTCCGCCCACCGCGGCGGTCGCGTCGATCGGAACGACGAGCAGCGAGGCGACGAAGGCGACCACCACGCCGGCGACGAGGAGTTTCGCCACGAACTCGATGAATCGGTACCCGCGTCCGGCGAGTCCGAGCGCGAGGATACCGGCCCAGACGACGCCCCAGATCCGCGCGTCGACGCCCGTCGTGGTCGCGAACACCGAGCCGACGGTGTTCATGATGACGAGCTGGGCGGCTCCGGCGGCGATCACGACGTCGGCCACGAGGATCCACGCCCATCGGTCGCTCAGCTGCTCCTCGACGACCGCAACGATTCCCGATCCGGTGAGGAGCCCGAGGCGCATCGCGAGATACTGCGCGGTGGCACCCCCCACGGCTGACAGCACGACGACCCAGAGCAGCGAGTAGTCGAACAACGCGCCGGCCGTGACGAGACTCGCGATCGTCGCCGGACCGGCCGCGATCGCCCCGGCAACCCAGCCGGGACCCATTCGCTTCGCGTACGCGTACGATGCGCGAACCGGGTTCGCCGTTCCTGAGCTGGCCATACACTGGTTGTACTACCCATGAATAAACCGATAACGATCCGGGTCGTCCACTTTTGGATTCGAACGCTCGATCGGATCGTCCGGTGGAGGCGCGACCGGTCAGGGGGAGAGCGCATCGGGACCGACCGGGTCGACCCCGTGCTCCGAAAGCAGCCGTTCGAGTCGCGGGACTCGCTCCTCGAAGTCGCCCGGCGCGTGAGCGTCCGTCCCGACCGTCACCGCGACCCCGTGGTCGAGGAGTCGATCCCGGAGCGTCTCGGTCGGATGAAACGTGTCGAGCGACCCCTTCGCCCCGATTCGCCCGGCGTTGATCTCGGGTATCGTCCGGGAGTTCAAACACGCCTTGACTACTCGCTGGCGGTGTTCCTCGGTCGTCAGTCCGTGGAGGTCCGGGTGGTTCTCGACGAGGTCGACGTGGGCGACCACCGCGAACAGCTCGGAGTCGACGAGTGACACGACGGCGTCGTAGTAGGCGTCGACGAACGCGCGTCGCTCCTCCGGATCGGCGTCCTCGAACGACTCGAACGCGAACACCTGTCGCCCGTCGACGTAGTGGACGCTGCCGATCGCGTAGTCGAACCCGGCGCAGTCGAGGAACGACTCGATCCGTCGTTCCAGTCCGGGCTCGTAATCCATCTCTACGGCGTCGTACGTCCGTACGTCGTAGCGTCGCTCGGCGATGGCGAGCGCCTCGCGGCGGCGCTCGTACGTCCGGTCGAAGTTCCGGTTCCACAGGAGTCGCTCCTCACGCCACGTCTCGCTCAGGCTGCAGTGGTCGGTGAACCCGACCGCATCGAGCCCCGCGTCGACCGCGGCTCGCAACATCAGCGGAATCTCGCCGCCGTCCGAGTAGGAAGTGTGTGCATGGACGTCCGCGTTCACGACCGACGTACGCGGTCGACCCGCCTAAGCCCGTCGGCGCTCGCGTGTCCCGTCCGACTCACGTCAGGGACGGTCACAGATCGAGCGGCCCACTTTTGAGGAACTCCCGGAGGAGCACGGTCGCGTACGACCCGCTCGGGAGCGCGAACGAGAACGTCGGGTCGCCGCCCGTAACGCGCACGTCGAGGTCGGTTCGGCAGAGGATCGCCCGCCGCGTCCCGGACGAGCCGAACGCCCCCGGCCGATCGAAATCGTCCGGCGCCACGTCGGCCGCCCCAACCACCTCCCGCTCGATCGCACCGGGCTCGCCGTCCGCGAACTCGGTGTCGGTGCCCACGAGCGGCGCGGTAACGAAGGCTCGCCCGCGAGCGCAGTGTCGTTTCATCACGCTCACGCGATCGCCGTCGACACGTTGGAGTCGGTCCGTGTCCGGCGCGTACAGCTCTTCCGGGGCGTCCGTGTCCGCGAAGCAGGCGACATCACCTGCGACCGGCCGGTGAAACGGGAGCCCCCGCCGCAGCCGCTCGCTCACGATGCGGTTGAAAAGCACTGATTGAGCCGCGTTGACGAACAGCCGCTGGAGGTTCGAGGGGACCGCCTCCAGCGCGTGCCGCCAGTCCTCATGGTCGGGCGGGGCGGCCGGATCGACCGCCCGCTCCTCCAGGCGGTGGAGCATCGAGCGCTCGAACCGGAGCTTGCGCGGCATCGCGTCGAGACAGGTGCTCCAGTCGCCAGTACCTGCTTCGTCGACACCGCCTCCTTCGTCGACGCCGAACGCCTCGTCGACTCGGTTCCTCCCCGCACGGGTGTCAGCGGGTTCGGCCGCGGCGGGGTTACCGGCGTACAACCGAACCGCCTCCCGCCACTCCCCGCGGACGACCGCGAGACCGACCTTGTGGGTGACCGGTCGCTTGCTCCCGAACCGCTGTTGCCCGAAGTAGTTCGGTACGCCGACCGGCTGCTCGATCTCACGTGTCTCGTCGGGTTCTACCGGCGGATCGCCGGCGAACTCACGGAGGTCGTCCACGACATCGGCGATCCGCTCGTCGGCGTCGGCGACCGCATCTGCGACGCGGATCTCGAAGGCGTTCCCGGCCAGATCGCCGAACGTCAGTCCGCGTCCCGCCAGTCCGATCGGCTCGATGTCGGCGCCGCGAACGTCCGGGAGTTCGTCCGGATCGACGCCGCGGAGAGTGAACAGCTGCGTCGTCACCGCGCGCTTGTCCTTCGTCCCGGCCCAGGACACTCGTTCGCGGCTGATCCCGAGAGCGTCGGACACCCGCCGGGCGAAGTCGTTCGTGTCCCAGTCGCGGAGCGTGACGCGGACCACGAGCTCCGGATAGCTTCCCGGATCGGCATCCAGCGGCTCCGGATCGAACGCTTCCAGCTCCCGGACCCGGAAATCCGCCGGCGACTCACGGAGTCGTCCGTCGATCCCGTCGGCGGCGCTGACGTAGTGGTCGATTCCGACGGCACGCTCGACCGGGTGGGCCCCACGACGGGCGTGTCCGGCGTTCGCTCCGTCCCGATTCGTGTGATCGGTCATTTAATACAGCGACAGCTCACCGGTGACGCGGTCGACGCTCTCGTCGCGGGCGGGGCCGACCGCCAGCGCGGTGACGGTTCCGGGATCCAGCTCCGTGTGGCCGGCGTCACGAACGATCGCGTACGGGAGCCCCTCGGTGTCGGCGCTGTCGGCCAGCTCGAACAGCTGGCTCTCGGAGTCGCCGCCAAGAACGACCTTCTTTTGTCCGGAGCCTTTCCACTCCGTTCGCGCACGCCGTCCCGCGTCCTGATACGCCGACAGCGACGCGTGTGCGACCTGTGCGGCGAGTTTCCCCTCACCCATGCCGAGGTCGCGACGGGCAACGATCGCTTGTTTCATGCCCGCGCCTACCGCCGCCGCGTGTATAGCTCTGTTCTCTCGCTCGCCGGTGGCGCTTTCGGTCGGTCAGCGTTCCGACAGTCCCTCCGGTCACGTCGTTTCCGTAACGCCCGAGATCCCCGCGTACACACCGTATCCGACCGCGAGCCCGAACGCGATCGACCCGACCCACGCGACGGCCGTGACGAGGAACTTCCGCTCGCTGACGGTTTTGCTTCCGACGGCGTAGCCGGTCCCCGCGATCGAGGCGATGAAGATCTGATTGAACGACATCGGCAGTCCGAGCGCGATCCCGACCTGTGCGATGACGAACGACGGAATGAATATCGCGATCGCTCGTCGCGGTCCGAGCATCGAGTAATCCTGTGTGAGCGCTTTGATCATCCGCGTCGCCGCCATCCACGTTCCGAGCAGCATGCCGACCCCGCCGAAAAGCAGCACTGGCGTGATAGGGTCCGACGTCGTCATCGTTTCGGCGAGCGGAAGCAGCGGTCCAACCGCTAGCCCGACCTTACCACCCCCGGCGGTAAACGCCATCAGCGCTCCTAACCCGAGCAGGAGTCTGCGTTGTGCCCGCACGGAGTCGGCGTCAGCGTCCCGGTAGACGATCCAGCCGACGGCAGTCGCGATCACGACGGTGATCACGAGCCGGCCGACGAGCGCCGGCCCGGGCACGACCCCGCCGACGGCGGTGGCGACCGACGCTTGCTCGCCCGGCGGACCGAGGAGGAGGAACTCCATGTTCGCGACGACGGCACCGACCGCGCCCGCGAGCAGCGCCACGGTGACCGACTCACGATACGCGTCAGAGCGGAGCAGTTTCGTGATCGCGTACACCGGCGGTGCGACCGCGACCGGCGTCACTAACCAGTAGGCGACGAGTTCGGCGTACGTCCCCCACGCTGGATCGCCACCCATCGCCAGCCCGACGCCGACGATGCTTCCGGTGATGGCAAACGCCGTGGCGATCGGGTATCCCTTGAACACCCCCGCCGCAATGTACACGGACGCGATAACCAGTGCGACGGCGGCCGCCAGCGGCGACAGCGTTACGCCCTCGATGAGTCCCTCGCCGATCGTCTCGGTGATCGCTGCGCCCTGAAGCACGGCACCCGCGAACGCGAGCACGCCGACGAGGAAGGCAGCTCGCATCGTCGTGATCGCGTTGGCGCCGACCGCGGGCGCGAACGGCGTCGATCCAGACGAGCCGGCGCCGATGGTCCACGCTGCGAAGAAGCTCGCTGCCAGCGCCACGCCGATCAGGACGACGGTTCCTGCGTCCATCGGTCAGCTCCGTGGTAGTTTCGGTCTCCTCGTTCTTAATTTCACCTCCGACTATCGTCGCGGCCGGTCAGCGCCGACCCGAGCGACCGGGTCGTCGCGGCGTCACTCGGTTACGAACTCGACGCCGGTGACGTCGAAGCGTGCGCCGCCGTCCGCAGTGTCCCCGACGCGGATCTCCCAGCCGTGAGCTTCCACGATCTCCTTGACGATGCTCAGCCCGAACCCGGTCCCCTCCCGGCTCGACGAGTAGCCGGCCTCGAACACGCGGTCGCGCTCGTCCGCCGGGATGCCAGGGCCGTCGTCCACAACGTAGAACCCGTCGTCGCTGACGCCGACGGTCACCGATACGCTCTCACCGCCGTGTTCGACCGCGTTCCGGAACAGATTCTCGAACACCTGCTTCAGTCGGCTCTCGTCGGCCAGCACGGTCCCGTCACCGTCGATGTCGAGGTTCGCGCACGCCGTTTCGACGGTTCTCCAGCAGTCGTCCAGCGTCGTCGACAGCTGCACCGGCTCGGGGTCGGTCACCGCCGTTCCCTCCCGCGCAAGCGTGAGCAGGTCGTCTATTAGCGCCTCCATCCGTTCGTGAGCCCGATCGATCGGATCGAAATGGTCGCTATCACACTCCTCGCTCGCCAACTCCAGTCTCCCCTGCGCGACGTTCAGGGGGTTTCGCAGGTCGTGTGACAACACGCTAGCGAACTCGTCTAACCGCTCGTTTCGCCGCTGAAGCTCCTGCTCGCGAGCTTTACGCTCCGTGACCTCGCGGGAGTTGACCACGTGTCCCTCGATCACCGTGTCCGTTCGGTCCGTACCGATCGACTCGAGCCACACCCACGACCCGTCCGCGTGTTTGAACCTGTACTCGACTCGTTCGGTCATGTCCTCGTCACTGTCGACGATCCGCGCGAACCGCTCCACGACACCGGACCGGTCGTCCGGGTGGACGTACTCGAACACGAGGTCACCGCAGCGCTGGCCGGGCTCGTAGCCGAGTATCCGTTCGACTGCGGGACTCTCGTAAGTGATTCTGCCGTCCTCGTCGAGCACGGTGATGACGTCCGAGGAGTACTCGACGAACGCCTCGTACCGCTCCTTGAGCTCGCGGAGCTCGCGACGCCGAGCGTGCTCGCCGGACACGTCCCGATACACCCACAGGCTCCCGTCCCGGTCCGGGAGCTCGATCGGCCGATGACTACGCTCGAACGTCCGTCCGTCGGCGAGCGCCAGCTCCTCGTCGTCGACGGCGTCGCGGGTTTCGACCAGCTCGTCGATCCGCTCGAGGAACTGGTCGGGGTTCTCGAAGCTGTCGCTGACTTGCTCCGCGAGCCGCTTGCAATCAGTTCCGACCAGTTCTTCGGGCGATCCGGAGAACTCGAATAGCTCGAACAGTCGCTGGTTTGCCGCCAGGACCTCGCGTGCGTCGTCCTCCACGAGGACTCCCTGTGGCACCGCGTCGAAGAGCGTCGAGAGCAGTTCGTTCTTCCATTCGAGCTCCTGTACCTGCCGTTCATCCGTAATGTCGACGTACAGCGCGAGCGTTCCGATGGTCTCTCCGGTTCGATCTCGGCGTGGTGAAGCACGAAGTACGGTGAGAACCTCCTCGCCGTCCTGTGTCACGAGGGTTCGCTGCTCCCGAACGAACTCGCCGGCCAGCGCTCGTTCGTACCCATCGTCGTCGAGCAGTTCTTCGCTCGACTCTTCGGCGTAGTAGTCGGCGAGTGGAGTCTCTCGGAGCTCCTCGATCGAGTATCCGAGGCGGTCGGCGAACTCCCGGTTGCAGTCGTCGATGACCGGCTTTCCGTCGACGTTACGCGTGAAAACGAGCATCACCGGCGCCTCCTCGAACAGGGTTCGGTACTGGTCGGCGTGGCGTTGCTGGAGATCGACTCGGTGATACGCGTGAGCGATCGTCTCTCCCAATCCCGAGAGCAGTCGTCGCTCCTCCTCGTCGAAGGCCGCCCGACGGTCGGCGTACACGTTCAACACGCCGTACAGCGTACCGTCGTGAACGAGCGGCACGGCGGCGCTGGACTGATACCCTCGTTCGAGGGCCGCCTCTCGCCACGGTTCATACTGGGGATCCTCCGGAATGTTCTGCATCACTGCCAGTTCCCGGTCCCGTACCGCTTGACCAGTCGGTCCGAGACCGGTCGGGCTCTCGTCGGTCGTTATCTCGATCGCCTCGAGATACGCCTGCTCGACCCCCGCTCGCTGCCGGGGTTCGACCGTGCGCGACGCGGTGTCGTGTTCGCCGACCCACGCGAACAGATACGGCTCCGCATCGGTGATTATCTCGCATACCGCCTCGTCGATCTCGGACCGTGTCGTCGCGCGTGCGAGCGCACCGTTGATCTCACGGACCACCGTGTTGATCCGTCGCTGTCGCTCCGCTCGGCGCGCCGCTTCCACCCCGTCGACGGCGTTCACGATCCGGTTTGCGAGGATGGCGAACTGCTCGCTGCCGTGACCTTTCTGCAGATAATCGGTGACTCCAGCCGCGATGGCGTCGCTTGCGACCTCCTCGGACCCCTTCCCCGTGTAGAGCACGAACGGGAGTTCGGGGTGGGCCTCTCGAACCCGCTCGAGAAGTTCGATTCCGTTCAGGCCGGGCATATCGTAGTCGGAGACGATACAGTCGATCTTGGCGTCGGCCAGTGTCTCCTCCGCCTCCCGGGCGCTGTGAGCGGATTGCACGACGATCCGGTCGCTTTCACGCTCCAGATACGTGGCCGTCAGATCGACGAACTCCGGATCGTCGTCGACGTGCAGAACGTGGATTGGCTCGTCGGGGCCCATTGGGTGCTTCGTTACTGAGTATCGATGGAGCACACACTTAAATAATGACCATGGATCGTGACGAACCACCGGATTCGCCGTATCCGTACTGCGCCACCGGCCATCCCGTCAGGTACGCGTCGGATTCGGGAGTCTTTAGGTGTGGCCCCTCCCGTTACCTGGCATGATACTGTCGGACGCCGACATCCTCGCCCGTCTCGCCGAGGGCGATCTCGCGATCGAGCCGCTGGACGACGTCGATCAGCAGGTCCAGCCCGCGAGCGTCGACTTGCGGCTCGGCGAGCGGTTCCTCGAGTTCCAGCGCACGAACATCCCCTGTATTCATCCGACCCAAGCCGACGAGGTCGGCGAGTACGTCACGGAGACGACGGTTCCCGAAGGGGATGAGTTCATCCTCCATCCGGGTGATTTCGTGCTTGGCACGACCAAAGAGCGCGTCGAGATACCCGACGACCTCGTCGCACACGTCGAGGGACGATCGTCGCTCGGGCGGCTCGCGATCGTGGTGCACGCCTCGCTGCCGTACGACGAGCAGGTGTTTCTCTGGACGCCCGAGGAGGGGCTCGGATTCTACGAGATCGGGGAGATAGTCGAGAACGAGCGACCCGCACGTGCGGTCGCGTTCGATCCGAAAACCCTTCGTGTGCGCACGCATGCCGTCACCGACCACATCACGAACCCCACGAAACGGATCTACCGAGTGACACTGGAGTCCGGCCGAGAGGTGCTCGTGACGAAGGACCACAACCTGTTCACGATCGACTCTGCCGGCGGTGTCACGCGGATCCCCAGCGACGACGCCGAAGGGACACACGTAATGGTTCCCGGAGCGCTCCCGTCGTCCCCCACGGAAGAATCGGCGATCGACCTCGTCTCGCTGTTCGAGGGAGACGACGACGTGGTCGCGTACGCCGCCGACGGCTCCGGAGCCGTCCAGTGTGTGTCGAGCCCCGGCGCTCCCGCGGACGCCAACGTCGCGGTCGAACGGGGCGATCATCGACTCCCTCGTGAACTGGAGCTGACGCCGGAGTTCGGATGGGTTCTCGGGCTGTATATTGCCGAGGGGTCCGCACGACGGAAACGAGTCGAGTTCGGGAACACGAACGGGGAGCTCCTCGACCGCGTCCAGCACTGGTTCGAGCAGTACGGTGCAAGCGTTCACAGGCACAAGGAGTCCGGCATCGAACGTCTCACCGTCCGCTCCGCGCTCTGGTCGAAACTGTTCCGTGAACTTTCCGGCTCCGGAGCAGCAAAGAACGTCCCCGAACGGGCCTGGAACTGGTCGACGTCCGTGTTGGAAGCGATCCACGAGGGGTTACTGGACGGTGACGGCTGCCGTCGGGAAACGCGGAACACGCTGTACACTGCGAACGAGGATCTCGTCGACAGAGCGATGTATCTCGCTTCCCGGCTCGGTCTGGAGAACTCGGAGCGTCACCGAGACCGCGAGACGCAGATCCCGATGCGCGACAGTCACAACGCGAGCGCCGAACACGCGGTCGACACCGCGGTGAATGCACACGAACGGTGGCAGTACGTGCCGGTCCCGAGCCGACTGCTCCGAGAGATGCGTCACGAGGCCGGGTTAACCATGCAGGAAGCCGCTATCGAGATGGGATACGCCTCGCCGTCCAGCGTCTCGAACGTCGAGAACGAGGCGTACGACACGATCAAACGAGAGACGCTTCGAAGGTTCCGCGACGCATACGCCGACGCCGACGCGAACACGGATCGCCTCGACGAGATCCTCGATGGTGATGTGCGGTTCGAGGAGGTCGTTCGGGTCGAGAAAACCGATCGGATCGAGCCGACGTACGATCTCGAAGTCCAGCCGAACGGGGCCCCGGTCGAGAACTTCCTCGGAGGGCGTGGTGGCGTGTTCCTCTCGAACACTGCGGGTCTGTGCGACCCCGGGTATCAGGGTCAGATCACGCTCGAACTCTCAAATCTCGGCACCGCACCGGTGGCGCTCTCGCCCGGCATGCGCGTCTCCCAGCTCACGTTCACGGAGCTTACCACCCCGGCAGACCGGCCGTACGGCGCGGAGCGTGGGTCGAAGTATCAGGACCAGGATGGACCGCAGGCGTCCCGCATCGGCGACGATCCCGAGTTCACCAGCGACGACGACGCGTCCGCTGGCGACGATCCCGATTCCGGGGGTGATACCGCATGAGGTTCATCGAGGAGGTCGTCGTCGACGAGTTTCTCCCGACGGTGCGGTCGATGCTCGCCGAGGATCTCCGTGAGCGCGGGTTCACCCAGCGCGAAGTCGCCGAGGCGCTCGGCATCTCACAGTCGGCGGTCTCGAAGTACGCCCACGGCGACGTCGCCAGACACGAGCGGGTCGTGGCGGACGAGCGCGTTCGCGAGGTCGTCGAGCGCGTCGGCGAGGGGTTGGCGTCCGGCGATATGAGTCCCGTCGCTGCGCTCGTCGAGATCGAGGTGTTGATCCGGCGGCTGGAGGAGGGGGATCTCCTCGCGGAGCTTCACGAGCAGGCGATGCCGGCGCTCGCCGACGCCGACGTCGAGTTCACCGTTCACGACCCCGATAGCGGGCTCCGGGAGCGTGAAACCGTCCTCGCGTCGGTTCGCCGCGGGCTCCGGACGCTCACGAACGCCTCCGGATTCGCCGGGCTGATCCCGAACGTCGGGGCGAACGTTGCCGAGTGTCTGTCGGACGCCGAGAGCATAGACGACGTCGCCGCGGTGCCCGGGCGCCTCGTCGACGTGAAGGGTCGCGCGATGGTGCCGGGTGAGCCGGAGTTCGGCGTGAGCGAACACGTCGCCACGCTCCTGCTCGCGGCACGGGATGCTGGCTCCGACGCGCGGGCGGCGATCAATCTCCGCTACGACCCGGAGCTGGTCGCGACGCTCGCCGAGACCATCCCGACCGTCGAGTTCGACGCGGAGCGACCGACTCGAGAAGCGGTCACGGACGAGCTCGGCGACACCGACCCCGGCGAGACGCTCGTCCTTTATCAGACCGGTGCGGTCGGCGTCGAGCCGATCGTGTACGTGCTCGCGCCGGACGCATCGAGCGCGGCAGGGATCGTCCGCGACGTGCTCTGAGATCGGCCGCGGCTTCACACGAGGCGGCCCCTCACGAGGAGCACCCCATCGACTCGGCGAGATCGATGGCTAGCTGTCGCTCGCTGCGGTCCGTCTCCTCGGCCAGGTCGACGCTCACTTCGTGAGTGACGCCGTCACACCTCCAGGCGTACGTCGTGCCGAGGAACGTCTCGGCGAGGACGCCCTCGAAGGGACCGACCCGCTCTTCGATCACCGTAGAGCGGTCCTCGTCGTGACGCGGCGGTCGTTCGGTCACACGAATCCAGACGTCCTCCGAGGTGTCGCCATCGCGATAGTAGAACTCGGCCGTGAGGTCGCCACGGAACTCGTTCGCGTTGACCCCGCCGAACTCGAATCGATCCGGCACGTCCGGCTCCGGCACGTCGAACGGAAGCGCTTCGTCGGCGTCCGTGACGCTCTCGACGTCGATCGAATCCATCGGCTCGTACACGTCAGTCCCGGTGGGCGGGTCGAACGCGAACCGCTCGTCCGGTATCGGCTCATCGAACCGCACATCGGTGTACGTCGTCGTCATCGTCCGCGACTCGTTCGGCCCGGAACCGCGGAGTTCGACTCGTTCGCGGATCGGCGTTCCGGTTTCGACGTCGATCCACCAAGTCGTCGTGCCCGAGGGGGTCGATTCACCGTCCGGCTCGGCCGATCCGCCGACCGCGAGCTCGAACTCCTCGTCACCGACGAGCAGCGTGATCGCTCCCGTCTCGTCAGGCTCGGCCGGCCGCAGCTCGACGACGTGGACGTCCCGACCGTCGACGGACGTCGACCGGAGATACGTCGCATCGAGATCGTCGGCGCGAGTGAGTCCGTACGAACGCGGGACGGACCAGTTCGCGTCGTCGTCGTACAGCAGCTGTTCGTCGTCCGCGAAGTAGTGCTGCCGAACGCTTCCGTTGATCACGATCACGTCCCCGGTGTCGCTGGTCGGTCCCGTGTCGACGATCACCTCCGTGCGTTCTCCGTCCGGCGGGTCTCGCCACACCTCCGAGACTCGCCGGATCGTCGGCTCCGTCGGTTGCGCTCCGTCCGGGCTCTCGTTCAACTCGAACTCGCGAGTCGCTCGCATCGTCTCGTAGGCGGCCCCATCGGCGGCGAGCACCTCGGTGACGAGCGTCTCACCGTCCGGCTCCGGATCGGCGTGGAGACCGGGGAGCTGGTCGACGACTGCGACGCCGCCGACCGCCACGAGGACGATGGCGACGATGGCGACGGCGACGGAACGAGTCGAGTCGAACCCCATCGACACGAGTTACGGTCGTCACTCCTTATAAATCTCGGCGGACAGTGCGGCCGTTTCAGGTTTCGGGACGAAACCGACGCGAGCGAACTGGGGGTTCACCGTGCCGGCACGACGGTGATCGTCTGCTTGCGGTCGATGGCGTCCTCCAGCTCCTCGGCGATTGCCGAGCCGCGGGAGACCTGTACTTCGCCGCCACGCCCGACCGTCGCGGTGAAGAGGTACTCGCCGTTCGCACGCACCTCGACCGTCTCGCCGACGCCGCCGTCGACGCCGATCACGACGTGTCTGGAGGTGATCTCGGGCTGGACCACCTGACCGCGCTCCTCGCCGACCTGTCCGCCGCCGCCGTTCGCGCCGCGGCCGGCACTGCCGGAGCCGCCTCCGCCCCGTCCGCCGGGACGCTCGTCGTGGGTTCGGACGTCGATGTCGATCCCCAGACGATTTTCGATGTCGCTGATGCGGCCGCCACCCTTCCCGATCACCGAGGCGATGTCGTGCTCCTCGACGTACACGACGGCGTCGTTCTGTCCCTGCAGGTCGACGTCGACGTGGCCCTGCGCAACGGAGCGGATCTCGCGTTCGATCTCCTGTTTGGCGATGCGCCCGACGCCCGTCTCCGTCTCCTCGTCGTTCTCGTTCAACGGCACGGTCACGACCTGCCGGTTGAACGTGTATATCTCGTACTCCGGGCTCCCGGTCGCGAAGTTCGTCACCTGGATGACGGGACGTGCGAGATCCTCGGCAGTGAGCCCTGCCGGAACCTTCACCTCCGTCTCGACGTCGTAGACGGTGTGGACCTCGCCCGCCTCGATGTACACGACCGTGTCGACGATCTGCGGGATCATCCCGAGCTCGACGCGACCGACGAGTCGCTGCAGCGCGTCGATCGCCCGCGAGGCGTGGACGACGCCGACCATTCCGACGCCGGCCATCCGCATGTCCGAGAACACCTCGAAGTCGTTCGTCTTCCGGACCTCGTCGTAGATCGTGTAGTCTGGTCGGACCAAAAGCAGCGAGTCGGCCGTGCGCTCCATCTTCCCGCCGAGCGCGCCGTACTGGGTGATCTCCGGGCCGACCTGCAGGTCACGCGGCTTCTCCATCGTCTTTACCGCGTAGTCGCTGTCGTTGAGGAACTCCGCGACCGACTGGGCGAACGTCGACTTCCCGGCGCCCGGCGATCCGGAGATGAGCACGCCGCGTTTCCGCTCGAGGAACCGCTCGCGGAGCTCGTCGGCGAACTCGTAGTCGTCGAGCGTCGTCTTCGCGATCGGTCGCACCGCCGTGATCTCGATCCCGTCCGCGAACGGGGGGCGCGCGACCGCGATCCGGTAGTTGCGGTACTGGACGATATCCATCCCCTCGTCGGTGAGCTCGACGAACCCCTCGTTCGACTGTCTGGCGAGGTTGACGATGGCGGTCGCCCACTCGTGCATCCGCTCCTCGCTCGTGGGCTCGTCGTCGATCGTCTCGTAGCGCATCTCGCCGAGCGTCCCGCGTTTCGCCTTCGGCTTCGTCCCCGACTTGAGATGGACCGACATCGTCTCCTCGGTGAACAGCTCCGCGATCGGTAGCTCCTCGACGACGCCGCGGGTGACCGGCTCGACGTACTCGACGGAGAGCCCCTTCGCGCGTCCGACCTCCGCCTGCACGACGTCGCTGGTCAACAGCGTGGCGTCGTAGTCGGCGGCGACGTCGCGGATCACCGCGTCGATCTCGCCCTCGTCGGCGCGAGCCTTCGACCCCGCCTCGGGGCGCGTGCCGACGTACTCCAGCTCGATCCGTTTCTCGTCGGCGTACTCCGCGAGCCGCTGGAGTTCTGAGAGGCCATCCCACCCCGAATCAAGCCCGTCGTTGGCCTGTGACTCCAGTTCGCCGACCACGGCCTCGGGAACGAACACCGTCGCCCCCTCGTACTCGCCGTCCTCGACGCGTTCGGACACGCGGCCGTCGATGACCGCACTGGTGTCCGGTACTACGTTCATACCGTGAGTCGGGGCGGGAGCGGTATAAGGGTGTTCGACCGGGGCGGACTCCGAGAGAGCCGAACTCCACGTTCCGAGCCCGGGATTCGACAGTCGGGATCCGACAGCCGGGATTCGACAGCCGGGAATATCGACACCGATCCGTCAGTCGATCGCCGCTTGGAGCGCGTCGATCGCCTCGTCGTTGCCCGCGATCAACACGCTGTCTCCCGGTTCTATCTCCGACTCGGCCGAGATGTCGGTACGGAACGTCCCGTCGCGTTCGATCGCAATGAGGAGACACCCCATCTCTCTGAGCGGCACCCCCTGCAGGCTTTGTTCCGGCAGTTGCTCGGCGTCGATGCTTACGATTTCGACCTGCCGGTCGTACGAGCGCACCGCCTCCCGAAGCACGTTCAGCGCGACCAGTCGACCGGCGATGTCGGGCACCGAGAGCACGTAGTCGGCCCCGGCCCGCCGGGCCTTCGATTTGGTGTGTAGCTCGTTCATTCGCGCCGCGATCTGGAGTCCATCTCCCAGCTCTCTGGCGTGGAGAACGGTAAGGACGGCGTCGTCGTCGTCCGCTAGCGCGACGACGACCGCTTCCACATTTTCGACGTCAGCCTCTCGCAGCGTCGCCTCGTCGGTCGCGTCGCCAACCACGTCCGCCGCTTCTTGTCGAACGTCGACGACGGTACAGTCGAGTCCCGCGTCCGTGAGCCGGTCGTGGACTGCCGAACCGACTTCTCCGAACCCGGCGATCACGACGGTTCCATCCGTCCGCGGGCCGGGACGCGTCCGCGATTCGACCTGTCGTAGCTCCGCTTCGTCTCCCGCGACGATCAGCGTCACGCTTCGGTCGAGTCGCGTCTCGGGGGATGGGTCCGCAACGAACCCTCCGTCGACCCACAGTCCGACGACCGACGCCTCCTCGGTCTCGAGCAGGCCGCTTTCGGCAAGCGTGGTGCCGTGGATCGGACTCCCCTCGTCGATCGTCGCCTCGACCACCGCGAACTCCTCGCCGAGCGGCACGATGTCGCTAACACGCGGGTCGAGTTCGGACCGAACCCGGTCCGCCAGTCGTCGTCCGAGGAGTTGGCGCGGCAACACGACACGATCCGCGCCGGCGTGCATGAGCGACCGCTCCAGCGACGGGTCCTGACACTGCACGACGACCAACGCATCCGGCGCATGTTCGCGGATCGCGAGGACGCTGCTCGGCGCGTGGGCGTCCTCGACGTCGACGAGAACCGCCGTTGCAGTCCCCACGTTCGCTCGTGCGAGCGCCTCCGCCGACGTCGGATCACCGTGGACGACGGCCGTCCCGTTGCGCTCGAGGGCCAAGATCGCACGCTCATCGTCTGCCACGACGACGTACTCGGCACCGCGTGCCTCGAACTCGTCGACGAGTCGCTCGACCCGCGACGTGATCTCACAGGCGATGACGATGTGCTCCGAGAGCGTCGTCGACTGCGGCGGCGTCGGCGAGAGTCGCTCCTCCAGGATCGGCTGGAACACGTACGGGAGCACGATGAACAGGATGAGAAACGTCGACAGATCCAACGCGATGATGAACAGATTTGCAACCGGCGACATCCACGGGGAGTCGGAGCCGTATCCGGTGCCGGTAAACGTCTCGACGACGACCTGCGTCGAGTGAAAGAAGCTGCTGGCGCGCCCCTCGAAGACGATCATCAGATAGTGATACGCCACGGAGGCGATGACCACGAGAACGACGACTCCGCCGATCGTTTTCGTCGCCCGACGCTGCCATGGCTCCATGCCGGCTCTATTCGACCCGGCGTAATAATTCTCCGTCGTCACAGACCGGACCGGTACGCTCCGAGATCGACCGGCTCAGTCGGCGAAGCCGGCATCGGTCTCGGAGTCGTCGCCGTCACGGCGGGCGATCACGGCCCCGATAACGAAGAGCAGTAGTCCGAGGATCAACAGTCCGGCGGTGAGCGTTTGTCCCGACACGACGATGCCGGCGCCGACCGCTCCGGTCGCGGCGATGTGCAGAATGGCGGTTTGGTTCACACACACGAGTACGGCTCCGATGACCAAAACGCCCCGGGTGACGACCGGCCGGCGGTCATCCAGGCGGTGGACGACGCCGGCGCGACCGTTGTCGACGAGTTCGGATGCGGCCCGCGGTCCCGATGCGGCTCGACGCCTCTGGACGTACAGCACCGACGTCCTCGGCATCGACGAATCCCTTCGCGACGTCGCCGGGGAGGGAGGGTGACGGGCGTGCCACACGACCGCATCCATGCGCGACGGCCGAGCCACCACGTCGACCGGTGGTCAGTCGGTCGGATCGAGTCCGTCGGCGAGCAGGACGGTCACTGCGTCGTCACGGTCCGGCCGGACGACGGGTCGCCGATCGGGGAGCGTGTCCGGTATCGGAAGCGGGGCGCGGTGTCGTGAGGAGCCGGCGTCGACGTGGAGTCGGCGGCGAGAGTGCGGCCACCGTCTTGACCGATATCCGCCGCTCTCGGATCGGTAGGTCGCCCGGCGACGATCACGTACAGCCACGGCGTCGCCACGGCGGTCCCTGCGGGGTTAATGAACCGTTCGGTCGTCGCTCGTGTCGATGTCCTCGATCGGGTCGGCGTTGCCGAACTCGGGAGCCGGCCCCGATCCGGGGGCCGCCCAGTCGACGGCGTTGCGGAGCACCCGTCGAACGTCGTCGTCGTAGTACACGGGGTACGTCTCGTGGCCCGGGCGGAAGTAGAACACCTTCCCGCTGCCGCGACGGTAACAGCAGCCGGACCGGAACACCTCGCCGCCTTCGAACCAGGAGTTGAACACGAGGGTGTCGGGTCGTGGAACGTCGAACCGCTCGCCGTACATCTCCGTCTCCTCGAGTTCGACGTACTCGCCGACGCCCTCGGCGATCGGGTGGCTCGGCTCGACGACCCACAGTCGCTCGGTCTCGGCCGCCTCGCGCCATTTGAGCGAGCAGCTCGTCCCCATCAGTCGTTTGAATATCTTCGAGTAGTGACCGGAGTGTAACACCAGCAGTCCCATTCCATCGAGCACGTGTTCGTGAACGCGGTCGACGACCTCGTCACGAACCTCGTCGTGGGCGGCGTGGCCCCACCACGTGAGCACGTCCGTCTCCGCAAGCACCGCCTCGGTGAGCCCGTGGTCCGGTCCCTCGTCCAGCGTCGCGGTCCGGACCTCGTGGCCGGCCGCCTCGAGCGCCGCCGCGATGACGGCGTGGATGCCGTCTGGATACACCTCCGCGACCACGTCGCTTTCCCGCTCATGGCGAAACTCGTTCCATACTGTAACTCGAACCATAGTGAATACTTCTCCCGCAGAGTTTTGTACTCTCCTATCACCGTTCGTGCGATCAGCGTTCGACCGAGGTGATCCGGCTTCGGTAGAATCGATCGACAGCCCGCTGCGGATCGGGAACGTTCCCCTCGTCGATAGCGAACCGGTTCGTCGACTACTCCACGACTTCGACGGTGCCGACCATCCCGCTCGTCTGGTGTGGCGTGCAGACGTACTCGTACGTTCCCGGTTCGTCGAACGTGTGCTCGAAGGTGTGTCCGGCCTCGGTGACGAGCTCGGACTCGAACTCACCGTCCTCGGCGACCACGTCGTGAGCGCCGCCCTGTCCGGTCCACTCCCAGACGACCGTGGTGCCAACGTCGACGGTGATGTCGGCAGGGGCGAACTCCAGACCGTTGCCCGCGCCGACGTCGACGGAAACCGTGTCCTGACCGGTGAAGTCGGTTTGTTCCTCACCATCGTCGTCGTCGGAACAACCAGCCAGCGCGGCGACGGCAAGCATCCCAGTTGTCGCTGCGAACTCTCGACGCGTCGGGTCGAACATACGTTTGGTAGGAGATTCAGTATATAAAAGAGCGCGGTCGATCCCGGCCGCTGGGAACCGACGAAACCCCCTGCAGACGGCGTTCTGATGGGAGTGTTGGCTCGGTCCGTAAGCGTGAACCCACCCCGGGGGCAAGTGGTTCGAGAGACTTCGTCTCTCGTCATCACGGAAATCGGAGATGGCTACGAGTACGTCTGATACACCTACACACAACTCACACACCTTCGCAGCCCAACCAGCAGCGGTTGGCATGTCATCACAGGACTCTCTCACGGTGGCTGCAACGGAGAGTCAGGCCGATGGCCCGGCCCGCTGCTCACAGTGCTGGACGCCTGTGAGTGCCACTCCCGCTAGGGAGAGCAACACCGAGCGGATACCCAACTCGCCACACCCTCGTTCGAGGGCCGAAGGTGCGTCAGCGAACCCGCACGTTCACAGCCGGGGTTATCCAAGCGGGATTACCCACGGAGGAATCTTCGCCCGTTAGCGCGGAGAGGAGGTCAAGGTGGTGTCTCCAGCGCCGTCAATCGTGCCGTCCGTGCACGTACGTCTGGTTGTGGTTCGGGAACACGTCGTTAACCGCCGTCTCGCCGTGGGTGTCGGCGATCAGCGTTCGGATCTCGCCCTCGTAGTCGGCTTTCGGGATCTCCTCGCTTGGCCCCTGTTCGACCTCGAACGTCGCGTCTACGAGACGATCGACCGCGTGTCTGCCGAACCCGGACAGTGGTGCGATGTAGTCGACCTCGTGACGGTCCTCCAAGCTCTGTGCCTGCGCCCGTGACACCGTCGGGACGCGGTCGTCACGCCGGGTCCCGTCCGCGACGGCGTCGACGTCGAGGTCTGCGATCGTCTCCAGTGCGTGTTCGTGCACTCGCTGAATCCCATTTCGGGGGTACCCGTCCGTGAGCATCCGCTCGGCGGCCTCCTCGGCGACCGACCGATCGAGCTCGACACGCTCGAACGGGAACCCGAGCGCGGTCGCCGCCCGCTGGGCGTACTCCCAGTCGTCGGTGAGTCCGAAACTGCCGGTGACACACCGGACGTCGTAAAACCGATCGAGCAGGAGCGCCGCGAGCGAGGAGTCCTTCCCGCCGCTGTACAGCAACGCGAGCTCCATCTACCGCCGCCGGATGTCGAAGCTCTTCTGGTCCGGCTGCAGCTCCTTGAGCAGATCGCGCATCTGTTCCTCGTCGATTCGTCCTTGAATCCGACCGCTCTGTGCGAGCGAGGCGACCTGCTGTTTCACCTGCTTTGCGAACTCCGGTTTCGACATCTCGACCGCGTTGAGTCGCTGGCGCGCGCCGTCGGTGAGATGTTGTTTGAGCACCGCCTCCTGCTGGGCCTGCGCTCGCTCTTGTGCTTCCTTCTGTGCCTCCGCGTCACCGCCTTCCTGAGCGCGGTCCTGTAGCTCCTGCATCTTCTTTTCGCGTAGTTCCTCGAGCCGTTCGTCGTCGGGATTCCCGCTCATGGGCAACCATTCTCGGTCCGGGTGAAAAACGATTTCGGAGGCCGGCCCTGTCAGGCGTCTGTGGGCGGAACGGACTGCGAGCGGGAACGTCATGCCGTTGACGAAGACCGACAGCCCGGCGTCGCCGGTCGGGCTTTTTAAACGGTTCAACGACGTACGGCGGTTCATGAGCGAGTCGCGCGAGTTCTGTCCCCGCTGTGGCGGCGCCGTTCCGGAGCGACGCGACCCGCTACCCGGGGATCCGTCGGGACGGGACGCGCTGTTGTGTGACGACTGCTACTTCGACGGGTTCGAGTTGGTCGATGCGCCCGAGCGGATCGAGGTCACGGTGTGTTCCGGTTGTGGGGCCGTCCGCCGGGGCGACTCCTGGCGGGACGTTGGCGCACGCGATTACACGGACGTCGCCGTCGATGAGGTTGCCGAGGCGCTCGCGGTCCACGTCGACGCCGAGGACGTGGAGTGGGGCGTCGAGCCCGAACAGGTCGACGAGAACACGATCCGGATGCATTGTCGGTTCTCCGGCGTCGTGCGGGGAACGCTCCGCTCCGCCGAAGTCACGGTTCCGGTGAAAGTGTCCCGTGGGACTTGCGATCGGTGCGGCCGGATTGCGGGTGGCTACTACGCTGGCGTCGTGCAGGTCCGCGCGGAGGAGCGCGATCTCACGAGCGAGGAGCGCGAGACGGCACTCGAGATCGCCGAGACGTACGTCGCCGATCAGGAACGAGATGGGGACCGTGAGGCGTTCATCACGGAGATCGTTCCGACCGATGACGGTCCGAACATTAAGCTCTCCTCGAACCGGCTCGCACAGAACGTCGCAGCTCGGATCACCGAGCAGCTCGGTGGGAGCTTCGAGTCGTATCCGACGCTCGTCACCGAGGACGGCGACGGCAACGAGGTGTATCGCGTCACCTTCGCCGTCCGGCTCCCCCGCTATGCGCCCGGCGAGATCGTCGACCCCGAGGACGGGGACGGCCCCGTGCTCGTCACCGGAGTCTCCGGTCGGATACGGGGCATCAGACTCACAACGGGCAAGGAGTACGCCTCGTCGTTCGACGAAGCCAACGCTCCAGAAGCGGCGCGGCTCGGCACTCACGCGGACGCGACGGAGACCACGGTCGTCACCGTCGAGGACGAGAACGCGGTCCAGCTCCTCGATCCGGAGACGTACGAGGCGACGACGGTCCCCAAGCCGACGTTTTTCGACGACGACGCGGACGCAGTGCTGGCGTTTAAAAATGGTGACGCGGTCCACGTGGTCCCCGACGAGTCGCCGACGGAGTGAGTACGGTACGCGAGACGCTCGCGTCCGATTACTCGATTCGCTCGCGTCCGATTACTCGATTCGCTCGGCAGCGTCACGGTCAACGAGCGGCTCGGCGTTCGCCGCCGGAAGCGTCACGACGTCCTCGCGTGCGAGGTCGTATTCGCGCTCGTCCACACCGAGGATCGGGCCTACATCCCGGGTTATTCGCACCGTCGTCCGCTCGGTGGCAGAGCCGTCGGAGCCATCGAGATCGCCGGACTCGGAGTCTGCGGCTTCCGCCGGCTCGGATCGCGTCGGAGCGTCGGTCCCGGTCGGAGGGTCGGTCGATCGCCGTGTCTCGGTCGTCGGGGGTTCCGTCACCCGTCCGCCATCGGCGCTCGTTTCACCGTGTGTCGCGCCGGTCTCGGAGCGTTCGTTCCCGGCGTGCTCGTCACCCACGCCGACAGCCCCCGGCGGTGCGGGCTCGGGGTCCACCGGCGTCGGAGCCGACTGCTCCGTCGAGTTCGTGGATCGCTCGCCGGAGTCGGCCGGCGACTCCGACGTCGCACCTCTCGATTCACTGCGCGAACGATCCTCGCGCTCGTCGGCGGCTCCCATCGCGTTCGCCAGCGCGTCGGATGGATTCACAGCGTCGTTTGAGGGGTTCGCAGCGTCGTCGGGTGACGAGGCCGACTCCGTTGTCGGGGACTTCTCACCTGCGAGCACGTCCAACACGGTCGTTTTGTTCTCGACGATTCGATCGACGAGGTCGTCGAACAGCTCCCGTTCCTGTGAGGTCAGTCCTTCGCTTTCGACCGGCATATCCGCGGCGGCGAACGACGCGAGCTTGACGAGTTTCCCGACGCGCCGCTCGTAGAGGGCTTCCGCGACCTCCTCGGCGGTCTCGATCTCGTCCGACATCCGCCTGACGTCGTCGTCGGAGAACGGGTCGTCGACCTGGGCCGCGCGGCGGTCGCGTGCCGCCCGAAGGTCGGCGATGTACGCCGCGACGTCGTCGTAAAAGGAGTCCCGAAGGTGCTGGAGGCTGTCCTTTCGGCGTTCCTTCGCCTGGACGGAGCGGAGTTCATCGAGATTCATTCGTGTCGGATCATTCGGGTCGGGCGTGTTCCGGCTCTCGGTCGCGGGTCATCCCGTTTCGACGCGCGTCACCGTTCGGGTGCCTTTCGGGCGTCGCCGCGGGCCATTAGGAAGACGCCCGCGAACTCGGGGACGGTGTTCGTTCCGGGTTCCACTATTACGCGCTTCCCGTTTAGTTCTACCGTCCGTCGCTCGTCACACGCGATCCTGATCTCCCGACCCACGAACCGGTCGGGAACCGCGTCCGTGAGCGGATCGAACCCGTCGAGGTCGTCGCGGTCGATCGGCGTCACGACGAGCCCGGACCCGCCGTGGAGGGTGCCGGGAAGCCTGATGAGCCGCCGGGTGTCGGTCGTCACCGGCTCATCGATGGGTGCAGTCGACGTCGCGGTCACGCGCGCTGCGAGCGCGGAGACGAGCCGCCGTACTCCCGGTCCACCCGCTTCGACGTTGCCGTCGCGAACCGCGTCCGGGTTCCGCTCGAACGCGCCGCGGATCGTCTCCGCGCGCCCCTCCCCGATCCCGTCGAGCTCCATCAGTCGCTCAACCGCGGCGTCTTCGTCCATCTCCCGCAGATCCGACGCGTACTCGACCAGCGCCTCATGGACGCGAGCGCCCCATCCTCCTTCGGTCCTGAGCACGCGCTTCGTGGTCCCGCGCTCCTGAACCGTATGGATCAGGTTCTCCGTGTCGAGATCGATCGCACGGACGTAGTCGACGATCTCTCGGCGAGCCTCGCTGTCGAGGTCGCGGATCGACTCGTCGCGGACGTGGACGTGGTAGCCGCGACCGCCGGAGAAGACGATCGTGAGATCCTCGAACGCGAAGTCGTTTTCGAGAAACGCCAGCAGTCTGAAGAGCGCGTCCTTACACGCCGCGAGCATCTCCGAGTAGCTCTCGGTGTCGGGATCGACCCCGGGAAGATGGTCGGCGTCGAGGTCGAAGACGAGGTCCGCGGATCGCCATCCCTTCTGTGCCATCGTCGACGCGCCGGGGTCGTCGTACCGAGCCGCCGAGAAGTACGCATGCCGAGGCGCGTTGTCCGCGAAGAACGTGTCGACGTCACCCAGATCGTACAGCGACTGGTGACGAACCATCGTGGTTCCCGTCCCGGGCGTCCACGGGATATGGCCCCATTCGCGGAGATGCGCGTCGGGCGGGAGCGCGAGCGAGACGCTCCGGTAGTAGTCACCGAAGCGCCCGGAGAGGTACTCTCGCGTCCGGTCGTCCATGTGCGCTGATCGTTCCGCCGGTCCGCGTATAGTCGTTACCGTTCGTGGCCGATCGAACACTGGCTTGCTTTAACAGTGATCGCACTCTGGAACCGTCATCACTACGGGTGTACCTCCCATACAGCGGATTATGCGCTCCGAAGAGGAGGTTCGCGAGCAGTACGAGTTCCTGAAAGAGCAGCTCGACGACGAGGAGATGAATCATCGCGGCGTCGAGGAGCTTTTCACTCACTACCGGCGCGCACTCGGATGGGTGCTCGAAGAGGAGCATATGTAGTCCCGAAGCAGTACATATCCGATCACACTCGCCCGTCACCGATGAGCATGCGGATCGGTAGCTCCGGTCTCGCTCCGGTATCTTTATCACCTACGACCCGATAGCATCACGTGACGCTTCGTCTGGAGGGCCGAAGCGTCAGCGGGGACCAATTTAGGGCAGCAGGCCTCACGCGGCTTTTTTCCGCGTGGGGCGTGCTTCTCTTCGACACGGATCCGGCGAGCGACTGCTCTGCCCGGTGTGGCGTGCACAGCTCTCGACTCCGCATTCGATTTGGCCGATGAGGCCGCGCTCCTCGGCGGATATCGTTCGGACGCCTACTCGATCGATAACGAAGCGTCAGTGGGGTCGTCGACGTCATCCCACTCGATCTCGAACTCGACGCTGAGTTCGTCCGGTCCCGAGCCGGTCTCTCGCTCGGCTTTCACCTCGAACGTTGCACGCGGCGGTACCTCAAGCGTGAGGGACTCACCACCCGCGGCGAGCGTCACCGGCTCTCCCGACTCGAGTTTGTCCGCCACGGACCGTAACGAGGCGGCGATCGACCCGCGGTCCTCCGTCGACTCCGTCGTGAACAGCACTTCCTCTGGCATACCTTCTGTACGACGCCTGTAATTATAAACACGACGGAAGGCACCAGAATGTGTCTGATTGACATGATTCGGCTTCGTCTCGATACCATCGCCCATTGGGTGCTAACCGGACGTTTCAGTTAGTGCGGAACGATATATTTATTTATTCCAGACAAGTATCAGTAGGCAGTACCATGTACGACCTTACAGGTTTTCAACGTGACCTGCTGTACGTGATCGCCGGCCTCGACGAACCCCACGGGCTTGCTATCAAAGAAGAACTCGAGGACTACTACGAAAAGGAGATCCACCACGGCCGTCTGTATCCGAACCTCGACACGCTCGTCGAGAAGGGGCTCGTCGAGAAGGGACAGCGTGACCGCCGGACGAACTACTACACGCTCACTCGCCGCGGCCGACGCGAGATCGACGCCCGAACGGAGTGGGAAGCGCAGTACGTCGACCACTGAATTCGACCGGTACTCCCCGCCAGCGCTCTCCCCCGCCAGCGCTCTCCCCCGCCAGCGCTCTCCCCCGCCAGCGCTCACGGGTTCGAACGCATCTTCCCGTCGCAGCTTTTTCGTCCGGGAGTCCAACGAGTTGGATGTTTCTCCAACGATCCGCGGGTCCGATCCGATTTAAGCCACGAGTGTCCCTAGCACACGGGCATGGATCGCGACACCGCCACGCCGGACGTGATGGCGCTTCCGGGGCCGAACGCTCGTGAGCGCGTCGAACGACACCACGCCTCCGCCGCGCCAAGCACGTACGTGTACGAGTTCGTGTGGGACCGCACGGCTCCGGCGGACGGGCCGTTCTGCACCGACGTCGACGGCAACGTGCTCTTGGATTTCACCAGCCACGTCGCCGCCGCCCCGCTCGGCTACAACAACCCGCTGATCATGGAGCCGCTCGCGGAGTTCGAGATCGTCGACCCGCTGAAGATCGCGGGGCAGGATTTCTACGTCGACGGCGACGATGAGCTCCCGGGTCCGACCGAGCTGATGGAACGACTCACGGATATCACCGCACAGTACGAGATGGACACCGTGTTCCTCTCGAACTCCGGCGGGGAGGCGGTCGAGAACGCGATCAAGATCGCCTACGACGACGCCGGCGGCGCGAAGTACGCGATCACGTTCGACGGGGCGTTCCACGGCCGGCCGCTCGGCGCGCTCTCGTTGAACCGGTCGAAGGCGGTCCACCGGCGAGGGTTCCCCGAGATCAGCGGCGTCCACGACGCGCCGTTCTGTGTGGACCGAGCCTGCACGCCGGACACCTGCTCGTGCGGCTTCTTCGTCGATGGCGTCTCGCGACTTCGTCGGAAGCTTGAGCCGGAGCGCGGCCACATCGACCCCGAGGAGGTCGCGTACCTGATCGTGGAGCCGATCCAGGGCGAGGGGGGGTACCGGTTCCCATCCGACGCGTTCATGTCCGAGATCGCGGCGCTCACGACGGAACACGACATCACCCTCATCGCCGACGAGATCCAGTCCGGACTCGGCCGGACCGGCGAGATGTGGGGCGCGGACAACTACGCGATCGAGCCCGACGTAATCACCAGTGCAAAGGGGCTCCGGGTCGGCGCGACCGTCTCGCGGTCCGACGTGTTCCCCGAGGAGAAGAGCCGGATCTCCTCGACGTGGGGCGCCGGTGACATCATCGCGTCACTACAGGGCGCGCTCACGATCGACGCGATCCGCGAGGAAGGGTTGATGGACAACGCGGTCATCCGTGGTCGGCAGTTCCGGGAAACGATGCGTGACGCGGACCCGGACGGCGTCGTCGACGTCCGGGGCAAGGGGCTGATGCTCGCGGTCGAGTTCGAGTCGAAGGCGCTCCGTGACGACGTGATGGACGCGGCGCTCCAGCGCGGTCTGCTCACGCTCTCGTGTGGCCACGACGTGTTGCGGATCCTCCCGCCGCTTGACGTTCGGGAACGAGAGATCGAACTCGGCTGTGAGCTGCTGCTCGCGGCGATCGACGACGCGTCGTGACCTTCGTGCCTTCGGCAGCACGGTGTCGCCTGCCGCTGCGAGCGCGTATTTAAGTTTCACGAGGCATACGTTCGGACGTGCCACCTCAGGAGTCCGACGACTACGACGAGTCGGCCGCCCAGAGCGCGGACCGGAACGTGTACGGCGGCGAGCTCGAGCCCTGCAGTACCGACCCCGAGACGGGGTACCTCCGTGACGGTCACTGTCGCGACGTCGATGGCGACGTGGGCGAACACACGCTGTGTGCGGTGATGACGGCGGAGTTTCTCGAGTACAGTCGCACGCAGGGGAACGATCTAATCACCCCTCGACCGGAGTTCGCGTTCCCGGGACTCGAGCCCGGAGATCGGTGGTGTGTCTGCGTGGGGCGATGGCTCGAAGCCGTCGAAGCCGACGTCGCGCCACCCGTCGTGATGGAAGCGACGAACGAGTCGGTGCTGTCACGCGTCGATCCCGACCAGCTTCGAGTTCACGAGTTCGACGCCGAGGAGTTCGACTCGGGGACGCTCCAAGAGTAACCGGGCGGGTGTCTCGAGCGTTCCTCGCACTCACTGCGCGCCGACGACCCCGTCGACGAGCTCCGCGACGGACTGCCACGCGGCGATCGCGATCGCGGGCGCACCGACAACCCCGGCGAGACCGGCGAACGCCTGCTTCACGCGGGGGCCGTCGTTTTTCGTCCCCAACACGAGCACCAGCGGCTCGGTCGCGACGGCGTACACGTTCATCTCTCGGCCTTTCTCGGAGTAACAGGTATCGACGACCTCGATGAGGTCGGCCTCCTGGAGCTTATCGAGATGATAGCTCGCGTTCTGGATCGACAGGTCGAGGTCGTCAGCGAGCTCCGAGGCCGTGAGCGGCTCCTCGTTCAGGCGACGAAACGCGTCCATCGTCGTCTCCGAGGAGAGCGTCGATACGAGCTCCTTCGTCTGGTCATTGTCGACGTACAGTACGGACGGATCGCCGCTACGGTCGATCTCCGTGTCCGTTCGTGAAGGGAGTAGTTTCGGCATGGTGTGGGAGGGTGTTGATCCAGTGTACTGTGCCGATCCCGTTAGCTTCTCCGGTGGGTTAAACGGTCGTTTGAGCCTCGGATCGTCCGTGCAAGCGGCCGAAGTTCGTCCGCTCGGCGACGGCATCCATGGATGCGGTCGGTTGATCCGTCGAACCCGTGGGGCCGAACCAGCGGGTTTTTGGCCCGTATGCCCGACGGATCGAATACACGAACATGAGCCACGACGACTTCCCCACCGATGCGCCGGCGGTGGTGACGTGTGGACTGCCGTACGCCAACGGCGACCTCCACATCGGTCACCTCCGCACGTACGTCGGCGGCGACGTGTACTCGCGTGCGCTGAAGCTGCTCGGCCAGGAGACCGCGTTCGTCTCCGGCTCCGACATGCACGGCACGCCCGTCGCCGTCAACGCCGAGCAGGCGGGCGTCTCACCCGAGCGGTTCGCCCTCGACTGGCACGAGCAGTACGACGAGACGTTCCCGAAGTTCAACGTCGCGTTCGACAACTACGGGCACACGCACGACGAGACGAACACGGCGGTCACCCAGCAGCTCGTCCGGGATCTGGAGGCCGCGGGTCACGTGTACGAAAAGGAGATCATGGTCGCGTACGACCCGGTCGACGACCAGTTCCTCCCCGACCGCTACGTCGAGGGCACGTGTCCGTACTGCGGCGAGCACGCCCGCGGTGACGAGTGCGACGAGGGATGCCAGCGCCACCTCGAGCCGGGCGAGATCGAGGACCCGGTCTCGGCGATCTCGGGCAACGAGGCCGAGTATCACGAGCGAACCCACAAGTTCTTCGCCGTCTCGGAGTTCGCGGAGTATCTCTCGGGGTTCCTCGACCGGCTCGAAGGCACCTCGAACGCGCGCAACCAACCCCGCGAGTGGATCGAGCAGGGGTTACAGGACTGGTGTATCACTCGCGATATGGACTGGGGGATCGACTACCCCGGCGAGAATCCGCAGGATCTCGTCCTGTACGTCTGGGTGGACGCGCCGATCGAGTACATCTCCTCGACGAAACAGTACTCCGAGCGTGTCGGCCCGGAGACGTTCGACTGGGAGGCCGCCTGGAAGGAGGGTGCCAGCGACGAGCATCCGGATGGTGGCGAGATCGTTCACGTGATCGGTCGCGACATCATCCAGCACCACACGATCTTCTGGCCGGCGATGCTCAAGGCGACCGACTACGCGGAGCCGCGTGCGGTGATGGCGAGCGGCTTCGTCACGCTCGACGGCAAGGGGTTCTCCACCAGCCGCGACCGTGCGGTGTGGGCCGACGAGTACATCGACGAGGGGTTCCATCCCGACCCCCTCCGCTACTACCTTGCGACCAACGGCGGGTTCCAGCAGGACGTCGACTTCTCGTGGGAGAAGTTCCGTGATCGCGTGAACACGGAGCTCGTGGGGACGGTCGGCAACTTCCTCTACCGCTCGCTGCTTTTCGCGTACCGCAACTACGACGGCGCACCGGACGTCGAGACGACGAGCCCGGAGGTCGCCGACCGGATCGACAGGGCGGTCGCGGACGTCGAGGCCGCGGTGAACGACTACTCCGTGCGCGCGCTCGGCGACGCGGTGACGGAGCTCGCGCGCTTCGGCAACGAGTACATCCAGCGCAACGAGCCGTGGCGGCTCGTCGACGACGAGCCCGACCGCGCGGCACAGGTGATCCACGACTGCGTCGCGGTCGCGAAGGCGATCGCCGTCCTGTTCGAGCCGATCACGCCGGAGAAATCCGAGCGCCTGTGGGACCAGCTCGGCGAGGCGGACTCCGTCCACGACGTTACCCTCGAAGCGGCTAGCGAGCCGCCAGCCGGCGACTTATCCGAGCCGACAGAGCTGTTCGAGAAGATCCCGGACGAGCGTGTCGAGGAACTGAATGAAAAGCTCGAAGCTCGAGTCGCCGCCGCAGAGGACGACGGCGTCGAGGGCGACGACGCGGATGACGACGGCGTCGAGGGCGACGACGCGGATGACGACTCCGACACCACCGAGATGACCGATATCGAATCCATCAGCGACGACCGCATCAGTTTCGAGGAGTTCCAGCAGCTCGACGTTCGAGTCGGGCGGATCGAGGAGGCGGTCGGGATCGACGGTGCAGACGATCTCCTGCGGCTTACCGTCGACCTCGGCGTCGAGACGCGGACGATCGTCGCGGGGCTCAAGCAGCTCCACGACGTCGACGACCTGCCGGGCACGAAAGTGGTCGTGCTCGCGAACATGGAGAAGGCGGAGCTGTTCGGCGTCGAGTCGAACGGGATGGTGCTCGCAGCCGGCGAGGAGGCCGATCTGCTCACGACTCACGAGGACGCCGAGCCGGGGACGAAGATCCGGTAGCCTCGAAACTACAGCCGACGGCTCGACGAGTCGGCGGTGCTGCTTGTTGAGTGTGGCTACTTCATCAACGGGTCGCACCGCGATGCGGGGTGGTCGCCGGCGCACCGATCCATCAAGAATGACTCAGAGGATGCGAATCGGTCCGTACAACGCCAGGTGCAAATCGGTCACTCCGCCGGATCGACCGCGCGGTGGTACGGCATTCGGGCGATCGTCTCGCGGAGATCAGCCAGCGAGTCGCGACCGGCGTCGCTCGCGACGGACATCACGGCGAACACCTCCTGTCTGGAGATCTTCACGCCGGTCTCGGTAAGCGCGTCCTCCGGACGGCTCCGGAGCTCTCGGAGCGTCCCCACCGCGAGCAGATACGGCACCGTCCACGCCTCCATCGTGTTGCCGTGTGACAGTGGCATCGTCTCCAGATACGACTGGGCGTCGTCGAGGAACGACCGCGCGTGGTCTGCCGTCCGGTCGACGACCCGGGCGGACGACTCGCGGTTCTCCGGCGCGATGATCTCCTCCTGATCGACCCCTTCCGCCTCGAGCCATTCGGCGGGCAGATACACGTTGTTCTCCTCGGTGTAGTCGTCGTACACGTCCTTCGAGACGTTGACGAGCTGCAGGAGGAGACCGAACTCCTCCGCGGTGTCGCGGAGCCGTCTGGCGCGCTCCTCGGCGACATCGCCCTGTGTGAGGAGGTTCGTGATGAGATTGCCGACCGTGCCGGCGGCGTAGTAACAGTACTGCTCCAGCTCGGCTCGGTCGTCGATCCGGAGGCCCCCCTCGTCGGCGTGCCGGTCGACGAACATCGCCATCCCGTCGACCATCTCCACGACCGGCGGCACGATCGCCT
>OBKM01000135.1_pt1 | contig 35212 bp, 36 predicted proteins | sample 1519691 | NCBI WGS metagenome assembly OBKM01 (sample SAMEA37050418, study PRJEB22526) | metagenome | biome: saline pan; feature: lake; material: water | place: Egypt | collected 2015 | depth 0.5 m
GAAACAGCTATTTGTCGCCTCGTGGTTTGGTTAATTAGCAGAATTCCTCATAGATGGGGTAGTTCACAATACATCGGCATCCCCAGTGAGTGAGAATCGCTCACCGCATCGGCAACCGCTCGACAAACTCCACACCGCGGCTGACCATCCCACCGCTTTCGGTTGTCATATCACGAAAGACAGCCTCGGGATCGTTGTTCCATGTCCACTTCCAGCGCGTGCGGGCAAGCAGGTAGAGCTTGCGAGCCAGTCCCAACTGCGGCGTTTCTGTGAGCACATCGTACTCACGGTTGCGGATCAGCCGGTGGTGGTCGTGGTACAACACTGCTGCGAGCAACACTGCAAGCTGGCAGTCTTCAGGCAGATATTTGATTCCGGCAACGCCTTTCTCGTAGAGCTCCTCAGCGCGGCGCAACTCGGTTTGCATTGCGGCCGCGAAGTTCTCATCCATCTCAAACCGGCGAATCTGGTCGTTGCTGACGCCGTGTTGTCGCAGTGTCGACTGCGGCAGATAGATCCGGTCGAGTTCGAGGATATCCTCGCGGACATCCCGCAGGAAATTCGTCAGCTGGAAGGCCTCCCCAAGCGCGGTCGCATGCGGGAGTGCCTTTTCAGGCTTGTCTGGGTTCATCACGTCGGTCATCATCCGCCCGACTGCTGAGGCAGAGCCATCCATATACGCTTCTAGCTCCTCGTACGTTGCGTACTGGTCGGTGTCGATATCCGAGATCATCGCATCGATGAAGACGTTGATATCCGATTCGGCCAGTCCATACCGTGTCCGGAGTTCGGAAAACGCCGCCAAGACGGGATCATCAGTCTCCCGCTCGCCGAGTGCGGCTGCTCGAATCGACTCAAGCTCTTCACGCTGGGCGTCGGGCGGTGTTCCGTCAGCGTTGTCAACAACCTCATCGGCCAGCCGGAAGAACGCATACAGCACGTATGTCGCTTCCCGCGCCCGCTCGGGGAGGAGTCGGGTTGCGACATGGAACGTTTTGCCGGTCTGGCGTTGGATCGCCTTGCTCCGGGCAATTTGATCGTCGTCTACCATAGATTAGGGAGGGAGTCCGTCAGTTGGAGCCGCCGATTCTGTCGGCACAGCATCTACCGCTAATAGGAACGCAAGCGACATAACAGTTCGTACACGGAGCCGATATGGGAATACTCCACACGCTAATAGAACGTGTCTGAACAGTCGTACACCACGCCGTGTGTTGGGCAAATATACTTGCAGTGTTGGTGTCGCATCGACTCCCCACAGATCGGACAGGGTCGCTGGGGTGGTGTTTCGACATCCGCCATACTGGCTTCTCGGGCTCTCCATAATTAGTTGTCGCGGTCGGTCTCCATTCGCGGAACATACAGGCCGGGCGAGGGCCGCAGCAACCCGGCATCAAACCGCTTGGTGCGGAGAATAGCCATCCCGAATCCGGCGGCGACAACGACCGGAATCCAGTTCCCAAACCAGGCGTTGATCACACCCCAGAGGATGACGAAACTCACCAGATCATCCAGCATAAACCCACAGCTTCGGAGCCGGGATTCGAGTGCTGACCGATCAAACGTGAGATCCAACACGCCGACTGCAACAGTGGCACTCAACATCCAGCCAGCATAGTTCGACAGCGGCACCCCGTAGAACAGCCCGCCGTCGGCGTAGCTCCAAAACCCAAGCGAGACAGCCGCCGGATCAAGCACTACATCCATCGTCACCACGGCCGGAATAACGACCGCGAGCCGCACTGCCCGTGAGGCTGCTCGCTGGCCGAGGAGCAACAGACACAGCAGGTAGGCGTTGACGACAATCGGAATGAAAAAAACCGGGAGTGCGGCTGGAATCCCGCCGATCATCGGCCCAAGACTCACCCCATAGGCGAACTCACCATAGGGCCAGCCTGTCGAGACGCCGACGTACTCAATGAGATAGGTGTAGCTAACCAGGAGTCCAACCCCGCCCAGTGCTCGCCGATCAACTGTTGGCAACACGCCAACAATGAGTGGGGCGGCCATCACAACTGTCCCAAACAGAATGAGCGGCGGGTTAAACCGCAGTAGTTCGGGCACCACTCCCGTTGCACTCCCAAGCAGCATCACCGCTCCGACAAGTGGGAAAAACACTGCAATCGTGAACCGGTTACCGTCAACGAACGCATCAAGCCACAGCTCAGCCTCCCGCTTGTTCCGCGGCAGTCCCGCGACGATCTCGGCAACGCCGTCTGCCTCGCTGGTCTGTGGTCGCTCGGCGACGCTGCTCACGGCAGCACCTCCCACAGCGGCACAATCTGCCAGAGCAGCCCAAGCGTCAGCAGCGTTCCCACAACGGTGTTGAGCGCGGGAAACCACCAGTAGGCGCGGTCGACAGCAACAGCCGAGCCAGCGACCCACGCGAGAAAGACCGGATAAACAGCCATGAGCACGCCAGCACGGAGCGCAACAGCCCCGAAGGCGGCAGCCGCAGCCAGCCAGCAGCCAGCGACGTAGCCGTACGTTCGCCTTTCACCCAGCCAGGTCGCTGTCGTCCGAATCCCGGCTCGGCGGTCGGGAGCGATATCTGGGATTGCCGAGAAGGTATGCATCCCCATTGTCCACAGCCACGCACCGAGTACGGCGAATGCAGGCGGCTGGCTTCCACTGATTGCGGCGTAAGCAGCGGCTCCGGGGAGGATATACAGTCCGTTTGAGACTGAGTCTAACAGCGGTGTTGTCTTGAACCGCGCTGGCGGCGCGCTATACTGTACTGCCAACAGCAGAAAACCGGCTAGCCACGGCCATGCTGTTGTCGGCGTGAGCACGAACAGCCCAACCGCGAGCAGGCCGCTTGCGATGACGCTGGTGATGACAAGCCGACTTCCTTGCCAGGCAGCTTCCCTATCCTCTTTCTTTGGGTTCTCAACATCGATTTCCGCATCAAAAATGTCGTTGACGCCGTACAACAGGATGTTTGCTGGCAACAGAAAGTAGGCAAACAGCGCGATGCCAACGAGTGAAAACAGCTCGCCGGTTGTAGTTGCAGCGGCAGCAACGCCGACGACGACGGGGCCAGCGAGATAGAACCAAAACCGTGGCCGCGAAAGCACCCACAGATACCGGAGTTGATCGGTGAGTCGTCTGTCGTGTTCCACTCGCCCGTCGGTCGTCACAGTCATTCTCACTCCGTGATTGCTTCTGCTGTCAGTTGGCCGCTAATTAAACACATCGGAACACCGATCCCCGGTGTTGTGTAGGAGCCGGTGAAGTAGAGCCCATCGACCGCCGATGATTTTCGGTTTGGTCGAAACAGCGCGGTTTGTTTAAGCGTATGGGCCATCCCGAGTGCGGTGCCGTGCATCGAGTTATACCGATCAGCGAAATCGTTGACACAGAAGGATTTCTCGAAGACGATTCGATCTCGGAGCTCAACGCCAGTGTTGGCAGCGATATCATCAAGGACGAGTGATCTGAACGTCTCGCGCAGCTCGGGTGTATCTTCAAGATTGGCGGCGATGGGGACAAGCGCGAACAGGTTGCTGTGGCCATCGGGGGCGACGCTGTCGTCGGTTTTTGATGGCACACAGAGATAGTATGCCGGATCATCCGGCCACTGTGGATCCTCGAAAATCGTCTCGAAATGCTCCTCCCAGTCAGTTGGCAGGACGAGTGTGTGATGCGCCAGCGGTTCAACATCGCCTTCGACACCGAGATAGAGCAGATACGCCGAGGGTGCGTAGGTGCGGCTCTCCCAATACTCCTCGCTGTACTGTCGCTTTTCGGGTGGCAGTAGCTCCTGTTCGGTGTGGGCGTAATCAGCGTTGGAGACAACGTAGTCAGCGAGATACTCGCTGTCTGCGGAGCGAACTGCAAACCCACCCTTTCGACCAGCGATTTCGGTGACAGGTTGGTCAGTCACGTACTCAACGCCGAGTTCTTCGCCAAGCTCGACCATCGCCTCAACGAGTGCGTACACCCCGCCGTCTGGGTAGTAGACACCCATGTTGAAATCGACGTGGCTCATCAGATTGTAGAGTGCGGGTGTGTTGCTTGGTGAGCCACCGAGAAAGACCAGGGTGTACTGCATGATCTGCTGGAGTTTTGGATGCTCAAAGTACTCCTCAACGTGGCCCTGCATCTTGCCGAGCAGCGACAGCCCCCAGGAGTACCGCAACACATCGAGATCGATATAATCCCGCAGCCGGGGTCGGTCTTCGTAGACGAAGTGTTCCATCCCGACGTTGTAGGTGTACTCGGATTTATCCAGATACCGATCAAGTGCCTCGCCCGCGCCGGGTTCGTACTGTTCGAACGTTTCTTTGTTCGTTTCGAGATCTGGAACCATATCGACCTGATCGCCATCCTTGAAGAAGATCCGGTAGTGTGGATCAAGCTGTGAAATGGTGTAGTACTCGGATGGATGCTTGCCGAAATGTCCGAAAAACCGCTCGAAGACATCGGGCATCAGATACCACGATGGCCCCATATCGAATCTGAACCCCTCCGTTTCCAGTTGGCCGGCACGACCGCCGAGCTGTTCGTTCTTTTCGACAACCGTCACGTTCGCTCCAGCATCAGCAAGATAGCAGGCCGTCGATAACCCACCAAACCCGCTGCCGATGATCACAATCTCATCGCCATCCACCGGAATCTCGCCTTCGTACCGACCCTCGCCGCCGCCGTGGTCATTGTGGGCCGCATCCATTGTACCGTTTGAAAGGGTCGTCAGCTAAATAAAGGAACGGACTTCCCGGCTTCATGACCGTAACCGACTGTCTGCTGTGATGCATATCTCGCTCACAGCAGCTTCTGTTTTGCTGCTGTCGTTTTCCCCACACCCACTCGCCTGCTGTTGTTGACCTGTTACTCGACACCCAGCGTTGCTTCTATATCGACGCGCTCGCTCAACAGCTCGGCCATGGTGGTGACCGTCTGTTTGTCTCGCGTTCGCCCGCTACGGACAACGGACTCCGCCCGCTCGACGGCGGTTAGGGAGTCGGTGTTGATCTGTAGTATCGGTGTGTTGGCCTCGGCGGCCTTGCCCAGAATCGCTGACGACGGTCGGTGGCCGCCGGTCAGAATCAGGCATTTGATACCAGAGGCTTCCAGCGCGGCGGTGTGGATATCCGAGCGATCACCACCGGTGATGACAGCCGCGTTGCGGGCGCGCCGGAAGTAACGCAGTGCCTCATCGCCGCCCATTGCTCCGACAAGGAACCGCTCGACGTAGGCGTCGGTGGAAACATCTGTGAGCGTCTCTGCACCCAACTCGCTGGTAAGTTCATCGATGGTGACACCAGCGAGCTCCTGATTTTCCGGTACTGCACCGAAGACATCGATCCCGCGGCTTTCGAGGAATGGGATCACGTCGCTATCGAGTTCTTCGAAAGCGGTGTCAGCAATCCGGTTGAAAATGACGCCGCCGAGGTTCTCGCCGAGATTCTCCACAGCCGCCAGCAGGCTATCGATATCGCCGGGCTGGCTGTAGTCGCTGACGAGAATGACAGTGGCATCGAGCAACTCGGCGATTTCGGCATCAGTCAGGCCGACGATCCCGCCAGTCGATAGCGAGCCACCGCCTTCAACGACCATCAAATCACGGTCGGCTGCCAGCGAGTCAAACTGTGTTTTGATCTGCTGGCGGAGTTCGTCAGGATCTTCCTGACCGCGAATCGCGCCATCAATAAACGTCGGCGAGTAGACGACGGGTTCGAGTTCGTGCATTTCGGCCTCGATATTCAGCAACTCGCGGGCCAACATCGGATCTTCGTCAAGCGTCTTGCCGACGTTGCTCTGGAGGCGGGTGCCTTTCGGCTTCATGTAGCCGACTGAGTGGCCGCGGTCGTCGGCGAGTGTCGCCAAGGCAAGGGCGATAGCAGTTTTGCCGGTGCTTTCTTCGGTTGCGGTGATGAGTAACGTGTTCATAGTTCTTCAGGGTCGACGGTGAGTCTGATGTCGACGGCACTGACGCCGTCGGGCGTTGCCACGAGGGGGTTGATGTCGAACTCCATGATCGCCGGGAAATCCGTCACCAGCTGTGAGAGCCGCTGGATCGTCTCGATGATGCCGTCGATATCGGCTGGCTCGCGGCCGCGCGCGCCACGAAGCAGCGGTGCGGTCTTGATCTCTGTTGTCATCTCCCGGGCCTCAGTTTCGGTGACGGGGGCAACACGGAAGGTTGTATCCTCCAACACTTCGACAAAGATTCCGCCCAGCCCAAACATCATCAGCGGGCCGAACTGTGGATCGCGGTTCATCCCGACGATGGTTTCGGTTCCGTCGTCAAGATCGGCCATCTCCTGAACTTGGACACCAAGCAGGTTGGCCTCGGGCTGGTAGTTTCGTGCGCGCGTGATCAGATCTTCGTAGGCATCTTCAACCTCGCTATTGCTGACACCAACTTTGACGCCACCGATATCGGATTTGTGCAGAATATCGGGGCTGACAATCTTCATGACGACATCGCCACTGATTCTCTCGGCGACAGCGCGGGCGTCTTCGGGCGAATCAACAATATCGCTGTCGGGCATCGGAATCCCGTAGGCCTCCAACAGCCCCATCGCTTCGACACCAAGGCGGTTGTCGTCGCGGTCTTCGACACGTTCGAGAATCTCGCGGGCAGCATCGCGGTCGACATCGAACGCTGCGGGTGCGTCGTAGGAGCGGCGTTGGATCTGGCGGTACTCCCACAGCGAGTCGAGGGCACCGATTGCCCGCGAGGGATCGAAGTAGTTCGGAATCCCAGCCTCGGAGAGAATTTCTGCCGAGGCTCTGACGCTTTCGCCGCCCATGAAACAGGCCGCGACGGGTTTACCGTGTTTTTCCCGCATGGCTGCGGTTTCGGCGGCCAACTGCTCGTAGTCCAACACGGCTGTCGGACACGACAGCACCATTGCCGAGCCAACATTCTCGTCGGCCAAGGCGATATCGAGTGCGTTGCTAAACCGCTCGACATCGGCGTCGCCGACGATATCGACTGGGTTGTAGATATTCCCCTCGGCTGGGAGTTTCTCGTCGAACTGTTCGAGTGTCTCCTCGCTAAAGCTGGCCATCTCCAACCCAGCGTCGCCGACTGCGTCGGTTGAGATCACACCCGGCCCACCGGCGTTGGTGATGACGGCCACATCGTTGTTTTCGGGTACCGGCTGGTTGGCTAACATCTGAGCGGCATCAAACAGCTCTTGGACGGACTCTGCCCGGAGCACGCCTGCCTGATCCAGCCCAGCCTCGTAGGCCTGTTCGGAGCCGGCGATGGTGCCAGTATGTGAGGAGGCGGCTTGGGCGCCAGCGTCGGTTCGGCCGGATTTCACGAGGACGATTGGGGTGTCTTGGGTGACCTCGCGGGCGGTGTCGATGAACTCCCGGCCCTGGCTGATCCCCTCCAGATAGCCGATGATAACATCGGTCTCGCTGTCATCGCCCCAGTGGTTGACGAAATCCGTCTCATCGAGGACGGCCTTGTTACCCAGCGAGACAACGTCTTTGAAGCCGACGTCTTCGTCGTTGGCCCAATCGAGTACGGCGGTGATAAACGCCCCCGACTGGCTCATAAACGAGAGATTGCCTGGGAGGGCATTGTCAGGCCCAAAGGTGGCGTTCATCCCGTTTGGTGTCGACATGATCCCCAGGCTGTTTGGGCCGACAAGGTTCAGGTCGTACTCGGCGGCGATTTCTTTGAGCTCCTCTTCGCGGCTCGCGCCGTCGCTGCCGGTCTCACCGAAGCCAGCAGTGATCACGACGACGTTTTTGACGCCGGCCTCACCGGCCTGTTCGACAGCCGGCAGCGCGATTTTTGGCGGCACAACGATGACGGCCATATCGGCCGCAGCCTCTCCAACCTCATCGACACAGGAGAGACCCATCACCTCCTCGTAGTTGGGGTTTACTGGGATGATCTCGCCGTCGTAGGCCGACAACAGATTGTCGGTGACGGCTTTCCCGATTGACCCCTCACGGGCGGTCGCACCAACAACAGCGATGCGATCCGGCGCGAATAGTTCCGTTAACGTGCCCATCACGTCGCATATTCCAACCAGTGCTTCTTAAATAGCAGTATGTGCCTGCTGACATTGTGGTGTGGTAGCTACACACAAATACCGAGGCAGTCGGTGGTTCTGCTGGCGATATCGTTTCCCTTTGGACAACTGTGGGATTCTCCATGGCGACCTTTGCTTCGTAGCATGGTGCTTGTCACTCCGGCACAATCCCTCACCTCGCATTCTCCGACAAAATCATCCCCACCCACAACTCAGTGCATCGAAAGCGCGGTTCCGGAGCGACCGGAGATAGCGATAGCGAGCAGATAAAAGCTGATCGCAACGACAATGATTGAGCCACCGGAGGGCAGTCCCTGGGTGACAGCAACCCCAAACCCACCGAGAATCGAACTCTGGCCGATCAGAATCGAGAGATACAGCGTCTCGCGGAAGCTCTGGGCAACCTGTGAGGCCGCAGCAACCGGGATGACGAGCATCCCGGCGACGAGAATCACACCCAACACCTGCATCGCTCCGACGACAACGACCGCTGTCATCACGACGAGCAGCGTGTTGTAGCCATCAACGTTGAGCCGTGCGACACGGGCAGCCTGCTCGTCAAACGTGATAAACAGCAACTGCTTGTAGGTGACGACGACGAGGATCACGACGACCGTGCTTACCACTGCCATCATCCGCGCCCCACTTGCAGTCACGACAGCCAGACTCCCGAACAGATAGCCCTCGATATCAATTGAGACAGGCATCACATCCCGGCCCCAACTGATGAGCAGCGTCCCAACCGCGAAGCTCCCAGTAAGCATGATCGCAATCGGCACATCACCGAACGTGTTCGTCTGCTCGGTCAGCCACTGAACACCGAGTGCGCCAACAATACTGACAACCAGCGCGACAAACAGCAGCGAGCCATTCCAGCCGGTGATTCCAATAAACACTAGCCCGACGGCGACGCCGGCAAACGCCGTATGCGCCAGCGTTTCGCCAATGAGTGCCATCTGTCGGTGGACGAGAAACGTCCCAACCAGCGGTGCGACGATCCCAATGAGCACCCCGGTCGTCACTGATCGCCACATGAAGGGGTGTCGGAAGACGTTGGTGCCCAGATAGAAATCAAGCCACTGGCCGACAATGAGAAACTGACTGAAGACGGCTCCGGCTGTCTGGGCAACCCCTGTCGTCGCATACAGTGATTCGATAAGCGGATGCATGCCGCTGGCGGGGGCCTGCCGCAGCCAATCGAGAGCGATGAACGCCAGCAGACAGACAGCCAACACGCCAACAGCGATGATCGCTCCCAACTCAAGCAATCGCCGCGGATCAGTCGCTGTAATCCGGTGTCGGAGTGCTGCCAGGGTGGCTGGCTCGGATTCGACTGGCTGATTATCTTGACTCATTAGTGGTGGTGGTGGACAACTTCACCTGTCTGTCCGTATGCCTCACGTAGGGCGTCGCTTTCTTCGAACGATTCGGTGTCGCCGTGGTGGTAGAGCTCTGTATTAATGCAGGCGATGTGGTCGGCCTGATCGGTCACGACGCCGATATCGTGTTCAATCAGGATGATGGTGATTCCCTCATCATTGAGCGATGCCAACAGTCGGTAAAACTCATCCCGAGATTCGGCATCAACGCCGACTGTTGGCTCATCAAGCGCGAGCAAATCTGCCTCCGAGGCGAGTGCTCGTGCAATGTAGGCCCGCTGGCGTTGGCCACCAGATAGCTCGTTGATCCGGCGGTCAGCGAGATCAGCGATCCCGACCGTTTCGAGTGCCTCATCAGCAATCTCGCGGTCACTCGCGGTGACTCTCCCGTGGCCGACATGGGCAAACCGACCCATCCGAACACATTCTTCGACGGTAATCGGCATTGTTCCGCCGCGGTTTGTTGCCTGCTGGGAGACGTAGCCAATCCGCTCACCCGCCTCAAACTCCGCAATTGGCTCGCCGAAGAGCTCGACAGTGCCGGAATCAGGCGTGAGCAACCCAAGCATGATATGCAACAGCGTTGTTTTGCCCGATCCGTTTGGGCCGATCAACCCAAGAAACTCGCCGGCATCGATCTGCAGCGAGACATCCGTCACTGCTGGTGTCTCACCGTAGGCAAACGAGACGTCTTCGAGATTCACAACGGTGCTCACTGGTAGCGTACTCTGGTATCGACCACGGGCGGTTTTATTGCTTGCATTTTGTGTGTCGTCAGTCTGTTGACACTGTGCTGCTAGGATTGCTCGGGCTGCTGGTTAGGCATCCAGTGCTTTTCGGAGTGATGGAATATTTAACTCGGTCATCTGCTCTACCCAGCCCCATCCCTGTTCGTTCCATGCCTCGGTCGTCCCCTCAGCAGGTGACAGCGGTTCAGCCTCTGTCACCATCGTGTCGTCGCTTTCGATGAGCACCTCGACCATGCGGGGCAACTCGTCAGCCCCCGGTGTTTCAAACGGATCATAGAGAACGGTCTCCATCTCGTGAGTGGCCGCGATGTCGATCATCTCTGCAATATCGGACTCGCGTTCAACTTCGTCTGGAGAGGTACCAACTGGGGTGTGGAGTTCAAACTCGTACCGATCTTCGACGTATCCAAAGGAGTCGTGGCCAGCAAAAATAGCGAGATCGCGGTCGGCGTCGGCTGCAAGCTGTTGGAACTGCTGGTCGACATCGTCGAGTCGCTCACGATACGCATCGGCGTTGTCGAGATACAGCGTTTCGTTCTCGGGTTCCATCACCGCCAGCTCATCAGCAATCGTCTCTACAACTGATTGGGCCAAGACGGGATCGACCCAGACGTGGTTGTCGACGGGACTTAGCTCCTCGCCGACTGAGAGATCACCCATTCCGTCGATCACCGTCAACCCGGGTGTATCGTCGCCGATATCTCTGACAACATCCTGTGCCCACTGAAACTCAGGGATATCAAGATACACAAAGAACTCCGAGTCGGCAATCTGCTGTTGAATATCCGCAGGCGGCTCCCAGCCGTGGCCCATCTCGCCGGCATCGATTGGGTCTTGTACTGTCTTTTCATCACCAACGATCTGTTCAGTCCAGTCTGCCAACGCAAAGAATGCGGCATACCCACCATCGACCGTCTCATCGAGATCTGGCTCGCCCAAACAACCAGCAACTGCCCCGACAGTGAGCGCGCCAGCTCCTGCAAGCACTGAACGACGTGAACGTGTCATACCGTGTTGCAACAGCTACACGGATAAATACATTATTATATTTTCTTCTTTTGTTAATAATTACTGCTAAAAATACGCGCTGTGAAAGCATGATTATAACGGGCGACGATCAGCTCCCGCAGCTGCTCTCAGATTACAGGGGCTGTTGCTCCGATTTTTTATGTTCAGTTACTCGTCATCGTGGTCATCGTCATGATCATCATCGTGATCGTGGTCGTCGTGCCCGTCATCGTGATCATCGTCATGATCATCATCGTGATCGTGGTCGTCGTGCCCGTCATCGTCGTGATCGTCGATATCCTCAACAACCTCGACTTCGAGCGTTGGCGAGTCCCAGTCGGAGTGGTCGCCGTGGAACAACTGGAGGATGATAAACGTCGTCCCGGTTTCGGTGCCGGTTACATCAAGGTGATCGCCGTGTGGTGAGAGATCGAGGATTTCGTCGGCGTCTGCCTCCTCGTCGAACTTCGCGTTGATGGTGTACTCTTCGTCTTCACCGAGTGGAATTTCGTTTCCATCGCTGTCTTCGACGTACACATCAAATGCACGCGTTGCACCGTTTTCGACGCTGAGCGGGCCAAAGTCCCAATGTCCGGCGTGGTACTCGACGAGCACATCGTCTTCCTCGGTGGCTCGGTCGTAGATCTCAAACGCTCCGATGCTTAGCTCGCCCCCATCATGGTCATCATCATGGTCGTCATGATCGTCATCATGGTCATCGTCGTGGTCGTCTCCTTCACCAGCATCATCCGCACAGCCAGCGAGACCGACTACGGCAAGGGAACCGGATGATGCAAGTACTTTTCTACGGGTCGTGAGGCGGGAGTCATCCGTCATAGTACAGCCGTAGCAAAGCTTCGGTTATTTATGAATCTACCGATATTAATAAGATAGCACAATGTAGAAAATTGAGTTGGCAAATTTGATCGCACGACACCGATGCTCATCGAACCGATTGGTTGAGAAAGTGGGAGTCGAGTGCGTCAGTGACTGTGGCCCATCGCATCGCTGAGTGGGACGCCGAAGCGATCCTCGAAAATCTCTTCCATTGCGTCGTTGATCTCCTGTAGTTCTGCTGGCGTTTCGCCCTCGCTGTGGTGGACAAGCGCGTGTGCGTGTTGGGCGAGTGCTTGGACAACAATATCGCTGACAACGGTGGTTGGCTCTTCGCCTGCTTCAGCAAGTGTCTCGATTAAGCCGGCCGGAATCTCGACGGTTTCGCTGCCGCTTGCGACCTTGATGGTGTAGGTGTCTGTTTCAACCATACCCATCGGTCGCGCCACAGCCATAAGTCGGTATGGGTTCGACGCGCTGCCGACACACAACCGCGTCGCTGCTGACAGGCGGGCTTATAGCCCCGGAGTCCAATACACCGGTGTGGATACAATCGTTGTGCGAACGGTCGTCTACGAGGAGCCCGAAGCCGTCTATGCGTTCCTCATTGACTTTCCGCGGTATGCAAACTACTCGAAGTATCTCACCGATGTGCGACGGCTCCAGGGGGATGGAGGTATCGGAACGCAGTATGGGCTGCGGTTTGCGTGGTGGAAACTCACCTACACCGCCCACTCGGAGGTGGTTGATGTTGATCCCCCAGAACAGATTGACTGGCGCGTCATCAAAGATATCGACGCCAACGGCACCTGGACAATCGACCCACACGAGGAGCTGCCAGCTGCGGCTCCGGATGACGCAACCGCAGCCTGTGATGTCGCACTCCGGGTCGAGTTCGATCCTGACTCCGCAGACGCGAGTGTGTTGAACCTTCCACGGCTCGTCTCGTTTGGCTGGGTGTTGCAACGAGCGATCCCACTGATCCGCGACGAAGCCGAACGCGTTGTGCAACGAGCCGTTACTGATCTCGAAGGTCGAAACCGTTCGGTCGAGCTGACCATCGAATCCGAGTCACCCTATTTGTAACAAGGAGAGAATCCCGTCGTTCACGACGTTGACGAGAGCGAAGCTCTCGTTCGCACACCAGAACGCTTGCCCGACTGCGTGAGGGAGCTGCTCCCTCTCCGTTCACGGCGAGGAGGTTGTCACTTGTAACTACGGTGGCGTGAAGACGAGACGGTTTTGTTTGGGTGTCATCCATTTTTGTTGCGAGCTAAACCAAGTGACACACCCACAAGGGTAGCTTGAATGCTCAACTACTAAACCGCTATCTGCATAATCTATATTCAATGGTAACTCTCTCTGATGACCGGCAGAATAAAGCCGATTTACGTCGCCGGCTCATTCTGGGCTTTTTTGCGATCATTGGGGTTGTCATCACCTATACACTGAGTTATCACTGGGCGGTCACAACTATCGCCGCCGACCAAATCGCCGACCGGTCTCTCATCAAATCACTACAAGTTGTGATTGAAGCACTTACTACCACAGGATTTGGTGGCGACACCGACCTGTGGCGTGAACACACCGTTCTCGCATTCATGGTGCTCATGATGAATCTCACTGGTGTGTTGCTTGTTTTTTTGGCAATACCGCTGTTTGGCGTTCCGCTGTTACGAAATGCCCTTGACAGTGCCCCTCCAATGACCACCGAGCTTGAGGATCACGTCATCATTTGTGGCTATTCAGCATCGGACGACGTATTGACTGATGAGCTTGAAGATGCCGGAATCCCATACCTGTTTGTTGAATCCGACCCGGAGTTGGTCGAACGGCTGCGTTCCGCTGATATCCCGGCAATACTGGGCGACGCCGAGCGGGTGGAAACAATTGAGAATGCCAACGCCAAAAACGCGCAGGCACTTGTTGCCGATCTTGATGAGGAGACAAACCCGACAGTTATCCTCTCTGCAAAGCGGGTCAATCCGGAGATGCAAATCATTAGCGTTGTCCCGACACGTGAGGCAGTGCCCCACCACGAGTATGCCGGCGCGGACGACGTTGTTGTCTCGAAAGAAAGCCTTGGCGAGAGTTTTGCAAATCGGTCGATGAAAACGGTTTCCGAACGGTTCCACGAGGCAATCGGCGGACGTACGGCTATCAAGCTTGATGAGTATCTCGTCGAAGAAAACTGCGAATTTGTCGGCAAAACAATAGAAGAAATCGACGCTCTTGGCGGTGATATTACAGTAATCGGCGGCTGGTTCGGCCCCCGCTTTCGAATCTCTCCACCTCCGGACACAACGATCCCACAAAATAGCATCCTGTTGATCACAGACGAGCAGGGCCGACTCGATGAAGCTGGATTGCGTCAGCTTCCATCGCATACTCGACATCCGTCGCGGGTGATTGTCTGTGGGAACGGGGATGTGGGCATGGCGACAGCGAGGCGACTCACCGAGGAAGATGTCGATGTAACAATGGTGGATGCCCAACCGAGCGACTCAATCGACGTGGTTGGAGACATCACAGAGCGAAACACGCTGCAAGAGGCAGCAATTGAGAACACCCGGTCGTTGGTACTTGCAATCGACAACGACGCAGCCGCGATCTATGCAGCTTTGCTGGTCAAACATCTGAAACCAGATGTTGAACTCATCGCTCGGGCAAACGACCTGGAGAACGTCTGGAAACTGTATAATGCTGGCGTGGATTATGTGCTCTCGCTTCCTGATATCATTGGTGAGGAACTCGCCTCAGTACTGATTGACGATGCGGAAATCCTCACGCCGACTGATGAGTTTGACTTCGTCCGAACGACAGCTCCATCACTCGAAGGACAGAGCCTCATCGATGCGGATATCCGGCAGGAAACCGGCTGCACGGTCGTCGCTGTCGAACGGGATGATACACTACGGACAGATTTTGGCGGCGAGTTCACCTTTGAAGCTGGGGATGAGGTTGTGATCGTCGGAACACACGAAGCCACAGAACGATTTGAGGAATTTGCCCATCGGTAATGAATCTTGGTCTTCCTGCTCGCTCTGATCGGTTCACCGCCTGAGCAGAACCCTCCAGATTGGGAGCTGATAACCGCCATTCTCTAGCCATCCATTGGCGCGGAAATCGCTGCGGTGATTGTCGCGGGGTCGGCACCGGCCTCAACCAGTCGTTCTCGCCTGAGTAGCTACCTACGGTTGAGTGTGTCACTACTCCTCAATCCGTGCGATAAACAGGGCAAGCACGGGAACGATTTCGAGTCTGCCGATCCACATCAGGAAGATCATCAGCAGCTTCGAGCTATTAGCAAACTGATTAAAGTTCCCGAACGGCCCAAGCGAGCCGAAGCCAGGGCCGATGTTCCCAATCGTAGCCAGCGAGGCACTGATCGCTTCCAGCGTTGATAGCTCATATCCAATGCGAGCCGAATCAAGGCTGATGAAGACAGCCGCGACGGCAAACAGCACGATATACAGCAGTGTAAAGACCACAATCCCGCGGATCGCATCCTCGTCGACGACACGACCACCGAGTCGAACTGGTTTGACCACCTCTGGGTGAACAACGGTATACAGCTCTCGTCGGGCTGTTTTTAGCACAACTAACCACCGGATCACCTTGATACCGCCACCGGTTGATCCGGCCGAGCCACCAACGAACATTGCAAACAGTAGAATCATCTGGGCGTGTTGATCCCACTGCGCGAAGTCAGCTGTCGCATAGCCAGTTGAGTTCATCAACGAGCCGATCTGGAAGGCCGCTTGGCGGATCGTATTTTCGGTGAATCCCTCGGTGACACCGCCGAGTTCCATCGGTGGGGCCGCCCCGCGGGCCAGCACCACCGAGAGCACGGCGACCAACACCGCGATCATCCCGGCGTAGCTACGGAATTCGACATCGTTAACCATGGTCTTGGCCTCGCCGTGGAGGACATGCCACAAGAGCGCGAAGTTGACTCCCGCGATCACCATAAACGGAATAATCACCCACTGGACGATGGCACTAAAGGCCGCAATGCTGTCGGCCTGCGGGGAGAAGCCGCCAGTCGGCATTGTCGTAAAGCCGTGGGCGACTGCGTTGTAGAAATCCATATTCGGGGCTTGCCCCAGCAGATGCAGTCCGTAGAGCAGCCCAATCAGCAGAAGGGTAAAGCCGAAGTAGATAATCCACAGCGCGCGGGCGGTTTCAGCAATTTTCGGGGTGAGTTTCTGTAGCTCCGGTCCCGGAGTCTCTGATTTCATCAGCTGCGCGCCATTGACTGCCAACTCCGGCAGAATCGCAATCATCAGGACGATAATCCCCATTCCGCCGAGCCACTGGGTAAGCTGTCGCCACATCAACACAGCATGGGAGTGCCGGTCAAAGCTCAACTCGCCAGTCACTGTCGATCCGGTTGTGGTAAACCCACTCATTGACTCAAACAGCGCGTTCACCGGAAACCGGAGTGTGGATTCGGTGCCGTAGCCAGCAAGCAGATACGGAATCGAACCGACGACTGCGACGGCGAGCCACGACAGCGAGACCATCAGCAACGCCTCAGATGGGCCAAGATCAGGATCATTGTCGAGCTGTTCAAGCCCGAATCCGACGACGAGTGTAACGCCAATCGAGACGAGAAACACCCAGATATCCTGCATGTAGACGACCGCAACGGTGAGCGGAATCAGCATGGCAACCGCGAGATATTTGATTACCGTACCGACGAGGCTCACACTCGCTCGCCAATCGAGGTGCCATCTCATACTGTTGTATTCCTTGCTCTGTATGCTCTCACACATATGTTTCGTCTGTATCAACCATTCGATACCTGAACTGCCATGGCGGCTGCCAGCATCAAATCTATCGCCGGCTTGTGACTGTCAGCCCAAACTAACGAATAGGCAATAGACAAAATACAGTACAAATATTTCGTATCCAAATCCCAAGCCCGCCAAGCCACTGAATCATCTGCCGCCACAACATAATCGACCGGTCGTGAATCTCAAATTCGGCCAACACAGTTACCCCCGTTGTCGTCAACCCACTCATCGACGCAAACAGTGCGTTCACTGGATGGGCGACTGTTCCCGTCGAGGCGATCAGAAACGGGATCGCCCCAACAGCTGCAACGAGAAACCAGATCACTGCAACAGCCAAAAACGCCTCGCATGGCCCGAGATTCTGTTCGATATCAGCAAAAAACTGTAGCGTGCCACCAACGCCGAGTGTCACAGCAATCGTCACGACAAACGGCACAACAGCCTCCCCGTAGTATATCGCCACCCCCAGCGGCAGGAGGAGTGGAATCGCTACATACAGCATCACGGAGCCGATCAGCCCCAAACTCCCACGCCACTCGACGTTGGTGTAGCCTCCCATCTTAGCTCATCGAGATAATATCCTCGACAAAGGCCGTTTCGACAAAGACGATAATATGATCGCCGGCTTCAAGCCTGGTCGATCCACGCGGACTGAGATACGTCTGGTCTCTTGTCACTGCACCAAACACCAACTCGGCCTCGGTCGCGTCGTCAATCTCTTTGATTGTTTGCCCAACGAGTTCGCTCTCTGGACTCAACTCAAGCTCAAGAATTTCAGCATCGTCGCCTTCGATCACTGAGACGTTTATTGCGACCTCTTGGTGGGTAAACCGCGTAATCTCCTCGGCAGTCACGGTTCGTGGGTTGATCGCGGCATCGATCCCGATTTCGGTAAAGAGATCCACATAGCTCCCCTGATCGACAATTGAGAGCACTCGCTTCGTCCCGATCCGTTTGGCAAGCACGGAGACGAGCATATTCTTTTCGTCCGTACTCAGAGCTGAGACCAACACGTCTGCCCTGTCAACGTGTTCACGCTGGAGGAACTCTGTATCTGTTCCGTCGTGGTGCATGACGACAGTGCCGGAGAGATCCTCGGCGAGTTCTCTGGCTCTGGCTTCTTCCTGTTCGATCAACATGGGCTCAATCCCTCGCTGTTGGAGTAAGCGAGCCGTCTGGTAGCCGATTTCTGTCCCACCCACGATAACAACATCATCAGCAGCATCAAACGATGCTTCCGGCGTCAGATCCATCGAAAACGTTTGAACGCTTTCGGGGGTGCCGATGACAACAGCGCGATCATTCGGCTTGATAACTGTCTCGCCGTCGGGTAGCAACATCTCGTTGTTGCGGAACAGGCTGGCGAATGTGAGATCCTTGAATCTGTCGGCCTCGGCGACTGTCTGGCCGGCAATCGGACTCTCTTGGGAGACCTCGAACTCCGCCATCTGGACAAGTCCATCCGCAAACGAGTCAACGTCGATAGCGGCCGGCAATCCGAGCACGTTCACGATGGTTTTGGCTGTTTCCAGATCCGAACAGACCATGAAATCGACACCGTAGGCGGATTCGGTCGCCTCCCATGTTGTCTGGTACTGGGTGCTTTTGACGCGCGCAATGGTGAATGGATCGCCGAATGTTTTGGCCGTTCCGCAGCTAACCAAGTTTATCAGGTCGTCGTTGGTACAGGCAATCAGCAGCTCCGCATCCTCAACACCAGCCTCCTGTAGCACGCCGGAGGCTGTCCCATCACCGGTGATGGTCAGCACGTCAAGATTGTATTTGAGCTCGTCGACGCGTGTCGAGTCCACATCGATGACGACCACATCATTGTTGGGTGCCAGATTGCTGGCAATTTCCGTTCCAACATCGCCAGCACCAATGATTATGACGCGCATAAAAACCACCCTCTCATATGCGTTGGCAATGGTGGGATTAGGTTAAAACAACCGGAACAGGGGACGAAATTCGCATCTCCTTTTTTATGGCTCAAGCCGACCCAAGAGAAGATAGCCGCCGACAACAATCCCCGCAAGCACGACCACACCGAGGGTAAACCCTACCGCGACAGAGGGGAAGACCAGGAAAAATGCAATGTAGAAGGTAAACGCAAACAGCCCTAACAGGATCACCACAATCGCTTTCGTCGGATCTTGGGCTGTCGCCACCGCAATCCGTTCTTTCAGCGTCAGCGCGCTCAGGTCGGGTTGCTGCGGCTCCTCTTCGGCTTCAACAGTCAGCTCATCCGGGGAGTCTGTTCCAGCCACAGGTTGGTTTGGGTCGGCGTCACCCTGAGTGTAACGCTTCGGCCCCCACGTTACCGAGAGTCCAGTCGTTCATCCCAATCCAGCCACTCATACTCCCAGCCGGATTTCGCAAAATACCCCTGCGAGTCGAATTCGGCATCCTCTCGTCGCGTGCGGTTGCGCTCGCGGCTGCTGGGCTGTTCGCCCTCGACCAACAGTGGTCGGAACTCACTTCGCCCAAAGCTGTCGCGTTCGGTAATTTCGTCGGCACTGCCGCGGGCCGCAACAAGCCGCTGCTCGCTCATGCCCTGCGGAAAGACAATCCGCCCCGCTGGTGTGAGCTGTTCGAGCAGTGCGGCTGGCGGGCTGACGACCGCGCTTTCGACGAGAATCCGATCAAATGGGGCGTACTCGGGCAACCCGCCCGCGCCGTCGCGGCAGTCGACTAAGACGGTGTCGTACCCCGCGTTGGCGAGATTTTCTCGTGCAATATGCACCAAGTTGCGGTCGATATCGACGGCATGGACGTGTCTGCCGCCGACCTGTTCTGCAACCACCGCAGCGGTGTAGCCGACGCCCGCGCCCACGATGAGTGTCTCATCACCCTCCCCTGTGTCCAGTGCGGCGACCAGCCGGGCGACTGTGCGGGGAGCCAACACCCGCGAGCCAGCGATTTCGTCACCGCCTGGCTCGTAGGCATCCTCGATGAACTCGTGGCGTGGCACTGCCTGCAGCGCGGCCGTCACACTGGCTGGAAGCGGCTGGTCAACAACCGCTGCAACGCGATCAACCATCTCAGCCCGAAGCGTTTCGTGGTTCACCTGACTCACCCTTGCATTGTTACAAACCGTACCGGCGCGATTGTCTCAGCCTCGTAGCCGCCTGCCTCCTTGGGCCGCAGCCGTTTGAGCTGCTGTTGGCCAACACCGAAGGGGCCGACAACAACCTGTTCGGTCTGGTCGATGACGGCCGACGGCGGCTCTGGTGCCGCACAGGTGAGATAACTCGCGGTAAACGGTGCGTGTTCGGGCCATCCCTCGCGGCCGTCACCGATCCGCACCGATACATCGTATCCCAGCGATGCAAGCCGTTCGGCGGCAGCCTCACCCAACGCACGGTCGTACTCAACGCTGTAAACGTTGCCGTCGCCAACGACCTCGCTTGTCACCGCGGCATGGTAGCCACAGCCCGTCCCGATTTCGAGCACTCGGTCGCCGGCTTCGACATCCAGCAGATCAACCATTCGCCCCACGATGTGTGGCGCGCTGATTGTCTGATCGTTCCCGATTGGGAGTGGCCGATCCATGTAGGCCTCCGACTGCTGGTGGTCGTCAACAAACTCATGGCGTGGCACTGCTCGCAGTGCGGCTTCGGTTGCGTCTTTTGTTACGGCCTCGGTCTCGACGAGGCTATCGACCAACTGATTGCGGGCTGTCGTCAGATCCATACTGAGGGTTTCACCACCACGCCTACCATGCTGACCACGCGGTCGTTGTCTCGTCGATTCCGTAGACGCGTTTGATGTCTTTGGCGTACACCACATCGCCTGGCTCATCGAATTTGTCGAACCGATACCCCTCGGCGTCGTCTCGAACCAACAGCCCGGTGACAGTGAACTCATCATCACCGAAGGTTTCGGTTTCATCAACACAAAACTCGTAATCGCCTGGGGTGTTGACCGTCAGACTGCGGGTTTCATCTCGCTCACCATCTTTCGGGTGCAGCGTCACATTCACCGAGACGTTGTCGACAGCGCGTGTCCAGATGGCTTCGAGTTCATCAACCACTGCCTGCTCTGGGCGGGCGTCGCTGTCTTCAACTTCGAGACTGGTCACGCGGGCTTGGAGAATTGCCTCTGGTGTATCGACAACGAACTCGTCGCCGACCTCGATTGTCTCCTCTGGGTTGGCCTCAATGTGGGTACTGAGAGATTCGCCGCCTTGGGAGATGATTGTGCGTTTCTTGACGGTTGTTGGTGAGTCGATTGTTGTTTTGTGGGTGTGGCCGCAGCTGCCGCAGCGAACGGTTACGGTACCGCCTGGCTTCAGCACCTCATGGACTGTTTCCTCGTGTGGCGAACAGGCAGGACAAGAGAGAGCTACCGTCTCGCCGGATTCGATATCGCTCATTAGGTGGTCTCCGGCGGCTGTGCGTAAAAACCGTGTGCTGTGGTCGGCTGTGTTTGCTTTCTATTTGTTGTGGTTGGCTGTGTCTGCTTTTATTCAGGCAGTTCGATTTCCTCGCCGTCAGCGTAGACCGTCGGCTCTCGCAAAATCCCATCCAGATGCAGTGGGGCGTCAGTCTCGCCGCCGATTGCGGCGTTGTCACCGATTGCAATATGGACAGTGCCGGCGGCCTTTTCATCGAGCAACACGGAGCCAACGAGCTCATTGACGCCGACGTTGGTGCCAATCCCCAGCTCTGCGAGATTGTACGCGGCCTCGCCAGCGTCCTCGGCAGCGGTTTCGATCTGTTCGCGGATCTCGTCATCCGAGATCTCGGTCACGTAGCCATCTTCGACCTCAAAGGTGAGCTGTTGGCCATCGCTGAGCAGTCCATGTGGTCGCATCGTGCCGTCGACAACGTATGTGCCGGTGGCGGCTTCGGGGCTAACGAAAATCTCGCCAGCCGGGAGATTCGAAAACCCACCCTTGTTATGGACAATTCCGGTATCGAGCAGCCACTCGCGGTCGCCGATATCGAAGCTGATATCTGTTCCTTGCGGTGAGGTCACACGGATTTTCTCGGCGTCTTTGATCTGCTCGTGGAGTGCCTCACTGTGGGCGGCAATCGCCGCATAATCCGCATCAAGCCCGGTCACAAACACTGATTCAGTGATGCCCGGCAGTGTCGCTCCGCGAGCACCCTCCTCGCAGGCATCGCCACGAGCGCGGGTGTGGCTGATACTCTTTGTTGTTGGTGCGAGAAACACGTCGGCCTCGCTGAGCGCGGCAGCGACCACCTCGGGCGGTTCGGCCCCGTGCTGGTCTCCTGGCGGGTACCGGATACTCGCCGGCTCGTCGGTGATCTCGCTGGCGACAGTATAGAACATCTCGCCGATTCGCTTCCGTTTGTCGTCAGTGACGATTAGACACCGCTCGTCGCTAGCGAGATTGAGACACTGCGTCAACGCGGTTTCGGCGGCGTCTCGGAGCTCGCTGTTGCTTTCCTCATCCATACATCGCGTTGTCGACGGGACGGGTTAGCCCTTACTCACGCGTCTGGTGGATGACGACTGATCGACTGTACTTACTCCAGTTGGTGGTGGGTAATCGCTTCCACTCCAGACTTCCCGGTGTCGAGGATGGCGACGTGGAACGTGTCGTCAGCCCCAGCAATCGGCAACCCGCCGGGGTTGACTCGGATGGTGTCACCGTGGCCTTCGATGGTGCGTTCGTGGGTATGACCATGGAGGACGTAGTCGTAGCTCCCGGAGTTAGCCAGCGCCTCTCGGAGCAGTTTGTTGGTGCCATGGTAGACTGCGATATCGGTGCCATCAAGCGTGAGTTCGCCGCATTCGCCGAGATACGTGCCGAACTCAGCGATAATATTGCCTAACGCCCATTCCCCGTCGTTGTTGCCGCGAACAGCCGCGAAATCGAACTGGTCAGTATCAAACGGCGTTGCGGAAAACGGCGCGACGATATCGCCACAGTGAATGACCTGCTCGACGCCTTCGATCTCAAACAGCGAGACGGCTTGGTGGACGTGTGCGATGTTGTCGTGGGTGTCAGCAACAATTCCAACCTGCATACTGCTGGTATTGACGGCACCACACAAAAGTAGCACCGCTTCGGTGCTGATGCTGCGGCCGCTGTTACCGCGCTGCTTCGATCAGCAACTCAACGGCCGGGAGGTCATCGCCTGTAAGCGCGCGAATGTACGCGCCGCCGGCAATCGAGACATGGCCAAAGTCGTCCTCATCAAGACCGTACATCTCGATTGAGCGGGAGGTGTCGCCGCCACCGACGACCGAGAAGCAGTCGGTTTCGGCGATAGCTGTGACCGCACCGACGGTTCCAGCCGAGAACTTCTCATCCTCGAAAACGCCAAGGGCGCCTTTGAGGAAGACGGCATCGGAGTTTCGGATCGTTGGATCGTACTTCTCGACCGTTGCCTCAGAGATATCCATATAATCGTAGTTCGCGCCGTCGAGTTCCTCGCGGCTGTGTTCGGCGCGCTCGCCGTTGTCGTCCTCGTAGGCCAACCCTTCAGGAAGATCGATCTGTCCACGTCGCTCATCCAACAGCCGCTTGATGATGTCTTCGTTGTTCTCCCACTGGGTGTCGTAGAGATCTAGATCCTCGTGGCGGTCGTAGCCGACATCGTAGCCTGCGGCCCGCAAGAAGAGGTGGCTGGCGATGCCACCCATACAGAAGGTATCGATTTTGTCGCCAAGTGTCTCCATGACGCCGATGACGTCAGTCGCTTTCGTGCCCCCGACGAGCATCGTCACCTGGCCGTCAAACTCGCGGTTGGCGATTGCAGTGTTTGCCTCGTACTCAGTCTCCATGACCCGGCCCGCGTAGGCAGGCAACACAAGGGGGAAGCCGACAAGCGAGGCGTGTTTTCGGTGAGCGGCTGAGTAGGCGTCGTTGATATACGCATCAACGTGGTCGGCGAGGGTTTCAACGAACTCTGTGTCTGCCTTCGCCTCTGGCTCCTCCTCGGGCAACTCCTCGTCACACATCCGGGTGTTTTCGAGCAGCAGGATCTCGCCATCATTGCAGGCATCGATCGCGTCAAGGGCTGTCTCCCCGTAGGTGTCATCAACAAATCCGACCGTGCTGTCGAGATATGAGCCAAGGATCTCGGCATGTTGCTCTAATGAGACGAACGTGTCACGCCCCGGCCGCCCCTGATGGGCCATGAGAATGACTTGGTGGCCGTCTGCGGCGAGTTCGCCGACCGTTTTGGCGTGTCGCTCAAACCGGCGGTTATCCTGCACTTCACCGTCTTCAACCGGGGAGTTGAGATCGAGCCGAACAAGAACGCGCTGTGCACCGTCAAGATCGTCGAGCGTGTTGAATGAACTCATAGATGTGCGTGTGTGGTGGGTATCGAAAAGTGATTGGATACGTCCTGCTACTGTAACCGGCTATGCCGGGTTAGGCTTCGTCAACGAGGTATGCGGCCATATCGAGCATGCGGTTCGAGAAGCCGAACTCGTTGTCGTACCAGGTGAGGATTTTGACGAGTCCGTTATCGCCGATCACGTTGGTCGAGTTCAGATCAGCGTACGACGAGAAGGGAAGCCCAACGATATCCTCGGAGACGACCTCGTCGTCAGTGTAGCCGAGCACGCCCGCGAGTGGGCCGCTGTCGGCTGCATCGCGGAAGGCGTCGTTGACCGCTTCGGCAGTCACATCGGCGTCGAGATCGACGACAAACTCGGTCAGCGAGCCGTTTGCCACCGGCACGCGGATTGCCATCCCATCGAGTTTGCCCTCAAGCTGTGGGAGCACCTGCGTAGCAGCCTGTGCGGCTCCGGTTGATGTCGGCACGATGTTTTCGGCGGCTGCACGGCCACGTCGGGTCTTGCCTTTCGGGGCGTCGATCAGTGTCTGGCTGCCCGTGTAGGCGTGGACGGTCGTCAGCGTTCCCGTGTTGATCCCGAACTCCGCATCGAGGACTTTGGCGACCGGGGTCACGCTGTTTGTCGTACAGGAGGCGTTGGAGACGATATCCTCGCCATCGTAGTCCTCGGCGTGGTTAACACCGTAGACAAGCTGTGGGACGGGTTTGTCGCCTTTCGGTGGGGCCGAGATCACGACTTTATCCGCACCCGCTTCAAGATGCTGGCTGGCGTCGTCTTTAGTTCGGAAAATGCCGGTACACTCGAAGGCAACATCACAGCCAAGCTCACCCCACGGCAGGTCAGCAGGGCTTTTGACGTTGTACAGTGAGACTGAGGTGTCGCCGATGGTGAGTTCGTCGCCGTCGAGTTCAAGCCCATCGAGCGTTCCCATCACGGTATCGTACTTGCCGAGATACTCCATCTGCTCGAAATCCATCACGTCGTTGATCCCGACGAGTTCGATCCGTGGATTCTCCAACACTGCACGGAATGTATTCCGACCGATTCGACCGAACCCGTTGAGCCCAACCCGCACGACATCGCTTTCGTCAACCGCCGCACCGGCGTCCAAATATGATTTACTCATACCCGAATACCGCAGCTACAACTACTTAAAATAGCCCGGATCGTTGCGGCGTATGTGAACAATACACAAGATATGGCGGCGGTTTGTGGTGGATTGGCGGAAGCTGTCATCCAGCTAACGGACAGAAACCTTTTCACCGATCCACCCGAAAATAAGGTATGAATCGTGACGACCGTGACGACCCGTTCGGCGATATTTTCGACGAGATCGAGCGGATGATGGGACAGATGGGAGACAGCGATGACACCGTCGACACCCATATTGATGTCTATGAGGACAATGATGTCATTCGGCTCGTTGCGGATCTTCCGGGCGTCGATAAGGAGAAGCTAAGCCTCCAGTGTGATGGCACCACGCTCACAATCTCCGCGCATACGGGCCACCGCGAGCACGATGAACGCATCCAGCTGCCCGCGACTGTTGATGAACACTCTGCGGATGCAACATTCAACAACGGCGTGTTGCACGTCACATTTGATCGCGCGGATGAGTCGGCAGCGATTGACGTGTCCTAACCGCTGTTTCGCTGCTTTTCTCTCTGCTTCTCTACCTTCTCTTTCTTCTCTTCGCTGTTCTTCTCTTCTTACCCTTCCGCTGACTGCTCTGCTGTCTTCCGAATCAGTGCCGCAAGCTGATCGTAGAACGTCTCGTCGTACTTCTCGGCTGTATCAATCGTTGGGCGGGCGTTGGTCTCGTTGATAACAAGGCGGTCGTCGGTCTCAAGCAGATCGACCCCAAGATACGGGATGTCGAGTTCGGCAGCTGTCTGCTCAGCAAGGCGGCGGTGTCTGTCAGGCAGATCGACACCGGTCGCTTCGGCTCCGCGGTGGACATTGTGTTTCCACCGTCCGTCGCTTGGTTCGGGGAGGCGACGCTCAACGCCGCCGACACAGCTGCCGTCGATCACCATCGCTCGGTAATCCTTTGCGTTGGGGAGATACTCCTGAATCAGGTAGGATTTGTCGCCCGTCGAGCGAAAGTCATGGACGAGATTGAGATAATCCACAATGCCAAGCAGCGAGTCACAGTCGCTGGCTTTGGCGACGCCGACGCCGCGAGTCGCCGAGTTCGGTTTGACGACAACCGGAAACGAAACGGACTCGACAGCGTCGACGACGACTGATTCATCGACCGGGTTCGAGATCATCACCGATTTCGGTACGTCGATGCTCGCCGCAGCCAGCGTGGCGAGCACACCGCTTTTGTTCCGCGAGGTGAGCACGCTTTCGCGGCTGTTGACCCACGGAAAATCCCGATCCGCCATGAGTGCTGCTGCCTCCATGAGTCGAGTGGGGTAGACAAAGCCGACATCGAACGTCGCTGGCGACTCGCGGCTGGTCAGCTCGATGGCTCGCTCTTTGGGTTGGAGGTGGTCGATCTCGATGCCACGGGCTGCGAGTGGCTCGCGCACGCGAGTAAACGTTTCAGCGGTTGTCGTCATCGCCAGCCGGAGCATACGCTGGCGATTCGAGCGAGAGGCGAAAAGGGGTGTCGGTCGCGGCGATTAGGAGACCAGCAGTTTCTCGCCACGCTCGACGACGATTCGGCACGGTGGCGAAATCTTGTTGTATGCACGCCGGAACGCCTCTTTGACAACTGGAGCCTGCTCAGGCTCGCAGTAGGCCGTAAAGATCGGCTCGTTCGGTCCCATTCGGGCGGCGGTGCCGACGATCTTGCCGAAGGACTGTCGCATCCCGTCAGAGACACGGTCTGCACCCGCACCGGTTGCCTGTTTGTTCTCTCGGATGACCTGGTGTGGGAACTTCCGAAGCTGCATTTTGTACTCGCCTTCGCCGAGTTCCTTCAGCAGGTGACGGTTCGCCGAGAGCCGCGAGGACTCCAGCGAGCCGTGGCGGAGCTGGACTTCCTCTTCGGAGACGAGGCTGATCTGTACCGGGTAGTCGTCGGGATCGGCCTGCAGGTCGCCCATATCGTGTTGGGCGATTTTCGAGCCCGGGATACCAGTGATATACTCTCGTCGTGTGTACGAGGGCTTGTCGATCTCCCTGTACATTGAGGCGGGTTTTTCTCCCATAGTTACTTGTCGCAGCGAACGCCGCTGTGCCGAATAAAGCCTTCGATGGCAGCCGGCGGTATCGCGGGGTGTGAGGCGTTCACACGCCCGAATCGCTCAGTTGTGCTCTTCAGCGGATGCGTCGACTGCTGAGCCTGCAGTTGACTGCTCATCAGCACGCTCGGCTTCTGTGTCGCTCTCGTTGTCTGCAGCCGTCTCAGCAGTATTCACGTCGCCTTCGGCAGTTTTTTCGTCGCTGTCGGCAGTATTCACGTCGCTGTCGGCAGTTTTCTCGGCGGCTGCTGCTGTCGCTGTTCCGCTGCCATCTGGCGGATCAACCGACACAAACTCCAGTCCCTCCTCGGCCAACAGCCTGCGGGCGCGGTCAGTCACTGACGGCGCGACGAGAACCCCCCGCACCTCGGCTCCACCCTCTTCGCGTCTGATCGCCGCCACATATCGCTGGAGTTGGCCGACCGCGCTTGGCCCGACACGGCGGCGTTTGAGCTCGACAACAACAGGCCTCTCCTCGCTATCGCGGCCAAACAGATCAATCGGGCCGGCGTCGGTCGGTCGCTCAGTCGCCAGCGGCTCGAAGCCGGCTTCGATGGCGTCAGGCCGATCAAGCAGCACGGTTCGGAGCTCGGCCTCGCTGCCGGTTAGTGAGAGATCACGGCGGCCACTGACTGCCATCGCTGACAGCTGGGCGACCGACTCGAAGCGGACATCCAGCGTTTCATCTGGATCGCTGCGGACGCTGCGAACGCGGAGATGGCCATCGCGGACGGCGGCGTGGTGTTTTGATCCCGGCGGCTGCCAGTTGACCGGCTGTTGGTTCTCGTCGGTATGCACCAGTGCCGCGCCATCAGGTTTGAGAATCACCAGCCGTCGACCAAGCCCCAGCGAGGAGGCCGCCCGGCCGCTGTACTCGACGGTGCAGCGACCGAAAATCGTGACCAGATCTCCGCGATCAAAGGCGGCGTCAAGCTCCCACAGTGCTTCGCGGTGGGTCGGCTGGTGGGCGGTCGAGACAGTCACTGCTTCGCAGTACAACAGCAACCACCAAAAACAGCGGGTTAAGGCGAAACGATATACCGCTGTTGAGCCTACGGCGTGTATGGTCACGGTTGCCGACGACATCACCATCAACGCCTCGCCGGAGACCGTCTTCGCGTTTCTCGATGAGCCGACAAACCACCAGACGATTACGCCAGCGATCACCGAGGTGTCGAGTATCGAACCGCTTGACAACGGCGGGAAGGAACTCGATTTTACCTACCGGCTGGTCGCTGTCCCCGTCAGTGGCCATCTCACCCAGACCGTCCATGAGCCACCCAACCGACTCGAATTCGAGATGGAGGGAGGATTGAGTGGTGAGTTGGGGTTCGAAATCGAGGCCATCGACGAGGGAAGCCGGGTGACCTACAGTGCGACGTATGCGATCCCTGGCCACGTGATTTCGCGGGTTGTCGAACCGTTTGTGCGGCGGTACAACGAGAGTGAGCTGCAGTCAACACTGGCAAATCTCAAGCGAGAAGTCGAACCCGCGTAACGCCCCACCGAGGTCGCCACCAAACCGCATCCCACTGTCTGGGACTCAGCGTCTCGATGAGGGGTTTTCGACACCGACCCCGCGGCGCTGAAACGGGAGTCGGGCCTGCAGTTCTCGCACAATAGGGTGGTCTTCAATCCGGATTGCAAGCCACGGGAGCAGCAACACCAGCGTGGTGAGTACGGCGTAGCCGACGATTTCGGCGAGAAACCGAGCCGAGCTACCGGGCGCGCCGATCCCAATCCACAGCGACACGCTTCGCAGCACTCCGATGGCCGCAAGCAGGCCGATTCCCGAGACGAGGATGGCAGCGTCGCTTCGGGTTGTTGGTCGTCCCTGCACCGCATACCAGCCGATGACGCCGCCGATAGACGCACCCAGCGTTAGCGTGACGAAGACCTGCGAGCCAAGCAGTGCCGCACCTCCAGCGAGGACGACCGCAAGCGCGAACAGCGGGCCAGGATCGAACACACCCTCCGTGCGCGTCCAGACGCCGATGGCGACGAGTCCGATGCCGAGTGCGGTGCCGACCACCACATCGCCAGGGTAGTGGACGCCCATCACGACCCGCGAGAACGCGATGACTGCGATTAGCGTTCCCGCCACGAGATACCGGAGCCGCCGCGTTCCCCAGGTCATTGTGACTGCGAGCGCGCCGTAGAACCCTGCACTTCCCATTGCGTGGGCGCTTGGGAAGGTGTAGCCAGGGTAGCCCTGCGGTGCGAACGCCAGCGTCGGCCGCGGCAGTTGTACGACGCCTTTGATCCCCGCCGAGAGTGCCAACACTGCGACGCCGACTGCGATCACGAATATCCGACTCCGGCGGTTTTGTTGTGCGCCAAACCAGTAGATGAGCACGCCCAAAACGAGCAACAACGCGCTGTCGCCAAGATGTGTGAGCCACCCAAACAGCGGCGCGGTTGGCCCAACGGCTGCCCGAATCGTCTCGTTTGTTGCTGGATCCCAGAGGAGTCCAAACCGGTTCACAGTAGCGTTGTAGTCGACTCTACTGTAAAAATAATCGTTCTTTGGTGTCGTCGCGGTGGTTTCTTTGAGGCTATCTGTCAGATAAAACTGATTGGGTTGGATGGCAAGTGAACTGCTTTTCTTCACTATCCTGTCATCGACGCTATTGAAATCTTGAAAATCAGCCGACTCAATCTGGTCATGAGGCGATATACAGTTACCCCCACAACCCGAACGACCGATATGGATATCCGGCAGCTACACCGCGATCTGATTGAGCTCCATGGACGGCCGAACAGGGCGTACAGCGAGGATGGTGTTCGCCAGCTTCTGACCACGATTCTCTCACAGAACGTGGCGGATGTCCAGACGGCCCGCGCTAGCAAGGAACTGTTTGCGGCGTATCCAGACTACCGAGCAATGGAGACAGCCGAGCAGGACGACTTGGCGGAGGTCATCTCCGAGGTCGGGCTGATGAACCAGAAGGCTGCTCGAATCCAGCGATCGCTGTACGCAATCCGCGAGGAAACCGGTGGCGAGTACACGCTGGCGTTTCTCGATGCGATGAACACTGACGCTGCTCAAGCGTGGCTCACTGATATCAAAGGCGTCGGCGCGAAAACCGCAAACGTCGTGTTGAACTTCCATTTCGAAAAACCGACTTTCGCGGTCGATACCCACATCGAGCGGCTGGCGACGCGGTTTGGGCTGATCGAGGAGTCGACAACTGCCGACCAAGCCCACGAGATACTCAACGAGAAGATTCCAGATGATATCAAATATAGCCTTCATCTGTTGCTTATCAGCCACGGTAAGGAGTACTGCACGGCGCGAAACCCTGATTGCGACAATCTGGTGTGTAAGCGGTACTGTGGGTGTGACCACTGTTGAGCGAACCCATGTTGCGGCTGAGAGGCACAATATTGAATACTCTATCGACCATACTGTGAAATGGTATCATGCCCCGGGAGTCGACTGCGTACGACGCGGCAGCCGAGCGGTTCCTCACGGTTGAGTCCGCGGTTGAATCCGAAGCGGTCTCCGCGGCTCCCGTCGACGGCATTGTCTACGACGCCGAACTCGTTTCACCCGCTGCGTTGCCGACGGCTGTGCGCCGCCGCCTCGCCGAACAGCTCTCAACCCACCGCCTGCAAGACGCGGCCGATGCCGCATCAGGCGAGACGATGAGCGACGATCGGCTTCATAGAACCGAGCTATCGGCGTTTCCGCGACCGGTTGTCCCAACGACCGACGATGCGGCTGCGTGGGCTGATGACCTCCGCTCGCTGCTCCCGGAGCAACTGGTTGCCCTCACCGTCGTCGACCCCGAAGCGGACATCGGCTTTCTTCCCGAGGACGCCGAACGCGAGGCGCTTGCAGAGGCTTTTGGTCACCAAGCTGTGACAACAGCGTTTGTGTTTCCGGATCATTCCGCGGTTCCTGACCAACTCGGTTTACCCACACTTTCGGGGCTTTTTGACATTGTTGCGGACGCTGACTCACTGGCCGAACTCAACCAGCGGCGGGTGCCGCTCAAACCGCTTGATACCGACACGGCGTTTGTCCATACACACGAAAATCGGACGCTACCGGATGTTCCGTTTTCGGTTGAGCGGGCTGCCTTCGAGGCGGGCAACGTTGAGATCAGCGATGGGGAATGCCGGATCGATCCTGATCTCAAAACCCGGCTGCAACAAACGCAGCAAACCCGACGCACGCAGAATGAACTCGTCTTCGGGGGGCTGCTGGCAGCCGTTGGCGCGCTTCCGGTGGTTAATATCATCATCCAGTCGATGGTTACCGCAAGCGGGGTCGTCAGCTCGCTGCTGTTCGGTGGCGCGGCCATCTGCATGATCCTCGCTCTCACACAGATGGGCTCGACACAGCGTGAGCTCAAATCACTCGCTGCAACGCCGAGTTAGCATGACTGTCGTCTTTGTACTCGGAACGATTGCTGATGGAGATTGACTGTGTTTGTCAGCCCGCGACCGATGTGGTTGCTGCAGCACAGGCCGCGGTGACAGCCGCGACCACCGCATCCGACGCGGATAGCGAGCTGGTCGGGCGGGTTGGTGAGATGATAGCGTCGCGGTCGGATGCCGTTGCGACGGTGGCCACTGCGTTTGCGATCCGACGGGCTGTCTTCACTGCTGCACAAGGCATCGAACCCGATCTGGAGTGCGATGACGCTGAACCGGATGCTATCCATCTGGTGGGTGTTGCGAACGCCGAGCCGGTTGGAACCGCCCGGATTCGGCGTGTTACCCCCGAGACGGCGAAGATCGAGCGCGTCGCCATCCGCCAGCCCAACCGGAGTGAGGGGACACAGAGTGATGATGCCGCCGCATGAGCGTGAGCCGAATCTCAACGCTCTGACGGTCGAGAGCCGTCGAGTGCAACCAGCATGGCAGTCGCACGGTTTGTTACCTTGTACTTGCGCCACTTCCCGTCCTTACGCCGTGTAAGTAACCCAGCCTCAGTCAGCTCTGAAAGTGCATGGCTAATCGCACTGTCGCCCACATCAAGCAGCGGAGCGAACTCACAGACACACAGCTCTTCATCGGCAGTATGGAGGATGCGAACGATCTTGTATCGGGTCTCGTTGGACAGCGCGGACAACAGGTCGATATCGGCTTCGATATCAGAGCTGCCGAAGGCAGCATCCAACGATTCAAGCTCTTCAACTCGTTTCTGAAGCGCGTCGTTCGTACACCCTCCCTGTTCATCGGCAAGATACCGCTGAAGTCGATCACTCGCTGACATACAGACGATTGAGAGACAACTGAATTAATTCTTTTGTCTGCACGAGCAGTAAGCCGATACAGGAAATATTTTCATTTGAATATTTTTAATATGACTTACAATCGATGTTACACGCTTCAGATCGAGGATGGGAACTCAGCTCCTTCAATACTTCAGACAGACAAACAGTCGAGATAAAACTCACCGTGGGGATTAAACCTTATTCGGTGAGAAATACACGATAAATGCTGGTACAAATGTATAATACGGACGCAAGTGGATTATATATCCCCTCCTAGATTGTTTCTCATTTCTGTTCTTCCAACTCAAACTCGATTTATGTTCCATCGAAACGTTTACCTATACAGTTCACGTTTTGCTAAAATGAGTTCGTGAAAAATAGGCTCCATAATACAGCAACAAGTTCGATTTCGTTGAACTTCGTTTGACCAATACACAAACTAATCATGACCAAACTCAAACTCTACGAGGAAGCGATGTGTTGTTCAACAGGCGTCTGTGGCCCTGATCCCGACGATGAACTTGTCGAGGTAAGTGCTGCACTCGATCAACTCGAAGCCGAATTCGAGGCTGCTGAGATTTCACGGGCGAATATGCAGCATAACATTGAGGAGTTTCTCAACACCCCCGAAATTTACGACCATGTCGAGAAGCATGGCCCTGAGATCCTCCCGATTACGACCGTCGACGGCGAGATCGTCGCGAAAGAGGAGTATCTCTCCTACGACGAGCTGGCAGCCGAACTGCGCGCCAACCAACCACAGGAGGCCTAAGAATGGCGACAACGCAAACGATAACTGACGCTCGAGAGATTGTTGAACCGAGCGGCGACGACACCGAATTCGTTTTCTTCAGCGGGAAAGGCGGCGTCGGCAAAAGCACCGTCAGCTGTGCGACAGCGACGTGGCTCGCCGACAACGACTACGAGACGCTGCTGGTCACGACCGACCCCGCGCCGAACCTCTCAGATATCTTCGGCCAGGAGATCGGACACGGGGTTACCGCAATCGACGACATCGAGAACCTTTCGGCGATCGAGATCGATCCCGACCAGGCGGCCGAGGAGTACCGCCAAGAGACCATCGAGCCAATGCGGGAGCTGCTCGACGACGAGCAGATCAGTGCGGTCGAAGAACAGCTCAACAGCCCCTGTGTCGAAGAAATTGCGGCCTTCGACAACTTCGTCGACTTCATGCAGTCGCCGGAGTACGACGTGGTCGTCTTCGATACCGCACCAACCGGCCATACGATCCGGCTGATGGAACTCCCTTCGGACTGGAACGCCGAACTCGAAAAAGGTGGCTCGACCTGTATCGGCCCCGCCGCCTCGATGGAGGACAAAAAGAAAGATTACGAGCGCGCCATCGACACCCTCCAAGACGGCGAAAAAACCTCCTTTGCCTTCGTCGGCAAACCTGAAGACTCCTCGATCGACGAGATCAACCGCAGTGCGTCGGATCTCGGCGAGCTGGGGATTGAGTCTCAGCTGCTGATTATCAACGGCTACCTGCCCGAATCAGTCTGTGAGGATCCCTTCTTTGATAGCAAACGCGCCGACGAACAGGCCGTCATCGAGCGCGCCGAATCGGAGTTCGACGCCGACGCAATGGCGACCTACCCACTCCAGCCCGGCGAGATCGCTGGTCTCGACCTGCTTGCTGATGTGGGCGGCGTTCTCTACGACGGCGACGAGGCGACCGTCGACGTCGGCTCGGCAACGAACGTTGACACCGAGCAGTCGGCCGACGTCGAGTCGCTGGCTGATCCGGACGCCATCGCCGAAAACCTTCAGCCAGTCGACGGCGAGACGCGCTATCTGTTCTTTACCGGGAAAGGCGGCGTCGGCAAGTCGACCATCGCCGCAACCTCGGCGACCAAACTCGCCGAGGCGGGCTACGAGACGTTGGTCGTGACAACTGATCCAGCAGCCCATCTCGAAGACATCTTCGGCGAACCCGTCGGCCACGAGCCGACCTCGGTGAGTCAAGAAAACCTTGATGCGGCCCGAATCGACCAACAGAAAGCCCTCGAAGAGTACCGTGAGCAGGTTCTCGACCACGTCACCGAGATGTACGCCGAGAAGGAGGACACCCAGATCGACGTCGAGGCAGCGATCGCCAACGTCGAAGAAGAGCTCGAATCGCCGTGTGCCGAGGAGATGGCCGCGCTCGAAAAGTTCGTCGGCTACTTCGAAATCGAGGGCTACGACATCGTCGTCTTCGATACTGCGCCGACCGGCCACACACTTCGACTGCTCGAACTCCCAAGCGACTGGAAGGGCTTTATGGATCTCGGCTCGCTGACCAAGGGCGCAGCCCCCGCCAAGGGCGGTAAATACGACATGGTGATCGAGACGATGCAGAACCCCGCCAAGAGTTCGTTTGCGTTCGTCATGTACCCCGAGTATACGCCGATGATGGAGGCCCACCGCGCGACCGAAGATCTGAAGGATCAGGTCGACATCGAGACCGCCTTTGTCGTCGCCAACTACCTGCTACCCGAGGAGTACGGCGACAACGCCTTCTTTACCAACCGCCGGGCCCAACAGCAGCAGTATCTCGGCGAGATCAAAGAGCGATTCGAGACGCCTTTGATGGCCGCACCGCTCCGGGCAGACGAGCCGATCGGTCTCGACGAACTCAGCGCGTTCGGCGACGAGATAACCGGACTGGCTGCGCTTTCCGACAGACAGAGCCCGGAGGTGCCACCGCAATGAGCGAAGCCCAATCAGTCGA
>OBKM01000136.1_pt1 | contig 35210 bp, 42 predicted proteins | sample 1519691 | NCBI WGS metagenome assembly OBKM01 (sample SAMEA37050418, study PRJEB22526) | metagenome | biome: saline pan; feature: lake; material: water | place: Egypt | collected 2015 | depth 0.5 m
CGTCATTGCGACACCAGCGTTTGACGGTTTGGACGTGAACACCGAGTTCATCTGCGAACTCGCCAATCGAGTACGACCGTGGCATCCTGATATTACTGTTTACTACTAGTAACTACTTATAGATACTGGATTCTGTAATAGTTACACTACCCTGTATTCAGCACGGCCGCTGAAACATATCAACTACTGAATGTTTCAATCTTACCCGAGATCATCCACCTACAAATTGGGCAATACGACTTGATATAGTCCCGGCAAAGAAGCAGAGAGTAGTCTATTCGAAGAGGTTCTTGGCTTTTCTGTAGATCGGTGATTCAAGGCAGTCTCGGTTTTTTGCGGCCTCTTCCAATTTTGCCACGGCTTCTTCTTCTTCGAGGATTTCTCGCTTGACCAGTGCTTTGAGCAAGATCGGGGAAATCACAACTTTGGAGTCAGTAACCGTTTGTAGTTCGGGAAGCGCCCTTAGATCGTCTGTAATCAGAAAATCGGCCTGTTTTTCGCTCGCAAGTGTGACTGTTGATCCTTCGCCGTCGTCTATTCTTGATGACTGGAAACGTGGTTCAGTGGTTTTGTCGACCTCGATTCGGTCTAATTGGTCTAATACGGTTTGTGCGGCTTGTCCGTGAACATCGTTGTATTCCGCTGTCTCCTCGAGTTCCTCGATTACTGTTTCTGTTGTGTAGATATCGTATTCGGTTAGAACGTGGTCGAGGAGGTTGATTGAGGATATTGTGATGAGGGCGCTGGTATCAACTACAATCATTCCCAAATCTTGTACACCGGATTTTTAGAGATCTGCAAGCTCGTCTACGAGTTCATCGCCTTGGTCGAGAAGGGTTTTGGAGGCTTTGACTGCTTCTGCGTCTTGTCGTCCGATGAATTTTTTGAGGACGTTGAATTCGATTTGGTCGTTGAGGTAGAGTTCGACGACTGCTTCTTTGAATTTCTCGTCGTCTTCGACGTCATCCAGGTATTCTTGGAGTGCTTCTATGAGTACTTCTGTCCGGTTTTTGTGCGTGATTTCAGCTGCTACGTCGGTTTTCTGGATGAGATCTTCTGGCAGTCTGAAGTTGACTCGTGTGGTTCCCATTGGATACAACTCTCTTGTACATACATTGTACCCACAGAGTTAAATAGCTAACACCCACAACACCCAGAATCACCTACCCTATGACCACGCACACAACGTTCGGATTGACGACGATCTCTACAATCAAATCAATGACAGAGACAGCTAACTCCTTAGTCAAGCGCTCGTACGGTTCCGACGTACGAGCGCGTGCATGGTACCGTGAATTCCGTGAAGTTGTCCTGATGTGTCTTGTCTATAACATCAAGCGCTACATCAAACCATGAAATCCGGCGTATTATGGCGATTCAATAGATCCACTTAATCCGAACCATCATCTCCCACTGACACATTGAACTCAATTCGTATGCTTGCTTGCTATTCATCTTTTGTGATGTGTTCTATCATACCCAGCATTGCATTCGGTGTGCTTAAGTAAGGTCATGAAGAATTTACGTGTACGATACGTGTAGGGAGGTGACTCCCGAGTCCACAAGGGCGAAATGTTATGTGCGTCGTGGTAGCCTAGCCTGGTCAAGGCGCAGGGTTGCTAACTCTGTGGCGCAAGCCTCCGGGGTTCAAATCCCCGCCACGACGCTTTGTGAATCCCCCAACGATGATTGGGTGGTTCCATCCGTTTCACGTATCAATCAAACAACAATAACGACACATGAGTCAAGAAGAACAAGATCAATCCGATGATGATCTTCGATACTTCGTTCGGATCGGTACAACCGATCTTGACGGAACGAAGTCAATCGAACGGTCATTGATCGAGATGAAAGGTATTGGTCGGCGGACGGCCCGTCTTATTGCCGATAAAGCCGGTGTTGATCGACGAAAAACACTCGGTGCACTCGACGATGATACCATCGATGCCATCATCGATGCAGTCGAGAACTATGCAGATCAAGTGCCGGAGTGGCTGGCAAACCGCCGAAACGACTTCTATACCGGTGAGACAACACACGAGACCGGTAATGAGCTTGAGATGACACGACAGCAGGATATCAACCGGATGAAGATGATCGATTCGTACAAAGGTGTTCGGCACAAGCGTGGACAGAAGGTACGCGGACAGCGTACGAAGTCCACTGGCCGAACAGAAGGTACGATCGGTGTGAATGTTGAAGAGATCAAAGAGGAGAGTGGTGAATAATTATGCCGCTTGGATCATCGACAAAGCGATACGAAACACCAAACCACCCATTCCAGGGTGAACGGATCGCTTCTGAACACGATCTTATCAATCGGTACGGTCTGAAAAACAAAGAAGAACTTTGGCGTGCACAGTCGGAACTCCGTCGAATGCGTCGTGAGGCTCGGGAAATCCTTGGTCAAGTAAGCACTGAGGATGACGTTGAGTCTGAAGGTGACGAGTTCCTCACGCGACTCAAACGCTATGGGTACCTTGACCCAGAAGATTCGCTTGAGGCTGTCTTGGCACTTGAAGTAAACGACGTCCTCGAACGTCGACTTCAGACTATCGTCTACCGCCAAGGCCTGGCTAACACACCAGATCAAGCACGTCAGTTTGTTTCTCACGGTCATATCACGATTAACGGCCAGCGAGTTCGTCGCCCTTCATACACTGTTGAAGTTGATGAGGAAGACTTCATTGAGTTTGAAGAGACGAGCCCACTGGCTGATGACCTACATCCAGAACGAGCGGAGGGACAATAACTATGGCAGAAGATCGCTGGGGCATTGCCCACGTGCACGCATCGTTTAACAACACCATCCTTACGATTACTGACTTGTCGGGCGCTGAGACGATTGCGAAGTCTTCGGGTGGTGCTGTAGTCAAACAGAACCGAGATGAAGCGTCGCCATACGCAGCAATGCAGATGGCAGAGAAGGTTGCTGAAGAAGTTATGGAAGAAGGAATTGAAGGCGTTCACGTCCGCGTTCGTGGACCAGGTGGCAATCTCCAGAAAAGCCCCGGTCCAGGCGCACAGGCGACGATTCGAGCACTGGCTCGCGCTGGACTCGAAATCGGCCGCATTGAAGACGTGACGCCAATTCCACACGACGGTTCACGTCCGCCAAAAGGCAAGAGTGGATACTAATATGGAAGATTACGAAGTCGAGTTCATTGAATACGGTGATCGGTCCGCTCGTTTCGTTATTCGAAACGTGACACCGGCATTTGCAAATGGTCTTCGGCGTGCGATGATTACTGACGTTCCGACACTGTCGATTGACACTGTCCGCATGGTCGAGAATTCCTCGGTCATGTTTGATGAGCAACTCGCACTTCGACTTGGCCTTGTTCCACTAACAACGCCGGTCGACGAGTTTGAAGAGGGTGACACCGTTACACTTTCACTCGATGTTGAAGGACCTAACACGGCATACTCAGGTGACCTTATTTCATCGGATTCGATGGTCGAGCCAGCTGATGATAACATCCCAATTATTGACCTGAAAGACGGCCAGCGACTTGAGCTGGAAGCTGACGCGGTGCTTGACAGTGGCACTGAACACGCCAAGCACCAAGGCGGAGTCTCAGTTGGTTACCGCCATCTCCAGTATGTTGAGGTCACTGGTGAGCGCGGTGAATTCGAAGAGGATGAAACGAACATCCTCCGCGGTGTCATCGAAGAGCGTGAACCAGAGTATGCTGATGCTGACACTGAGATGGGTGAGTTGGTCCTTACCGAAGAATTCGACAATGATCTTTCAAACCGGTATCCCGGTTACAATGTCGAAGTACATGACGTAGAGAATGCATTTGTCTTCCACGTTGAAACGGATGGATCATTCTCGGTAGAGACGCTTGTCAAGGAAGCAGCAAAGACGCTTGACGAACGCGCAGCAGAGCTAGAACAGGCAGTACAACTATAATATGTCTCTGAAACCCCTTTCAACTGACGGCCAATCTTGCCCGCGATCTCGACGGCTACCCGTTAGTATCGAAAGGGGTTTGAAGGAGTACACGTTACATGCGGGTGCACGCAGGGATAGCCAAGTCTGGCCAACGGCGCAGCGTTCAGGGCGCTGTCCCGTAGGGGTCCGCAGGTTCAAATCCTGCTCCCTGCATCCCGCTTTTTCATCTCTTGGAGGGAATTTATGAGTAAAACAAATCCACGACTTACCAGTCTCATTGCCGAACTGAAGTCGGTCGCTCGTGAAAGCGACGCTGATGTCTGGAGTACTATCGCCTCCCAGCTTGAGAAGCCTCGTCGATCCCATGCTGAGGTCAACCTCGGTCGGATCGAACGCTACGCTCGGGAGGATGAGACCGTTGTTGTCCCAGGAAAGGTCCTGGGAAGCGGCTCACTCCAGAAGTCAGTCACAGTCGCAGCAGTTGATTTTTCCTCGACTGCTGAAACGAAGATCAACCAGGTCGGCGAGACGCTAACATTAGAACAGGCAATCAAACAGAACCCAGAAGGAACCAGCGTTAGGGTGATTCAATGAACCAAGCAAAATTTGACGCTGATGTAGTCATTGATGCTCGAGATTGTATTCTCGGGCGTGTTGCTAGCCAGGTCGCACAGCGAGCTCTTGACGGCGAGCGAGTTGCCGTTGTTAATGCAGAGCGCGCTGTAATCACTGGTCGCGAAGAGCAGGTCATGGAGAAGTTCCGAAAGCGACGTGACCTTGGTTCTGATCGAGGGCCGTACTATCCAAAGCGACCGGATCGAATCTTCAAACGATCTATTCGTGGAATGCTTCCGCATAAAAAGCAGCGTGGACGAGACGCGTTTGAACGTGTCCGTGTCTACGTTGGAGATCCGTTTGATGATGCTGACCCAGTCGTTCTTGATGGTACATCATTGGATCGCTTGTCAAACATCAAATTCGTCCAATTGGGCGATATCAGCGAACAACTCGGTGCTAACGTAACATGGTAACGAACACCAGCGGAAAAAAGAAAACAGCGATTGCGCGAGCGACGGTACGAGACGGTTCTGGTCGTGTGCGAATCAATTCGCAACCAGTTGAACTTGTCGAGCCTGAGTCGGCCCAACTGAAGATGCTTGAGCCGTTCCGAATTGTTGAGGACCTTCGTGATGACATCGATATTGAAGTCGATGTTGAAGGTGGCGGTGTGATGGGTCAGGCAGACGCCGTCCGAACAGCTATTGCCCGTGGCATCGTCCAGCATACTGGCGATGCTGAACTCCGTGATGCATACATGGAGTTCGATCGTTCCCTGTTGGTTAACGACGTCCGGCAGTCTGAAGCAAAGAAATGGGGCGGACCGGGCGCACGAGCACGCTACCAAAAATCATATCGATAACCATGATGGTACCAGTCCGGTGTTTCAGCTGCGGGAACGTTGTTGGTGAACACTGGGAAGAATTTAAGCAACGGACAGAAGAGGGCGGCGAGGATCCAGAGAAGGTGCTTGATGACCTTGGTGTCGAACGGCACTGCTGCCGACGGATGCTCGTCTCACATAAAGACCTCGTCGATATCGTTTCCCCATATCAATGATGAACGAACGACACACTCGGTACGAACGGTCACGCATTCTGGGCGCACGGTCACTGCAGGTGTCCCATGGAGCGCCGGTACTGATTGATACTGATCAGACTGAACCGATCCTTATTGCTGCCGAGGAATACGATGCTGGTGTCCTTCCGTTTACTGTTGATCGAGGTGGAGATTAATGGTCGTAATCGGGGATATTCGACTTCGACGTGTGCTTGACTCTCGCGGTAATCCAACCGTTGAGGCTGATGTCCTGACTGAATCTGGTGGCTTTGGTCGAGCTGCCGCACCATCAGGTGCCTCAGTGGGTGAGCATGAAGCAGTTGAACTTCCTCCCCGTGAAGCGATTGCCGCTGCTCGTGAGCAGGTCATTCCTCGCTTACTTGGAGAGGTACACGTCGGAGATCAGCGCTCGGTCGATCAGATGCTACACGCTGCCGACGGGACAAATAACTTCTCAGACATTGGCGCTAACGCCGCTGTTGCGATTTCAATGGCAACGGCTAAGGCAGCAGCCGATACAATCGGAATTCCACTGTATCAACACCTTGGTGGAGCTTTCCGCGGTGACAACTTCCCGATTCCACTTGGGAATGTACTTGGCGGTGGTGAGCACGCTGCTGATGCAACTGACATTCAGGAATTCCTTTCTGCTCCTGTTGGTGCGCCAAGTGTCTCGGATGCTGTCTTCGCTAATGCTGCGGTCCACGCCAGAGTCGCTGAACTGCTCGAGGAACGCGGCGTAGCCTGTGGCAAAGGCGATGAAGGCGCTTGGGCCCCATCCATTGATGATGCTGAAGCGCTCGAAATCTCAGCTCAGGCGATTGATGATGTCGCTTCTGAGGTTGGCTTTGATATTCAGCTTGGACTCGATGTTGCCGGATCTGAGCTCTATGACGCCGACACAGAGTCATATCAATATAGCGATGAGGACCGCAGTCGATCCGAGCAGATCGACTACATCTCAACGTTAGTTGAAGAATACGATCTCGTGTACGTAGAGGATCCGCTTGATGAGAACGACTTTGATGGGTTTGCTGAACTTACTGATCGAGTTGGCGACCGGACACTTATCTGCGGTGACGATCTCTTCGTCACGAACACTGACCGATTGCAGCAGGGAATTGACATGGGGGCGGCCAACAGTATCCTAATCAAGCCAAACCAGATTGGCACACTTACGGATGCAGTTGATGCTGTTGAACAGGCCCACCGAAATGAATACACGTCGGTTATCTCTCATCGATCTGGAGAAACGGAGGATACGACGATTGCACACCTCGCTGTTGCAACAGATGCTGAGTTCATCAAAACTGGCGCTGTTGCTGGCGAGCGAACTGCCAAGCTAAATGAGCTAATCCGTATCGAGGACGATGCAATATGAGTGAAAACGAATCCGAACAAGAGGGTCTTGACGCTGCTGAAGCAGACGCCGATGTCGAAGCCGTTGAAGAAACTGAAGCCGAAGCAGCAGCAGAAGCCGAAGCACAGGACGCGTCGGAGCAAGAAGCATCCGACGACGAACCACAATTAGACGACGATGTCCTTGGCGATGAGGAAGCCGATCTTCTCATTCCAGTCGAGGAATATCTTGGTGCTGGTGTCCATATTGGTACCCAGCAGAAGACAAACGACATGGAGCGGTACATCCATCGGGTACGAACTGACGGTCTGTACGTACTCGATATCTCCCAGACAGACAAGCGCATTCGTACTGCCGCTGATCTGCTGTCAAACTACGATCCAGGACAGATCTTGGTCACTTCTTCCCGACAGTACGGGCGTTTCCCAGCTGAGAAGTTCGCTGAAGCAGTTGGTGCCCGTGCCCGGACAGGCCGGTTTATTCCTGGGACACTAACGAACCCACAGTATGAGGAATACATTGAGCCGGATATCCTTGTAGTTACTGACCCAATTGGTGACTCACAGGCAGTCAAGGAGGCTGTCACCGTTGGTATTCCGGTTATTGCAATGTGTGACTCCAATAATACGACCAGCAACGTCGATCTTGTTGTTCCAACAAACAACAAGGGTCGAAAAGCACTGGCGGTTGTTTACTGGCTACTTGCAAACGAAACCCTCGACCGACGCGGTGCCGATCCGAACCGATCTCTCGAGGAGTTCGAAGGCGGTATATAAACGAAACGCAATTTCTTGTTCCGTGTCGTAACGGATTAACCATATCTCCCCGTAGCCGTTGGCATGACCACTTCTAGTGCACCCGGGAAAATATACCTCTTTGGAGAACACGCTGTAGTATATGGCGAACCAGCTGTGCCCTGTGCAATTGAGCAACGAGCTAGGGTAACTGTTGAACAACGTTCAGATACCGCTCTCCGTGTCTCTGCTGATGATCTCACGCTTGACGGGTTCACCGTCGAGTATGATGGTGCCGCAACTGGTGTTCCAGATGTTGATGTTCCGCAAGCACTGGTCGAAGCTGCAATGAGTTATGTGCAGGATGCAATTAATCAGGCGCTTGACGCAGCAGATGTTGAAGATGCTGGATTCGAAATCTCAATTGAAAGCGATATTCCACTTGGCGCTGGCCTTGGCTCCTCTGCCGCCGTTGTCGTTGCTACGATTGATGCTGCCACCCGTGAATTAGGAACTGTTCTTTCTGCAGAAGAGATTGCGGATCGTGCATATCACGTCGAGAATACCGTGCAAAATGGTGAAGCTTCTCGGGCTGATACGTTCTGTTCTGCTATGGGAGGTGCCGTTCGTGTCGAAGGTGACTCCTGTGGCTGCATTAACGCTCCATCAGACCTCCCAATCGTGATCGGCTACGATGGCGGTAGTGGCGATACCGGGAAACTCGTTGCCGGAGTCCGTGATCTTCGCAATGAATACACCTTCGCGTCAGACACAATCTCTACAATTGGCGATCTTGTGCGCCGCGGTGAAACTGCACTGGCCGAGGGCGATACTGAACGAATTGGCGAACTGATGAATATTAACCACGGGTTACTCTCTGCTCTGGGTGTTTCCTCACGCTCGCTGGCTAACATGGTTTGGGCGGCCCGTGATGCTGGTGCGCACGGTGCGAAACTTACTGGTGCTGGTGGCGGTGGCTGTATCGTTGCCTTGGATCCAACCGACGAAACAGAAACTGCACTGCAATATACGCCAGGATGTGAACGCGCATTTCGCGCTGAGCTCACAGAAACCGGGGTGACCCAAGTATGAGCGATCAAATACTGCTTAAGCTCGGTGGAAGCGTCATCACGGAGAAAGATCGCACGGAAACACTTGACGGCCCAACGCTTCGATCAGTTACCGAAGCAATAGGGACACATTATTCTTCTTCAGACGATCTCATCATTGTCCACGGTGGAGGTAGCTTCGGCCACCATCACGCTGATAACCATGGTGTTACAACAACGAGCGGGTCGTCGGACTATCGTGCCGCTATGGATATACACGGCGCTATGAAGACGCTCAACACATTTGTTCTAGACCGACTTCATGACCAGTCGATTCCCGCTGTCCCTGTCCATCCGTTCTCTGTTGCTTCTCGATCTGCAGACGGATCACTTGACTATCCGGTGACACACATCCAGAGATTACTCGATGAGGGCTTTGTCCCAGTGACCCATGGCGATGTGGTCGCACATGAAAATCAAGGAGTTACCATACTCAGCGGCGATGAAATCATCGCTCATTTTGGACGTGCGCTTGAACCAGATCGAATCGGACTCTGCTCAACTGTCCCCGGTGTGCTTGATGAGGAGGATGTCGTAATCGATCAAATCACAGCGTATGAACCAGTAAGCTCTGTCCTCGGTGACAGCAGTGCCACTGATGTAAGCGGCGGCATGGCAGCGAAGGTCAAAGAGTTGCTTTCTCTTGGCCATGAATCATATATCTTCGACCCTTCATCAATTGACCAGTTTTTTTCTGCTGGACATCCCGGTACAAGAATTGTTTCAGAAAACTCCAAATAGTCTCTGATCTTCGTATCCATTCCCTTTTTAGGTATGCATGAACTACATCTTACATAACCGAGTACACGGTCGTCCAATTGGGCAGATGACCGGCGCATTGCCGATCGATGTGCAATCGGCCAACGCTGGCCGCTTACACTGACGGCAATCGTCACATGGCTATCCGTTAGTGGACTATCAGCCCTATGTACAGACCGGCTCTCTGCCCTCTGTGGACGCCGTCTCGGATGAGGAACTATGGAAATCGAAATTGCTACAATTGGCGGTTATGAAGAAGTTGGTCGGCAGATGACGGCGGTGCGGGCTGGTGACGATGTTGTCATCTTTGACATGGGACTGAACTTGTCCCAGGTCCTGATCCACGACAACGTCGAAACCGAGCGGATGCATAGTCTTGACTTAATTGACATGGGAGCAATCCCTGATGACCGAGTTATGTCGGATATTGAAGGCGATGTCAAGGCAATCGTTCCGACACACGGACACCTTGACCACATCGGTGCGATCTCAAAACTTGCACACCGATATGACGCACCAATCATTGCAACGCCGTTCACTATCGAGCTTGTAAAACAGCAAATCGAAGGTGAACAGAAGTTCGGCGTTGAGAATGATCTGGTGAAAATGGATGCGGGCGACTCGATGGTTATTGGTGATGAAGGCGTCGAACTTGAATTTGTCAACGTTACTCACTCAATCATCGACGCGATCAACCCAGTGCTTCATACACCTGAAGGGGCAATCGTCTATGGGCTTGACAAACGACTTGACCACACGCCAGTGATCGGCGATCCAATCGATATGAAGCGATTCCGCGAGATTGGACGTGAAGGCGTTCTCTGTTACATTGAAGATTGTACCAACGCTGGCAAAAAGGGCCGTACTCCAAGTGAGTCAGTTGCTCGACGCCATCTCAAAGACGTGATGTACAGCATTGAGGATTATGACGGTGGTGTTGTCGCGACGACATTCTCAAGCCATATTGCCCGTGTCACTTCACTTGTCGAGTTTGCTAAGGATATTGGTCGTCAGCCAGTTCTCCTCGGCCGATCCATGGAAAAGTACTCTGGAACTGCGGAGCGACTAGACTTCGTTGACTTCCCAGACGATCTTGGCATGTTTGGACATCGGAAGTCTGTGGACCGTACATTCAAGCGGATCATGAATGAGGGCAAAGAAGACTTCCTCCCAATTGTGACCGGCCATCAGGGTGAGCCTCGAGCGATGCTCACGCGTATGGCCCGAGGAGAAACACCATATCAGCTTGATAATGGTGACAAGGTCATCTTCTCTGCCCGTGTGATTCCTGAGCCAACAAATGAGGGACAGCGATATCAGGCTGAAAAGCTCCTTGGTATGCAGGGTGCTCGTATCTATGACGATATTCACGTCTCCGGACACCTTAACCAAGAGGGCCACTATCAGATGATCGACGCCCTTCAGCCACAGAATATTATCCCAGCACACCAAGACATGGGAGGTATGGCTCCATATGTTGATCTGGCAGAGGATGAGGGGTACCGAGCCGGTCGCGACCTTCATGTGACCCGAAACGGAAATACTATTCAACTAGTTTGAGATGACCGATATCAAGGCTCAGGAACCGGACGTCATTGCTGAGATCAAGCATCGACGGGAGCTCGTCAACGAGGCTATCCCGGAGTACCTGCCGATCAAACCTCCGGAAAATCTGTATGAAGCTTCCCGTTACTTGCTTGAAGCTGGGGGCAAGCGACTTCGCCCAACGATGTTGTTGCTTGTAGCTGAGGCATTAGCTGAGCAGCCAGATACACTTGATTACCAATCTGTTGATCCTCTTCAACAGACTGACGTAGCATCAACTGTCGGTACCACTCAATCTGATTCCATCGTTGATGCAGCTATCAGTCGGTCTACTGATAGTCCTCCAAACATCGATGTTATGGCGGCTGCTGTCTCTGTAGAAATCATTCAATCGTTTACACTCATCCACGATGATATTATGGATGACGATGACCTTCGAAGAGGCGTCCCAGCGGTTCACCGAGAATACGATCTTGAAACTGCAATTCTAGCAGGAGACACGCTCTACGCAAAAGCCTTTGAGCTCATGCTTGAGACTGGTGCTACTTCAGAGCGCATGGCACGGGCATTAGATGTCCTTGCTCGAACCTGTACTGAGATTTGTGAGGGTCAAGCTCTTGATGTCGCCTTCGAACGTAGCTCAGATGTCTCTGTTGAGGACTACATGAAAATGGTTCGGCAAAAGACAGCTGTGCTATATGGTGCATCTGCCTGTATCCCAGCTGTTCTTCTTGGTGCCGATGATGACACCGTTGAGTCACTCTATCATTATGGACTTAAAGTTGGGCAAGGGTTCCAGATTCAGGACGACCTTCTTGACCTAACCGTCCCAAGTGATGTTCTTGGTAAACAACGTGGCTCTGATCTCATCGAAAATAAACGCACCATTGTCACGCTTCATGCTGAACAACAAGGTGTCGATGTCGACGATCTTGTTGAATCGAACTCTGTTGCAGCTGTTACAGAGGAAGAAATCGATGACGCACTCGAAACACTGCGAAGCACTGGTAGCATCTCCTTTGCCAGAGAGCAGGCGCAGGAGCTGATTGCTGAAGGACAGCGACACCTCGAGGTGCTGCCAGAGAATGAATCCAGGGCGGCATTGAACGACATTGCAGACTATCTAATTAACCGCGGATACTGAGCCCGGTACTTTTTACTCTGCTATCGAATATATACACATAGTGGCTGATATCGACGACTTTACCCGGTTTTTTCCATATGAAGACCCCTTCGAGAATCAAGCAGAGGCGATGGACCGGATTTACAATGCACTGGTCCGGGGCCAAGATGTGTTATTTGAAGGCGCATGTGGAACTGGAAAGACGTTGGCTTCACTTGCTCCATCACTTAGCTTTGCACGCGAGAATGACAAAACAGTAATCATTACTACAAACGTCAACCAGCAAGCACGGCAGTTCCGAAGAGAGGCAGCGGCTATCTCGCAGCAGGAACCAATACAGGCTGTTGTGTTCCGAGGTAAGGGATCGATGTGTCATATCGATGTTGATTACGAAGAGTGCCAGGTTCTTCGGGATAATACATACGAGCTCGTTGATGCTGAACAGTCTAAACATGAGTTACAGCAGCAACATGAACATCTACAGTCTCAGACGCAACAGACCAATAGTCAGGCAGACAAAGCACAGTCTGCTGTTCTTGAAGAGCTAAACGAACTTAACGAGCAAATTGAGGAACTCGAAAACAGAGCGACATGTGACTACTACTATCAGAATCTCCGAGAGCATAATGATGAATTTTACCAGTGGCTATTCGATGGCGTTCGCTCCCCAGAAGAAATCTATCAATACGCCGAAGAGGCTGGTCTCTGTGGCTATGAACTGCTTAAAGACGGGCTTGAGAATGTTGATCTAGTTGTCTGTAATTATCATCATCTGCTTGACTCCACAATTCGAGAGCAGTTTTTCCGCTGGCTTGATGTCGATCCGAATGATGTCATTGTAATTTTTGATGAGGCACACAACATTGCTGACACTGCTCGTGATCACGCCCGGGTCACACTCTCAGAACGCACTCTTGAACGTGCAATTGATGAACTCGATACTGTTGATGACTCTCGGGTGGAGTCAGCAAGAAATATCTTCTCAGCTTTTCTTGAGGCTCTTCGATCCACGTATGATCAGCGTCTTGGATTTGGCGAGCGGGGAACAATTGGAGACGCATGGAAGGATATCACGATTACCAACGAAGACAAACGTGATGACTTGACCCTTGCATTCTTTAACGAGTACACTGGCTCTGGTATTCAATCCGATCTCAGTGAGGCTTTAGAACTCGGAGAACAGTTAGACCAGACATATGAAACCGCTTACCGAGAAGGTGATGCAAACACTCGACAGGAGTGTCCAACGTTAAACAGCGCACAATTTATCCAGCAATGGATGAACACGACAACGGATACTGGGAAATATCCAGTGTTATCACTTCGTCGAGATGCAGGGAGTGAAGAAATTTATGGTCGCGCTGAGATCTATACGTGCATCCCAAGTGATGTTACTGGGGATCTCTTCTCCGAAACGTATTCAACGGTGCTTATGAGTGCAACACTCCAGCCGTTTGATGTCACGGAAGATGTTCTGGGGCTTGATTCTCCAGTTGCGATGGTATATGAGCTACCGTTTCCAAGAGATAATCGTGAAACCTTTGCCGTCAGTACTCCGCCGTTGTTTTCGAACCAACGCGACGATGACTCTGTTCAAAATGCAATTTACAGTGCGCTTTCAGATGCAATAACATTCATTCCTGGGAATATCTTGGTCTTTTTCCCTAACTATACCGAGGCTAATCGATACTATGAGATGCTATCTGGGGACACAGATGCATCGCTGTATCTTGATGAACCCGGAATGAATGCAACGACGATTCGTGATGAGTTTACAGATGCCTCTAACGGTGTGCTGTTCACATCCTTGTGGGGTACACTAACAGAAGGCGTTAGCTTTGATGGTGACGACGCTGTTGCTGTCATCGTTGTTGGTGTTCCATATCCTCACCTCGATGACCGGGCACAGGCAGTACAGGATGCGTATGATAGCACATTTGCTGACCGGGCTGTAGATAACCCCGGATGGCGATATGCTGTTGAGATTCCAACAATTCGAAAAACACGACAGGCACTTGGTCGCGTTATTCGCTCACCATCTGATATTGGAACACGCATTCTCTTAGATAATCGCTATACATCAGACGGTGTGTACGAACTCGGAGATTACAGCGTCCATGAGACGCTGCCGAAACACCTCCGTGACGAACTGATCGATGTTGATCCTGACAAACTCAGATACGCCTTATTGAATTTCTATCAGGGACACAACGCCTACGATGGGAATCCACCTCGCCCATAGCTCGGCCATTATCGCTATCCTACTGGCAGTGATATTCGTTCAGCAGCTTTTGCTTCCTTTGCATTCCAGAGAAGTAACTCATTAACCGTCCATGTGATCTCCTCTACTTGCTTTTCAGCCAGACGTTGGGCATCTTCAATGCTCCCATCTCTTGCCAGTGTGATATGCATCGTATAGTTCTGTCCTTCCAGCTCTGGCATCGCGCCCATCTCCTCAACTAAATCTCTATGCAAATTATCAAGCCCGGGGCTGTCAAGTGTAAGATACACGACCGGGCCTGGACCACGAGGAGGGTCAGCAAAATAATCGATCCCAGTTACCGTCACAGTTATTGGAGTTGTTCCAGCCAGTGCTTCTCTTGTTTGCTGTGCTAAATGTGGGTAGACATCTGGCTCACCAAGTCGCTTAACAAGAACTGAATGATCACTCCGAATTGACGCGAATGACGTTAGTTCTGGATATAATTTGTTTGCCAACTGTCGAACTTGTCCCGGAACAGCAACATTAATACTATACACTATATCTCCGTCCTGTCTTACCTACAATACGGGGGGATTCATCATAATGGTTTTGTCATTCCGTCGTTCCCACTGTGGCATAGCAATTACCGCTTGAGACTTCCATTTCTTTTAGCTCCAGTGCACTCTCTTCTATTTTGCGTTTGAAATCAGCGGGAGAGTAAATGTGGAAGAATCGGGTCTTTATTTCACCATCAGGTAAGGTCCACTCAAGCGTCGTATCGAAACTCTCCGTTTTATCAAACCGACTATGCTCCGTGCTCCATGCACTAACGAGCGCAGTCCCGTCTGACTGGAGTATCCGCGCAATTTCGTTGAGACTTTGAAGTCGATCCGCTGCTGTCGGTAGATGATGGATTGTTGCTACGTATATTGCGGCATCAACGGACCCAGCAGCCAGTGGTAGCCTTGTGGCGTCACCAACCAGAAGCGTTGCTTCGTCTACTCGCTTCTGTGCAATTTTAAGCAGTTGCTCACTTACATCAATCCCAATCGGGACTTGGACTTTATTTGCCAGTGGATTCAAATGTCGACCGTTTCCACATCCAATATCAATCCCTGTTTGTACCGCATCTATCCCATCGATAAAGTCCATCACCTCAGGCCATGGATTCGCACGCGTCTCTGAGAAATGGTCAGCAATTGTGTTGTAGACATCTCGTGTCTCATCTTTTGATCGATTCATACTGTTGTCTGTTGATCTACCCATGTGTTTTTGTTCCTATCCTATTATTCCCTGCATTACTCCCAGATTATCAACTGCCCATAGAGTAATATATGCTAATGCAAGCAGGATCGTCGCGTGCAACGCCCCAGACCGAAGGTCTCCTCGACTCATCTGTCCGGCGATAAATCCATTTGCAATCGCCTGAATCAATGCTGCGTGTACGAATACCAGCGAAAATGCATCTATGTCCGCTGTCCCAACTTGTCCAACGATTCCGGTTGCCGGAATAGGAGCTTGTCCATCCTCCGTATCTGGAACTAGCCCTTCTTCCGGCAGGCTTGGTAGAAGCACCTGTTCGAACGCGAGGATGATCATCAGAAACACTCCAAATGCAATGTAGATAACGACCAGATACGTGAGCATCTCTTGTTTCCGTTCCCGTTTGAGAAGTCGGTCTTCCCGCGCTTGCTTTGCTGCAATCGAGAGCACCCGCGAGATGTTGCCACTTGCGTTCATTGCGTTTGTGATCAATGCTACAACTCTTGAGACGGTTTGCGTGTGTACTCGATATTCCAATCGTTGTAGGCCAGTCTCAATAGTTGATCCCCATTTGATATCTGCCCAAAGTCTGTCAATCTCTGGATTCAATGCCCCAAGATCACTTCGTCGGGTTCGGTCAATACTATCGATTATTGACATTCCAGCTTGGTTCACATTTGCTAGCCGTGCGAGGAAGTCTGGAATTACCGCTTCAATAGCTTCAATCCGCCTCCGGTGGATTTCGTATACTACAGCAAACGTACCGATCACAAACAGCGCTGCTTGTACAAGATAATCGTCAATAACTGCAGGATTAAGCGTACCTGCTGTGTAAATCCTCACTCCTGTGACTAACACAGCCAGCGGTACTGTTGCATAGAGAATTTTTTCAGGTGACTCGATCAGTACCTCTTTAGGATTGCCGAGTATTTCCTTGACCCGCTGCAGGCGCTTGTATAGCATAAGACGCTTCGCATTTTCCTGTAGGTCACTTGACTCAGTTGTTACGCCTCCGTCAGGGATTCGGGAGTCAGCGGTGGTTCGTTCAACATCTCGCAGTCCAGATACAACTTCCTCTGGTTTCTTTACTTCTCGTGCCTGTCCGAATCCTTGCATAATTGAATCTAAGTAAAGCAGGAATGCAAGGTTTCCAAGTGGTATACCAAGATATACAAGCACCTGCGTTGGAATAAGCGTCTCTGCCCCTGCGATACCAATAATGATCAGAATTGTAATAGTAAACAGCACACCAGCCACAAACACCGTCACGTACACTTCTGCAAGCGTAGCCAATTGTGTCAGTAACTGATCCTGTTGATTTTCAGCTTCTTCTTGAAATTCTTCATACTGGCGCTCGAGAAACTCCTCAAGATTTCGTCCGCTTTGCAGTACGCTAGCAAGGTTTTCAGCAAATTCATTGAACATCTCACTTGAGGTCCGGCCACTCATTGTCCTGACAGCGGAGATCGTGTCCTGTCCAAACACATCCATGTGGCGTACTGCTACCTGCACCTCCTCTGCTGCTGCCCCGTAGACTCGTTGGTGCTCTGAAAGGATCCGCATTACCTGTGGAAACTCCATTCCACTTCGAGATAGGGCGTACATGAACGCAATAACCTGTGGCAATGTGGCTTCGATTTGTCGCTCTCTGGCACTCGCATACGACTTCACATACCACCACCGAAGCGTGTAAACGACAAGCCCAGCGATTGCTCCAAGGGTCAACGAGCTGACTATGAAAAGAACGGCTAGCTGTGATGGGGGTAATGTCTCAATTCCAGCGAAGTCGGCAAGAAATTCGAAAGCTTCTGGAAGTGACTCACGGAGTTCCGATGGCTGTAATGCAAATACCCTGAGCACTCCCCAGACGATATACATCCCAACAATCCCACCAATAAGCGCTGAAAGAACAGCATATAAAATCGTCTTTGATGCGTACATCCGGTATGTCGTTGGAAAGTGTGCAGCACGCAGCAGTCGCTCTCGTCTTTCTTTTTTCCGTCCAGCTTTAGCTACATACATTCCAAACACAGCAACCGCAATTCGGGTAAATCCTCGGTTAAAACGCTTTATGAGCGGCGTTAATACTAATAGCACCCCTAAGAACAGTGCTATCCCTAGTAAGGCATAAGTGGTCATATCGGCGGCCAGCGATACTGCTCCTGACCCCGTCATCCTGGATCTATGAGCATTTCACCTTCTGTTTCTGGTTCGATATCCGAGTCGATTCGATCAAGTACGGCTTCTTTGTCTGCGTAATATTCGTTGATAATCGCCGTAAACCGCCGGTAGTCTGTCACGTCCTTGTTGGTTAGGTACTGTAAGACCTTCTGCCGATTACGGATCTCAGTTAATAATTCACGCTGGGACCAACCTTCATTTTCTGCTATATCGCTCAGGACGGAGCTCCCCCGACTCTGAAATGTATCATCTTCACTCTTCCAAGAGAACGACGGTGAATAGTCTAGTTCTCCTGTCCGTTGACTGATCCCCCGAATCTCTGCGATCGTCTTATTTCGTCGAACTCGCTCTCCATCAAATCGCGTCAATGTTTGCACACAGAGAATATCCAGTGACGCGACCATTGGACGCGGGACATTAATCGGATCATTTTCCAACCGGTTGATCACGGTTTGTACAGAATCGGCGTGCATCGTTGAATACGTCGTATGACCCGTATTCATCGCCTGAAATAGCGTCATTGCTTCTTGTCCCCGGACCTCTCCGACAATAATATATTCTGGTCGGTGTCGAAGAGCAGACCGGAGCAAATCGTACATCGTGATATCTGTGTCCTCATGAAGACGTTCTCTGGTGACATTTGAAAGCCAGTTGTCGTGATGAAGTGTCAGCTCGGGGGTGTCCTCAATTGAGATCACCTTTGAGCGTGGTGGGATGAACATCGAAATTGCATTCATTGATGTCGTTTTCCCTGATGCCGTTCCACCTGCAAAAATCAGCGACCGATTGTTTTCGATTGCAAGCCATAGATACGCCATCTGCCCGACACTAAACGTGTTGTATTTTATCAAGTCAACTGGCGTGAACGGCTCGGTAGAGTACTTTCGAAGTGTAAATGCCGAACCTCGAGGGGTTACTTCTTTGCCCAGAGTCAACTCGGCTCGTGACCCGTCTGGCAGGGTTGTTCCAACTATCGGGTCACCGACAGATATGTGCTTTCCTGACCGCTGTGCTAGCCGGACAACAAACTTGTCCAGTTCGTCCTGCTTGAAGCTAATATTTGTCTCAAGATCTGTGTATCCATCGTGATACACGAACAGCGGTAACTCGTATCCATCACAGGAGATATCCTCAACGTGTGGATCATGCATTACGGCATCAATTTTCCCATAACCACGGAATGCACGATACACATAGTAGAATAGCTTGTAGAAAGCAGGGACATCGAGAGCCGCTCCATATCGATGTAATTGCTCTTGAAGTTCTGTTCGCAATATCTCAACTGGATCACTTTCGTCGAGATCTGTACGGTACACCAGTGGATCACGGATATCCTCGAAGACTGCCTCTAATAGTTGAAACTGGTCATCCGTCAGTGACGGCTCGACTACTTCATATCTGTGTTCGTTGCTTTCCGGATCGTACAGGATTACAACAAAGGCGAACGGAGCGTTAACCCAGTACCGTTCTACCTCTTCTAATCCCTCAATCCCATCAAATGAAACAATCGGCCGATGTTCTTTTGGACTGTAGTTGTCAGCTGAAATCGACGAACCACGCAGAATTTTAGATGCACGTTGAACCTGTTCTCGTAGAACCGCAAATCGGGCTGCAAAGCCATTCTGATCGCTCTTCTCAACAATCTCATCTCGTTCAATTCCTGGATCAATCGCGTCAATATCCTCGGAACGATCACTGGCCATGAATAATGCTACGTACATGAAATATAGACTCCGTGGCTTCTTAACTCTTGCAGGCTGATGCAGAACGGCTTTGACCTCCTCCCACCCATTCAGGGCCGTCTTTTACCCATAAGTTCACGAGACTCAAACGAACGTTTCAGACGCTGTCAACCCCGATCCGTGCTTGAGAGATTGAGATGAGAAGCGATTGAGGGCAGTAATATCGGCGGTAGGGGATGACTGAATGCGGATAAACAAGATCGGCAAAATCGTTCTATGAGGGTGTTACATCCATAGATATCGGTATTTTCAACCGAGTGCATCGATCTCGACAGCGACGTGAGTTGTGGGTAAGAGACAGCCCTGAATGGGTGGGCTTTCGCCTCGCTACCGCTGTAATGCTGTGTTCTGAGAAAACAGAGTCAATCGGATGCAATTGAGAGGGGCGTTACGTTCATGGTATTCTAACTCATACATACAAGTGAGTGATGAGGCGAGATTACTTCAGTCTCCAAGTGAGAAACGTTGCGTGGGCAGACAATGAGGGTGATCCAAAGCGTCCGACTCTCATCATTGACTTCGAAGGCCCAACTGATCCGCTTTACGACAGATTGACCGATTCCGAAGATGAGCTACTTGATGCCGATGAGGTTGATGTTGCATATCGACTGCAGGATCCAGTCGATTTCAGCGATGCACGGGGAGTTGTTGGTGTAACTCATCGGCTCACTGGTGACTTCATCTTTGAACTAAATGAGAGCGTAGAGAACGTGTTTAAATTCATCCGCGCCGCTCGCAAGTATGAAGAACTCTCTACGGACAACGAATGTCAGTACGCAATTGAACTTCAGACCGACGGGGAGCACGTAGCAACATTCCAAAAACAGACTCTGCTTGTATATAATGAGGAAGGTGAACTTCTTCGCGAACACAGTCTTATCCCGAGTGGTGTTGAACTCTAATATTCGGGGGATTTTCCCTTCCACTATCCGATAACTCTTAATATATTCTCGTTTACAGTCTACAATATGCCTACTCCCAAAGATGAGTTTGACTCGATTTATCCCTGCAACTTCTACACGCCAGAAGAACTTCTCGAGCCAGATCAAATGTACACCGTTTACGAGATTGCTCGGCTCCTGCAAGGATTAGGTCCTGATGAAGCGCTTGAACCAGATACTGAGGACGTCCTACTGGATTGGGCGATTCCGTGGATCGTATTTCACTCTGAAAAGTTGGTAATTGCTGAGCCACGTGGTGACGAAGAGCCAGGATACTACGGACTCAAAACTGACGATTAACTCAGTGCCTTGCTTTTTTATCGCTGTTGTGCCATCTGTCCGGCTAGCGTGATGTGATCGTATGGTTCGTTTGAGATACTTGGCCCGTGACCGGGATGTAATTCCGATAAACCCCCCTCTACAAGCTTTGCTATTCTGTTGATTGACTCAATAAGCAGACTTCGATCTCCCTCCTCTAAATCTGTACGCCCGAAACTTCCATTCTGGAACACTAAGTCGCCGCCGAATAGGATTCCTGGCTGTGACGCATACAAACATACGTGGTCATTCTTGTGCCCTGGTGTATGGGCTACTTCGTATGTGTGGTCACCAAGCGTAATCGTCTGTCCATCTTTAATTTCGTGGTTAATCCCGTTATACGACCCGTCGAAACCGTACGTGTCGATATCAAACTCAGACTGAACATCAGACAGGTTTCTGACGTGATCCGGATGTGTATGTGTTATGACAATCTTTTCCGGGACGGATCGCTCCTGAAGTTGCTTTACTATATCAAAATTTGCTCCAACGTCAACAAGAGCTGGCTCTTCTCCTGGCACGAAAAAGACATTGCTGGTAAATGAAGTAACCCCCTGCGCAAGATTGTCGACCATTGTATTACTAATTAATAACAAGTATATCGGTATAAATTCCTCTATCGAAAATAGCAGGCAGAGTACCTTGGATCGTTCAGAAGACGCCATCTCCCGTGATGACGAGAGACGAAGTCTCTCAACTCACAGCGGATACAGCGCGGAAGCTCACCGGCTTCAGCCGTTGGTAGCTGACTTGCTCTCCAGTTGTTGGTGATACGATCTTGTTATTCAGTTCGGAACATGTGACAAGCCCGCTCCAAAGCTGATTACGTATTGAACATTGAGTAAATTTTTGTATTTTCAACAACTGCTATACTGAATATGGTTAAGAAAGCTCGTCGTGGTCGTATCTCTGACGACCCAGGATCTGGTGATGTCCCAAGTTGGGAAGTATTTATTCGTGACACTGAGGATGATCCTGTCGAACACGTCGGACAGGTTACTGCACAGACAGCGGATGAAGCTCACGAAGAAGTTTCTCGACTCTTTGCGTGGTTCGCTGACGATGTGTGGATTTGCCCTGCTAATGAGATAGTCCATTACTCTACTGCGGCTGCCGATGAAACTGAATCAACGCCAGAAGATGGATCTGAACACCGTACCCACGAGCTATAGCCGCTAAAAGTGTTTGAGCAAATCGTCACGCTTCTGTTGTTTGAGATGCTGCCGGATTGCTTCGTTCAATGGTTCAATTGACCCGCGTTTGGCCGTGATCGGAGCGATAACGTCTTGCCATTGTTTCCACGGTGGATGTAATCCCAGTCGTTCAGCAATTGCATTTAGCTCCGCATCTTTGTCATCGACCTTATCCATTTTGTTCACCGCTACAACCGTTGGCACTCCTACATCTCTGAAAAACCCAAATAACTCAACATCATGTGGAATATCCCCTCTTTCAGTATGTCGATCAATAATCTCCACGGCACTGTTTCCATCTAGTACAATTACTCCAACAAGAATTTGATCAGCGTATTCCTCAATGTATTGGACAATATTTGTCTTGATTTTCTCTTGTCGCTCCTCCGGAACGCCTTCCATAAAGCCAAACCCAGGTAAATCTGTAATCATAAAATCATCTCCTGCCCAATCATAGTGCGATGGAGATTGAGTTACTCCTGGTCGGCGTCCCGTCGTTACATCGTGTCCCGTAATCTCTCGCATCAATGTTGATTTGCCAACGTTCGATCGGCCTGCAAGAACAACTTCATGGGATCGGTTTGGACGTGATTCAAACATGTATAATCAGTCTACTCGTATTTCGGTCTTTTACACACCTGATAGCTACGACTCGTATGGCAGCGTTGGCTGATAATTAATTACCTCGATCGCTGCATTCAGCACGTCATCGACACCATCACCTTCTGTCACACTCATCTCGTAATCCGATTCATCATTAGTGGCAACGTCTTTCTTATTCCCAATCGTTAACACAGGCACATCGAATTGGCCTTTGATTTCGTCTCGAAGTGATAGTTGTTTTTCTAATGGATATCCACATTGTTCGCTTGGATCGATCAGTACTAACACACAATCTGCAACGTGCTCAAGTGCGCTCATCGCCTGTGACTCAATTTCATTGCGATCTTCTGGAGGGCGATCAAGCACACCTGGTGTGTCAACCAGCTGGTATCGAATCCGATCTTGTGTAAAGTGCCCAATATTAATCCGTGTTGTTGTAAATGGATATGTTGCTGTTTCGTTCTGTGCACGCGTAACTGAATTCACAAACGAGGATTTCCCAACATTTGGATATCCAGCAACAACGATAGTCGGGTCATCGGGATCGATTTCTGGGAGGTCTTTTAGCGTTGTGGCAGCACTTTGTACTGCTTGTAACGCATCATCGACTGATTCAACAACATCTGCAAGTCGGGCAAACGCCTGTTTTCGATGTTTTTTAGCAATCTCTAATTCCCCGTGGACTTTGCTTTGATATGAATCACGAATTTCCGCTGCTTTCCTCGACGCCCAAGATAAATCACTCAAATTCTGTCGCAACTCATCAACGTCAACAAGCGCGTCTGCTAACTCATAGTAAAAGGGATCCATACGGTTGAAATCAGGCCATCCATCAACCACATTCCCCAGGTTATCTGAGATTATGTTCGCTGCCGTCTGCAACATCGATAGTTGCGCCTCTGCTCCCGATTTTGCCCTCCCTGCCCGTGCTGCGCGTGAAAACGCCTTGTCGATAAGCTCGTCGCCAGTTGGTGTTGGCGGGAGGTCCTCAAAAATCATAGCATTAGTTATGACATCGATAGTTAAAAACGTGCGTTTTGTCGCTTCTGCACTGTATATATATCACCTAACGCTGTGGCCAGCAGGGCTTCTAGCTGGAATCGGGGATTCAAAGCAAGAACATATCGATGATAATTTCATCAATAACGACCATTATGAGAAATCCTACAACAAATGCAATAATGTTCATCTGTGTGATGGCTGCTCGGACTGATGACCCTTTCTGCACGCCAATAAATTTGAGCACCTCGTAGATTACTTGTATGATTGCTCCGAGCCCAAGCCCAAAGAACAGTGCGGCCAGCAGAGCGGATTCAGCAAAACCACCAATCCAACCGCCAATAATTACTGGTCCGCCAGCTATTGCGCCCATAAGCAGAAATTTTGACAGCGGGGGCTGTTCTGTATCACTTGCTACTGCTGCTACGATCGTCGGTCCTTCAGTAATGTTGTCAAGTAGAAATGCAATCACTAATAGCATTACCAGTCGTTCCTCTCCTTGGATGAATGCAGTGCCGATTGCTAATCCTTCCCCGATGCTATGAAGCCCAAGCCCAATCGCCACCAAGTACGCGACGTGTATTCCACTTATATTTCCGTCTGCGCTGATCTTGTTGTACCTCCACCGACTTACATACATTAGTACTCCAAATGCTACTCCTGTGCCGAGTATTCCAACTGTCAGACCCGTAATCGGAACTCCTGCAATACCAAGTGCTTCTCCAAATGGATTTGCTGCTTCTGCTGCGTTATCTAGTATTCCCTCTGTCATCTCAACCCCAGCAAATGTAAGTACTCCTACTGATAGTGCCAGAACTGCGTGGATCCAAACATCACCCAACCGACGGAGATACGGATACCAGAGCATCCCGATTAGTACAGGCACTATCCCCGCAATGGCCCCGATGTATGTCAGCATCCAAAGAATTGTCAACATACCCGCATCTGCCATTTCTTCGATGTCTCCGAATGGGGAAGTAAGGTACACACCAGCTAACAGCGCACCTAACACTAGAAATGGGCCAAGAAGTAACAACCAGTTTGGAAGTCGATCGTGCAGGACACTTTCTTCATTCATATCTTATACAAGGGAAAAATATTCGGCATTTCTGTATCCTTCTGTAGAAATTATAGACTCTTCCAACTTGATTTTCCTCTCGTTGCACCACCTTCTGTATTGTGCCATTGTCTAATACTGTCATTTAGATACGTCTAACTAATATATTTAGTGAATATATCTCTTGATCTATAAAAATCAGATGTAGTTCAGGTAGCTCAACGTTATGTTCAGTCGTGTGGTTGTTTCTGCCGAAGTGATGCAGCAGTTGATATCTTCATGCTTATTTGTGTTTGTGTCAATTATAGAGTCATGCGTGTCGCGATCTTAGCTCATGAACAGTTCCCGGATCGCGCCAAGACTGCACTTGGTGTTCTTCGTTACAGCTCATACGATGTTCGAGCTGTTCTTGACCGAGAGCAGGCTGGTAACCGTGTTCATGACTTTGTGCCAGATGTGCAGGATGCACCAGTTGTTGAAAATATGGATGAAGCTCCTGATGTCGATGCCTTGATCATTGGCATTGCTCCGATTGGTGGTGGATTTGATCCAAGCTGGCGATCAGACGTTACCACTGCGCTTCGAAATGGGTGCGATATTGTCTCCGGTTTACACTACTTTTTGTCTGAAGATGATCAGTTCTCGGAACTGGCTTCAGAGTACGGCTGCGAACTCCGTGACGTTCGACAGCCTCCAGAAGATCTGACCGTTGCTGAGGGCATTGCCGGTGATTTTGATGTTCACACGATTCTTACTGTAGGTACCGATTGCTCCGTGGGGAAGATGACATCAACCATGGAAATCGCTGAGGCTCTTGATTCAAACGGCCACGACGTTGGTGTTATTCCGACCGGACAAACCGGTATCATGATCGAAGGGTGGGGTATCTCGGTCGACCGAGTTATTAGCGACTTCACCAACGGTGCCGTTGAACGGATGATCAAGCAGAAAGCTGATGAACATGATGTGTTGGTCGTTGAAGGCCAAGGTACCATTGTACACCCTGCATACTCGGCAGTAACGTGTGGAATCTTGCATGGAGCAATGCCAGACTCGCTTGTTCTCTGTCACGATGCTGATCGTGAAACTATCCACGGATATGATCAGTTTTCGCTCCCTGAGTTGGAAACCTATGTTGACCTATATGAGTCGCTTGCTGAGCCAGTCAGCTCAGCAGATGTCGTTGCAGGCATGTTAAACACTCATGGGATGGAATCTGATGACCAAGCACGACAGGCCGTTGACGCATACAGTGATACGATTGGTGTCCCAGCAACGGACCCTGTTCGGTTTAGCGCTGAAGAGATCGTTGAGGCGCTAATCCATTGACTTCCTCCCCCGGCTGAAGCCGTTGGCCTTCGTCTCAAACTGGTGTAGGTCTCATATCAACCATATTGTAGTCTGGTTGCTTTGTTTTTTGTAACAGTTAACTTCCACTCCTGATAACTACCTGTAAGGCTATAGCAATGGTTCTTAACACCGACTTTACACAGCACGAATTACAACTTGATCGTCCATTTCAAATTTCTCGAGGAACGCTAGAATCAACATCTGTTACTACCGTGCGCATCTCCGATGGAACACACACGGGAATTGGCGGAGCGGCTCCTGATTCATACTATGGGGAGACATCTGAAACTGTTCAAAGCTTACTTCCAAAACTTCTAGATTGTGTCGATGAGATTGACGACATTCATCGTCTTGAAGAAGTTGAACAAACGCTCAACGCAGCCGTCCGGAATAACCCAGCAGCCAAAGCTGCAATTAGCATCGCTGCACATGACCTTGTCTGCAAACAACTTGATATGCCTCTTTACAGATACTGGGGATTAAGCCCCGAACAGGCTGTCCCAACTTCATACACAATCGGCATTGACAGTCCATCTGCAATGGCTGAACAGGCCGCAGAGGCTGTAAAGAAGGGTTTTCCCATTCTAAAGGTTAAGCTGGGGACCGACCAAGATAAAGAAATTATCCGAGCAATTAGAGATGCTGCCCCAGATGTACGGATTCGTGTAGATGCCAACGAGGGATGGACGCCTACGGAAGCTATCAATATGAGCAGATTCCTCACTCAGCATGACATTGAATTTCTTGAGCAGCCTGTTCCATCAGACCATCCCCAAGCGCTTCAAACAGTTTATGAGCATGTTTCGATCCCGATTGCAGCTGATGAATCGTGTCGTACACTCTCTGATATCCCTCAGATAGCCGACGCCTGTGATATTGCTAATCTCAAGCTCATGAAATGTGGTGGTTTGAGAGAAGCTATTCGCATGATCCATACTGCTCGAGCACATGGATTAGAGGTCATGCTCGGATGTATGATCGAGTCAAATGCTTCAATTGCTGCTGCTTGTCATCTTACTCCATTACTTGATTACGCTGATCTTGATGGCTCATTACTTTTGGAAGATGATTTGTATGATGGAATTCCAATCGACCGCGGTCATATTCAACTAGCTGAGCATGAATATCCAGGCACTGGGGCGATAAAGAATTGAGATACCTTAGGATCAATCCCTGAAGCACTCTGCCTACTATCTCTGTAGACGCGTTATTTGATATCTGATTGTATCTGCAGAGAGTATTATATTGTAAGCAACAACGACCTGTATAACTGTTACAGATCAGGATTCCATCCCAGGGGGCGTAGTGGCGAAGCGAGAAGCGCAGTAGGTTGGGTAAGTTCGCTACTACTCCTCGTCTTCAACGTATGAGCGCAACTGCCGGACTGTCAGTACAGGTACCGGACATGTTCGGACAACTTGTTCTGCCACGCTTCCCAACAAGAAACGGTGTTCTCCGTGTCTACCCCTTGTTCCCATTGCGACGATATCGGCATCTATCTCTGTCGCATAGGTGGTAATCTCATCTGCTGGTTCTCCATACCGAATCTCAGTCTCTATGGACTGCTGAGACTGATCATAGATCTCCGAAAACACTGTGTCTGTGTCTTCTGACTTGTCTTCGGTAACGTATACAGCATGCAAGTCAGCATCAAAACGATCTGCAAGGTCTAATGACATGTCAACACAGCGGCGAACACTCTTTGATCCATCAGTCGCGACAACAACAGTATCAATCATTGTCTGAAATGATGTGTGCTATCCCAAAATATCTACGGAAATCTTGAGAGTATCCATATTACACGCGTGAACTTCCTCCGCTCTCCTCCGCTCGGGCTGTGCTCTTCCTTCGTTGATGGCGGGGACTTAGCCTGCAAAGGTTAATCGCGAAACAATGACGTGAGACTTTATACGATGGTAGTATTGAGTATATATTATGGATGATCGTGTTGCGGTCAATCGTGTACTCACACCCGTAGACGGCACCGATAGATCAATTGAGGCCGTCGAATATGCTATTGCTATCGCCGAAAAATACGATGCAACACTGTCTGTGATGTATGTATTTGACGAGGAAACCCAGCAAACCATCCAAAATGATGAGGAAAACAGCGACGATGTTGCAGAAGATACCCACGCATTTTTCCAGCGTGTCTTTGACCGCACGGAAGATACTGATATTACCGTGAGTACCATGACTGTCTATGGGTTTTCAACACAACGGAAAATGCATCATCCAGGTAGTATCATCCTCGATGGTGCGGACCAAATCGGGAGCGACTTTATTATTGTTCCTCGTGAATCCGAACACGGCGTTCTATCGGAAGTGGCTGAGTATGTTCTATCGTATGCAAGTCAACCTGTGCTATCCGTCTAACTCAAGTTCCATCTTCAACTCGAGGCTGTCTCCCTCAATTCGCTCAAACCCTGCTTTTTCGTAGATTGCAATTGCTGGGGAGTTCCAACGCTCAACACTCAGCCATACTTTGGCGATGTCATTTTCGTTACCAGTACCTAACAGTGTCTCCAGCAGTTTTGTCCCGATTCCTGCTCCTTGATACTCTGACAGAACAAAGATAGCTAATTCGTGTGCCTCTGACTCAGGGTCCGGCACCAGCGTTGCATGGCCGATGATTTGACCATCGTGTAATGCAACCACATCCGGCCCCGATTCGGTAATCGAATCAAGCCATCGTCGGATCTGCCGTTCTTGCGCTGGCGGTATTCCTTGAGCTCGATCTGCCGAGTCAAATGCTTCGTACATCGCGACGAGTTCTTCATAATCTTCGTTATACTCTCGAATTGAAATCGCTCTGTCGGATCTGTCTGTATACGACACTGGCGGGGCGGAAAACGACGCTGAATTGGTAGATGAGTGGTTATTCGTCATCGCTCAAGTCGAACAGTCACCTGTGCGTTTAGCAGAACGAACTCTGTAATTGATCCTAGAGATATTTTTCCCATCGGACTTCGTTGCCCTCCACCAATCACTAACTGATCAAATCTCTCTTTTTCTGCCATTTCAACAAGCTGACTTGCAGGCTGGTCAGCTATTTCTCGGATCTCTGCTTCTATCTCTGCTTTCGTTAGCTCTTCTTCGACTTCTTGACGTATCGCACTGATCGATCTGTCGTTTGACTCAAAGATTGCAATTGTCAAGTTATCACTTGCCTCTTTTGCCCGCTGCAACGTCTGCTGTAGTGCGATCTCCGAGTCTTCTCCTCCGCCTATGCCTAGCAGAATGTCCATGGTTATCTGTATCAGTGCATCGCTTTTACCATTTTTCTTCAACAAATTGTTTCTGATTACTGAAATAGATAGAATATTCCGCCTCCAACAGTTCCGAAGACAACGAGTGTTCCAAGCAATACAACTGGGCTAATTCCTGATTGAACCAGCCCAAGTACAGCTACTCCAAGGGCAATCATTCCTGCTCCAAGTACGGCTATTGTCTGCTTTCCACTCTGGCTTCCGCCACTGCTCGCTGGTTGTGCTTTCTTCTTCTCACGCTGTCCTGTTCCACTGTCTGTTGATCCTGTTGACTGTGATGTTGCAACTGTTGTTTTCTGGGCATACTCGGGATCAACTTCCACCGGAATTGTTGTTTGCTCTGCCCCGTAAGCAAGTGAAATCTCTAATTCACCGGTTGCTGGTATCTTAGCGGGAATCACTTTTGCGGCTACAGAAATCTCATCATCTGGCTTTAGGAAATGATTTGTTTCAGGTAATGATATTGCCTCAGATAACTCGTCGTTGAACGAAAGATGAATATGACTTGGCTCTCCGTGATTTTTGACTATGATTGCAAACTCATTTGCAGTCTCAAATCTCTCTGTTTCTGCATGGATCTCATGAAGTTCGGCTTGGTTAATGTTGACGACGAGCCTATCCACATCGTGTAATATGTCTCCACTCCTCGAAAAAGCTTTGGCTAAACTGACAGATATCTATTAAGTATCAACATTTCCATTTTCTGATGGACATCAAAATAGTCGCACAGCTCGTCGCTACCTTGGTGCAGCTATATGAGCGTTACATTAAAAATACTGAATGCTCGAAGTGTCAACCAGCTCGGGGGCAAGCCCGGCGGCATCCGCTTTGATATATACTGTGAATATTATGCCGGTGCCTCTTCCCGCATATCTGGGGGAAGCAAGTTAGCAATCCCGTCTTCAATTGGATACCTTTCTCCACATTCTTTGCACACAAGCGTTCCTTCAAGAATTTCGTCGCCATCTTTCTTGTCGATCTCCAATTCAAGTTCTCCCTTGTCCAGCGGACATCGGAGAATATCAAGTGTGGATTCTTTCATCTCTATCGAGTATAGTAACTGTGGGGGCTTAACTTATATGTTATACAAAAACTCAAAGTGAGATTTCTTCATTCGCTTGAGAATATCAGCCCGACGTGATGACCTATCGACACCAAACAACTGCTCCAAGATGAACATTGCTTGGAGTCTTCTTCGTGGATTGTCCTTGCGGTCGGGTCGGACGTTTGTCTTTCCCTTCTCGCAGCAAATTCAGTCTCTCAGCTATCTGTTTCTTCTAGAAGGGGTGTTTACGGATGATCGTTTCATCTCTCTCTGCACCGACTCCAACTGCATAGACCGGAACTGATAGTTCTGAAGAGATGTAGTCTAAATATTCCTGTGCATTTTCTGGAAGAGCTTCGTATCCTTGCTCTGAGACCTGTTTCCAGTCAACATCATCCCAACCATCAAACTCACGATAATTAGGCTCACACTGACCCCACTCTTCCGTTGTTGTTGGCATTGTTAGTTGCTCTTCTCCATCAAGTGTGTATGAGTGTCCGACCTTGACGGTCTCTAACCCGGCGAGTACGTCTATATGATTAACGGCAATTCCTGTGAACCCGTTTGTTCGCGTTGCATGACGGAGCATCGGCATATCGATCCATCCTACACGCCGTGGGCGACCTGTCACTGTTCCATATTCGCCACCTCGATCACGAATATATGATGCAATCTCGTCTTCGGCTGTGGTGCCTGATCCAGCTGTTTGTTCATCAATGTCTCCTAATTCAGTCGGCAATGGCCCTGTCCCGACTCTGGACAAGTACGCTTTAATGACACCGATAACCTCGCCTTGCCCAACTGTTGTCACACCAAGACCAGTTCCGACTGATGCCGCACCTGCCGATGGATTTGAGGATGTAACATACGGATACACTCCATGATCAATATCTAAGGAGGTTCCCTGTGCACCCTCCAGCATTACCTTATTTCCATCCTCAATTGCTTGTGTGAGAAATGCACCTGAGTTGACAGTCATACCCTCTTCTTTCAGGCGCTCACCGTATGACTTGTACTCTTCGTAGAGTGCGTCAATATCGAAGGCATTCTCTGGATCTTCAATCTCATCTGGGTCAACGCCATACACTGAGGATAGCAACTCCCGTTTCTGGGGCACCACGTACTCCAAGCGCGCACGCAGAACTTCTGGATCAAGAAGATCTCCAATCCGAATCCCACGCCGTCCTGCTTTATCTTCGTAGGTCGGTCCGATCCCTCGACCAGTTGTTCCAGCAGCTAAGTCATCATCCTCTTTGGTATCTTCTTCAATCCCGTCAATAACGCGGTGATATGGTAGAATTACATGTGCCCGTCTGGCAACGCGCACGTCAGGGCTAAGTCCTCGATCTTGGAGCTTATCGATCTCCGTAAACAGTGTCCGAGGGTTAACGACACATCCGTTTCCGAGTACCCCGATTTTTCCTCGAATTGCTCCACTTGGAACTAAAGATAGTTTGTATTCCTCATCGTCCTCTACAACAGTGTGTCCAGCGTTGTCGCCGCCTTGATATCGAACAATAATGTCCGCAGCATCACTAAACACATCTACAACGCCGCCTTTTCCTTCATCTCCGAGTTGCGCGCCGACGATCGTGACAGTCATTAGTTTGAGCACTTCACCCAGCGGAAAAAGGGATTTCGATCCACGTTATTGACTGGCTGATCAAAACAGTTAATTTACCCGTCAATGTACCATGCAATAATACGCTATTTTCTCGTTCGCCCGTCGCCGCGACGACAACCTTTAAAACCCCGGAAGGACGAGTTAACAAATGCCATGATAGACAGACTTGAGAAGGAAGTCGATATGCTCGAACGGCACCTCAAGGTTCTCCGAATGGTCATTGAGAGTGAGCCGATTGGTATCGTTAAAATGTCGAACGAAACCGGATATCCACACCATAAGGTTCGGTACTCACTTCGTGTTCTAGAAGAAGAGAACCTGATCGAACCATCAAGCCAAGGTGCCATCACAACCGAGCGAACTGAAGAGTTTATTAGTGAACTCGACGAGAAAATCGAGGAAACCATCGACACTCTTCAGTCAATGAAACTAGATGAAGCGTCTGAAGTAGAAGGATAATATAATACCACCATCTATCCTATATTTCTCTCCAACAGCTACAGGTGTAATCTTAGAATAATAGATGCAATACAACAGTTCGAGGCGAAAGCCTCCAGCTTTAGCCGCGAAAGGAGGTCAAATCACAATTGTGATGCTCTTTTTTGTGTTTCCTTTCTCAGCAATGTCTCTCGGTCTGTGACAACGTCACAACGGGAATCCCTCTTGTCTTGACTTCCAGTTTAGACTTTCCGCTCAGCGTCTTCAGCAAGCTCTTTCATTCGTTTTCCGATCCGTCCTGCTGAGGAGAACTCGTCTTCACTCATTGCCTTTGCGAGCGCATTCCCAAGAACAAACACTGCATGTTTGTGCTCGTTTTTCGACTTATGAACGTGTGATGGATCAACTCCGAGTTCTTTGTATGATTCAAATATCTCAGGATCAATATTCTCCCGTTGCTCGAAGTGCTCCATGATCATTACCATCTGTTCGTGAAGGGTTAGAAGCTCATCTTTGTGCATTGTACTATGTACTACTTGATTAAGTCCTATAGTTCTTTCACTGAATGCGTGTCTTCGACACTCACTTGTTAGTCCGTATCAGGCCTGTCAATTGCTGTTTTGTTGCAATTTATCTCTTAAGCTGGTGTACTCACGAAGCTATACCGTCCGATAACGTGCTGCTATGACCGGACCTCACTACGTTCCTTTAGATCAAATCAGATCATTCCAGTCGATACCGAAGCAACGCAGCAACCCCTCCAAGGTTTGATAACTGCTGTCCCGGATTAAACTCTCCCGAAAAGACAACTACTTCTCCTCCCTGTTGCTCCACCGCTGTTACGACTGAGTTCACGTCGATGTTCCAGTCACCCTCTGCTTCTCGTTCCTTTCGAAGCCGGTCGTCAACTATCAACAGCGTCTCTACAGCCCCGTATTCAGCTGCCTTTTCGACTTCCATTGGCCCATACGCAACTTTTGTCCCTTCAGCAATACGTTCTGTTAACTTATCCAACAGCTCTGCTTCCCGTGCGATTCGAGTCTCTTCTTGTATTTCTTCGATCACACCTCGTTTGAGTGCTTCGTGGACACCTCGATCGCCACCAGCACTAGTGTCTACTGTTGTGACTCGTGATGCCAAGTCCGCAGTGTTTTCTTCGATGTAATCCATCGCATCTTGTTTTGTAAACCCAGGCCCGGCAAGTACAATAGCATCTGGATCCATTCGACGGAGTGCATCCGTCAATTCTGCAAATAACTCTGCTCGACTTCGCGCATATTCACCCTTTCCGGTCGTTCCTGTAAATCGCCCTCGTTCTTCTGTTCCATATTGTTCAACCGTGTACACGTACGCCTCTCCTTCTTCAACGGTTGCAATTACCACGTCTGGTGTGTCTGCTGCTTCTTCAGCGTCCTCCAATCGCTCACGCTGATCAGGCTTGAATACTTTCTCTATTGTTACCTCATCGTGGACCTCAACATTGAGCGTATGGTGGTGTCCAATCTGATCTTCTCGTGAACAGTCGCTAATTACTCCACTTATTCGAAGTCGATTGGCAAATCGGTGAAATTCAACTTCTTCAACTTCAATTGCAACCCATAGGTGCTCTCGTTCTCCGCCGGTATCACGAAGGTCTTCGTCGTCGCGACGTATGCGTCGTGTTGTATCCCCTGAGACAATATCCTCTGGCTCAACAACATACTGAAGATGCCATAAATCGTCTACGTTGTCGGGAACAACCGTGACTCGCTCCTCCTCTCCATCCAGCTGCTCCCGTTCTTTAATTCGCATATATGTAACTCAGGGACGCATAGTAACAGAAGTTATGTATTGCTTGCTGCCGCTTGATGTTCAAGAGGATTATTCCATAATTAGATTACTGCTTTTGATCCAAAATATAGGCTAGGTATCCCAGATTGCCCTTGAGGGATTTATACCGCTGACGGCTCTTGATTTATATCATACAACTGTAGATATCCAATATTCAGACAAACAATAGGGAAAAAGACACAGACAAAGTATTTCCAATCTATATAAATGGTACCCCGATTGCAGAGTCAATCACTGCTACACTGGCAAGCAGTGTTAATACGATTGCACCGACCAGCCAGGCACTCACTGCAATCATAGCAGCTTCTTTCCATCCTCCGGGATACCGTGCGTTGATGACCCAGAGGTAGGCACCCAAAACAATTAGGGGCCCGAACAATGGAATACCGCCTAAGAAGAAGGCGGTAATTCCCCACACAATTGCACCAATCAGCGCGGTGAATATCGCATGCTCGTAATCCTTTGTGTCAACGATTATTGCTGCACCTACATAGATTGCTAACGCGCCGACAAGGAGACTCACCACGAACGATATGATGGTTGATAGGACCATATTTAGCATTATTGGGGAACATATTTAGCATTATTGGGGAAATCTCATAAGTTCAAATAGGTAGCGAGGCGGATTCCCCGTCCACGGTGTGACGGGGTTGAAGCCGACGCCCAACCCCGACTTTCATTAACCTATAGCTCTTTGTTGAAGATATGGCGTCGGACGAGTACCATCGTCGAACACTCATCACTCGCCTCACCCTCCGTAGTGACGAGGATGAGCAACTGCTTTTTGACACAATCGAGGAGTGGCTCGACGGTTGTAACATCGCCAGCACTCTTGCGTGGAACGAGTGTCATACCAAGTCCGACGTGAGACACCTCGCTAAACAAAAAATCAAGCAGGACACCGAATTAGGCGATCAGCACGCCACGCTCGCCTGCCACGAAGTCTCCGGAGCGATCAAATCCTGCATTGAACGCCGCCAAAACGGGAAAAAGGCGACCCAACCACAAT